>Ga0164296_1003719_pt1 | contig 14258 bp, 11 predicted proteins | sample GEODES057metaG_FD_113533 | JGI IMG/M metagenome (GOLD analysis project Ga0164296, IMG submission 113533) | Dystrophic lake water microbial communities from Trout Bog Lake, Wisconsin, USA - GEODES057 metaG | ecosystem: Environmental > Aquatic > Freshwater > Lake | place: USA: Trout Bog Lake... | reverse complement strand
GCTGCGACACCAGTCCAGCGGAGCTGCGGAACAGGTGAGTCGTTACGTTCCTCACGTTCATGTACTGAATGCCGGGGACGGTCTCCACCAGCACCCCACCCAGGGCCTCCTCGACGCCTTCACGGTTCGCCAGGTACTCGCTGAACGCCAAGGAGCGCTCGGATCAGAAACCGGCGCCGAACTCTTTAAGGGACTTCGCGTCCTCATCGTGGGCGACATTCGCCACAGTCGGGTGGCTCGCAGTGATATCGCGGCGTATTCGGCCCTCGGGGCCGACATCCGAGTCGCCGCACCAGGAACGCTGCTGCCCGCCGACTTCAGCGGCTGGCCCGTCACGGTCGCCGAGAACTTTGAAGAAGCACTCGCGTGGGCGGACGTCGTTGGACTACTACGGCTCCAAAGCGAACGTGGCACGGGAAGCTTCGTACCCTCCTTGGCGGAGTTCACCTTCACCTACGGACTCACCGAGGAGCGTTTGGCGTTGCTACGACCAGAGACGCTCATCATGCACCCTGGACCGATGAACCGCGGCGTCGAGATTGACTCGATTGTTGCGGAGTCCACGCACGCTGTCATTGAACGCCAGGTGGCCAATGGAGTGCCAATTCGTATGGCGGCGCTGTACCTAACCGTGGTGGGAGCCACAGAAGAGAGCCACTCATGAAGATCATTATCAAAAACGGCCACGTCGTGTCCGGGTCATCAGTTGAGGTCAAGGATGTTGTCGTCGCCGACGGCAAGATTCTGGAGGTCGGCACCAACCTGGCCACGCCCGCCGGCGCTACGGAGATCGACGCGACCGGGATGTGGGTAGGCCCAGGCCTCGTGGATATTCACACTCACTTGCGCGAGCCAGGTCGCGAAGAAGCAGAAACTATTGAGTCGGGGGCACTGGCAGGAGCAGTCGGTGGCTTCACGGCACTGGTGGCTATGCCCAACACCGAACCAGCACTCGACAATGTTCCAATCGTCTCCTACGTGCTCGAAAAGGGCGCAAAGACGCCGCTCGACATCGCCGTCGCTGGAGCCATCACCGTTGGACGCGAAGGCAAGTTGCTCGCGCCGCTGGCTGAACTCGCGGCTCTCGGTGTGCGACTCTTCACCGACGACGGCACTGGCGTTCAGGACCCTTCCCTGATGCGTCGAGCCCTGACGTACGCCAAGCCCCTCGGTGTTCGACTCGCCCAACACTGCGAGGACGAATTGCTGGCGAGCGGTGGTTCGATGAACGAAGGCGAACTCTCGAGTCGACTGGGACTGATTGGTCGTCCGGCGTTGGCGGAAGAGCTCATGGTTATGCGTGACATTGAACTCGTCCGACTCACCGGTGCACCGGTGCACTTCTTGCACCTCTCCACTGCCCGTTCGATTGCCCTCGTCGTAGCGGCACGCAACGAAGGACTGCCCGTCACCTGCGAGGTTGCCCCGCACCACTTGACTCTCGACGAGTCGGCGTGCGCCACCTTCGACGCCCAGTTCAAGGTGCACCCACCTCTCCGTACCAGCAGTGACGTGGCTGCGCTTCGCCAGGCGTTGGTCGCCGGTCTCGTGGACGCTGTTGCTACCGACCACGCTCCGCACGCACCCCAGCTGAAGGACATGGCCTTCGACCAGGCGCCCGCCGGCATGCTGGGCCTGGAGCACGTGGCCGCGCTGACCTACGAAGCGCTCGGTGGGGAGCAGGCGAGTGCGTCACGCTTCTTCGACGTCTTGTCGAGAGGTCCGGCGCGTATTGCCCAACTTCGTGGCAGTGACGAGCCCCTTCGTCACACTGCCCACGGTGGCGCCATGACCGCTGGTGAAGACGCAAACATCACGGTCTTTGACCCGAGCATCAGTTGGACCGTCTTAACAGACCAACTGCACTCGCGTGCTCGCAACACGCCCTACGTCGGACGCACGATGTACGGAAAAGTTTTCTCGACCATCGCTAAAGGTCAATTACTCGTCAACCAAGGAGCCCTCGTATGAGCACAACACCATCAACCCTCGTTCTGAGTGACGGAACCACCTTCGAAGGTTTCGCCGCCGGCTACCTGCCCGAGGAAGGTTTCACCACGGGCGAGTTTGTCTTCAACACCGCGCTCAGTGGCTACCAAGAAGTGATCACGGACCCGAGCTACGCCGGTCAGATCATTACCTTCACCTACCCCCACATTGGCAACTACGGCGTGACGGTAAAGGACGACGAAGCCGAGCACCCGTGGTGCCGAGGAATTGTGGTCCGCGACCTGAGTCACGTGCCGTCGAACTGGCGAAGTGAAGAGTCACTCGAAGCATTCCTGATTCGTCACAAGATTCCCGCACTGGTGGGTATCGACACGCGTCGGCTCACTCGCCACCTTCGTGACAAGGGCGCCTTGGCCGGAGCATTCGGCCACGCACCACGTGACGTGGTCGCCAGCGCCGCCACCACCGCTAAGGGGACAGACGGCACTGACTACGTGTCAATGGTGTCAACGAAGCAGTCCTTCACCCGCGGTTCGGGTGACCTGCACGTCGTTGCCTTTGACTACGGCATCAAGGCCACCATGGTGAACCAGCTCGCTGAGCGCTTTAAGGTGACCGTCGTGCCCGCTGGGACGAGCGCTGACGAAGTGCGCTCGCTGTCGCCAAGCGGTGTCTTCTTGTCGAACGGCCCCGGTGACCCCGCGGCACTGCCGGCGAACGTGGACGTCGTGCGCCAACTCATTGGCGAAGTACCTATCTTCGGCATCTGCCTCGGCCACCAGTTGCTCTCAACAGCTCTGGGCGGTTCGACCTACAAGTTGCCGTTTGGCCACCATGGCTCAAATCATCCGGTGCACGACCTAGCGACGGGCAAGATTGAAATCACTGCTCAGAACCACAACTACGCTGTGACGCCCGACTCCTTGGAGCGTGGCGTAGTGAGCCACATCAACTTGAACGACGGCGTTATTGAAGGTGTGGCCTCACCAGCCGACCGCTGCTTCTCGGTGCAGTACCACCCCGAAGCGGGTCCCGGACCTCACGACGCTCGCTACCTCTTTGACCGCTTTGACCAACTGCTTCGCACTGGAATCTTGGAGACCATCTAATGCCACGTCGTACTGATATTCACTCAATCATGGTTATCGGCTCAGGTCCGATTGTTATCGGCCAGGCCTGCGAGTTTGACTACTCGGGCACCCAAGCTTGCCAGGTGCTTCGCGCCGACGGCTTCAAGGTGATCTTGGTGAACTCCAACCCGGCCACCATCATGACCGACCCCAACACGGCGGACGTGACCTACGTCGAGCCTCTTGACGTGGACGTTCTTACCGACATCCTCGAAAAGGAGCGTCCTGACGCGTTGCTGCCCACGCTCGGTGGCCAGACTGCACTCAACCTCACCATGGAACTAGTGCGCCGTGGAGTGCCCCAGCGCCTCGGTATTGAGGTCATCGGTGCTCGCCCTGAGGCGATTGACACCGCCGAAGACCGCGAACTCTTTAAGGCCGCCATGGCTGACATTGGTCTCGCGGTGCCAGAGTCGGGCTTTGCTCACGACGTTGAGACTGCGGTAGAGATTGCCAAGATGATTGGCTGGCCCATCATCATCCGTCCTTCGTTCATTCTCGGTGGCGCCGGAACAGGTATTGCCCACAATGAGCAGGACTTTCGCAAGTTGGCCCACGAAGGTATTGAAGCGTCACCAATTCGAGAAATCTTGGTGGAGAAGTCCATTGCTGGTTGGAAGGAGTACGAGCTCGAAGTGATGCGAGACAACGCCGACAACTGCGTGATCATCTGCGGCATTGAGAACTTTGACCCCATGGGTGTGCACACTGGTGACTCCATTACCGTGGCCCCAATTCAAACCCTTTCGGACGTCGAGTACCAGGAGATGCGTGATGACGCCTTCGCGGTACTGCGCCGGGTCGGTGTTGAAACCGGTGGTTCGAACGTGCAGTTCGCCGTCAACCCTGAAAACGGTGAGCGGCTCGTCATTGAGATGAACCCACGCGTGTCGCGCAGTAGTGCGTTGGCGTCGAAGGCCACGGGCTTTCCGATTGCGAAGATTGCCGCGAAGCTCGCCGTGGGGTACACCCTCAACGAAATCCAAAACGACATTACGAAGGTGACGCCGGCTTCCTTCGAGCCCGTGATTGACTACGTCGTCACGAAGATTCCTCGCTGGGCCTTTGAGAAGTTGCCGGGTGCCACCCCAGAACTGGGAACCCGTATGCAATCAGTGGGTGAAGTGATGGCTATTGGTCGCACGTTCGCCGAGTCGTTGCAAAAGGCTATTCAGTCACTGGAGCAAGGTCGTCCTGGTTTTGCCCTCGGGAAGAACTCAGAGTTCACCGACCTCGACAACGAGACGCTCTGGCACCGCTGCGTCGTCGCTACGCCGGACCGCCTCTACGCACTGCACGAAGTGATGTGGCGCGGTGCGTCAGTGGATGAAGTCGTCGAGCGCACCCGGATTGACCGCTGGTTCGTTACGCAGCTGGCCGGCATTGTTGAACGCGAGCGTGAACTCGCTGGCGGCCTCGACGTGTCGACCTTCGATGCCCGGACGTGGCGCCGCTACAAGCAGTGGGGCTTCTCGGACGCTCAGATCGCTGACCTCACTGACACCGACGCCACCGACGTGCGCCGTTTACGCGTCGCCGCTGGTGTAAACACGACCTTCAAGACGGTCGACACGTGCGCCGCCGAGTTCGACGCCCAGACGCCGTACCACTACAGCACCTACGAAGACACGAGCGAAGTGGCCACGTCGCCGAAGGACCGGGTCATCATTCTGGGTTCTGGCCCAAACCGCATTGGTCAGGGAATTGAATTTGACTACTGCTGTGTCCACGCCGCCATGGCGCTGCGTGAAATGGGCTACGAGACCGTCATGGTCAACTGCAACCCTGAGACGGTGTCGACGGACTACTCAACCTCGGACCGCCTCTACTTTGAACCACTTACACCTGCTGACCTTACCGAAATTATTGCGGCCGAACAGGCTGCCTGCACCGATGGCGCCAAGGTGGCGGGTGTGATTGTGTCGCTGGGTGGTCAGACGCCACTCAAGTTGTCGCACTCACTCGATGGGTCACTCGTCCTTGGCACACCAGTTGCTTCGATTGACGCCGCCGAAGACCGTGAACAGTGGTCGAGTATCTGCAACGCCCTAGGACTTCGTCAGCCGCCAGGAGACGTTGCTCTGACGCTGCCCGAAGCCAAGGCCATTGTGAAAGAGATTGGGTACCCGGTGCTCGTTCGCCCAAGCTACGTCCTGGGTGGGCGTGCCATGGAAATTGTCTACGACGACGCTGCGCTTGAGCGTGTGATGAATGACTTGACCAGCGCCCACGGTTCACTAGCTCGCGAAGGCGGTGTCTCGGCGAGCCGTCCGATTCTGCTCGACAGCTTCTTGGAAGACGCCATTGAAGTAGACGTCGATGCGGTGCGTGACGCTTCGGGTGACGTTTTCATCGCCGGTGTTATGGAGCACGTTGAAGAGGCGGGTGTTCACTCTGGTGACTCAGCCTGCGCCCTTCCTCCCCAGACCCTCAGTGATGGTGTACTCGAGAAGCTGCGCGACGCCACCAGCAAGATTGCTGAGGCGCTGCACGTCGTGGGACTGATCAACGTTCAGTTCGCCGTGAAGAACGAAGAAGTCTTCGTGCTCGAAGCGAACCCTCGCGCGAGCCGGACCGTGCCCTTCGTGGCCAAGGCCACCGGGGTGCCCCTGGCACAGGTAGCCGTGAAGGTCATGCTTGGCGTGACGCTTGCTGCGCTACGCGAACAAGGTATCGTTCCGAGTGACACGCCACAGCCTTCCTACGTGAGTGTGAAGGAAGCCGTTCTGCCGTTCAACCGGTTCCCGGGTGTGGACACCCTGCTCGGACCGGAGATGCGCTCGACTGGTGAAGTCATGGGCATTGGTGAGAGCTTCGGTATTGCCTTCGCCAAGGCGCAGCTCGCCGCGGGAACGCGACTTCCTAACGAGGGGCAGGTCTTCTTGTCACTGTCGGACCGTGACAAGGTGCAAGGACTCGTGCTGGCACGCCAACTGGTGGAACTGGGCTTCACGCTCGCGGCCACCGTGGGAACGGCTGGCTACTTGCGCGCAAACGATGTACCCGTGCAGACCCTCGTCGGCAAGATTGGACTAGCCGACATGGGTGTTGACGCTGTGAAGATGATTGCCGATGGTGAGGTGCACCTGGTCGTGAATACGCCTTCGGGTGGTAACGCTCGCCAGGACGGCGCTCAGATTCGCGAAGCGTGCGTGGTGCACAAGGTGCCGTGCCTGACGACACTCAGCGCCGCATTCGCTGCCGCCAAGGGCATTGCCGACACCCGAGAGCACGGATGGCGCGTGCACTCGCTGCAGGAACTCCACGCATGAGCACCTTCACCACGAACGTCGGGTCGGTGGCACTGCAGTCAGCGGTCTTAACCGCCGCGGGCACCGCCGGGCACGGCAATGAGCTTGCCGACTACGGCGATCTACGCGAACTGGGCGCAGTCGTGGTGAAGTCGCTCGCCGCATTTGCCTGGGACGGTAACCCCGCTCCTCGTGTTGCAGCATCGGGGGAGCACATGCTGAACGCCGTGGGACTCGCGGGTCCCGGTGTGGCGAAGTGGCGCGAGGACTACCTTCCCGCTCTTCGCGTCAGTGGTGCAACGGTGGTGGGCTCCATTTGGGGGCGTGGTGTTACTGAATTCGCTGAGGCGGCTGAACTCATGGCCGGAGCCGACATTGTTGCTCTGGAAGTGAATGCGAGTTGTCCGAACCTCGAAGGGCGCTCGGGTATCTTCGCGCACTCGGCTCAGGCGACGGCCGACATTGTGGCCGCTTCGCTGGTGGCGAATGTGCCCCTGTGGGTGAAGCTCAGTCCGAATACCCCTGACCTGGTGTCGATTGCCGCTGCCGCTCTCGAAGCGGGAGCAAGCGCACTGGTGCTCACCAACACCGTGCTCGGCATGTCGATTGACATTGAAAAGCGCTCAGCCTCACTCGGTAACGGTGGAGGTGGACTGTCGGGTCCCGGTATCTTCCCCGTCGCCCTGCGGAGCGTCTTCGAATGCCGCAGCGCATTCCCCGACGTCCCGATCGTTGGCGTCGGTGGCATTAGCTCAGGTGCTGATGCGGTCGCCATGCTCATGGCGGGCGCCAATGCGGTTGAAGTCGGAACAGCAACCTTCGCTAATCCTCGGGCCCCGTGGATCATCCAACGTGAACTTGAAAAGTGGCTCACACGCCACCACGTGTCGTCACTCACTGAAATCGTAGGAGCAGCTCATGGTTGAGTCGTTTGGAAATCGTCTGCAGGAGCGTATTCGTGAGTTGGGACCGCTGTGTGTGGGCATCGACCCTAGTACGGCGTTGCTCGAACTGTGGGAGCGTCCGGACAGTGTCGAGGGACTCGAGTTCTTTGCGCTCTCGGTCCTGGAGGCCTGCAGTGATGTTGCGGTATGTATCAAGCCCCAGGTGAGTTTCTTTGAGCGATTCGGCTCGGAGGGCTTTCGCGTTCTTGAACGTCTCTTGAAGGAGGCGCGTTCGGCTGATGTGCTCACTATTGCTGACGCCAAGCGTGGAGACATTGGATCGTCGAACGATGGCTACGCTCAGGCGTGGCTGGACGACCGTTCGGCGCTCTGCTCGGACGCCGTGACGCTTAGCCCCTACCTCGGACTCGGTGCCCTCTCACCAGTTATCACGAAGGCTCAGGCCACCGGCCGAGGTGTCTTCGTGCTCGCAGCAACCTCGAATCCAGAAGGTCGACTGCTCCAGACGGCGCGCACAGCTCAAGAGGAGAAGGTCGAATCCATGATCTTGCGTGAAGTGCGCGACCTCAATCAGGGCGACGACGAATTGGGCGCCGTGGGTGTTGTCTTGGGGGCAACTCGGGATCGCCCGGAGTTTGCCCTCGAAACTCTCCAGGGGCCCTACCTGGTGCCGGGCGTGGGGGCCCAGGGCGCCACTGCTGACGACGTTGGCAAACTGTTCGCCCGGTGCCCTAAGGGGACAGTGGTGGTGAACGTGGGGCGCTCCATCTTGAGTGCCGGCCCAGAGCGGTCGGCGCTGCGTGACGCCACCCAGCGCTGGCGTGACGATTTGAGCCAAGTTCTGCTCTAAAAGCATGTGTCACGGCGGAGGAGTATTCTTCTAACTGTGACCCCGACACCACCCGTACTCTCACAAGAACAGCGCGTGCAGGCCTCGAAGTTGGCCGTGGCGAATCGTCGACGCCGTGCTGAAGTGAAGCGTCTGATGAAGAGTGGTGAGCTCTCGCTCGAAGAGTTGTTCGAGCTCGCCACCCAAGAAGAGTGCGTCGCACAGATGCGTGCGTACGATCTCATTAGTGCACTACCCGCCATTGGTGAAGTGAAGGCCGAACGCATTATGAAGAGCGCAGCTATTGCCAAGACGCGTCGTATTCGTGGGCTGGGTCCCAAGCAACGCGCCGAACTGTTTCGAGCCCTTGTCCGCTAATCCCGTTATTGCGGTTCTGATTGGTCCTGGCGGGGTAGGCAAGGGGACAATCGCCAAGCGACTCATCGAGGCTGACCACAAGTTGTGGCTGTCGCGGAGCTGGACCACTCGGCCAATACGTCCAACGGAAAACGGCACCGAGTACGTGTTTGTCTCTCGCGAAGAGTTCGAAGCCGCTATTGAGCAAGGTGGATTCCTTGAATGGGCCGAGTTTCACGGGAATCTGTACGGCACGCCAGTCCCGAAAGCACCGAATGAAGCCGACGTTTTGCTCGAAATTGAAGTCCAGGGGGCTGAACAGGTCCGGGGTGAACACCCGGGTGCCGTCATTTTCCTGATCCTCCCTCCGTCGATGGAGCACCTCGAAAATCGACTCCGCGGGCGCGGTGACAGTGACGACCACGTGCACAAGCGGCTCTCGAGCACCCCGCATGAACTGGAAAAAGGCCATGAATTGGCTAGTTACGTCATTGTGAACGACGACCTCGATCGAGCGACCTCAGAGATTCTCTCTATACTGGAAGAACTGCGCCGCACGCGGTGACACCCTTTCTGAAAAGGAAAAACATTATGGCCGAACGCCCCACTCTCGTAGATCCACCAATTGAGACACTCCTGCACAAGGTTGGCGACTCGAAGTTCACCCTCGTGGCAGTGTCGGCTATTCGCGCCCGTGAAATTAACGAGTACTACAACGGACTCGGCCAGGGCCACGGCGCCCTCATTCCACCACAGGTGACATCACTTTCGAACAAGTCACTATCGCTCGCGATGGAAGAGCTCTACCAGGGGAAGCTCGAGTTCCACCGCCCAACGGCTGAAGAACTCGCCGCTGAGCAGGCGCAGGCCGCTGCACTTGAAGCTGCACGCCAGGAAGCATCGAGCGACCTGGACGCCTTCACGGATGCCCTCCGCGACGCCTAACTCTGCACCACGCATTGTTTTAGGTGTGTCGGGTGGCATAGCCGCCTACAAGGCCGTTGAACTTCTACGTCTCTTACGAGACGCTGGCTACTTCGTCTCTCCTGTCCTCACGCCGGATGCCACCCGTTTTGTTGGCGCAGTGACGTTCTCAGCTCTCGCGTCAGAGCCGGCCCGTACACAGCTATACGGCGACCCGACCACGCCAATTCCGCACACCTATTTGGGTCAGAACGCTGACCTGATTGTGGTGGCCCCCGCGACCGCGCACGTGATTGCTCGAATGGCGGCTGGTCTTAGTGATGACCTCCTCACGGCAACACTCTGGGCCTCAAGGGCCAAGGTGTTGCTCTGTCCCGCGATGCACACGGAAACGCGGGAACAGCCCACGGTGCAGGAAAACCTGGCTACTCTACGACGACGTGGGGTGCTCGTACTCGAGCCCGAATCCGGACATTTGGCCGGTGGCGACCAGGGTGCGGGACGACTGCCCGAACCCGCCACGATCTTCGCTCTGGTAGAGCGGATGCTTCGTGGCTACGAAGGACCACTCAGTGGCAAGAAGGTTCTCATTAGCGCTGGTGGCACGCGGGAACCTATCGACCCGGTGCGCGTCATTACTAATCGCTCGTCCGGCAAGCAGGGACATTCACTAGCCGAAGTGGCCGCTCGTCTGGGCGCCGAGGTCACCTTGGTGACTACGTCAGACCTGGCGTTGGCCCTCGACGTTGCCCCTCAAATCACCACGGTCCCTGTCGCAACGGCCAGCGAGATGCGTGAAGCCTTGGTTGCTCGATCTGGCGAGGCCGACGTGATTGTCATGTCCGCGGCCGTTGCTGACTTCACGGTTGTTGCACGCGATCAGAAGATCAAGAAGGATCAGGGTCTTCCATTACTGGAACTCGTTGAGACGGTGGACATCGTGGCCGAACTGGTGGCCAAACGCCACGCCGGGCAAGTCATTGTGGGCTTCGCTGCCGAGACGAACAATGTGCTGGAAAACGCCACGGCCAAACTTCACCGCAAGGGTGTTGACCTCCTGGTCGTGAACGACGTCTCCGCTCCGGGTGCGGGCTTTGAACATGACACGAATGAAGTACTGCTTCTTGGTCGCGATGCGTCGGTGACGACGGTCTCACTTCGCTCGAAAGAAGCCATTTCCCTAGAGATCTTTACTAGGGTAAGTGCATTAATTAGTTAAGGAGTTTCATGAGCGACCGCACACTCTTCACTTCGGAGTCGGTAACAGAAGGCCACCCCGACAAGATTGCGGATCAAGTCTCTGACGCGGTTCTCGACGCAATTTTGACCCAGGACCCCATGGCCCGTGTTGCGTGCGAAACCCTCCTCACCACTGGACTCTGTGTTGTTGCCGGTGAAGTCACTACCAGTGCCTACGTGGATATCAACGAGATTGCTCGACGCACGATTGTTGACATTGGCTACAACGACGGCGACATGGGTTTTGACGGTCGCAGCTGTGCCGTACTGGTCTCGCTCGACAAGCAGAGTCCCGACATCGCCGGTGGTGTTGACGTAGCCCTTGAGGCCCGTGACGCATCCGGTGGCGAAGACATCTTGAACTCACTCGGTGCCGGCGACCAAGGAATGATGTTCGGCTACGCCTGCAACGACAATGACGACTTCATGCCGCTGCCGATTTGGCTAGCCCACCGTCTCTCCATGCGCCTGGCGCAAGTGCGTCGCAGTGGCCTGGTGCCGTACCTACGCCCTGACGGCAAAACGCAGGTCACTATTGGCTACGAAGGCGACCGCCCAGTGTCGATTGACACGGTGCTGATTTCAACCCAGCACCAGGATGGTTACGACCAAGAGACCATTCGCCGCGACCTTATTGAGCACGTGATTACCCCGATGCTGCCTGACTACCTGGATGCATCTGGAATGCGCACGTACGTCAACCCCTCGGGCAAGTTCGTGCTTGGTGGACCACACGCTGACACCGGTCTGACTGGTCGCAAGATCATTGTTGACACCTACGGTGGTTGGGCTCGTCACGGTGGTGGTGCGTTCTCCGGAAAGGACCCTTCGAAGGTTGACCGTTCCGGTGCCTACGCTGCTCGCTGGGTAGCGAAGAACGTCGTTGCTGCAGGAGCTGCGGAGCGTTGCGAAGTGCAGGTGGCCTACGCCATTGGTGTCGCTCGTCCCGTCTCAATTCTCGTGGAGACGTTTGGCACAGAGAAGGTGTCACGCGAGAAGATCGCCAAGGCGGTTGACGAAGTGTTTGACCTTCGGCCCGCTGCGATTATTCGAGACCTCGAGCTTCGTCGCCCGCTCTACCAGCGCACGGCCGCCTACGGACACTTCGGCCGCAGCGATCAGGGCTTTACGTGGGAGCAAACGTCACGCGCTGACGAATTGCGCCGCGAACTGTCGCTCTAGCCGTGAACGCGCCTCGCGCGGTCCGAGTCATCACCGATGTAGCGGCGGTTGACCGCCCCTTTGACTATCTGGTCACTGACGCCACCCAGCAGGTGGGCGTGGGGGACCGGGTGCGCATTGATTTCAACCACCGCGTCGTCCGAGGTTGGGTGGTTGAAGATGTTCCGGTCTCTCCCGACCTCAAACCGCTTTCTAAGTGGCTCGGCTACGGCCCGTCGCCGTCGCTACTGCGACTTGCGCAGTGGGCCTCGAAGCGTTGGTACAGCCCGGTGTCCCGGTTTCTCATTACGTCGACGCCAAAGCGCCAGATCACCTCGCTGCCTACCGCTCCAGTTGCCAAGCCACTCGACGCATCGGTGCTCAGTGAGATTCGGGCGTTTAGCCCCGGCGTTCACCAACTGGCACCATCAACCGATCCGCTCGAACTTATTCTGTCGGCCTACCAGCAAACCCATGACCAGGAAGGTTCACTGCTAGTCCTGGTGCCAACGGAAGCCTGGGCCGGCAGACTTCGCGGTCGACTGGAACAACGTGGTTGCGATGTGGCTTCGGGGGACCAGCAGTGGGACCGCATGCGTGCGGGATGGCCCGTCATTGTCGGCGCCCGCGGAACGGCGCTCGCGCCAGCACCGAAGTTGTGCGGCGCAGTGGTCGTGGACTGTGACGACGAAGCGTACCGTTCGGAAGCCTCACCCACCTGGGACGCAACCACCATGCTGGTCGAGCGCTGTCGCAGTGATGATGCCCCACTCTGGGTCACGTCGTGTGTGCCGTCACCCACGACGATGGCCCTCGGACCTCTCCAGGTAGAGGAAGGTCTGTCGTCCGGCTGGCCACGGGTGGAACTCGTTGACCGACGATTCTCAGATCCCCGTGATGGTGTGTTGTCGCGTGAAGCACTCGACGAATGCCACCGAGCGCTTGATGGTGCAGAGCCCGTAGCGGTGGTCGTGGTGTTGCAGCGTCTCGGCACCGGACGGCTCTTCGCCTGTCGCAAGTGTGGAGAATTAGCACGCTGTGCAACCTGCGGCCAAGGTGAAGAAGAGGTCGACGCGCACCTGGCGTGTCGGGAACGACACGAACTTCGTGAAAATTTTTGTCGCTCCTGTGGGGCAACCAATTTGAAGCGCGTACGAAGCGGCGTGACTACGTTGGCGCGTGATGTTGCGGCGCAGCTCTCGCAGCCAGTCACCGAGCTCACTGCCACAAGTGACCCCTCAGGGCCACTGCACCGAGTGGTCGTTGGCACCGAGGCAGTGTGGCAACGTGTTCGCAAGTGCGGCGTCGTCGTGTTCATTGATTTTGATCAGTATCTTCTGGCGCCACGCGAAAGTGCCCGACGCCGTGCACTGATGGCGGTGGCCAAGGCCGGTCGCCTCGTTGGCTCACGCCGACAAGGACGTGGTCTTGTTGTTCTTCAAACTCGACGTGGTGAGGATGAGGTGATCAAGGTCGTTCAAAGTGGGGACCTCTCGGGACTTCTCGAGGACGACGAAGCCACCGCCAAGATGCTGAACCTCCCACCCTATGGAGCTCAGGCTCAACTGTCGGGGGAGGGCGCGCCAGAGTTCGCTGACTCACTGCGGAGCCTTGGAATCAAGGTATGGGGCGAAGGCGAAGCCTTCACGGCGAGCGCAGATTCGGTTGAAACGTTGACCTCTGCCTTACGCCAGGCGGAGCGCCCGAGCAAGAGACTGCGAGTAGCCGTCGACTAGGGCGGAACGTCGTTAGATATCCTGCATGCCCCGAGGTCGTACTGAGGCTCTGGAAGGCCAAGCAAATAGTGCTCTCAATTCACCCGTAACCTCTGTTAGAACGTTTATACGTTGAATATAGATATCAACTGTAAAAAGGGGTTCTATGTAAAAAGGGTACTTGCGTCGGTCGCTTCAGTCTCTGGCGGTAGTCGGCGTGGCGGCGATCACGTCCGGTTTCGCCACAGGCGCTGGTGCCTCACCTATCGGCTTTCAAACTGAGATAACCGGTGCGAGCATCATCAATCCTGTTGCCATTGCCTCGGATGGCAACGGTAATTTGTACGTCGCGGACTACTATGGATCATCCGGCAATATTGTCGAAATCACACCCCAAGGAACGGTTCTCGCAACCCTTGGGGCAGATGGTGTGTACGCCCAAGGGTTAACCGTACTTAATGGCGATGTCTTCGCTTCGGCCAGCTTCGGGCACCTGAGTGACATCACGGCCGGGCTTGTAGGGGTCTTTACCCACAATGTGACAATTGGTTCAGCCTTCACAGGCGATCTCTATTTGCTGCACCTGAACGGTTTAATGGACGTTATTGACCCAACAACGCTCATCACGATCACTAGCTTTTCTACCGCCGCTACGGCAGGCGCAAACCCACTCCCCGGACAGTTTGGCGTCTTCGGTGACGGTGACGTTGCTGTTGGTGCCCCCAATGCAGTTGATGTCTACAACGTCAGCGGCACGCTCGTTGCCTCATACCCAACGTCGGTGACGCAACCTGGTG
>Ga0164296_1003716_pt1 | contig 14260 bp, 9 predicted proteins | sample GEODES057metaG_FD_113533 | JGI IMG/M metagenome (GOLD analysis project Ga0164296, IMG submission 113533) | Dystrophic lake water microbial communities from Trout Bog Lake, Wisconsin, USA - GEODES057 metaG | ecosystem: Environmental > Aquatic > Freshwater > Lake | place: USA: Trout Bog Lake... | reverse complement strand
GCTTCAAACATCGCAAAAAGCTAAAATTCAGTCAGCGGCTAATTAGCCCTAACGAGCATTGTAGCATGTCCGGGTCTTGTTGATGCTGTAAACGCGGCCCTTGCGTCGAACGAGACTAATATAGTTAGAACAGGTTGGCCTAGTTGAGTTACTCAACATTGAGGGACTTCAGAGGGGTGATTTTTTAAGTCTAGACCAAGTCATTCAACGGCGGTCTTTGTGGGCAATTGGAAGTATATAAAATTGGATAAAAAGCGATATAAATCAATAGCTTGATATAGTCATACTATACTACAAATATACTACAATGGTTAGTAATATGCTATAAATTATTATTAAATATTGATTTTAATTCTGATCCGGAATACTCCGAAGGCAAAGGTCACACGTTCGAATCGTGTCGGGTGCGCCATTTGCGAACAAAGCCATTAACATTTCTATTGGCCGTATTTTGTTCTTCTAGGATAGCGGCGAGTTAAGTTTTATCGCCAATAATGCCGAATTTATTATCATCGCTGCGGATTCCCAAGATGTCAGCAAGGAACGTGCGGACTTAAGCACCTTGATGCGATTTTTAATCTAAACAAAAAGCTTAACGATCCCATCGTTAGTGGTTGAATAGAGCATAATTCGATAGGCATTGATTGGCTAATGTAATCACAAGAAAAATCAATTTTAGGCACTGCACGAAAATTATAAATGACATCCAGCCTACCGTCTTACCCGTACTTCCGAACTACGGATGAACATATTGTAGGCCTGCCAATGACACGAGCTAAAATCAATTATGGTCTTGATGCGCCAGCGATTTGCTATGGCATGTTTGGCATCGGTATATTTGGGTTTCTTGTATCCATCCTATCATCTATTTTTTTATCAAATCCCCTCTCATTGGTACTGGATAGCATCGCTGCCATCATTACCGCCTATGGGCTCGGAATGGGTTCCTATATGGTTTGGTCAAGCCGGATAGGAAAGCTCCGCACCTGCGAAATCCTGATGAACCAAATTGATAATGTCCGCAAATGGAATGGTGATGAAACCGTTTTGGATGTTGGATGCGGCCGAGGATTATTACTGATTGGTGCAGCTAAAAGGCTAAAATCAGGAAAAGCTTATGGCATAGATATTTGGAAGAACGAAGACCAAGCCAACAATTCGCCAGATGCCGCAATAGAAAATGCCGAAATCGCAGGTGTTGCGGATAGAGTTCAAATTAGAACAGGTGATGCAAGGCAAATACCATTTGCCGACCAGTCGTTTGATATTGTTGTGTCCCATTGGGTCATTCACAATATTGAAGAACAGAACGACAGAAGTAACGCGTTGCAGGAGATGTGGCGTGTTCTTAAATCGGATGGTGTTCTCGCACTCGCTGATATATCGTTTGTGCCAGACTATATGAAAGAGATTGAAAGCTGGAAGCCAAAATCTATTCACTTTGATGATGGTGGATTAGAGGCAAAAATTATGGGCATATTGAGCGGCGGTACATATTGCCCACAATATCTCATCGTAAGAAAATAGGTTATAAGCTCACTGTTCGACCGGCAACCCAAACCCCATAAGCAACGAATGAATGATCATTACATTAGAGCTGGTTATTATCGATAGCGTAGTCCCCCCAGAGGGTAACGCAAGTTAAACAGGTTCCAGCCAGTTTTGGCTCATATCATCGGTTTAAGTATAAATTTCTGAAATCATCCCCTCCCACGTAATCCAATTCGCACCTTCATCCGTTTAATTGGCAATAGCGTTGCATTCCCGGTTTGGCCGCGTTCAATTCAGCCTCCCGGCCTTAATTGCTTTCATAAAAATTATAATTCGGGGAAATCATCATGAATCGTAGCTTCCGTGAGTCCTTTTTGCCGCCAACGCGCCTTTTACTCGGACCTGGACCTTCTCCAGTGGCCTCTGAAGTCCTTATGGCCATGGCCGGGCAAACCATCGGACATCTTGATCCGTCTTTCATCGGCCTCATGTCTGAAATCAAGACAATGCTTCAAATGGCCTTTGCCACAACAAATGAAGCCACCTTCGCGGTGGCAGGGCCAGGAAGCCTTGGTATGGATGCGTGCCTGCTGAATTTGATTGAACCGGGCGATAAAATTCTGATTGCGCGTAATGGCGTATTTGGCACCCGCATGTGTGAAGTCGCGTTGCGGGGTGGCGCGCAGGTCATCCCGCTTGATTTTGTCTGGGGTACACCGGTTGATCCTCAAGCCATCGAAGATGCTTTAGTGCATCACAAGGACATTAAATTTGTGGGCTTTGTTCATGCCGAAACATCAACAGGTGTTCAATCGGATGCGAGCGCGATTGCTGCTATAGCGCGTAAATATGGCGCCTTGACCATTATGGATGCGGTAACTTCTCTTGCAGGTATACCCATCAAACTTGATGAATGGGGTATCGACGCGGTTTATTCAGGTAGCCAAAAATGCCTGAGCTGCCCGCCCGGCCTATCGCCTGTCTCGTTTAGTCCGCTCGCTGTCGAACATGTCAAACAGCGTAAAACGCCGGTTCTCTCTTGGTTCTTAGATATCACTCAGGTGATGGCTTATTGGGGTGGTGACAAAGCACGCGCCTATCACCACACGGCTCCTGTTAATAGCCTATATGCGTTGCATGAATCGTTGCGCAGGCTACATTTGGAAGGCCTTGAGGCGTCCTTTGAGCGGCATCGGGCAGCTCATCTGCGTTTGCTCGACGGAATTACGACTCTCGGCCTTGAGCTTCTGGTTGAGGAGCCATATCGCCTGCCTCAATTAAACGCGATCAAAATTCCTTCAACGGCCAATGATGCTCCGCTTAGGGCCTCTCTGCTTAATGATTTCAATATCGAGATTGGAGCGGGGCTTGGTCCGCTTGCCGGAAAGATATGGCGCGTAGGTCTGATGGGTGAAGGAGCAAGAGCAGAAAATGTTGATCGCTTGCTCCATGCGCTCGAGGAGATTATGAGCCGTCAAACCAATGGCATATTTTCTATGGCAAGCTAACACGATATTTCGTGTTACTGAACATTTTACAATTCACCCTGTACGAAATTAATGAGAGGCCGCCAAGCGATGAAAACCCAAATTGTTGTTGTCGGTGGCGGGGCCGGTGGATTGGAGTTGGTCCGGCGCCTCGGCGATAAATTTGGGCGGGATGACTATGATATTATTCTTGTTGAGCGCAACCAAACGCATATTTGGAAGCCCTTATTGCATGAAGTTGCTGCCGGATCCCTCGATGCCAATCTTGATGAAGTTGGCTATCGGAGCCATGGCCACCGATGGGGATACCGGTTTTTTTATGGCAGCTTAGAGACGATTGATCGCGCCAATCGGCAAGTGGTTATCGCACCCATTTCTGATGAGGCGGGCAAAGAAATCATTGCCCGACATCGCATCCGTTATGATTATCTTGTCTTGGCTTTTGGTGCGGTCTCCAATGATTTTGGAACACCGGGTGTCAAAGAACATTGTTTGTTTCTTGAAGACCGTATGCAGGCCGATCGCTTCAGGACAAAACTGCTGAACCACTGCCTGCGTGTATCACGAACCTTAAGTGTTGATCCGACATCAACGGCGACGGTAGATATTGCCATTGTGGGGGGTGGTGCAACGGGTGTTGAATTGGCCGCTGAATTATATAATTCCGCCTCAGCCTTGCGTCATTATGGACTAGAAGTGTTTGACGAAAGTCGTTTGCGTGTCACGCTCATTGAAGCTGGCCCGCGCATATTACCAGCCTTGCCTGAAAAACTCGCAGCTTCTGCAAAGGCCGAATTGGAAGCGCTAGGCGTTGATGTGCGTACCAATACGCAAGTCACCCGCGCCGAAGCTGGTCAGCTCGTGACGCGGTCGGGTGAGGCTGTGAAAGCTGATCTTATTTTATGGGCGGCGGGTGTTCGTGGTCCGGCGATTGCTGGCGGGCTCGATGGATTGGAAATGACCCCGAACAATCAAATCAAGGTACGCCAGACCTTACAAACCACCATTGATGATCATATCTTTGCGATGGGTGATTGTTGCAATTGCATCATGCCCGATACCGGCAAGCCCGTTCCGCCGCGTGCGCAATCGGCAGCGCAAATGTCGAAAACGGTATTTCGGAATCTGATCGGCTTGATTGAAAAAAAGCCTCTTGAGAATTTCGTCTATCAAGACCGCGGTTCGCTCATCTCGCTCAGTCGTTTTTCTACCGTTGGAAGCTTGATGGGTAATCTCGTCGGCGGCCGCATGGCGATTGAAGGATATTTCGCGCGCCTTGCGTATATTTCTCTTTATCGCATGCATCTCATCGGTATTCATGGTTGGTTCAAAGGCTTGCTGCTAATCCTTATCGGCCATGTCAATCAAGTGGTTAGACCCAAGCTGAAATTGCATTAATAAAAACGATGATGGACTTCCTTTTTTTGAAGGTTTTACCATGCTCTAGATTGGGCGGCCTTCAAATAAATGGATCTTGCGCTGCCTCACGCATAGCCTTGCGATAATCGTTCAAGAATTGATCGCATAACTCGGCCACGCTGATGACTTCGGAAATGGCACCAACGCCCTGCCCTGCTGACCAAATCGTTTTCCAAACCTTGGCTTCCGACCCCATATCGAGCTTGCCATGCGGCGGGAGATGATCGGGATCAAGCCCCGCAGCCTTAATGCTCTCGCGCATGAAATTGGCATTCACGCCTGATATATTGGGCGTGTAGATGATATCGGAAGCGCGTGAATCGAGGATCATCTGTTGATAGGCTTTCTCGATCATCGCCTCTTTGGTCGCGAGAAAGCGCGTGCCAAGATAGGCCAAATCGGCGCCCATTAAACGCGCAGCGGCAATATCGCGACCGGTACTGAGTGAGCCTGATAAAATCACCGTGCCGGAAAAAACGGATTTCACTTCGTGCAGCAATGCAAAGGGGTTGAGATTACCCGCATGCCCGCCCGCACCGGCACAGACGGCAATGAGTCCATCGACGCCAGCCTCGCTCGCCTTCTCTGCATGGCGGCGGCTGATAATGTCATGGAAGACCAAGCCGCCATAAGAATGGACGGCATCAACCACATCGCGCACCGCGCCGAGCGATGTGATGACAATCGGGACCCGATGCTTGACGACGCAATCAAGATCCTGAGCGAGCCGCGTATTGGTTTTATGGACGATCAGATTGACACCGAAGGGTGCCGCCTTTGACTCTGCCGATAAACGCTTCTCGATCTCATGGAGCCATTCCTCGAACCCATCGGTTGTTCGCTGATTAAGCGCGGGAAATGTGCCGACCATCCCAGCCCGACAGGTTTCAACGACAAGGTCCGGGCCTGAAGCCAAGAACAGCGGGGCCGCAATGGCAGGGAGCTGAAGTTTGTTTTCGAGCTGTGGCGAAATTCCCATTTAGGCACCTTACTATTCAATAATCGCCATCGAGTGACGCCGTTAAGATATCGCACTATCAAACCGAGCCTAATTTTGCCCGTCTAGCACAAGTTACTGACGGAAATTAGATAGCCTGAACGCTCGCTTTCCGGCAAGACGAAGATAAGAAATTTAGGCGCAGTCCTAGTGAAACGGGAGCAGAAAATGGCGGTTAAGACGGATATTGAAATTGCACGCGAGGCAAAAAAGAAACCTATCATGGAGATTGGTGCCAAGCTTGGTATCCCCGCAGAAGATTTGCTCCCTTATGGCCACGACAAAGCGAAAGTCAGCCAGAGCTTTTTAAAGTCGCTCGAAAGCCGCAAAGACGGCAAGCTCATTCTTGTTACCGCCATTAACCCGACGCCAGCAGGCGAAGGTAAAACGACCACGACGGTCGGTCTGGGCGATGGCCTTAACCGTATCGGCAAAAAGGCGATTGTCTGCATCCGCGAAGCCTCGCTCGGCCCGAATTTCGGCATGAAGGGCGGCGCCGCAGGCGGCGGTTATGCGCAAGTCGTACCGATGGAAGAAATGAACCTGCATTTCACGGGCGATTTCCACGCCATCACCTCGGCGCATAATTTGCTCTCGGCTATGATTGATAACCACATCTATTGGGGCAATGACCTCGGCATTGACGAACGCCGCGTGGTGTGGCGCCGCGTGATGGATATGAACGATCGCGCGCTGCGCGATATCGTCGTGTCGCTCGGTGGTGTGTCGAACGGTTTCCCGCGCCAGACGGGCTTTGATATTACGGTTGCCTCCGAAGTCATGGCGATCCTCTGCCTCTCGAAGGATCTCATGGATCTGCAAAAGCGCTTGGGTGATATTGTCGTGGCCTATCGCCGCGACAAGACGCCGATCTATTGCCGCGACATCAAGGCCGACAGTGCGATGGCTGTTCTTTTAAAGGACGCCATGCAGCCAAACCTCGTGCAGACGCTCGAGAACAATCCGGCTTTCGTGCATGGCGGCCCGTTCGCCAATATCGCGCATGGGTGTAACTCGGTCATCGCAACGACGGCTGCATTGAAGCTCGGCGATTACGTTGTGACGGAAGCGGGCTTCGGCGCTGATTTGGGTGCTGAAAAATTCTTCGACATCAAGTGCCGCAAGGCTGGCTTGAAGCCATCAGCCGCCGTCATTGTCGCCACCGTCCGCGCCATGAAGATGAATGGCGGCGTGGCTAAGGCCGATCTTGGCACCGAGAATGTGGAAGCCGTTAAAAAGGGCTGCGCCAATTTGGGGCGTCACATCGCCAACACCAAGGGCTTTGGCGTTCCGGTTGTTGTTGCCATCAATCACTTCTTCTCCGATACTGACGCGGAAATCCAAGCCGTTAAAGACTTCGTCGCCTCGCAAGGATCAGAAGCCATTCTTTGCAAGCATTGGGCACATGGCTCAGCCGGTATCGAAGAGCTGGCCCACAAGGTTGTAGCACTTGCGGAATCGGGCGTTGCGAACTTCCAGCCACTCTATCCGGACGCGATGCCTCTGTTTGAGAAAATCGAAACAGTGGCTAAGAAGATTTATCACGCCGATGCGGTCATCGCCGACAAGTCCATCCGCGATCAGCTGAAAGTCTGGGAAGCAGCTGGCTATGGCAACCTCCCCGTCTGCATGGCGAAGACGCAATACTCCTTTACGACGGATCCGAATGTGCGTGGCGCACCCACAGGCCATTCTATCCCCGTGCGTGAAGTACGCCTCTCCGCCGGTGCAGGGTTCATCGTCGCCATATGCGGCGAGATCATGACCATGCCGGGCCTGCCGAAGGTACCATCAGCCGAAGTCATCCGGTTGAATGATGCAGGTGAGGTTGAGGGGCTGTTCTAAGCTCTTTGAGCGATTAACGATGAAAGCGGGTGGGGCTAGTCTCCGCCCGCTTTTTTTCGTCATTGCCCGGTGAAAAACGCGAAACAACCATAACCGTCATTGCGAGCGAACGCGAAGCAAACCAGCTGATATTGAAAGAAAAAGCGCAGTTGCAACACCGCACTTTTTTGACGTTCCACTAGCTGGGTTGCTTCGCGTTCGTCACTCAAAACGATTCACAGGATCGTTTTGTTCGCTTCGCGAAGCGCTCCTCACCTCGCAATGACGGATAGATTACTTCACTATCCTTTATCGCGCGGCAGCATCCGCCACGGTACGAATGGCCGTTATGTTTGCTGCATAAGCCGAAGGTCCGCCCTTAAACACGGCTGACCCTGCTACCAGCACATCCGCGCCTGCAGCCGTCAGCAATGGTGCTGTTTCAGGCGTCACCCCGCCGTCGATTTCAATCCGAATATCGCGTGTGCCGATCATCTTCTTTACGCGTCCGACTTTCTCGATCACCGAGGGAATAAAGGCCTGTCCGCCGAAACCGGGATTGACCGTCATCAACAATACAAGGTCGAGACGGTCGAGCACATATTCAATAAAGCTTTCATGCGTTGATGGATTAAGTGATACGCCTGCCTTTTTACCCAAAGCACGAATGGTTTGCAGCGAGCGGTCGAGATGCGGTCCTGCCTCGGCATGAACGGTAATATAATCGCATCCGGCATCCGCGAAGGCGGCGAGATAGGGATCGGCGGGTGCGATCATCAGATGACAATCAAAAATCTTGTCCGTGCGGTTGCGGATGGCTTTGATCACGGGTGGGCCAAAGGTGATGTTCGGTACAAAATGACCATCCATAACATCGAGATGAATCCAATCCGCACCCGCTTTAACAACGGCTTCAACCTCGTCGCCCAGTTTCGAAAAATCAGCGGAGAGGACAGAGGGAGCAATCAGGGTGCGAGACATGGGAACCACTCTTTCGACAGATGATGAACCAAAGATATCTTTTATAAGAGACGTTTTTGCCCGCTTCAGGCGATACGGGTCAAGTATGAGACGATCCAGAAGAAGCGCATATCCCGTGGTCTTTTAGACTACCATCCAAGCGCGGTTGCTATTCTAACCGTCGCGGCACTGACAAAGCCTGTCACTACGCCACCCCAGGCCATATCGATCAAGGCAATCTTTGTGGTGAAGCCCTTCATGACGGCGAGATTGGTCAAATCATAGGTGCCATAGGCGACAAGCCCAAACAACAGTCCGTAAAGCAAAGCCCGCAGGACAGATTGGACCTCGATGGCGGGCGCGATAATGATGACCACTACACCCACGCTATAAAGCCCGTAAAAGGCGAGCGCCGCAGGTAAATTGGGTGTATCCAATAAAATATCGCCAATTTCCTGCATGTAAAAGCCACGGCCGAGCCATGTCAGCCACACCATGTCGACGGCGATCATGAGTGTTGCGGCAATTGCCCATATTGCGAGCCAGACGACCATTGTGCGCTTTTCCTGTTGCATGGCCTCTATACGCTGCTCCAGGCCTTCAAGATCATGCCGTCACGCGGCGGCACTTTCGCGGACGCCTTCTAAAATATCCTCAAGGTCCTCGCTGGCGTTTTTGAGCGCTTCGAGCGTAGCGTCATCCGGGTTCCAATAATTCCGGCGATGGGCTTCGAGTAAACGATTGGCCATATTGGCTGAAGCCGTGGGATTAAGGGCCGCTAACCGCTCGCGCATTTCCGGATCAAGCATAAAAGTTTGCGTCAATTGCTGATAAACCCATGGCTGAACTTCACCAGTAGTCGCAGACCAGCCAACCGTATTGGCTATATGTTCTTCAATCTGCCGAACGCCCTCATAACCATGGCTTAACATGCCATCATACCATTTCGGGTTGAGCATACGGGTACGGGTTTCAAGCGATACTTGTTCCGACAAGGTGCGCACCACACCATCGCCACGCGTTTGATCGCTTATATAAACGGCAGCCGTCTCGCCGCCCTTTGCACGACGCACGGCGCGGCTGATACCGCCAAGCGTATCGAAATAATGATCAACGGTTGTGACGCCCAACTCTACCGAGTCGAGATTCTGATAGGCGAAATCAACCTTTGATAAAATACCATTTAGAACGGCGGTTTGCTGTGTTGGTCTACCATTCACGCCATAAGCAAAGCTCTTTCGGCGGGTATAAGTTTCGGCCAATTCATCTTCCTCATCCCAACGGCTGTTTTCAATAAGATGATTGACGTTCGATCCATACGCGCCATCGGCATTGCCAAAAACGCGCAGGCTCGCTGTTTCCATATCGCAGCCATGCTCAGCCTGATGAGCTAGGGCGTGTTTACGGATGAAGTTTTTATCCAAGGGCTCATCAGCAATAGCGGCAAAATAGGCGGCCTCTGCCAAGAGTTTGATTTGCAACGGTAAGAGATCGCGGAAAATGCCCGACAACGTGCACATCACATCAATACGGGGCCGCCCTAATTGATCAAGCGGGATCAGCTGCGCACCAACCAACCGCCCATAACCATCAAACCGAGGCTGTGCACCCATAAGCGCTAAGGCTTGGGCAATTGGAGCGCCTTCATTTTTAAGATTATCCGTGCCCCATAAGACAATGGCCACCGTCTCGGGCATATTCTGCGTATCTTCAATGTGGCGGTTCAATATCTTCTCGGCCTGCCGCGCGCCATCCTTCATCGCGTATGCGCTTGGCAACCGAAAAGGATCATGTCCATGAAGATTACGACCTGTCGGCATGACGGTAGGATTATGCAACACATCCCCACCCGGTGCAGGGCGGATAAAGCGCGCATCAAGCGCCCGCATCATAGCAGGGATTTCATGATCGTCAGAAAGCCAGCGATTGGTATCCGATAATGTTTTTAACGCTTCCAATTGATTGGCATGCTGCGCCTGATCGAGCTGGCCCGATAATGAATCGGGTGATGCTCCTTTTGCAATCGACTCAACGATTGAACGATCAAAGCGAATACTGTGCGAAGCATCAGCCACCGCTTCAAGCATTTCAATGCGCTGCTCGGGCGATAAAGGTTCGCCGACGACGTGCAGCCCATGCGGAATAAGCGTATATTCAAGTTCGAGAATGGCTTTACCGAGTTCATCGATTTTAGCGCTGGCCTCGCTACCCCATGCAGGCTCGGCCGATGCCAAATCGACAAGAGCGGCTTGGCTTTGAATAAGGGCAATTAATTCCTGATCCGGCTCGGCGCCATCGGCCAATACGGTGCGATAACTTTCAATCGATCCTTTAAGATCAAGCAAGCCACGATAGAGGCCCGAATGGGCAATCGGCGGCGTCATATAGCTGATCAAGGTAGCCGCGCCTCGGCGTTTCGCAATAGCGCCTTCGGATGGGTTATTGGCGGCGTAGAGATAGAAATTCGGGAGGTCCCCAATCATCCGGTCCGGCCAATCTTTGGCCGTTAGTCCCGTCTGCTTTCCTGGCATGAATTCGAGGGCGCCATGGGTGCCAAAATGAAGCGCAGCATTGGCGCCGAAATCTTCGCGCAGCCAACGATAAAACGCCGAAAAGGCATGCGTTGGCGAAAACCCTTTTTCAAACAAAAGGCGCATCGGATCGCCTTCATATCCAAATGCCGGTTGGATACCGATAAAGACATTACCGAGCTCAAGACCGAGCACAAAAATCGACCCGCCATCGCTTTGCTGCTTGCCAGGTGCTGGACCCCATTGTGCTTCAATCTCCGACAACCAACGCTCGCGCCGAACATGGTTATCGACTGGAATGCGGAAATGCACATTCGCATCCGCGCCATATCGTTCGCGGTTACCATTGACGACGGCTTCGCGCAGCACTTCAGGCGAGGCAGGAACCTCGACCGTGTAGCCCTCGGCCTTCATCGCTATGAGCGTTTTATGAAGCGACTCGAATACCGATAAATAGGCGGCTGTTCCGGTATTACCCGCATTAGGTGGAAAATTGAAAATAACGAGAGCTATTTTTCGTTCCGCAATGGGCGTTTGACGCAGCGAGACCAAGCGATCAACGCGCGCGGCTAACATTTCCGAGCGCTCGATGCAGCTTTGCATATTGCGCTCATTTTCTCCTGCTGGGAAAACACATCCGCGATGACAGCCTTTGCACGCAAGGCCCGAATTATCCGACCTGCCGCCAAAGACGATAGGGCCTGTTGCGCCATCCAATTCCGGAATAGCCACCATGATGGTCGATTCAACGGGCAACAGGCCGCGATCAGAAGCGCCCCATTGTTCAAGCGTTTGAATTTCAGCAGGGTGAGCCGCGATATAAGGCACATCGAGTTTAGCCAACAGATCATCGGCTGCTTGCGCGTCATTATAGGCGGGGCCCCCTACGAGCGAGAAACCCGTGAGCGAAACAACGGCATCAACCGTAGCCCGGCCGTCTTTCATGAAATAGTTTTCAACCGCCGGGCGATTATCAAGGCCCGATGCAAAGGCCACGATAACATTTAACCCCCGCGCCTCTAGCGCTTCGATTACGCCATCATAATGCTTGCTGTTGCCCGCGAGCATATAGGACCTCAGACCCAGAAGACCAACCGTCCCGCGACGCCCTGCAATGCGTGGCAATTTGCTCGCATCCGTTCCCATGCGGCCAGCCATTTTGGGATGATAGACACCGGTCTCGGGATATTCGATCGGCGGGTTGACTTTGACCCGTCCGCGCAAGGCTTTACGAGGCCCTGCGGCGTAACGATCAATGATCATACGCACGAGATTGGCGATGTTATCATCTGAACCAGCGAGCCAATATTGAAGGGCCAGAAAATACGCACGCACATCCTGCGCCGTGCCAGGGATAAAGCGTAAGATCTGCGGTAGACGCTTCAGCATTTTCATCTGCTGAGCACCAGCGGAAGCTGGCTTGTCCTTTGAGCCGCCCCGCAATCTCTTAAGCAGGCCCGCAATACCACCCGGCTCACCATCCATCTTGAAATGACCCATACGGGTCATTTTCATGACGTCGCTTGCGGATAACAGGCAGACCATCGCGTCAGCTGAATCGCGCCTTGCGATCAATTCATTGATCACAGGCTTGAAGTGATCTTCCATGAACAACATGGCCGCTATAACGATATCAGCCGATAAAATATCCGCACGACACCGTTCGAGCTTTTCCGGTCGATCAATCCACTCAGATGCCCCATGAAGGGTGAGCGTCAAACCAGGATAGTCACGACGTAAGCTTTGAAACGCACGCATGGCTGCGCTTGCCATGTTGGTGTCCATGGATACGATAACCATCTTTATCGGGATGGTTATGTCTGACACTTTAGCGTTTCCCATACTCTTCGCCTTTATTGCGCTGATCGCGCTTGATCAACGCCCAGTGAATTGAGCTTCTTTATGCGACCGCCCGATTAAGAGCGCAGTGTGACCAAAGTTCCGATAAAGCGCCAACAAGATGATCGATATCCGCATCCGAGTGAAGCGGTGTCGGGGTAATGCGTAACCGTTCCGTTCCGCGTGGTACTGTTGGATAGTTGATCGGCTGAATATAGATGCCGTAACGGTCCATCAGCAGATCGCTGATCCATTTGCATTTTTTAGCATCGCCCACCATCACCGGAACAATATGGCTATCGTTACGCATATAGGGAACGCCTGCTGCATCGAGCTTCATGCGTAAACGCTGCACCCGATCGCGCTGTCCCGTCCGTTCATCATTGGACGTCTTCAGATGACGGATAGAGGCGGCTGCCGCTGCTGCGACCGCTGGAGGGAGTGCGGTTGTAAAAATAAAGCCAGAGGCAAAGCTGCGAATAAAATCGCACAGCGCTTCCGATGCCGCGATATAGCCGCCAACAACACCAATGGCTTTACCAAGTGTGCCTTCGATGACCGTAATCCGATCCATCAAGCCCTCACGCTCAGCAATTCCGCCGCCGCGTGGCCCATACATGCCAACAGCGTGAACTTCATCGAGATATGTCATCGCACCATATTGATCGGCGAGATCGCAAATCTCCTTGATTGGACCAATATCGCCATCCATCGAATAGACCGATTCAAACGCGATCAATTTTGGACGCTCAGGATCAAGCGTCTTCAGGATACGCTCCAAATCGGCGACATCATTATGCTTGAAAATATGACGCTCGGCGCGGCTGTGTTTGATCCCTTCGATCATCGAGGCATGGTTTCCGGCATCCGATAAAATGATGCAGTTTGGAATCAATGCACCAAGGGTTCCAAGCGCTGCCCAGTTTGAAACATAACCAGAGGTGAACAGCAGCGCGCTTTCTTTGCCATGCAAATCGGCAAGCTCTTTTTCGAGCTCAACATGGAACCGATTGGTACCCGATATATTGCGTGTGCCGCCTGCGCCTGCGCCACACAGATCAATCGTATCATGCATCGCCTTGAGAACGGCTGGATTTTGACCCATGCCGAGATAATCATTCGAGCACCAAACCCGAATATCGCTCTCGCCCTTTTCAGAACGATGAATAGCAGACGGGAAGCCACCCGCTTTGCGCTCTAAATTGGCGAAAACGCGATAGCGTCCATCGTTGCGGAGCGTATCAAGTTCGTTCTTAAAGAAGGCTTCGTAATTCATCGCTAGAATCCCAAGAAATGATCAGTTTAACAGCAAGGAAGATCGGGTTTAGGCGTTAGAGTTGTTTTAATCGTCGCAAATTCAACCGGATGATCAGCACGAAAGCGTGACAGTGTCCGATTGGAGCGTTTTGGTAAGCTCCAATTCCAAAGCTTTTCAAAAGGAAGCGGCAGAACCAGCATCCAATGCTCAACGAGGGCCAATGCCATCATCGTAGCTAACAGGACAAAGCCTAAGCTTTCAGTTTCGGTAGCTGCATCGGATACTTTGCCAACCAGAAAAAAAGTGCCCGTTGTGGCAAGGGTAACCGAGAGGGGGAAGAGCAAATTCATAGGTTGCTTGTTGAGAAAGCTCTTCAGCACTTCCATATGGGCGGGAACGAATTCCTCGGATACGTTACGGACTCCTAAAAAGACATTAAGCCGCGCGCTTAAAT
>Ga0164296_1003713_pt1 | contig 14261 bp, 15 predicted proteins | sample GEODES057metaG_FD_113533 | JGI IMG/M metagenome (GOLD analysis project Ga0164296, IMG submission 113533) | Dystrophic lake water microbial communities from Trout Bog Lake, Wisconsin, USA - GEODES057 metaG | ecosystem: Environmental > Aquatic > Freshwater > Lake | place: USA: Trout Bog Lake... | reverse complement strand
CTGCCCGGGGCACTTTTCACCTTCTTCAGTCTGTCGAGGTAGTCGACAATTCAGGGGTTGCCGCCGACGTTTGCCATGCGCTCCAGGTGGTAATGGCGAGCAACCCGCACGCCACGACCACTTCACCCTTCGAGTGAGCGATTCGGTCACTGAAAATGGCGACGCCGAGCGCGACACTGGCGAGCGGATCAATCACCACGAGCGCAGTTTGAGAGATTCGCAGGGGGCCGGCGCGAAGAGCCGACTGTTCGCACCACAACCCGAGAAGTCCGCAGCCAACGAATGCGTAGAGCGCCGGGTGCGAGAGGATCGCCCAGCCGAGGGAGAGTTGGGCGGTGACTGCCTTGATGAAGGCTGCTTCAATTGCCCAGAGAATCCCGGTGGCGCTGCCGAGCAGGCCGGCTTTTCGAACGGGTGACTGTCTCCACGACGCGGCGATGAGAAGGCCAACGACAACAAAGGTCGTGAAGGATGGCGTGAGCCACCGCGCGGTGGTTTGCGGCGAATTGGCATTGGTTGCAATTAGCCACAGAAAGCACCCGAGGGAAATTGACGTCAGGGCTGACCACCGCCACGCCGACGTCGATATGGACTGTCGCAGCCACACTCGCCGCACGACCAGCGTGATAACGAGTTCGCTCACTAGCAGTGGCTGCACCACACTCAGCGAACCGAAGTGAAGGGCTAGCGCTTGAAAGAGCAGGCTGCCGCCGAGGGCAATCCAGCCGAGCAACCAAAGCGGCGAGGTGACGAGTCGACGGAAGAGCTGCGATGGCGCCGTGCCAGACGCAATGGCGCGCGAAGCGACGTGTTGCGTCGTCACCGCCACGGCATTGGACAGCGCCACGAGCAGGCCGAACAGCAACGCCAGTTCTAGGTGCACGGGGCCTCACTTCTCAGCCGACCCCCTGAGGCTAGGCGAAGAAGCTCGCGATCTCGTTCGCGATGTCGCCGCGGTACTCGGTAATCACCGAGAGGTGCCCTTCAGTCGGGTGGAAGTGGGGCGTTGCGGTGGCGATGTGCGCAGCGAGCCACTGACCATGGGTCGCGGGGACCATGTTGTCGTTGTCGCCGAACCACAGGCCCACCGGTACCGTGATGTCGCTGGGCGCGAAGCCCCAGGGCTGCACCATGGCGCGGTTGTCGTCGTAGAAGCCGTAGTGGCTCACGCTGAAAGCGTGGGAGGTGTCATTGGCGAAGTCCTGGCGACTCTCTTCGCTCTCGAGGGTGGCGATGTCTGGCGCTGACAGCAGTCCGCCGAACGTCTCAATGATCGTGTCGGCGGTCGCCAGCTTGAGGGCCTCGGCCTCCTTGCGGATCGCCTCGTCGAACACCGGTCCACCCTGCAGGGTGGCAGCGAACTCGGCCTTGTTCTCTTCGGCCATGCCTTCGGTCCAGTCAAAGTCGTCACCATAGGGAGCGACGCCAGCGAGCGAGATGGCACCGCGGCAGCGCGGGGCGTCGAGGGCGGCGCAGGCCAGTGCGTGCGGGCCGCCACCGGACCAACCAACGGCCACGTACTCGTCGCGACCCAGGAAGTCGAGGGCGGCACGAATGTCCTCGACCACGTCGCCAACGCTGCGACCTTCACGACGGTCCGAGAGACCGTAGCCGGCGCGCGAGTAGAACACGAAGAAGAAGTCGTGATCGGCCATGGCCCGGGCGTGGGCCTGCAGGGTCAAGAGCGAACCGGGGGTGCCGTGGTGCATGACGACGGTCTTGCCCGTTTCTGGACCCATGGTGGCAATCTCGAGATTGCGTCCGTCGGCGGTAGTGATGGTGTGGTTCGAAACAGACATGAACGGCCTCCCGTAATCGTTGGTAGGCAGATTAGGGGTGGTGCGCCGCGAGCGAATCGCTCACGTGGCCTGGGAGACCGAGCTCATGTTGAAGTTCGAAACGGCGACTGGTGGCATGACGGTCCGGTTGAGGTAGTCGGCCACTTCTCGGCCAATGGTTCGCTCGGATTTCCCGACGGCCGTAATCCGCGAAAGCAGGTCCACCGGACTCTCGTTGAAGCGGAAATTATTGACTTGACCGGCGATTGCCCCGTTTTCGATGAGGTACACCCCGTCACGGGTCAGTCCGGTGAGTAGCAATGAGGTCGGGTCGACTTCGCGGATGTACCAGAGGCAGGACACGAGTAGACCCCGCTCGGTCTGGGCCACGAGCTCGTCCAACGACGCCGATGCGCCCGGGAGTTCGAAGACGAGGTTGTCGGCGGCCGGGTGGGCCGCGACGCCACTGCGGGCCGCGCCGGCCTCGTGGTACTGGAGGGCGTTGAGCCGTCCGTCGGCGATCCAGTCGGTGTGCGTAATCGCTCGACCGTTGTCGAAGACGGACGTCGATGAGGTGCTCTGTCCCGTCGTCACGAAGGGCGAGGTTTCGGCCCCGGCCAAGGTGGGGTCGGAGTAGAGGGTGAGGGGGAGTGGGGAGAGGCGGTCGCCGACGCGAGTGCCACCGGGTGCCGAGAAAACAGTCGTCCCGTCCTCGGCGTCTTGTCCGCCACGGGTCCAGTAGACGTAGGCCATCAGGTCGGCCACGGCCGATGGGGCCAAGACCACGTCGTGGCGACCCGCTTCAACCGCGATGGTCCGTTCGGCCCAGCGCAGTCGCTGGTTGAGCTGGTCTTCGACGTTCGCGAGTTCAATGTCGCGAAAGTCCGTGGTGCCAACGCCGATCCAGGCCGAGCGGGTGCCTCCGTGGCTGCGCCCTGAGAATTCGAGGCTGCCCGTGGGCTGGATAAAGCGGCGCCGTTGGCCCGATGACGTGCCGAGGTAGGTCGTCATAAGGCGGTGAGTGGCGAAGCCGGCCAGGGTGGTCGAAGCGCTGGCGGCTCGCGTAAAGGCCGGTCCGAGATCGTGGAGGAATGGCGACAAGACGTCAAGACTCGTCAGGGCCGGTACGTCACCAAAGTCACTGTCACGAACGGCCGGGGCCAGCGCGTGCGCGTCGGCGGCCGGTTCGGCTGCGGCCGCCACTGCTTCGGCCTGGCGAACGAGATCGGTGATGTCCACGGCACCGGACCGGGAGGCCACACCGGCACTCCGGCCCGCGGCACCGTCACTGATCGCGATGACGGTAACGCGTCGACCACGACGCACGCCATTGGTCGTGGTTCGGTTGTTGGCGAAACGGACTTCGGCCTCGGAAAGTTCCTCCACGAGGATCACACAGTCGGCCGTGGTTGAGGCGGCTAATCCCTGCTCAATGAGGAGGTCGGCGGGGGCAAGCTGGTTGGCGGTCACTGTCCGCCCTCCTCTCGGGTGTTCAGAATATTGATATTGCGGACCAGAACGCTCGGGCACCCGTGGCTAACGGGAGCCACCTGGCCCGGCTGGCCCTTGCCGCAATTGAAGGCCCCACCTAGTAGGTAGGTGGACGTTCCGCCGACGGCTTCCATCGAGCGCCAGAAGTCGGTCGTGGTCGCTTGGTAGGCCACGTCGCGAACCTGACCCGTAATCTTGCCGTCTTCGATCAAATAAAAACGCTGACCAGTGAACTGGAAGTTGTAGCGCTGCATGTCGATAGACCAACTCTTGTCGCCGACTACGTAAATGCCGCGCTGCACGCGACTAATCAAGTCTTCGGTGGACGGCCCGGGAGTCGGGGCGGGCTGCAGCGAGACATTGGCCATACGTTGCATCGCGGTGTGCAGTGCCGAGTCAGCGTAGGCGCAGCCATTTGAGCGCTCGAGGCCAAAGACGCTGGCCACGGGTCGGTCGAGCTGGTAGCCCACGAGGACACCATCGCGAATGAGGTCGAAGGACTGGGTCGCCACACCCTCGTCGTCGATGGCGATGGTGGCGAGTCCGTGATCGACCGTTCGGTCGCCGGTGACGTTCATGATGGGCGAGCCGTAGTGCAGGGAGTTGAGTCCGTCGGGCGTGGCGAAGGAGGTGCCGGCGTAGGCCGCTTCGTAGCCCAAGGCTCGGTCGAGTTCCGTGGCGTGACCAATCGACTCGTGAATCGTGAGCCAGAGATTGGTCGGGTCAATGACGAGGTCGTAACGACCGGCTTCGATTGAGGGGGAGTGGAGTTTTTCAATCAAGAGGCCAGGGAGAGCGGCGACCTCGGACTCCCAGTCCCAGCCGTCACCGAGCAGGTACTCCCAGCCGCGGCCGACGGGCGGCGCGACGGTCGTCATGGTCTCGACGTCACTGCCGTCGGCCGAGGTGGCCACGGCTTCAACAACGGCGTGCAGGCGCACGCGTCGCTGCGTTGCGCGGGTGCCACGGCTGTCAGCCAGGTACTTGACCTCGGAAACGGCGTGCACCGAGGCCATGGCGTGGGACATGCCCTCACTGGCCAAGATCACGTCGCTCCAACGGCGAAGGAGGGCCACCTTTTCGCTGAGTGGCACCGTGGTGGGGTCGATAGTGAACGGCGACGACCAGTCAATAACACCGTGACCGTCTTCGGGGGCCAGGGTCACGTCGTCGCTTTGCGTGGCGCGCACGGCTCGGGCCGCCGCGCACGCGGTGGCCACGGTGTCGCGGACCGCATCGGGATGGAGCTCCACGGTGGCGGCGAAACCCAGGGCGCCGGCGAAGAGGACGCGAATGCCCAGGCCGAGATCAGTGTCGTCGCTCGACGTCTGGAGCTGTCCGTCGCGAAGACCGACGTACTGCGTGCGAATCTCTTCGATGCGGGCGACGACGTCCACCGCACCGAGAGACTGGCCGTGTTCGACAGCCAAAGCGACGAGGTCGGCGTAGGAGGTGTGTAGGTCCATAGGCCCGAGGCTAATTCTTCCTAGGGCCCATCCACCACCGCACGGGCCGTTTTTGAGAGTCTGGAACCATGACTATGCCAAGCGAGCAGAACGACGTTTGCGCCAACCGGTTCGCCATCTTTAGCGAATGCCCCCATTGCGGCGGGGCGCTTCACCCGGAGCACGCTCACTTCAAGTGTCGCTCCTGTGGTTGGCGCGATAGCTGTTGTGACTAGGCGAACTGCCGCTGCTCGAGGTCGCCACGCCGCACCTCGTTCGCGCCCTCGCGGACTGCTTGTCGTGCTCGGCGTCGCGATCATGGCCATTGTCGTCGCAGCTTTGTCACTCGGGTCACACACCCCAGCCCACTCTGCGGCGACTCAGCCCACGCCGCCCAGTACGACGAGGCCCCACCCACGACCGCGGGTGGTTAGCGTCGGTCCGCCTTCGTCGTGCGCCGCTCGCAACTGTCTCTCGTGGCGCTACGTCGATACCTGGGACGCCGCCAAACCGGTCGCGGTCACGACGTTCCATCCCACTGGTCAGTCGTCGACCGTGGTTGCCTACGCCGCCTGGTTGCGAACGAGCAGTATCGATCTCGGTCTCTACCCGGGCTACAAGGGCCCCGGGCCAAGTGCACTGTCGCGGGGGCCCGAACAGGTCCCGACGGCCGGCCTTCCCCGATTGCTGGCGGCCTTCAACTCTGGTTTCTACGAAGCCGACGACCCCGCTGGTTTCTACACCAACCACACGCTGTACTTTCCCATGGTGAAGGGTGAAGCGACGTTGGAACGCCTTCGCTCGGGCGCGTTGGTAATTGAGGCGTGGCGCGGTGGGCCAACACCACCACCGTCGATCGTGATGGCCCGACAGAATCTGACGCTGCTCGTGAGTGGTGGTCGTCCCACGGCCGCCACGGCCGACAATGCTCGCTGGGGGCTCACCCTCGGTGGCGTGCCCGCGGTGTGGCGCTCGGCCATTGGTGTCGATGCCCACGGCAATTTGCTCTACGCGGCGGCTCCGTTGCAGACTGCGGCCTCGATGGCGGCCATCATGGTTCGCCTCCACGCCGTCAATGCTATGGAGCTCGACATCAATCCCGAGTGGCCAATCTTTGTCACCTACGGCGGCCGCGATGCGGCGGCACCGCAGCTCGACGTGGCCAATCCGAACCAGATCCCTACGCGGTTCCTCTATTCGAGCACCAAGGACTTCTTCGTCGTCTTCGCCCGACGTCAAGCGGGAGAGGCGGCACCGTGGTGACCGGCCGACACCGCCGTCCGTCTTCGCGTCGGCCACTGTTCGCAGGTGTGTCGCTGCTCGTGCTCCTTGCCGGTGCTGGGGTCTATTGGGGGGTAGCGGCCCACCACCAGGCCGTAGTGACGCCAACTACTTCGACGACATCAACCACCGTGGCGCCAACGACGACGACCACTGCGCCCGCTCGAACAATTTCTTTCGCCGCCGTGGGTGACACCGACTTGGGCACTACGCCGTCACTGCCGGCAGTACCGGCGAATGAATTCGCCCCGGTACAGGCCCTGTTGAAGGCCGACATCACCTTCGGCAACTTAGAGGGCACGATGACGACGGCAACGACCTCCAAGTGTGGAAGTAACTCGAGTGACTGCTACGCCTTTCGGGTTCCACCGTCCTACGCCCAGGTCTACCGGGCAGCCGGCTTTAAGGTCTTGAACTCGGCCAATAATCACAGCTACGACTTCGGTGCCGCCGGCGTGGCGCAGACCTCGGCAGCGTTGCGAGCGGCCGGCATTGTTCAGGCCGGACTGCCAGGGCAGATCGGCTACGTGGAGAGTCACGGGATCAAAGTCGCCTTCGTGGACCTCGCGCCCTACTACCTCACCAATAACTTCCTCGTGCCCAGCGAAGTGACCAGCCTTATTCGCACGGCCCATCAACACGCTCAGCTAGTGGTGGTGTATCTCCACGCCGGCGCCGAGGGTGAGGCGGCCGACCACGTCACGCGCGAGAGCGAGTTCTACTACGGCGAAAATCGGGGTAATCCCTACGTCACGGCCCACCAGGCCATCGACGACGGTGCTGACCTCGTGCTGGCCAGCGGACCACACGTCTGGCGGGGTATGCAGTGGTATCGGGGACATCTCATCGTGTACTCGATGGGTGACTTCACCAACTACGACGCCTTCTCGTCGTCGGGCGACCTCGCCCTCTCGGGTGTCGTGCACGTGACCCTAACGGCCAGCGGCCACTTTGTTCGCGGCTGGGTAGACCCCGTTGTTATTCAGCAAGGTGGCCTGGCCGTGCCCGACCCCACCCACGCGCTCTGGTCCTTCGTGAACGGACTCTCTCGGAGCGACTTCGGGACGAGCGCGGCGCTCCTCACGAGCCGTGGCGCAATCGCCGTGCCGTAGGGGGCGCTTAACAGCCACCTGCGGGACCAGGCAGACCCGGTCCACGCTCGGGAAGGTCGACCGTCCCGATATTTACCGGTCGGGGATTGGGGCCCAAGTGAACGATGTAGAAGCGACCGCGCCACGAAATGAGTGAGTCAATGGCGACGGATTTCACGACGCCTCGTTGCAGGTAGACGAGACGAATAGGTGGTTGGTGCCAGTAGCCAACATTGTTTTCGCAGACGTTGGGCGCAATCCACTGGGCTTGCGAGACGTTGACGAGGACGCGTAAAAGACGAGGTTGGCCCCCAGTGACGAGGTAGCGGTGATAGGCGACCTCATCGAGACTGTAGAAGGCGAGGAGGCGATCAACGTAGTCCGACGACGGATTCGGAATCTGTCCCGTTTTCATCGCGACGTAGGCCGCTTCGGGAAAGAAGAGCGGCCGGGCGGCCGCCCCGTCTTGATTGACGAGGGCGGTGAAGAGGGCGCGACCCACGGCAATCGCGCTCTGCGGTGCGGGGCGCGTCGCCTGGCTCAGGGGTGCGGCCGAAGCCCCCAGTGTGGCCGTCATCATCAGGGAGGCGGCGAGACCAATGCTGCCGGCTGCCCGTCGCCAGCGGGTCCAACGCCGATTGTGCGAAGGTGCAAAGAGGGAAGTTGCCACCTACGTAGGGTAGGGCACGACTGAGCGATTCGGGGAAAGTTCGCTAGGGTGGACACAACGAAAGAGAGCCCCCCACCATGTCGTTTTTTCGCCCTCGTACCGCTTTGGCGGGACTAACGCTGCTCGGCGCCGTAAGCATTTTCGCCCCGGCCACCACGGCCTCGGCCGCCTCACTACCGCCCACGGTCAAGACCATTTTGGCCTCGGGTGACCTCTACGTGAATAACATCCGCAGCTTCTTCTTCTGCGTGACGGCCAGTTGCAAGGCGAACCACGCCACGCTGCAGAAGTCGGCGTACGACGGCGTCGTCGCCCTCCTCGCCGAGGTCAAGGCCGCGGTGAAGGCTAAGGTTGGCGCTCCCTACCTCACGCAAATCGGCAAGATGAGCCAAGACGTCACGTTGCTCGCCACGGCCTACAACGCCGCCGCCAAGGACAAGACCGTCCAGCTGCTGGCCGCCGACGAGGGCGCGATTTACTACACCACGGCGCAGATCGCGACCGAGACGTACTTGTTGAACGTCGCCGCCGGTAAGACCAAGCTGACCTTCCGTGGCTGGGACGTCGGTGACTCCGCGACGCTCTACGCCGTGCAAGTCGATTCACAGACCTTGGCCGCGAAGAACGTCACCGCCACCGACGGTGCCTTCGCGAGCTACTGCCTCGAGGGCGACGCGCAAGAACTTCTGCGCCACGTGGATGGACCCTCAGCCGCCTACAACGCGCTCGTCACCACGTTCGCGAACAATCAGTTGGCGGTGTCTAAGAGTGAGATCTTGATTCTCGAGGGCAAGAAAGCACCATTGACGGTGAAGGACATCTCCAAGCGCACGGGCGTACTCGCGCAGGAGTTCAAGGCCATCGTGACCCTCCAGACATCGCTCGACAAAGCGTAAGGCTATGACGACTGCATTACTCGTCATGGACTACCAGCAGGGCATCGTGGCCCGGGTGGCGGACCAGGGTCCGGCGCTCACCGCCGCTGTTCGTCAGGCCGTTGACTTTGCGCACGCCAACGACATGCCGGTCTTCTTCGTGCGGGTCGCCTTCCGTGAAGGGGCGCCCGAAGTGAGCGCCAACAACCGGTCCTTCGCCGCGCTGAAGGCGTCCTTCACGATGGACGAGACCTCCCCCGAAACGCAACTCGTCGACGGTCTCGGTCGCAGTGCCGACGACGTGGTCGTCGTCAAGCGTCGCGTTAGCGCCTTCAGTGGCTCGGACCTCGACGTGCTCTTGCGCGCGTGTGGCGCCACGTCGCTGGTGCTCTGCGGCATCGCCACTAGCGGGTGCGTGTTGTCGACCCTTCGTCAGGCCGCTGATCTGGACTACCAATTGACGGTCTTGAGCGACTGCTGCGACGATAGCGACCCTGAGGTTCACGAACTGCTGATGACCAAAGTCTTCCCTCGCCAGGCCACCGTGGTCACGAGCGGCGAGTGGGTCCAGCAGGGACTGTGACGTGGGTGACGGCGTGACCCAGCGCATTGTGGTGGTGGACACCGTCATGGTCGACGTGGCCCTGCACATCGACACGCTGCCGGTCCGTGGTGGTGACGCCCTCGCGCACCAGCGACTCGTTACCGCAGGTGGTGGTTTCAATATCATGAGCGCCGCCGTGCGTCAGGGTCGCGAGGCGGCCTACGTGGGACAACTCGGTGCCGGTGCCTTCAGCGCCATGGCCCAGCGGGCGCTGGAGTCCGAAGGCATTGCTGTACTCGTGCCACCGCAGGGCCCGAAAGACTTAGGTGTGTGCGCCGTCCTCGTCGAGCGCTCCGGTGAACGAACGTTCATCACCTCGCCGGGTGCCGAACTTACGCTGCAGCCCAGCGACCTCGACGATGTTGAGCTCCACTCGGGCGACGTGGTCTACTTCTCGGGCTACAACGTCGTCTATCCCGAGATTGCCGAAACGATTGTGGAGTGGCTGTGCGCCTTCCCAGATGACATCGTGGTGGCCTTTGACCCGGGCCCCCGGGTGGCCGACATCCCGCTGCCGCTGTTGCGTCGCGTTCTGGGGCGGACCGACTGGCTGCTGTGCAATAACCACGAAGCCACGTATTTGACTAAAGCCAATAACGCGACCCTCGCCGCCCAAGCGCTTTACGCGCAGTGGTGTCGCCGTGGTGTCGTCGTTCGCGACGGCGCCCGAGGGTGTGTTGGCGTTGACAGCACGGGGGTGTACCCGGTGCCGGGCTACGTCACCAACGTCATCGACACCAATGGTGCCGGGGACGTCCATAACGGGGTCACCTTGGCCGAACTGCTCGGCGGTGCCTCGTTGGCGGCGGCGATGGAGAACGCCAACGCCGCGGCGTCAATTGCCATATCGAGCTTTGGTCCCGGGATGTGTCCACGACGCGACGAAGTGCTCGCGCGCGTGGCCCGCGGCCACTAGTAGCTCTGACCGAGCTCTTCACTCCAGGCGGCGGCGCGCACGTCGGTCGTCGGTACGCTCCAGCGAAAGACCGGCTTGATGTCGAGCACGGGGGTGCCGTCAATGCCGTCGAGTCCGCGAACGGTGAGCGAACGCTCGTTGACTGACTCAATCTCGACGGTGGTGAGCAAGATGCGGTTAGGACGGTCCTTGTTGCGCTGAGCGAAGATGCCCACGTCGGGCCAGTCGGTGTTGCCACGGGGGTGGCGGTGCCACGGCCCCGGTGGGACGTCCTCGGCCCAGTCGGCGAAGAAGACGATTTCCACGTGGCTGAATTCTTCGAGGCCACGGAGCGATTCCCCTGGCACGTCGGCGGCCAGTTCGATGGTGCTGACGACGTCACTCCAGTTGTCGTCGAGCGCCTCGGAGCGTTCGTTTCGGATGTAGGCCACGGCGCGAAGGGAAATATCCATGGCCCCAATCTAGTCAGTGGGCGCGGAGAAATTAGGGGTTCGCGGCGGTGTTAGCGTGAGCGGCACACGAAGCAGGAAGAATCATGGCAGAACTTACTTTTACCTACGGCACGATGGCGGCGGGCAAGTCCACCCTGGCCCTGCAACTGTGCTGGCAGCTCCGTGAAGGACGCAGCGACGTCGCCTTGTGGACCTTCGGCGACCGCTCGGCAACGGGCATGGTGACGAGCCGCATCGGTATTGAAGCGGAAGCGGACGCCATGATTCCTGGGGCCGACCTGGCACCGGCCATTGCCCGACTTCTCGAGGACGGCGACAACATTCTGGTGATCGACGAAGTGCAGTTTGCGACGGCTGATCAAATTGACGCCCTGGCGCAGCTCGTCGACGACGAGGGCGTCGACGTGCACGCCTTCGGCCTTTCGGCCGACTTTCTTCTCAACGTCTTTCCCGGCTCGGCTCGGCTCTTTGCGATTGCGGATCGCTGCCAGGAGCTGCCGCTTACCTCGAACTGCTGGTGTGGCCAGAAGGGGCGCTGCAATGCGCGCGTCGTGAATGGCGTCGTGGCCCGGGCCGGCTCACAGGTCGTGACGGGTGACGTGCACGCCGGAGTTGTTCACTACCAAGTGCTCTGTCGCAAGCACTACCGCACGGGCCAACTGGGCCCGCACCCGAGCGAGGACCTCTAGAAGAACGCCGTGCAGAGCTCGTAGAGCTCGCGCGGTACTTGGCGCTGGCCGTTGGCAATCTCGGTGAGCGGCGCCAACTTGACCTCGTTGCCTCGCACGACGGGGATCTGACCGTACTGACCGTTGACGACGGCATCGTAGGCTGCGGCACCCACGCGGGTAGCCCAGATGCGGTCGTAGGCGGTGGGGGAGCCACCGCGCTGGAGGTGACCGAGAACGGTCGTGCGAACTTCGAAGCCGCCGTGCTCGTCGATGCGGTTGGCAACGAAAGCGCCAACGCCACGGCTCGCCAGGCGAACGCCGCCGATGCCCTCGGTCGGCACGCCGTTAGCCTCATGGCCACCCAGCGTTTCGAGGTTGATACCTTCGGCCACGACGACAATCGAGAAGCCGTACCCGGACGTGCGGCGACGCGTGACGTGGGCGATGATGTCGTCCATCGTGGTCGGGAACTCGGGAATCACGATGAGGTCGGCGCCACCGGCGAGACCACCCATTGCCGCTACCCAGCCAGTCGCGCGGCCCATCGTCTCTACCACCATGACGCGGTGGTGCGAAGCGGCCGTCGTAATGAGTCGGTCGAGCGATTCGGCGACAATCGAGACGGCGGTGTCGAAGCCGATGCAGTAATCGGTGCCGAGGAGGTCGTTGTCGAGGGTCTTGGGGACGCCCACAATGGGGGCGCCACGTTCGGCCAGCCAGTGCGAAATGCGCTGCGTACCGTCGCCACCGATAGCGACGACGGCGTCGAGGTGCTCGTCGATTGCCTTCAGAATGCGTTCGCGGCCTCCGGGGGGATTGTCGAGGTTGTAGCGAGCGGTGCCCAAAACGGTGCCGCCCTGGCCCACGATGTAGTTGATGTCGCTATTTTCGAGCGCTCGGCCGCTGTATTCGTCGGCGAGACCGGCCCAGCCGTTCGCGATGCCAATGAGTTCGTGGCCATCGCGCAGCGCCATGTGACCGAGGCCCCGGATTGCGGCATTTAGGCCGGGGGCGTCGCCGCCCGCAGTGAGAACACCAATACGCATTCAAAACCCCTTGCTACTTCGTCGTGCCCCCACAACTACTTTAGGCTAAAGCGAGAAAATGCAAGGTTCCTTGGGTGAATGTCGTGTTTCGGGCGTGTTAACTCATCGCAACATTCGAAGGGACAAGATTTGCTGCGATGTCACGCAAAGTTAACCTTCCTGTTTCGTTTAGATTGCCTGACCCTCGTACGTTGCGTAGTGGAGAAGTTCCTGCGCCCCTTGGGCTGCGAGAACTCGTTCGAGAAAAGGATCTGTCCATGGAGAACGTGAACGTCGAAGCAGCGTCAGCGCAAGATGCCGCCAAGGATGTCATGGCCCACCTCGAGGCCGAGGTGGCTGATCGCGGCCCCGTGGCGATGAGCCTGCGCAACGTTGCCGTTTCCTTCAACGGACGCACCGCCGTGCGCGACGCAACTTTCGACGTGGTGAAGAACCGTGTTACCAGCCTGATCGGACCCTCGGGTTCGGGTAAGACGACGCTGCTTCGGGCGCTGAACCGTCTTCACGACCTCACCCCTGGCGCCAAGGTGACCGGTGACATCCTGCTCGAAGGCACGGACATCTACCGTGGCGACATCACCCTGACCGAGCTGCGTTCACGCGTGGGCATGGTCTTCCAGCGGGCCAACCCATTTCCGACCATGTCGATTTACGACAATGTCGTCTCGGGCCTTCGTCTCAATGGCGTGCGCAACAAGTCGACGCTCGATGACGCCTGTGAGGAGTCGCTGCGTGGCGCGGCCTTGTGGGACGAAGTCGAAAATCGCCTGAAGTCATCGGCCACCGGACTGTCGGGCGGCCAGCAGCAGCGCCTGTGCATCGCCCGGGCCCTCGCGATGAAGCCCGAAGTCTTGTTGATGGACGAGCCCACGTCGGCGCTCGACCCGATTGCGACCTTGCGCATTGAAGAGTTGATGGCCGAGCTGCGCGAAAAGGTCACCATCATCATCGTCACCCACAACATGCAGCAGGCCGCTCGAATTTCGGACGACTGCGCCTTCTTGTTGATGGGCGAGGACCGTGCCGGTGAGTTGATTGAATTCTCGACGACCGAGAAGATCTTCAACGACCCCAAGGACCCTCGCACGCTGAACTACACCCTCGGCCGTTTCGGTTGATCGCCGCTCGGCGAACGGCCGAGTGAACTAGAGCGCTACCTCCACGAGATCGCCGTCGTCGACGTTAAAGACGAAGCCGCGAATATCAGTAGTGGAAACAAACAGGCTCTGGCGCAACGTGGCGACGGTGTCGCGCACGCTGGCAACGACGTCGTCGTAGGCGCCGAGGACGAAGGGCGGTCGTTCACCGAAGGTGGACTCCAACTCGGCCTGCAGGGCCTCTTCCTGGAACGACTCGAGGCCGCAGCGCGTGTGGTGGATGACCATAATGGCGTTCGTCTGCAGGAGGCGCTGGCTCAGTAGAAGCGAGCGAACAGCGTCGTCGGAAGCGATACCACCGGCGTTACGAATCAGGTGCGCCTCACCCAGGTTGAGTCCGAGCGCCCCGAAGAGATCGAGTCGCGAGTCCATGCAGGTCAATACTGCCAGGTGTAACTGGGGGATGGTCGGCATCTCGCGGTGACCGTGTCCGGCGACGTACGCCCGATTGTGGGCGAGCAGTTCGTCGATTACGTTCACGGTTCTATCCTAAAGAACGAGAGCACCCGAGAAAGAATCGTAGGGAGAAGCAATGGAGCACGCACACGAGGTACGAGAAGAGTTGCGGGGGCCGGCCCTGGCCCTGCGAGGTCTTATTCCTGAGGTCATGCGTGGCTACGCCGAACTGTCTCGGGCGGTGATGGCCGATGGGGCGCTACCGGCAACGACCAAGGAGCTCCTCGCGCTGGCCGTTGCCATGACCAGGGAGTGTGACGGCTGCATCGTGGCCCACACGCGGGCCGCGGCCCGACTGGGCGTTTCGCGTGAAGCCATCGCCGAAACG
>Ga0164296_1003712_pt1 | contig 14263 bp, 8 predicted proteins | sample GEODES057metaG_FD_113533 | JGI IMG/M metagenome (GOLD analysis project Ga0164296, IMG submission 113533) | Dystrophic lake water microbial communities from Trout Bog Lake, Wisconsin, USA - GEODES057 metaG | ecosystem: Environmental > Aquatic > Freshwater > Lake | place: USA: Trout Bog Lake... | reverse complement strand
TCATACCAGTATATCCAGTAAGACCTGTTGGACCATCAATACCGTTCAAGTTAACATTGTAATAACTTGGATAAGTAAATGTTCCTTTTATTTCTTGAACATTATTAATCAGCATATCACCATTTGCTGAATTATAGGATGCAACTGTACCCTCAAATGAGTTTCCAGTATTTAGTTTGGAAATGACAAGAATACTATTACCTGTAATATAGGCTAATTTGGGCGCAACTTGAATATAAATTGGATAAGGCCCATTATAAGGATCAAAAGGAAAGGTAGAATAAGGAAGAGTATGAATGGAGGTGGTTAAAAATTTATCTGCAATACCTTGTGGACCCGTTGTACCCGTTGGACCGGTTTGACCAGTAGAGCCGGTTCGACCTGTTGCTCCTGTTGCTCCACTTGTACCCGTGTAACCAGTATATCCTGTGTAACCAGTATATCCTGTTACACCCGTGGGACCTGTTGGACCTGTTGGACCCATGGTACCTGTGTAACCAGTGGAACCCGTGGTACCTGTGATGCCCGTTGTTCCTGTTGAACCTGTCGTACCTGTCGCACCTGTGACACCAGTCGCTCCTGTTACACCAGTTGAACCAGTAACACCAGTTGCGCCCGTTGTACCGGTGTAACCAGTAACACCTGTGACACCCGTTTTTCCTGTGGCACCCGTCGCACCGGTTAAGCCCGTTGTACCGGTAGTTCCCGTATATCCAGTATCACCAGTAGGTCCAATCGGACCAGTTGCGCCTGTCGTACCCGTGGGACCCGTGACTCCAGTAGAACCCGTTGTACCCGTTACACCTGTAGCGCCGGTTAGACCAGTGGCGCCAGTTGCTCCTGTGGAACCCGTTGAACCAGTAACACCTGTTGCTCCTGTGGAACCCGTTGCTCCCGTTGCTCCTGTGGAACCGGTTTCACCCGTAGTACCAGTATAGCCAGTGGGACCGGTATAACCAGTGACTCCTGTTGCGCCAGTAGCACCCGTTGCGCCAGTGGCACCTGTGGAACCAGTTTTACCAGTTGCGCCAGTAGCACCTGTAGAACCAGTAGAACCTGTGGTACCTGTTCCAATTGGACCTGTCGCACCGGTTACACCAGTAAAACCAGTCGCACCTGTGGAACCTGTTGCTCCAGTGGTACCCGTATAACCCGTAGAACCTGTTGTACCGGTTTCACCCGTTGTACCTGTGTAACCAGTGGCTCCTGTCGCGCCCGTGGAACCTGTGGCTCCTGTGGGTCCAGTTGTACCCGTGAAACCAGTAGCACCTGTTGTACCCGTGAAACCAGTAGGTCCTGTTGAACCAGTGGTACCAGTATAACCAGTTTCTCCAGTGGCACCTGTGGTACCAGTATAACCAGTAGAACCAGTAGGGCCGGTTCCAATCGGACCTGTCGCACCGGTTACACCAGTAGAACCAGTGGAACCTGTGGGACCCGTTGTACCAGTATAACCTGTCTTTCCAGTGGCACCTGTTGCGCCTGTGGAACCAGTAAAACCAGTAGAACCAGTGGTACCAGTATAACCTGTAACGCCAGTAGGACCCGTTTCACCCGTGGAACCAGTAGAACCCGTTGTACCAGTATAACCAGTGGAACCCGTTGCACCAGTCGATCCTGTGGAGCCTGTTACGCCTGTTGCTCCTGTTGCGCCTGTGGAGCCTGTGTAACCGGTTGGACCTGTCGATCCTGTGGAGCCGGTTGCTCCAGTTGTACCAGTATAACCAGTAGAACCTGTTGTACCCGTTGCGCCTGTGGTACCTGTTACGCCTGTTGCTCCTGTTGAACCAGTAGACCCTGTCGTTCCCGTTACGCCTGTAGGACCGGTTTCACCAGTAGGACCAGTATAACCTGTGACTCCTGTTGCGCCTGTTACACCAGTTGTACCAGTAATTCCAGTGGGACCCGTTGTGCCAGTATAGCCAGTGGGACCTGTAGGACCTGTTCCAATGGGACCTGTCGCGCCTGTTACACCAGTTGTACCAGTAGAACCAGTAGAACCTGTTGTGCCCGTAGACCCTGTTTGTCCAGTGGGGCCTGTAGTACCAGTAGAACCTGTGGAACCCGTTGCTCCTGATGCGCCTGTTGAACCTGTAGAGCCAGTAGATCCAGTAGAGCCCGTTGCGCCTGTAGTACCCGTCGTACCCGTTCCAACCATGCCAGTGGGACCTGTGACGCCAGTATACCCAGTGGGACCTGTTGGACCCGTTCCGATGGGACCTGTCGCTCCTGTCCAACCCGTGGGACCTGTAAACCCCGTCGATCCCGTCGTACCTGTCGCCATCGCAATAAGCGGGTAATCAGGTAAGGGAGGTTGGGGAGAATAGGCTACCACGGGTGGATAGGGAGGATAAGGAGGTTGAGGGTATGGTGGCCTCGACCCGTAGTTAGCATAATGAGCCATACTTAAATCTATTAAACTAGGTTAAAAAGATTTACTAGTCTTTACACTCGTATCAGTGCGGTAATAAGAAAAATTGTTCGAAACTGCTTTAAGTGGTACAATTGTATTATAAAAAATAGAATATACCATAATGTGTTTGTAAAAAATAAAACAAGTAAAAATAATATATTTTTGGTATATTATTTTGGCTTGGAGGATTTTATTTTGTTTTATGAATTTTCTTCTTGATTGATTTTCAAGATTTATGACGAAGTAGCCTTCTTCTTCTCTGGAAGAACGTACAGCTTGTAAAGATAACTTTGGATATTTCGGTACGTGAGATTCTCACCCTCCTTAACACCAAGAACCTTGCGCATCGCGGCATCAGGGTGGATGGTGTGGCCCTTCTCGGCATCCTTCAACTTGTTGGAATCAACGTAGGCGGAGAAGGCGCGAGTGACATCGGCGGGGGTCATCTGAGAGCCCTTGGCCTTGCCCAAGAAGGAGCACAACTCATCCTTCAAGGTGACAGGGGTGGTGAAGATGGTCGGGCGCTTCTCTTTCGGAGTGCCGTTCTCATCCTCCTTCTTGGCGCGACGGCGACGACGACCAGCCTCCTTGACCTCCTTGGCGACGCGCTTCTGGAGCTTCTGGAGGGTCTTGATGGCCGAAACAGCCTGGTCACGCTGGGACTGGAAGGTCGAAATCAAAGCGGAGATCTCCTGGTCAACCGTCTTGGTCTCAGCGACGACCTCAGCGACAACAACCGATGCAACAGGGGCAGCGGCAACGGGGGCAGCAACCGCGACGGGGGCAGCGGCGGTCTTGGAGGTCGCCTTCTTCTTCTCGGCGACGGGGGCAGCAACAGCGGCAACAACAGCCTCAACAGCGGGGGCATCGGACTTCTTGGTAACCTTCTTCGCAACAGCCTGGGTGGTCTTGCTCATTGTACTAATACCGGTGGAATTGTTTGACATCTTTGAACGCGTTATGCCTTACTCTGTGGTCAAATCTGTCGTCAAATTTTATGATCATCATAGCCATGGAACCTAAACAAAATCTGTACCCAACTTTTTTTTATTGAAATGTCTCGACATCAACGTAATAACTCTCCGGTATATCGTATACTCTACAGTACATATGGATCACATAGGATGTTGATTCGACTAAAAGCAGGTACTTTCGCATCTATAAGTAAAATAACTAACACAATTGACGAGTCCGGTCGAAAATCGCTCAAAAAAATAAAATTTGACGGCCCAAAATCTCCAGAAATAAAGTCATAATCCGAAATCATGTCTAGCGTTACTTTCCCTGCCAACTTCTCGTCCAAGGCCATTACCCTTTCCGCCCCGAAGACTCTTCAGAGCGGTGCCAAGCAAGCGTATCTGAATTACAATGGTGAGCGTCTGGTGATGCAGACTGCCGTTGCGATGTCTCTCCCGTTTGGTTTGAATGCGTTCCAGTCGCAGAATGGAACTGAGTATTCCGTCGACTTGTCCTTTCGTGGACATGATAACCGCCCTGAATTGAAGGAGTTCATGAAGGTGCTGGAGCAAATGGACAACCTTATGATTGAAGAGGGTGTCAAGAACTCGAAGGCGTGGTTCAAGGCCGATTTGAACAAGGAGGTGATTAAGGCGTTCTACACGCCGTCCCTCAAGTATAGCAAGGACAAGGAGGGCAATGTCCTGAGCTACCCGCCGAACATCAAGGTCAAGTTGCCGAAGCGTAACGGTGATTTCGACACCAAGTTCTATGACTTGAACGGTACTCCGTACAAGGGTATTCCAGTAGAGGACTTGCTGGTCAAGGGCATTCAAGTGACGGCGATCATTGAGTGCGGTGGTGTCTGGTTTGCGGGCTCCAAGTTTGGTCTGACATGGCGTGCGAAACAGATTGCGATTCATAAGTTGCCGGAGAAGATGGGTGAGTTTGCCTTCAAGGGTCTGGCGTCTGCCCCTCCGCCTCAGGTAGAAGACGAGGAGGAAGATGAGGTCGATGATGACGCGGTATTCCAACAGCCGACTCAGGCTTCCAAGCCGTCCGCAGTCGCAGCCGTTATGCCTCAGGCGTCTCCGCCACAAGAAGAGGAGGAGGACGGTGATGACATTGAGCCGATGCCCGCTCCGAAGAAGACCATTATCAAGAAGAAGGTTGTCGTTGCTCCGAAAAAGTAAATCATAAAAAAATAGTTATCAAGCGAAAACAAAAATATCTTATTTTTGTTTGATCATTTATGAAACGATATTATGAAGTAACAAACTGACTTCCGCGTCCTGTTCGACAAGTAATAGGAGGCATCGGATTACCTACGTTAGCAGTCATCATTTGTAACTGCATCACGGACGATGGAATCACAGGAGGGATATAAGGCTGATAAGGCGTGTATCGCTGTCCTTGAATTTGAACGAGTTGAGAATAAATCGTACTGTTAATGGCAGAAGCATTCGCAATGGTACTTTGAACCGTACTCATGGTAGTTGTACTTTGGATTCCTTGTAGAAAGCATTTCTGTTTGGCCAGCAAGAATGCCTGATCTGAATTGTACACATTGTTGTTAACTTTGGAGGGAGTAGAAGAAATGGAAGAAAGTGTTTGTAGGTCGGCAGATAAGATAGGAGGACAGCAGGGTTGAATGAATCCTTGTGGTTTATAAGAATAACAAAAACGACAGGTCGGCGTCATAGGTGTCGCCATTCTGTTGTTTGTTGTTGTTTTTGTTTATATTGAATCACATCATGCGAATCCATTACATGGATTCGTCATCGGAATCAGGAACATCCGTATGAATGGTCTCGCTCAACGGGTCATATCGTCCCACATAGGCACCAATTGTTTTTTCTTTGATTTTCTTGTAAAGTTTATTTTTCTTCGCATCTCGAAAGTATGTGTTATCTCCAAGGGTAAATACTGATAGTTTGACATATTCGATATCAAATCCATCAATGTCAATCATTTCACGCTCTTGTTCCATATGTGTGGGAAGAACCACCTCTTTTTGAACCATAGTGGGGTCCGCCATTTTAATGGGAGTCACTGCTTTGGGTTTTCTTGGTCGTTTGACAGGAGTTTTCTTTGCGACTTCTGCGATGACTTCATTTTTTACTTCGGTTACGACTTCAACAGGAAGTTCAACAGGAAGTTCTTTTACTTTGGGGGCTACCTTGGGTTTACGTGTATGTTTCACAGGCTCCATGGAGGGAGAAGGAGAGGAAACTTTAGCCTCCTTGTCTGGCTCAGTATGTATGATTGAGCGCGCTTTCTTTTGATATTCTATGGCCATTGCGATATCACTATCAGATGGAGGACCATATCGTCGAACACCATCTTCGTACCAATTGCTTCCAAACATATGGGATCGGTCAGTAAGTGGTTCATGAACAAGACCATGATTGAATCGTCTACAAAACTGAATGGTTGAATTGGTTTTTGTGGAACAACTAACACAAATCGTATCGCCCTCTTTTGCGCATGGTCGATTACATCGTTGTTCTAGAAAGAATTTGTGTTTCTGGTCCGCAAAGTAAAGAATAGTGTGACGCTCGGTCACACGAGAAAGACAGAGTGACATGGGTAGCATTGATTGAAGATGGATCATTTCGTTCAATTTTTACACCATTAGTATAAAAATGGAATGACGTACTGAAACATATTAGATAATTACAGCTTTTTTTTACTACGTGTTTGATGACGTTGACGTGAAATCGCCTTGTGTGTACGTTGTAATCTTCTTGTTTGTGTTGTTTTACCACCCCAGAACCATCCTTTCTTTTTTGATTGGGTGTCTCCCATCTTTTCTTGTTCATTTAATCGTTTATAGGATATTTCAATCGTTTTCATATCATATCCTTGTCCTGCGGCCGCTGCGAACATTTTACGTGCTTCAATAAGATTTTTAGGAGCTCCTAAGGTTCCATACTGATAACATGTTCCTAACTGATAAAGAGCAGGGGCATATTTTTGTAAGGCGGCCATTTTGTATAAGGCAAATGCTTTTTCATTATTTTCGTTCATACCTTTACCATTCTTATAGCACTGGGCGAGTGCGTAGATTGCGGGGGCAAAGTGTCTTCCTGCTGCATCTTGATAATGCATGACTGCTAATCCAAGACGATTCATACGATCATAACATAAACCTAAAAAGTATTGTGCGGGAGGAAACAGTTGATCGGCTGCAATCTTGAAACATTCTAGTGCGTAGGTTAGATTCTGTTTTACGCCACTTCGACCTGTATAATAGCAAAATCCAATCATGGTAAGAAGCTCGGGTACATTACTGATTAGATGATTCCATACGTCTGGATGGAAGCTAGAATTGGTATATTCTGTATTATTACTATCGATGTATAACAAATAGAACGCATGACCAGAAAAAAATTGCTGTATATCCGTATGCTCTAGGATCGATAATTTTGAATCATGAGAAGTCTCTATCGTCATACTATATTATATAACGATAAAGAATTGTAGTTTGATTCTATTCTTCATAAATAAGATGTTAAATTTGATCAGAACATGAACCGATCAAAAGACATGTCCATGATTCCTACCCAACACGTCTACAAGATCAAACCCGATGTAACCGATCCAGATCAATTAAGAGTGCTCTATACCTGCTCAGAAGAAGATCGGATCCAATCTGCCGATCATACCATGTATCGATTTCCTCATTGTCCAAGCACATTCTGGACTCATTTTCGATTTATTCAGAAAGAAACCGATCCCAAACCGATCCATATTGAACTGATCGTGATCACAGAAGAAGATACAACTCATTCCATTTTAACTAGATCGATCTCTCATGAATGGTATGATCTTCAATGGCCGATTCCATCATTTGATGGCACACATTCAGGGATCTATCTAAAAGTACACGGATCAGAACATCCACTTCTGATCCATATACTGGGTTGGATTCATTTATTTCCGATCGCTCCGATGTATTTGCTTCATGGAGACGATCACATTTGTCAATTTGCGATCTTTCAAGAAACCGCAGAACCATATGAAAAGAATGTACGATCGAGAGGTGCCATTCATAATACACTCTCAAAACGAATACATTATTGTCGGTGGGAACGCCATGTTCCGAATCAACCGATGGTGATCATTCGTCCACTTTCACAATATCGTTAAGCACATTATTGAACCAAGTTATAATTCTTCGTATTCATGTGGATAATAGGAGAGGATTCCACAAGGAGACCCTGAGCATACACACCATAGTTCATACGAATGTCATAATGGTCCAAGGCAAAGTGCCAGACAGTAAACGCACCTGTAGTTTGTACAACGGAGGTACGCTCATCCACACATGCGGGCAGACGATATTTTTTATCGGTTACAAAGACACGATTCAAGGTGGAGATGATTCCTGCGCGATGCGCATCGGTAATCTTGTCGACCAAAATGGCGTGGCAACCCGTAAGAGTCAAATCCGCAGTTAACTCAGGATAGGCCGCCTTGGTACATAAGTACAAACTATTCTTATTGCGATCGGCTGTTCCAGGATTGGTCATGGCACGAGAACCGATCAATTTCACAGGTTTATAGCCATCACGCGAGGTTTTGACAAGCATGCCTGGACGAATGGTTTCAACGTTGACATAGGTATCAACTCCGTTCACTTGACACAAGATCTGAGAACCTTCCAAGAAGCAGGGAATCGAATTGGGAATATCAGGTGAGCCGCTGGTCAAGAAGAAGGTTCCTGGAGCGTAAAATCCCGCGGAGTAATGAGTTCCATCAGGACTAATTGATACACCAATAAAGGCTTCGCTAACTTGGGAACCAGGGGTATATTGGAGTACCCATGTGGCACCTGCGTCAGTGGAAACATAAATATTAGAATTATTGCCATCCAACACAATGATTCGATTACCCGTTGAATTACACGCAATATTGTAATAATAATTGGAGTTTCCTAATAATGGATAAGAAGGAGCGGACAATTTGGTCCATGTCTGTCCATAATCCGTGGAGCGATAGATACCATCGTTGTAACATGCTGCTACTACATATTGGCCTGACCAATCGCATACAATCTGACTGTTACCATAATTGGAAATGGTAATGTTGGAACTCCATGTCTGACCATAATCAGAAGAAATACATACATAACTACTATCTACGTTGGCAAAGACATATTGTCCTGAATAACTACATGCGATTCCAACGATAGGGTTAGATAACTGATGGGAAGACCATGTGGCACCTGTATTATTCGATACATAGACATAATTATTATACGCGCCAACATACATGCGTTGACCGGTTGAATCGCAGGCGATACAGTTGGTACTATCATTCCAATAGTCAGGAGAACCACTAATCGCGGTAAAAGTCGCACCATAATCGGTGGAACGATAGACAGAGGGATAACCAGATGAACTGAATTCTACTAACGCGAGCACATACTGGCCGGTCGAATCTGCCGCCATACTATTAACCCAACCACCAAGTTCGGAACCATTGGTCCAGGTTGAGCCTGAATCGGTAGAATACGCAGTAACGGATACACCATTGTAATTATAGGAGTAAAGAGCGTTGATGGCCGCCTGATGAACATTGTTGTTGCTGAAGGTCATGACGGGATAATACTCGCCATTGGTGACGGTCCAGGAACTGGTTAGTCCAGAAGAACGTTGACTCATAAACGCACCCAATGTCTGATAGGACGCAAAGACATAGGTGCCTGTTGGATCCATCGAAAGCGCCTGAAGGGTGTAGGATGTTACATTGTCAATAATTTCATAATTCCAGGTGGCACCCGAATCTGCCGAGCGAAACACGGTGTTAGAACTGGCATCTTTCACAGCCAGTTTGGTACCCGTCGAGTCGCAGACCATGTTAGTAAGATTGCGAACAGTTGGTCCAGATAGAGCAGTATTATAGATACGGAAATCGCTGATGTATCCGTTAAACGCATATCCTGGCCATGAGTTATTTAGACCACCCAAGGCAAAGGTACTTGCTGTACTTCCTGCGGTTCCATCCACATTGGTATACGAACCAATCAAATTACCATTCACATACATGGAGCACGGTCCATTGGTCTGGAAGGTACAGACGACATAATACCAGGTATTCAGATTTAGCGTAAAAGGAGTAATCACCCCATCGGTAGCTGCTCCGCCGGTGGGAATGACCCAATCCAATCGATTGTCATTTGTAATCAACAGAACCAACGAGCCACCATAGGCACTAAAGATCTCTTGAATGTTGGAGGGAGTGTAGGATTGATAATTAACCCACAGACTAATCGTGAAATTATCGGCGCCACTCCATACACCCGTAATGTAATTACCAGCCGTTCCTGCGGGTGTATTCACCAAGTTCACCGCATAACTTTGACTGATACCTTCCACATAGCTCACATTGCCGTTCACACTAAGCGTGCTATTTCCCATCACATCGACCACCGCTGCATCAAACGGAAGTTCAATGAAGGGCGTAGTTGGACTGGTGGTATAAATACGAAGATCATTGATGTATCCGTTAAAGGCGTTGTTATTGTTCTGGGTAAGGCAACCAAGCGCAAACATGGTAGGAGTCGTCACCAACCCATTTCCAGAGGCTGTGTCGATCAAGGCATCATTGAGATACACAGAGCAGGTACCCGATGCTTGAAAGACTACACGCAATTGGTACCATGTATTGGTGAAGATACTGGGAACATACGCAATTCCTGTATCGGTATTGGAAGAATCGTAATATTGTATACGTAATCCAGTGTAGGATCCGAGTACCAAATAGATCACTTGAAAGAGCACTTGAGAATTGGTTCCAATGGTAAATAGGTTTGATGTTAATCCATCGGATGCTGGCAAGGATTGAAAGTTAAATCCTAAGGAAACGGTAAAGTTGTTTCCAATCGCACAGGTTCCCGTTACATAATTACTTGCCGAACCACCCGCAGTATTATTTAGATACAACGCATTCACAGGAGCAGGGCTAGAGAGATAGGCAATGGAACCATTTGCGGTCATCACACTGTTATTATTCACATCCTGAATCGAATTGGTAAATGGAAGTTCAATGAATGGCGCGGGTACGCCCGTAAAATTAATGAACCACTCTTCCAATTCAAAGTTGCCATTGATACCATATGTCGAAGTCGCAATGAGGCGGAAATAGGAATAGGGAACGGAGCTGGTGGGATAGCTTGTTGTAGTCACGGTTGTATTGATCTGACCAGATACGATCTGAGAACCCGTGTAATTAACACCAATGTAGGTACTAAAGGATGTAAAATTGGTGTTACAGGCATTGGCGGTCATGACCGCATGCTGAATCGGATACCAATTGGTACCGTCATTGGAACCCACAATATAGTACGTTTGTGGCAAATTGCCATATCCGCCGCACGCGAAGGAATAGTTTTGCATGACCAATGGAATGGAACTCTGAAGTTGAAGCCATTCACCAAAAACAGTTCCTACCGATCCCAATACACTGGTTGAATGTACATTGTTGTAGGCACCTGTTACTGTATCATAATCTCCATCGGATGCCCATGAATAAGAGGGACCATTCACCGCCGGTACATTGGAGAGTGTATTAAATGCGACCCATGGTTCATAATCAGGAGAGGCAAAGGAACTCGCGCTCGAATTCCATTGAATGGTTTGATTGGTCCATGAATTGCTAGATAAGCCTGACAATCCAGGTGTAATCATGGATTGTCCTGTTGTCAAGGTATTCGACAACGCCCATGTCTCGCCGCCATTTACACTTTGGTACACGCCTTCGAAGCCCGCGGAAGCCGTGACGACTTGGCCCGTGGAATCGCAGGCCACGGACAACGGAACCAAGGGACTTGCGGTAAATTGTGGGACTTGTGTCCATAATCCATACGGTCCAACGGAGTTGTAAATCTTGAAATCGTTGATGTAACCATTGAAGGCTTGGGTGTTCGAATCATCTTCACAACCCAGCGAAAAAATGGTAGAGGTGGAAGAGAAGGAAGACGACGTATTAAGATAGGTTCCCTCCAATTCACCATTCAAATACATCGAGCACATTCCATTGACTTGAACCGTCACCATAACGGAATACCAGGTATTAGAAGAAATCGTAGAAGGAGAAATAATAATCGTATTACCACCACCAAGAGGAATATAGAGATACAGATGGTTATCGCTTGATAAAATGATTTGGAATTGTCCTGAATAGGCACTCACAATGACTTGCTGTTGGCCAAGGGTCTGCGCATTAAACCACAGACTCATCGTAAATGCGGCGGAACCCGTCCAGGTTCCTGTCACATAGCTACTGGCAGTAGAGCCACCAAATGACGAATTCACCAGATCAATCGCATTGGTCGTGACCGTACCACTTACAAAGTTAAGGGAACCCGTGGAGTTAACCGTGCTATTCATCATGATGTCGGAAACGGAACCGCTGAGAGGCAAATAGATATAGGGTAACGCAAACGTGGATTTGTATAACGCATAAGCGTTGGTGCCGCCATATTGTACCGTTCCATATACCGATTGTCCGGTGGAATCACACGCGATCGAGTTCCAAAAGGTATTGGGAACACCCACATTTTGTGCCAAGGCGACGGTCGAAGAACCTGTGGAGGTGCCGACATAGACCTGACCTGAGTTATCATACGTAGAGGCATAGAACAAGGTGCCATCATTGCTGATCGCAATTGCGGAAGGAATAAAGCTGAGACTGGCAACCACGCTAAAATGAACTCCATAGTTATTGGAGAAGACTACTCCGTTGGGGCCATTTTGAAATCCAGCAACAACATAACGTCCGTTGGCGGAGGCAGCAAGACAGGTATAGGTGCTATCGCCTGAAGCATCGGCATCGGACAACTGCCAAGTCAGACCATAATCAGTAGAATAGACAATGCACTTGTTGTTTCCATATTGTGTGGTGCCGACCGCCACCATATTCTGACCCGCATAATTATTACAGGCTACAAAGGAAAGCGGGTTATACAAATTGTTAGAGAAGTTCACAGATTGATAGGTAGTAATCGCATTGGAAAACAGTCCGACTCCCAAAAAGGATGCTGCGCGATAACTTCCATCAGGACTTACATATACACTAAAAATATCGGTCGCGGTATTGCTATTGGGTGTATTTTGAAGAACCCAACTGACACCCGCATCAGAAGAAGCATAGAGAACAGGAACGCTCATGTCCATTACCACGATCTGATTGCCAGAGTTGTCGCATGCAATGGGACCCATGTTCGGACCCGAGGGTGGGAAACTGGGTGCGGTCGTTTGGGTCCAGCTGGCGCCATAATTGGTCGAACGATAGACACCGTTTTGTGAAACAGAAATGACAACATATTGACCGGTCTGATCACATGCCACGCCTTGAATGTTGTATGCAGACATATCGGGCAAGGTAGTCCATGAACTGCCTGTATTGGTTGTAATCAACAGTTCAGAGTAATACGGAGAAATGGTACTATAGGCTACAAAATACATAGATACCATACCATCTGTATTGGACCATGCTCCTGATGTAATATAGGTATTGCTGTAGGTTGCAAGAGTAGACCATGAATTGCCTTCATCATTACTATAATAAATGTGGGCAGTATCCGTATTGGGATCATGATCGCATGCCACCATATAATAACTCGACTGTTGACCTAGTCCAACAAACGTCCAAAAAGATTGAGGGGCGCCATAACTCGCAATGGCATTAAATGATGTACCATAGTCATTCGAAAAATACAGATTATAAGCACCACCTGTGGTACCAACCAGTACATCTTGTCCATTACTGGAAATGGAAGCCGGATTTCCTGTGATGCCTGTGGAAGTGGACCAGGTCGCACCAAAATCACGAGAATAGACAACGGTTCGAGGTGACGAATCATTGTACTGAATGGCCACTTGAAACTGATTGGTCGGATCAATCGATACCTGTTGAAGATACAGGCCCGATACGAGAGTCCACGTGGGGGAAGTTACACGTGGATGAACAGACATTTGTTCTATCTATATGTTGTATAAAATGCTTCTACCGTACACATGCGTAGTATAGGGTAGAATCATTTAAAAATAGGATGATGTCGTTATTTACGTTTTCGACAAGAGGTAATGGGTTCATATCGTTTGATATCAGGAATATCTTTGTGTGCTTCGCAATAATAGATATAGGAACGAAACCATTTCTTTCCACATCGTATTCCATTATCGGACCATTGACAACCTTCCATTTTACTAATGGCATCGATTGGCAGGGAGATGTGTTTAAGATGGTCAGGAAGAACTCCATAGGAATAATCGGGAGCAAGGGGGGGGAAATATTCCAATAGAAGAAGGGGAGTGGTCATATCGGGTGCGCTCTCTTTTTTTCGAGAAGATACTTCAATTTTTACGAGCATTTTCCTACGTGGGTACACCGCGTTTTCCTATATGGCCATACTGTGTTCCGCTTTAAAAGCTCATTGTTTTTTGCGAGCTTTTTCCTAGGTGGCCTTTGGTCACACCGCGCTCCGCCTTAAAAAGCTAATTGTTTTTTTGCGAGCTTTTTCCTAAAAAGCTCAAAGCTCATTGGACCAGTGTATAATTCTTGTTGTTCATATGCCATAATGGTGAAGTTTCAACAAGAAGGCCCTGAGCATAGACACCATAGTTCATCTTGACATCGTTGTTCTCCAACGCGAAGTGCCAAACCGTAAAGGTTCCTGCGGTGGGAACAACAGAAGCGCGTTCATCAACACAGGCAGGTAAGCGATACTTGCGATCTGTGACAAAGATGCGTTCGAGTGTAGAAATGATTCCTGTGCGCTGGGTCTCGGTGATTTGATTCACCAAAATCGCATGGCAACCCGTCAAGGTCAGATCCGCGGTGAGTTCAGGATAATTGGCCTTGGTACAGAGGTACAAGCTATTC
>Ga0164296_1003710_pt1 | contig 14269 bp, 14 predicted proteins | sample GEODES057metaG_FD_113533 | JGI IMG/M metagenome (GOLD analysis project Ga0164296, IMG submission 113533) | Dystrophic lake water microbial communities from Trout Bog Lake, Wisconsin, USA - GEODES057 metaG | ecosystem: Environmental > Aquatic > Freshwater > Lake | place: USA: Trout Bog Lake... | reverse complement strand
CAACTTCAATCCCAGCTTGAGCAGCAAAACTTTGGACTAGAGGTAAAAAACTAACTGTAGCTAGCATTGGGGCTTCATCTGTGAGGGTATAGATGATTTGTGATTGATTATTACTCATGTCTTTCCTTTGGTGTCATTCAATTCTAAAAATGGATCAATTATTAACAGTAATTAAACATAGGACTACCTCAATTCGCTTCTTCCATGAGGATTTCCCTTGGATAGGATTGGCTGATTCATCTGGGCCTAGTCCGAAATTTTAAACTGTCTCTATCTAGAACAAAGTTAGTCTAGATAATTGAATTTATTTATCAATTTCTATCATAAAACCTAATAAGTCAGATTTCTTAAAATCACTAAAAGAGTCAGTGACAAAATGGCTCAAAATAGTGATTTCTAAAGCTTTCCAATGATTGGAAAATGACTAAAAATATCATGAACTTGCGCCAAAAAGCACAGCTATGGCCATAGCGATACAGCTTGAATCATGTTCTCACCGTCAAATCCGTCGATGAACTTGGAATACGAATACTCACATGACCTCAACTTTTCGAACCGCTTGGTATGGATCCGGTATGCTTGGTGGTGTGGCAGATGCGCGACTAACCGTCGCCCTCTATTTCGATCAAACGGTTGGAATTACAACGGTAGCGTTGGAGAATGAAAATTCAACTTCACTTGCTTGAGCAAGGTTAAATAATTTGTTCTGAGTATATGCAAAGAAATCAAGATTGAAGTTAGCAAAATATTATTAAGTAGTGGAAATTCAAATAGTTAAGAGTTATCAAAGAAATACAAAATTCATGGTTTTTTGTGAAAATGGTTTGAAAATGTGCTAAATAAGTGTATGATTATTAAACAAAACTTATAAATTACATTTCGAAGGTGCAGTAAAATGACGCTAAATACACTTAAGATAGCATTTTGCTCCCTCTTATTGGGGGTTTTTTCCATTGCATCTTATGCAATGGATCTTCCTGAAATCAAGTCTAAAGGTGAAATCAGACACCTTGGCATTCCTTATGCAAATTTCGTTACAGGAGCAGGCGACGGCTTTGACGTAGAGTTAATGCAAGGCTTTGCCAAACACATTGATGTAAAGTATGTTTTGGTTTACACCGATTTTTATTCAGTCGTTAAAGATCTTTTAGGTAAGAATGTATCTATTAGTAACGGCAAATCTTCTTTAGAGGGTAATTTTCCTATTAAAGGTGATGTTATTTCTACAGGTTTCACCTACTTACCATGGCGTGAACAGATTTTATTATTTTCTGAACCAACCTTCCCATCACAAATTGTTTTGATTGCTAGAGCAGACAATCCCTTGAAGCCAATAGTTCCCTCTAGAATTCTAGTGAATGATGTGGACGAAACGAAAAAACTCATCGGTAAAAAATCATTATTAGTGATGGAAAAAACCTGCTTAGATCCGTCAAACTACGGATTGAGTGGAACTGGGTACAATATTATTCCCTATGTTAAAAGCCCTAACATTAATGAGATAGTTCCCGCGTTAATTAATAAAGATGCCGAGTTGTCTTTACTAGATGTGCCCGATTTATTACTAGATTTAAGGAAATGGGCGGGGAAATTTAAAGTGCTAGGCCCTATCTCAGAACATCAAGTTTTAGCGACTGCTTTTCCCAAGGATGCACCCCTGTTGAGAGATGAGTTTAATTTTTATTTGAGAAAAATTAAAGCTAATGGGACCTATGATCTTTTAGTTGACAAATACTATCCCGGAATCAGGAATTACTATCCAAACTTTTTCGCAAAAAACTAATCGGATTTTGCAATAGTGTTTAAGATTCCTCCATTCAATGGTTTGAATACCTTTATGCAAAAAAAACGCGGTATCGCTACGCTTTTTTTAATATTGGTATTAATTTATATTAGCTTTTTACTTATTTTCTTCTTGCAATCGCAGGGGAAATTAAAAGAGGTAGCTGAGGATCGTTTCTATTTTGAAACTAAAAACACTTCAACGATCATAGCAAACTTCATACAGGAACAAAAAAGCTTAGTTCAATCCGTTGCTTCTAGTAGTGAAATCGATAATTTCTTAACGAATCAGACTTTAGGAATGTCTCTAGAGTATGGGTTAAATGTCAACTTATTCGCTATTAAAACGAATTTTGAGAAGAAATTAGCATCCTTAAAATGGTTTGAGGAGCCCATTTATAGAAGAATTATTTACATCGACGAAAACGATAAAATCCTAGTTGATACTAAACAACCCAATCAAGCTTCTGATTTTAATTTTGATAACAAGATGCCTTTAAAAAGCTTCATGATTGATGAAGCTAATAAATACCTAATCTTACAAGCACCCGTTATGTATCGTGGTCTTGAAAAAGGGAGAGTTGTTACATTTACAGACTTAGATTTACTCTTTAAACCGCTAGAGGTAAATTCAAAAGATCCTGATTTACATCAATTCTTCATTCTTAACGCGAATCAAAGACTCTTTAAACTCGGTAATGAAATCTTTCAACAAAAAGAAAGTCGCATATTAATCATTCCGAATGAAAAATTGACACCTTTTAAAAAGCAATATGAGTATTTGTTAGACTCTATTTTTTCTCCAGATGATCCAGAAAATTTATTTATCCTAAAAAATAGTATTTCTGGTGAAAATTTTAAACTCATAACGGTTGTATCCCCAGACCGAATCTATGGGAAATTATCGTCAAATTTCTTTTTATATATCGCATCATTAGTGCCGATTATCTTATTTACTGGCTTGCTAATCTTTTTCAAGATGAAGAAAAAGACGATTGAACTCGAAACGAACGCAGAGCTCTCAAGTCAAAATATTAATGCACTATCGTATGCAAATAATCTCTTAGCTGAAGAAATTTCGAGGAGAAACTTATTAGAAAATGATTTACGTGAAAGTGAAGATCGTTATCGAACCTATATTGAGCATGCCCCAGAAGGAATTCTAGTATTTGATAAGGACTTTATCATCGTGGAAGTGAATCCTTCTCTTTGTGAAATATTAGGTCAGGATAAGAAAAGTTTGATTGGCCATTCGATTGACCATCTAACTAACGCTGAGGATAAAACTTCATTTTCTGATCAATTCAAAGACATTGTTATCCATCAAAAGGAAGTAGAGGAACTAAGTTTCTACACAAAATCGAATGAAAAATTATTAATGCAACTGAAAACCATGAGCTTACCCAATGATTTAATGATGAGCTTTTGTGTTGATGTTACTAAGAAAAAAATCGATGAAGAAAATATTCATAAGCTTGCATATTACGATCCTCTCACTAACTTGCCAAATCGAAGATTATTACAAGAGCGATTAGGTCAGGCACTATTTACAAGTAAGCGTGATAATGAGTATGTGGTCGTCATGATGCTTGATTTAGACGAGTTTAAGACACTCAATGATACGAAAGGCCATGATCTTGGGGATGCACTACTCGTAATGGTTGGCCAGCGCTTAAGTGAGTGCATGCGAGAGATTGATGTAGTTTCTCGAATTGGCGGCGATGAATTTGTTGTGATTGCAGATCGCCTAGGGTCTGATGTCAATCAAGCATTATTTGAAGCGAAAAAAATTGCCAATAAACTAATTCAGGAAATTTCCAAACCTTACCCCCTTGAGAAAAATAAACCTTATTACCATATGACTTGTAGTTTTGGTTTGACTTTATTTAAAGGTGCAGACTTATCGGCAGAAACCATCATGAAACAAGCTGATTTGGCTTTATATGAAGCAAAAAATTACGGTAGAAATAACTTTAAGTTTTTTAACCCAAAAATGCAGGAGGCTATACATCAAAGAGTAACGATGGAAGAAGCTTTGCGTAGCTCTATAGAAAAAAATCAGTTGAAATTGTTTTGTCAACCTGTAGTGGATTCTTCTGGTGCTTTAATTGGTGGTGAGGTGTTGTTACGGTGGTTTTTAAAGGATGATTCAGTTCCCCTATTGCCGAATGAGTTTATTCCCTTAGCAGAGAATAGTGGATTGATCGTGCCTATTGGCGATTGGGTTATTGAGCAATCATTTCAATATTTGAAAAAATGGCGCCCTCTTGCACATTCAAATAAAATGAAACTTTCCATCAACATCAGTGCCCGCCAGTTTTTGCAAACTGGCACTTTACAAACGACATTTGTCCAAAAAGTTAAACAATGGATTGAGAGGTATGGTGTTGATCCAAAACTAATTAAATTTGAACTTACAGAAAGTTCAATTATGGAAAAGTTAGATGATGTGATTCCTAAAATGAATGAGTTAAGACAGTTAGGTATCGAATTTTCTTTAGATGATTTTGGTACAGGCTTCTCTTCACTTTCTTATTTAAAGCAATTACCAATTCAACAAGTAAAAATTGATCAAACCTTTGTTAGGGACATCAACACGGACGTGAATGATGCTGCGATTGTTTCAGCGATTATTGCCATTTGTCAGTCATTAAAATTAGAGGTAGTTGCTGAGGGGGTTGAAAATGAATCCCAATTGCAATTTTTATCAGAAAAAGGTTGCAATCTATATCAGGGTTACCTATTTGGAAGGCCAGTACCTATTGAACAGTTCAGTTCATCAATCAAGAAGAGAATCGTATCTAAAGTCATTAATCCCAATCCAGCCTCATCTTAAATTGAAGCTGGGCTGACAGATTTTTGTTTCTTCGAAATCTAAGCTCAGCGCAAATTGGATACAACGATTTGTAACACTTTGATAATGATAAGTAGTACTAGTGGCGTGAAATCAAACCCACCAGAGCTAGGCATCCGCTTTCTGATTTGTTCTAGCAAGGGCTCTAAAATGTGGGCCGCTACTGCATAACTTGGTGAGCTTGGAGAAATCCAAGACAGAATCACAAATAAAAAAGTGATTCCAGACATAATCGAGAGAAATAATTGGACATACTCTATCAAGGCGCCAAAAAAGATCGGTAAAAGAAGCCTAGACAGTTCACTAAATAGGGTATGGCTAAAAAGGGATAGGACGATAATTTTGGCGACCACAATCAAATAACCTGAGACGAGGTAAACCAAATTCACTTTACCAGTATTCTGAATTACTTTTCGAATCGGTAATGTAAGCCAATTCGTTGCTGATAATAAGAAGGAGGCAATTTGGCTGCCAAAAAGCCCGTGTGCTCGGCCTAGATTGATTTTAAAAAAATCAAAATAACAGAGCATGAGGCAGGACCCTGCAACAACGGCAGAGGCGAGACCTACTAGAAGATCAACAATTTGGTACATCATTTCCTTATTATATAAGCGGTGAATTAAAGAGCGATACCATTAGCATCAAATACCCCTTCAAACATGGCGGAACTGAGATATCTTTCGGCACTATCTGGTAACACCACAACAATTGTTTTACCGGCGTGTTCTGGGAGGTGGGCTAATCTACATGCTACTGCTGCGGCAGCGCCACAAGAAATCCCGACTAAAATTCCTTCTTCCTTCGCGATTCGTTTAGCAAAGGCAATCGCTTCTTCACTGCTAACTTGTTCTACTTGGTCAACCATACTTAGATCAAGGTTATCAGGAATGAAACCAGCGCCAATCCCCTGAATCTTGTGCGGTGCTGGTTTTATTTCTTGACCACTTAGTTTTTGGGTAATGACTGGACTCGTTGTGGGTTCAACTGCAACAGAGAGGATTGCTTTTTTCATGGTGTTCTTGAAATAGCGTGAGACGCCCGTAATGGTGCCTCCGGTTCCAACCCCTGCGACAAAAATATCAACATTACCATCCGTATCTTCCCAAATTTCAGGTCCTGTGGTGGTTTCATGAATAGCAGGATTGGCAGGGTTACTAAATTGTTGTAACAGAATATATTTAGGATCACTGTTGGCAATTTCTACAGCTTTAGCAATAGCTCCATTCATGCCCTTAGGGCCTTCCGTTAAAACTAATTTAGCACCAAGAGCAGCCAATAATTTACGGCGCTCAAGACTCATGGTCTCGGGCATGGTTAAAGTAATAGGAATACCTTTGGCTGCAGCGACGAAAGCTAAAGCAATACCAGTGTTGCCACTAGTAGGTTCGACTAACTCTTTACCTGGTGTTAAAACTCCACGCTCTAGTGCATCATTAATCATGGAAGTACCAATCCGACACTTGACCGAGAAGGCTGGGTTACGCCCTTCGATTTTGGCTAATACGGTTGCCTTGGCACCGTCTGTCACTCGGTTTAAGCGAATCAGAGGGGTTTTGCCAATGGTTTGAGAATTGTCGGTAAAGTAGGCCATCTAAAGTTTCTCCAAATAATGCAATTGTTTTTCTATCGAGTAATATTACCAAAAGAAAGTCGATTTATTATTTTTATTAGAGATAACACTACATGAGTTACACTTTTACCAACTTTTTGGAGATATCATGTTGAACCTATTTAAAACCCTCGCAATGACTGCTTTAGTAGCTGGACTTGGTATATCGATGAACTCACAGGCTGATACCTATCCTAGTAAGCCCATTCGACTTATCGTTCCTGCTGCCGCAGGAGGAACGACGGATATCGCAGCGCGGGTGGTAGCTGACGCATTAGCTAAAGAGCTTGGACAGTCCGTGGTGGTCGACATTAAAGCCGGTGCTGCAGCCATTATTGGTACGCAAGCACTAATTAGTAGTCCGCCTGATGGTTACACAATTATTATGGGTAATATTGGACCGAATGCGATCAATTACAGTCTATACAAAACATTGCCTTACAAATTGGAAGATTTAGAGCCGATTACGATGGTGCTCGCCACTCCCAATGTTTTTGTAGTGAATGCTAATTTTCAAGCAAAAACAGTTGCTGAATTTGTCAGTTTAGCGAAGGCTAACCCTGGTAAATACTCCTTTGCATCCTCTGGGCGCGGTCAATCGATTCATATGTCGGGTGAAATGTTTAAATTTCAGGCTGGCATCGATGTCGTGCATGTCCCCTATAAAGGGGCAGGTCCAGCACTCATCGATTTAATGGGTGGACAGGTTACGATGATGATGGATAACTTACCAAGTTCGATGCAGTTTATTAAGTCAGGCAAACTAAGGGCTTTAGCTGTAACAGGTAAAACACGCAGCCCAGAATTGCCAGATGTACCAACCATGATTGAAGCAGGTTTTCCAAACTTTGAAGTGACAGCCTGGTTTGGATTGTTTGCACCAGCAAAAACTCCGAAACCAATTATTGATACTCTGTATGCCGCAACCAAAAAAGTTTTAAACAACCCAGATGTCAAGTTACGTATTGTCGAGCTCGGTGGTTACTCACCCGCAGATACGCCAGCTAATACCAAATCCTTTGTTCTAGCAGAAAAAAAGAAATGGGAACAAGTGGTAATTAATGCTAAAGTTCAACCCGAGTAATTTAAATTAATACTATTTAAAGTAGTACATTTTAACTAGTATTAATGATGTTTATATAGTTCTATAAACATCTTAAATCAGTTGGAAAGTGCTATTTCAAGCAATTTCGTTATAAATATAATAACTATTAATAGAGATTAGTATGAGAGTTATTTCTATTTCCATCAAACAAAACACATAATTGGAAAATTTATAATGAACAATAGTCACAAGTACGAAGTATATTTGCAATTTATTGAGGCGTCGAGCGCCTTCAAAAAACTTCCAGAGTTCCCGGAGTTAGATAGCATAGAAGTTGAGCTATTAAATACCATTGCAATTCGTTGGAGAACTAATCAGTCCTTACTCGTTAATGAAGCGATTTCCCTAGAAAGAATTGGCTCAAGAGCCACGTTGCATTCTAGAATCAAAAATCTCGTGACTAAAGGCTATGTCGAATTTCATCAAGACATTGATGGTCGCAAAAAATTTCTAAAACCAACGATGCAAGCGAAGGGATATTTTTCCTCGCTTTCTCGTCTTTTGACTCAAGCCGTTGAGCAAAACGCAATCTCAGATCCAATCACTTACAACAGAAGACGTACTGATTCGATGTCAGTTACTCTCAACTGATTTTCTAAGTTAGATCTTAGTCGTTTACCAAACTGCTATCTCACTAGCTGATTGATTTTTTCAATCGGTTAGTGAAGGTTTAGTAAATGGATTGGTGAGTTGTCCTTTGGGCAAGTGTGAATTCAAATACTTGAATAATCATCTTTGGATTATTACTCTTCTTTTTTTGCTTTAGCTGCTTTTTTCAGCGGGCCTAAATGTTTTAAAACTGCAAAAAAAATGATGCTAGAAAAAATCAATTCAAGTCCTGCTAACCAGGGATTGAGTCCTTTTTCGAAAAGTCTAGAGACACCTTCTAAGAAATACAACAAGATGATCATTGATAGTGCTTGCAATTGATAGTTGGCACCTCGGTACAGCCCAGGGAGAATCAATACAATGGGTAAACACTTTAAAACCATAAAAGAACCATGCGGTCTTAAGGGCGCTAAAAACCACTCCCAAGCAATACACAAGATGCAAAGTAGCACAGAAGTGATCAAGGCTGTCTTTTGGTAAAGATTTAAAGGGAACTTAAAAAGAGACATGATTATTTTTGCTTTTCTTGTTTAAGTAACTGGGCATATTTTGCCAATTGTTGCCCCTGCGCTAAGGCTAGGATTCTTTCTTCTTTTGAAATCGCAAATTGGTTATCATTCCCTGCTACATGACTAACACCATAGGGGGTTCCACCTGAAGTGGTGTGATGTAATTCTGGGAGAGCATAGGGCAGACCCATTAGTAACATGCCATGGTGAAAAAGAGGAATCATCATTGTCAGTAAAGTACTTTCTTGACCACCATGCATACTACTACTACTCGTAAATACACAAGCTGGTTTGCCAGTTAAGGAGCCTTGCAACCACTGTGCTGAACTACCATCTAAAAAATATTTCATGGCAGCGGCCATATTGCCAAAGCGAGTTGGGGAACCTAAGGCTAAGCCATCACAGTTGGCAAGGTCAGTATAGTCTGCATAAGGTGGACCACTTTGGGGGATCTCAGGTTCTGAAGCCTGGGTATTGGCTGAGACACTGGGTACCGTGCGTAAAATGGCATTTGCACCACTAACAGATTCAATGCCCTCGGCAATAAATTCTGCAAGCTGATGCGTAGCACCATGACGAGAGTAATATAAAACTAATAAATTTACAGTTTGCATACCTGTATGATAATTGAAATTCGAGATCTAAAATCTAAACGCTCATGTTTGTAACTACCCTACAATTTAAAAAAATACAATACTTAGCCACCGTCTTCTACTTTTGGCGCAGGCGCTTTGCCTCGGCACAAATCAATCAAGTGGCGGCTAGTCTCGCTTACACCACCGTTTTGGCAATTGTGCCGATGCTCTCAATTGCTACTATTTTAATTGGTCAATTACCCCAGTTTATTGATTTAAGGGAAGCTATTCAAGGGTGGTTAAGCGCCACGCTCATCCCCGGAGTGATGAGCCAGAAAGTGACTACTTACATTTTGGAATTTTCAGACCATAGTAAAGGCCTCACACTCTTTGGTTTACTCGGATTACTTATTACTGCTTTTTTAACGCTAATGACGATTGAAAAATCGTTTAATCAAGTTTGGCAAGTGAAAGAAAAACGTTCATTTCTAAAAAAAGTGATTTTTTACACCGTGGTGACTGCTTTCGGGCCGATCTTTTTAGGCGTAAGTATTTACCTGACTTCACTGATCATGACTGCAACGCAAAGTTTGGGTTATGGTTTATCGCAACACTTGAATTTCCTTGATGTGATATATCCCTTCCTTCTCACTTGTATGCCATTTGTGATGCTCTACCGTTTTGGCCCCAATGTGCAAGTAAATACTAAAGATGCTTTGATGGGTGGAGTATTCGCTGCGCTGATGTTCGAAATGACTAAATACGGCTTTACTATTTTTATCTCTCAAGTCCCGCTATATAAAACTTTGTATGGTGCCTTTGCGATCGGACCCTTGTTTTTAGTGTGGATTTATCTGACCTGGTGGGTTACTTTAGCTGGGGCAGTGTTGACGGCTAGTTTGCCACAAATTCGTACTCACTTTTTCTCGCCGACACATTCATCTTTTTAATATTTTTCATACTTTTCCTTCTTAGCAAGTCAAGATAAGTCTCTAGTTTTAGCGCCAAAATAGTGAATTAGACTTTACAGATGATAGAAGTCGGAATAGACTTCAATAAACAATATCAAAGGAGATCTGTATGAAAGTTAGTGATATTTTACGCGTTAAAGGCAACACCCTTTACACCGTAGCTCCCGACACTTCAGTCCTCACTGCGGTGCATATCATGGCGGAGCACGATATCGGATCCCTGATTGTGATGCAATATGGTGAACTCGTTGGTATTCTGACTTTTCGAGAATTGATTGGTACTTTAGCCCATTCGCACGGCATACTAGGTGCCATCAAAGTCGGCGCAGTGATGGATGAGAGCCCTCTCATCTGTACCCCCGAAACAGAATTAGACGAAGTCCGTCGTATGATGCTTAACCGTCATGCCCGTTATTTACCTGTAATGGAAAATAAAATGTTGATGGGCGTCATTTCTTTTTATGACGTTGCTAGAACTGTCGTAGAAGCACAAGGCTTTGAAAACACGATGCTCAAGGCTTATATTCGTGATTGGCCAGAGGAAGCGTCTAAAGAGGCTACATAATAAATTCAAAAGCCTCAGAAATAAAATGCCATAATATAGGCTATGGCAGGAAGCACTTTTGGACATCTATTTTGCACCACAACGTTTGGTGAATCCCACGGACCCGCAATTGGTGCCGTGGTGGATGGTTGTCCTCCGGGTTTAGAGCTGTCGGCCCAGGACCTGCAAATTGATTTAGATCGTCGCCGGCCAGGCACTTCTAGGCACGTGACGCAGCGTCAAGAACCCGATCAAGTTGAAATTCTCTCAGGTATATATCAAGGTAAAACAACCGGCACACCAATTGCTTTATTGATTCGCAATACCGATCAGCGTAGTCAAGATTACGGCAATATTTTAGATACTTTTAGGCCTGGTCATGCCGACTACACCTACCAACAAAAATACGGGATTCGTGATCCACGCGGTGGTGGTCGCTCTTCAGCACGTCTGACTGCCCCAGTAGTAGCGGCGGCCGGCATTGCCAAGAAATGGTTAAAAGAGCGTTACGGGATTGAGTTTATTGGTTATATGTCCCAATTAGGCGATCTAGCCATTCCTTTTGAAGACGCAGCGCATATTCCGAATAATCCTTTTTTTGCTCCCAATCAAACGATGATCCCTGAGCTCGAGAGCTATATGGATCAACTGCGTAAAGAGGGTGATTCTTGTGGTGCCAAAATTACGGTTAAAGCGACCGGTATGCCAGTTGGTCTTGGTGCACCTCTCTTTGATAAGTTAGACGCAGATATTGCTTACGCTATGATGGGGATTAACGCTGTCAAAGGGGTCGAAATCGGTAGTGGTTTTGAGAGCGTGTCGCAGCGAGGCAGTTTTCACGGGGATAATTTAACGCCTGATGGATTTACCACAAATCATTCCGGCGGAGTGTTGGGCGGCATCAGTACTGGACAAGATTTAATCGTGTCGATTGCCATTAAACCAACTTCGAGTATCTTAACCATGAAAGATTCGATTGACGCGTCTGGTAATCCCGTGAAGGTACAAACTAAAGGTCGCCATGATCCTTGTGTGGGTATCCGGGCCACGCCGATTGCGGAAGCGATGCTAGCTCTAGTTGTCATTGATCATGTCTTACTGCACCGTGCCCAGTGCGCAGATGTGCAGTCGAGCACACCGATCATTGCTGCTCAGAATCCGCAAATCTTATAATGCAGGGTTCGCAGCCTGTGCTGGCTAAGCACCATATTTTTTCCACGTTTTTCTTCTTTTATTTTGGCTATTTAGGGATTGTGAGTCCCTATATGAGCCTGTACTTTAATGATATTGGCTTTACTGCCATCCAGATTTCGATTCTGATGTCGATGTTGCAGTTCACCCGGATTATTGGTCCCTTTGCTTGGGGATGGATGGCTGATTATCGCCAAGACCGGATTGGTTTGATGCGCGTTACCGCAGTGCTTTGTGTGATTGTCTTCCTCGGAATATTTGTTTCGAATCAGTTTTATTTCTTACTTGCTTGGATGTTTATTTTGAACACCTTCAGTAGCAGTCTGACACCACTGAGTGAAGCGGTGACGATTCGGGCACTGCAAAAAGTAAACGCCTTTGAGAGCAAATATGGCAGGATTCGTTTGTGGGGCTCGATTGGATTTATTCTGGCGGTCTCAGGCGGTGGTTTTTGGTTTGAAAAATTCGGTATCGCGACCTTACCCTATGTTGCGCTCTTTATCATGTGTGGAGTCTTAGTCAGTACCTGGCTGTTGTGGGAGCCACCGCATGAGGCGCATGAGAAACAAAAAGGGGAGATTCTGACGATCTTAAAAAAACCGGAAGTGATCTGGTTTTTTAGCTCGACCTTTTGCATGATTTTTGCCCACGCTAGTTATTACGTATTTTATTCTTTATATCTTAGTAAGCTAGGTTATGGAACTCAGACTATCGGAGTTTTTTGGATGCTCGGCGTTCTAGCTGAAGTCCTCTTCTTCTACTACCAACGCTTTTTCTTAGAAAAGTTTGGCGCGCAACAGATTCTGATTGCTTGCTTTTTAGTGGCAGCAATGCGTTTTGCGACGATTGCTTATTTGCCGATTTTCGCTTTGTTATTATTTATGCAAATCTTCCATGCGATGACCTTCGGCGCGCATCACACATCTAGTCTGAGATTCTTGCAGCAGTGGTTTAATGGCCCAACACAAGCTAGAGGACAAGCTTTATATACTTCGATTTCTTATGGCTTAGGTGGCAGTATTGGTGGCTTTGCAGCAGGTTGGGTGTGGGACGTACTGGGCGCCGAGCATGTCTTTGGACTATCAGCAATAGCGAGTTTGGTTGGTTACTTTGCAATCAAGCAGTCCATCAAAATTACGCACTCTCACGGCCATCCCGCCTTTTAGGGAAGTTTTAGCACTTCCCTAAATGATGCCGTATTCATTTTTAATGCTTAATTCCCTCGCCTGTAGCCGAGGGAATATGTCAAGGTTTTGCAGCCGTTAAATCAACCTGAACTTTGCAACCAGGAACCAAGAACTTACCCACTTCTAATGTTGTTCTTGGCGGTGGAGATGGAAAATATTCTTTCCAAATCTGATCGAAATAATAAAAATCATTGAGGTCGGATAAAAAGACTTGTGCTTTGACAGTGTCTGCTAAATCAAAGCCACCTTCGTGATATAACTTTTGTAAATTACTCAAAACATAACGGGTTTGTTTTTGAATCTCAGAGCCATAGTAAGGAAAAGCAGGATCCTGATGTGCTACCTGAATCATCGGTGTCTGATGATCAGAGGCAATTTGGCCACTGGCGTACAGGGTGTCATTGACAATGACGCCATTACAAAAGGATTGTTGCGGATTATCGCCGTCCAGCGTAATTTCTCTTTTAGGTGTATTGGGTAAAACACCCCATAAATCGATTTCGATCCGACATCCGGGCACTAATAATTTCTGAACCTCAACAATCGTCCTTGGCACAGGCTTTTGAAAGAACTCTTGCCAAACTTGATCAAAATAATAGAAGTCATTGAGGTCAGTTAAAAAGATTTGAGCTTTCACCACGTCTTTAAAGTCACAACCAGCGGCGTCAAAGACGCTTTGAATATTACTCAAGATATATCTTGTTTGTTTTTGGATGTCTGAGCCATAGTAAGGGAAAGCGGGATCTTGCTTAGCCTCAGCAGCAACTCCAGTTTGATAGTCAGAGGCGATTTGACCAGCTGCATAGAGAACATTTTCGATCAGAATACCCTGTGAGTAATGGGCCATCGGAGTCGGTGTTTTTTTGCCAATAATGACTTGACGTGGCACTTTGGCTTGCACACCCCAGAGGTCGATTTCTACTTTACAGCCCGGTACTAATAAGCCACCTATTTCTACGGTAGTTCTGGGTGGTGGTGATGGGAAAAACTCTTTCCATACTTGGTCAAAGTAGTAGAAATCGTTTAAGTCCTTTAAAAATACTTGTGACTTCACTACATCGTTAAAGCTACTCCCCGCGCTTTCAAAAACAGACTGGAGATTTTGCAGAATATATCTAGCTTGTTTTTGAATGTCAGAGCCATAGTAGGGGAACGCTGGATCTTGTTTGGCTTCAGGAGCCACACCGGTTTGATAGTCTGATGCGATTTGTCCGGCCGCATAAATCGTGTTGCGATGCAGGACGCCTTGGCAATAGTGCGCCATTGGTTTAGGTGTTTTCAAGCCTTTCAGAACTTGGTTATTCATTTTTCATCTCCCTTTTATTTTATTTAT
>Ga0164296_1003707_pt1 | contig 14272 bp, 15 predicted proteins | sample GEODES057metaG_FD_113533 | JGI IMG/M metagenome (GOLD analysis project Ga0164296, IMG submission 113533) | Dystrophic lake water microbial communities from Trout Bog Lake, Wisconsin, USA - GEODES057 metaG | ecosystem: Environmental > Aquatic > Freshwater > Lake | place: USA: Trout Bog Lake... | reverse complement strand
TCCGACAAAGTGTGCTGTAAGAAAGTTTCTGCCCCATCTGCTGGATAGGGCCATGGAATTGCCGCTGCCAACCATTTGACCACTTCCCAATCGTCAAACAAGATCTGGATTCGAGGTGCATCGGCAAGCTCAATGGGTCGCAGTACTAGTCTTTGGGTTTGAAGGATCGGAGTTTTCATGGCTCTACACTGCACTGGCCCGGCTAGGCAATATTTCCTTGTCACGGTCTGTTGCCTACTATAGAATGATAGCAATAGCAAGGAAGACTTGGTCTGGCTATCAATGATATGGAATATACGCAAGTAAGGCTGCGGACTCTTTTAGCATCCATTGTGCTAATCGGAGTTGGAGTCATGTATTTGTTCTGGTTCCGACCGTGGTGGTTTCACACACGGAATCCAATTGACCCCTCTGCCCCAGCCTGGGGAAGTAGCCAGAAATACAGCTCCGGTGAGGGCTTTCTTTTGGGTAAGTGGATATCTCACACCGATTCATCGACTGCCCGACAAAAGAATGAATTCGCCCAAGCTGTTTTGGCTACCTCAACAGAATGCATAGAGTTTCTTCATGGGGGCAGATTTATATGGAATGACGGGCGAGAGACGGTAAGCGGAAAGTGGATGGTGGATGCCACCGGAATTATTTTCGAGCCTGAAACCGTCAATGGCACCTCTGCAAAAACCGCATTGGAACGATACCAAGGGCAAATCGGTCTCCTGAGAGATGATCCAGGGAAGAACCTATCCTGGCTGAATGAAGGGTCCGCCGTGAAAAGCGTTCAGCGACTTGGACCATTGCAATTAATGGAAGACAAGAAGCGGCTTTACTACCCAGGGAATATCGATCATAACGGTCAAACGTTTCTCGGAACGATTATCTGGGATCGGGTCCGAAAATAGGATCGTCATATTGGGGAAGAATCCTGATGGCCGCGAAATGGCGGCTATAGCCCAAGCCTTTTTCGTGCCAAAGCCAACCTGTCTCCGTAATTCCCTGGACAACCTTCCAGTTCAACGATATGCAGATCCGACGTGCAGATCAACTCGTTCATGAGTGCCGAGTAGTGATCAAGGAACTGCTCGACAGCAGACCAGCCCGTCCAGCCCAGTCCCTTAGAGATTGGCAATTGAACGATGGAAGCTTGCATATAACTCCTCCATTCTGGCCCCCTTGCTTCTCCTATTTGATTGATGAGGTCCGTTGCACTTTGAGCCCTTAGGAAGATCATAGTGGGCGTGAAGGTATGGACAAGTTCTTGCCAGCGATCCCAATAGCTAATGATCTCGTCGTGACCCGCATTCATCTGAAACAGTACACGGACCATGCTTTGAAATGGAAAGCTTTCAAGGAGCTCTATAGATTCAGAAGGTCTTTCTTTCAGAAAGAATTGCCACTTGGTTAGACTAGTTTTGTGAATTCTTGGGGAGTGAGGAGCGTGCGGATGTTTGCCCAAGCCGCCCCCATAGCATCCGTCTGGATCGGGTGGAGCGGATGAGGTCAGTCCGTCTCATAGTGAACATGGCATTCCAAACCGATCAAAGATAATTCTCGTGATAGGTCTTGTGCAAGAGTGGTTTTGCCAGTCCCAGATAAACCATCGATCAGGATTAGGCGTGCCATGCCTGAATTCTTCCATTAGCTGGCTTGTTAGCTATTCCCCGAGAGGAAGGTGAGAGCAACCCATAGAGAAATGCCAATACAGGTTAGAGCGATCCACTCCCAAATTTCTGCTTTGCCTCGTTTCGATTTGGTGAGCCAGGAGATTCCAAAACTGATTACCATGACCGTCTCTCCCCAGAACATGGTTTGAACTGGGAGTTGCTGAAGGAGTGTGTTCTGAAGCAGGATGAGTACCAACGAGCCGGTCATCAGGATCGCACACCATCGATAGATCAAATTACGCCATCCTTTTTCTTCTGGGAGAGACTTTTCCTTGATTTCTCGTTTTGGGTTTATGATGTAGCGAAAGTCGACAAGCGGTCGGATCATCAAGTCATCGATGTGGTCGGAGATCGCATTATTCCAAGCCTTCATTGGCTCATGGCGGGGAAAGATCAGCCCTGCAAAGATAGTTAAGATGACAAAGAGCGATATGGCGCAGACAAGATGGACTAAGCCGGCATATTTGACTGGGATCAGAACAAGATAGTCGAATACCAACTTGCCCTTTTCATTTTCAAATTGATCACTAAGTTTGGAAGGAATATCCGTAGGGAACAGTCCGACTGCAAGGGCCGCAATCCCGGCAAGTGAACTCAGGATGTTGTCCAGTCGGCTATATCCCTTGTAGCTGAGCATACATATTCCAAGACAACAAAGGGTTCCGATGAATATGGCGTGGATTGGAGTGTAGTAGTGTCCACTGATGGAGCTGAGCAAATACTTTGTCTGGGAGGTATAGATCAAGCAAAGGAATGGCAGGATAATTCCTGTGCTTCCGATGATGAACTGGAATTTCCCTGCGATAACCAAATCTGCGTCGTTTTGGGCATTTGCCATGAGTGAACTATAAGGCATGATCGCATGTTGGTCAAGCTGAAGTTAAGAGTTTCATTCGTAGGAATTCAGATTCCTTATTTACCAAATCCTTTGAACCTAATACAACTGGCACGTCACCCATACTCACGTGAAGGCGAACATGAAGACCATCAACAACATTCTGACTTTTGGCTTGACCACTGTAGCCCTCGGTATGCCTGCTATTCCCGGACACATTCCTGGTGATCGATTGGTTTCCAACCTAACAGAAAAGCTCAAGAAGGACCCAGGAAACGCGGCCATCTACTATCTCATCGGCCGAGCGCACTACGCTACCTTCTCCCGCGCTGTTGAAACATCATGGGCTGGTAAAGGAGAGGTGGAAATCTTTGATATGTCGGGTGGCTTGCCTTCTTTCTACACGACGCCTGGCAATATCTATCCTTGGGACAGTCGTAGGGCGGTCGAAGATACTGCCGACAATCGTCGACATATCACCGAAGCAGTTCGAAATCTAAGTGTCGCGATCGACATGACCGATCACCCGACTAAACGGACGAGTGTTTATGCTGAATCGGCATTAGCACACTTAACACTGGCTTGCACGTTTGATTCAGGAGCGTTGTTGGCCTCCCAAATTACTCTTTCGAAACCTTATCAAGACTTCCGGACAACCTCTTCTTGGCGATCTCAAGCTTCCAAAGAATATCTGATTGCCTATCAAAAGGCTATCGTGCAAGATGTACGTCGCGAGGATAGACCCTTGTTTGGACTCAGAACATTGGTGGCTTACGAGGCAGGGAAATCATTCCTGAGACTTAGCCCCAACACCAAGGAAGCGCAGGAAGTGAAACGCGGGCTCGAAAAGCTCGATGCTTTACCGTCGCCTCACATGGTGACTCCGATTATTCTGGATCTTGGATCCCCCAAACCCTTGTCGGATTTGTTAAGTTCAAAAAAGTGGGTTCCGTTTGATCTGGATGGGACAGGACGAGCTCAAACATATCGTTGGGTCAAGCCGACGACCGCGTTCTTGGTATGGGATCCTCAACATGAAGGCAGGATTACATCAGGCCGCCAGCTATTTGGCAACGCGACGTGGTGGATGCTTTGGAATAACGGCTACGCGGCTTTGGATGCTTTGGATAACAACCGAGATGGTTGGTTATCGGGGAATGAACTACACGGATTGGCTCTCTGGTACGACCGAAACGGGAACGGCAAGTGCGATCCCGGTGAAGTCATATCGATTGAACAGACAGGGATTGTCGCTCTGCGGACTCGGTTTGATGGTAAATCAGGGGCATCGTTTGTCAGCCAATCTGGCGTCGTTCTCAAGGATGGGAGAACCTTGCCAACTTATGATTGGGTGGTGAAGGCGAAGTAAGCCTTTTGTATGGTCGCGTTTTACTGCGATTTGCTTGCCTGAAGCTTGGCTCGAAACATTGACCAAGTAATCCAGGCCATGAGCATGCCTGAATTCGAGAGCCAAGCGCATAATTCGGCCTTGTAGCGGTATTGGAACACATGGCCCTGGGCCATAGCCATATACGCTGGCCCAGAGTAAGCAAAACCACCTTTAATAAAGATCATAGCCAGAATTGAAATGAGTGCCATGACAAGGAGGAAGCGGTAACGAACTGCAAACATTCCACCCAGAAAGAGGGCCAGAATCAGGTTCAGGTTGTGAATTGGCGGTGCGAATGCAAATTCAGTCAAAGGCTTTCGCCAATGTTCAAATGGTATCACCAGTTGATTGAATACGATTGTAGAAACCCCAAATGAGATCAGTCCAGCAAAGAACGGCACCAATACGGTTGCCAATTCTGACTCAGGCTCCAATGACGAATTTATCTTGAAGACTCGACCCAGGTGAGTAGATGTAACCATGTAGTTTCTATTCCTTTATGCGACACAAAAGTATTGATCCGCTAACGATATTGAGGTGAGTTCACCGAGAATCATTTTGGTTGCTTCTGATCTTGGTTATAAAGTCGCTTGGAGACGCAGATCCATCCGATAAGAATGATGGCATTGGCGAGTAATGCTGCCCCAGTAAGGACCCCTTTGTAATCGATCAGCGGGTGTACACCGCGAAAAAGATAATCTGGGCCCGAGTAGCCGTAAACGTCCTGACAGAAAACGCTGAGCATCAACGCCAGCCCAATCGGCACAATCCATTGTCGGCTTTGGACGGCAATCGCACCTCCGATAATCATGATTGCGATCAGGAGCGTATGGTGAGTTGGTGGGCTAAAAGCAAACTCTGTTCGTACCTGCCGAAACTGAGTGAATCCCTCTGAGGCACGAACGAAGGCGATATTTGCAGTGACAAATGAGATCGATGTGCTGATGAGGGCAACTGAAACAGACAGAAGCCCAGATTCCGGCTCAAGCTGAACTTTCCCTTGCTGAATTGTGCGTAACGGTGCGACTTTCTGCATTTCAATACACCTTACTATTTCTAATGTAACACAAGTTCAACGAATCCGTGCTGCAATTTCAGACTTGTCAAGACTTGTAACCCTAGATGGGTAAAGTCAGATTGAGATGCAAACCAGAGCTGTTTTGTTCCAGAGCATAGATGTTGTCGAAGTCGGATCTATCGAAATTCCCGAACCAGGTCCGCAGGAAGTTCTGATCCAAACTGCCTACTCGACCGTGAGCCCAGGAACCGAATTGAGATCTCTGGCCGGTAAGCAAGTCGGAACCGAACGCTGGCCATATATTCCTGGCTATTCACTCTCTGGGCGCGTCATCGCTTGCGGCGCAGGATGCCAAACTCCTATTGGAACGAAGGTTTATCTGAGTGGAACTCAGAAAGCGAGTGAAGCACTCCTTTGGGGCGGACATGTTGGATTGGCAATTGCCAAAGAGGAATCGGCTTACGTTGCCAAAGACGAGGCGGATCTTGTTGCCCTATCTTTCACCCACTTGGCGGCGATCGCCATGCGAGGGGTGAACATGTCCCGAGTTCAACCGGGAGAAAAGGTGGCCGTCATCGGCTTGGGCATGATCGGACAACTCTCCGCTCGGCTATTTGGCTCTAGAGGTGCAGTTGTTCGAGCTTATGACCGGCTGGAGAATCGAGTTTCAGCCGCAGAAGCTGGACATGTCGACGCCTCATCTGAGAACGCAGAAGCCGGCTGGGCGGATATTGTGGTGGATTGCACAGGCACACAAGCCGCATTCGCTCACTCAATTGCGGCAGGAAGGGCAAAGGCATGGGGGAATTCGTCCACTGACAGTCTTCGCATTGTCGTCCAAGGAAGCTACCCCGATACTCTGACTGTGCCATACGACGATCTCTTCCGGAAAGAGGTAAGTCTAATCTTTCCGCGTGATGCAACTCCAGCAGAGGTTCGGCAAGTGATTGAACTGATCGAAAGTAAGTCTCTCAACTTAACTGGCCTCATTTCCGTTTTTTCTGTGGGAGAAGCACCAGCAACTTACAGAGCTCTTCAATCAGGCTCCTTGGTGGGAGCATCATTTGATTGGAATATGAGCTAAGACCTAGTGAGAAGATGAGAGATTTGTCGGTTCCCGAAATCTGGAAAGACGAATTTACGCTAGCTGCTCTAGATATTAATCAAAGAGAGGGCTCATGTGTTGGCAAACGAAAGTTGGCTCCGATGGTTAAGCAAAATCCAAACAACGATGCGATTTTGGCCCTCTACTGTGGATGCCTTCTGTGGACAGGCGAACGCGATCGCGCATTCCAAGTTCTCACCGAGAGGTTAAAACAACGCGAGTCTGCAAGTGTGCTGGCGACTTTGGCTCTTGCTCAAAGGATGGAGGGAGATGACGACAAGGCAACGGAGACGATCTCTATTGCTCAGTCGGTTGATCCTTACGACTATCTCTACTTGCGTCATGGATCAGATCTCGCACTCGTTCGTGGGGATACCGAAGCTTGGGAGGAATTGGTTTCAGCTGCAGAAGCGCTTTATCCAGACGACATTTGGGTCTATGCCAAGCGAATTACAGCGGCTTACGTCAAGGGCGACTGTAAGGAAGCTAGGCGAATCTTAGAATCTGCACCAGACCGATTCAAATCCTCGGCTAGTTACCATTACAACTCGGGAATGATCTTCCTGAAAGACCGAGACTTGGAGCACGCGGCAGAACAGTTCCAGTTTGCAGTGGCCATGGAACCAGAATCGCCCCAATACTGGGCAAACCTCTGTATGGTTCATCGCCATTGCGGAAGATTCGAACAAGCCGAGCAAGCAGCAAATTTCGCTTTAGAGTTGGACCCAACCAACCGAATGGCACTGGAGAATCAGAAGAAACTAGCTGAACGAAAGGGGGATAACGCAAAGGTCAAATACTGGGAGGAACGCCTTTCGTCGGCAATTCCAACCTTGGGCAATCCTAGGGCGCAAGAAGCCACCCAATGTGTTCGGGATGGAAATTACAAAAAGGCAATTGGTCTGCATAAAGCCAATCTTGATGATCCAAAGGTCTCTCTCGTTTACAAATTGGGATCTCAGAAAACGCTTCTGTCTCTCTTTTCCCAGCATGAAATCTGGACCGACACTCGAGAGTTGATCAACCGATTATCACCAGAAATGACTGCCTCAGATGTGGAGATTCAGATCTACCGTGCTGAACTTGAGTATTTCGAAGGGGACCATGGGGCGGTGGATCGACTAGAGGCGCTTGTGATTTCCAATCAAGCAGTTGGATACGGACATCCAGTGCTAACGAGAATCTATCTGAAATCCAAGCAAAGGGATCGACTCGTAAGCCTTATCGATCACCTTTGCCAGCATCTCACTTGGCAGATTGGCGTCGCAGTTACAATTATCATCGCGCTCGACCAAGCGGGTGAAAGGGAGTTAGCGGAAAAGCTATATCAATCAGTTTCAAAGAAGAACTCGCGAATTCCCGCCCTGAAATACTATGAACTGGGACGTGCTATGCAGCAAGGAGATTTTCCAGGCGCAAAGCAGATCAACCAAGAACTCCCGCCCGGAGAGCGGATAACCGTCAAATCAGTCATCAAATCTAAAATCAAGAAGTTCTTCGGGTAAGTGGTCATGCCACCCACTATTTTGAGATTCCCAAATGGAGGGAAGGCAAACAGTCTCTGAGGAGCGCTTCCTCCAGGTTGAACAGAATAAACCCAGACGAACCATGTGACCTGCCGATTTGAACTTGCCACGCAACCTGATCGGGTGTCATTGAACTATCCAAAGTTGCCCCTATGCCAGGTCGAAAGGCATACGGTTTACCCAGAGCTTTGGACTGGGACGTCATCCATTGATCGTATTGAGTGGCAGATGCCGTGTAATCCATCGGACATGCAAAGTCCAGACTGCCTTCTTTGACCCATGTGACCCAATCTTGGCCGACCGTGTCGCGGCACAAGGGCCAGTCGGCAAATACGGCGGCTGAAATCTGAACTCCTGGTCGGATCTTTCTTGCCTCTTTGCTTACAGTTCGCACGAGCCGCGTGATATTTGCGCGTCGAAATTCCTGATACTTCTGACGAAGATCACCACTGATCACATCGGCTGGCCAGTTTTTGACTCGAATCTCTGCAGAGTCTTCAAAACGAGATCGACACCCGTCACAATAGCATCCTTCACTGCCCGGATAGCGGATGTAGTCAAAGTGGATTCCATCGACTTTATAGTTGCGAACGACTTCCAATAAGGAATCTCGCTCCAATTCGAAATTTTTCGGGTTAGATGGACACAACCAATCCAAGTCCTTGCCGGCCGGATCCTTTTGGGTCCGCTTTTGCTGGCGCATTGTGGCCAAGAAGTCCGAAGGGGCGTTTGTCAAATTCCAATCGACTTTCCAAACATGAACTTTGATCCCCCATCGGTGAGCCGCTTCCAAGCACTCTGCAATTTGGTCTCCTCGCTGAGCTATCGTCTCATCAACGGGAAGAATTTTGCTTGGGTAATACGCTCGGCCACCCCACAGCATATTGGGGAAGATAGCGTTAAAACCGTTATCGACCAACGCCTTCAGTACCGAATCCCAAGATCTCCCGTTGACTCCGAATGCGCTATGGCACCATGCGGCTCTCATCTCGTTGGGTTTGGACGGCAAGTGGGCACAGTAATTGAGGATCAATTCATCTTTCAGCATATGTAAATGCTTGATCGCGTTAAAGTAGTCCTGCTTTGATGCTGCTTCGTCCGCGCGCATTAATGTTGAACTTAACTGCTGGTAAACGTTTGGACCAAGTGGATTTTTGGTTTCTTCGATATTCGTGAAAGGACCTACGCGTATGGAGTTGATTCGAGTTCTAGCGTAAGCGGATTTCCAGAGATCGTTATTAAAATGTCCCAATAGGGCCAGCATCATCTGGCCCTTGGACTTCGGATCGTCACCCAATAGCACGTGGGACATATAGGCTCCTCGTGGGGAGGCAATCCATGCGGGAAGCCCCGTCTTTGCTCCAATGGATGTTCGCCACTCAGCTATGACCGAAGCATCCGCACGAGAAGGTTGAATAACGTTGGTATTCCAGCTGGACTGTTTGACCTCATCGGGCATTCCTGGATATCGGTCATTGTTAAAATGCAAACTTGAGAGAAGCCCCGGAGGATCAGACTTCTTCCATCCCGTAACTTCGGCGCCGATCAACCGCATCAAACGTGGGTGTACGGTATAAAATCCGATCACCCGACCGCCAGAATGGACGAATTGTTCAATTTCATCCATCTCCTTGTCAGACATGTCTGGGTTGTGAGGGAATATGGCGACTTTGCGTCCCTGAAGAGCCCCTGCTTCTATATCAGAGTCGGTTAGTCCCCCACACGGAATTCCGGCATCTTCAAGAATTTTTGTCACGGTCTGGGTCTGAGATTGAACAGTCCCAAATTCAGGGGAATTCGGCTTGGTTTTGTCTCCCAGAACGACGGCGATATCGGATGATTCAGCCTCAATGTGGGCAATTCCCATTTCGCCGGTTCCATCTACTGATTTCCAACCACCGACACGAAAGGCCGTGATGTGATTCCACCCACGAGGTGATTCTTCTACGTGAAAGCTCGATTTACTCAGGCTGATATGGCTCCAACCCTTTTCAGCCGGAAAGCTAGCGGTATACCAGCCCCCATCGGCTTGAAAGTAGCAGTTGAAGGTTGGGGATATTTGGCTTGTGTCAGAAATGTAGAAGTCAAAGTTGATTCTGTCCACGCGAGACAGATCAATATTTAGGGCCCTATCCCAAAAAGCGCGAGGATGGTTACCTTCTGTGTTGAAGGGAAGAATGACTCCCTTAGTGCTGGCCTTGGCCGCCAATGCCCCGTCATACGCTTGCCAGGCTGCTTGCGCTGTCGTATCGGATTCGTAGATACATGGAGCGATACTGAGATTGCTGGACCTAAGAATCGAACTTGCCAAGAGGATCACGAGCATAGTTCATTTTATGTGGAAATCGAGTTACCCATGTTAGTTGATTTGCACTTTCAGAACGCCGTAGCTAGCTGCTCGTGTTCGTAGAGTTCATTGCTTGTTAAGGGGCAGCTATCTTGGCTCTCGCTTTGAATTCCATTGAACTCCAATCCATTGGCGCTCAGGATTCCTGCATGCTAGCTTTCCCGCCTTCGATGGTTTGATCCCTAGATTCGGGCGATTGTGATCAAACCGACGTTCTGATAAGTTCCGGGACCGACATCGGGAGTCACGTTGATTTGGCGTAAGAATTCGATCGCCATGCCGCCACTGGTTGAACCAGGGGTGAAAGATCTTGCAGGTCCAGCAAAGATTGTATTGAGAGAAAAGAGGGGAACCATTCCTGTGTCAAAAAGCAACGCATCCGTGTTTTCATTAAAAACTTTGACTTCGCTTGTAACCGCAATGGATTGAGCTCCAGTTCCTGTTCCAGATGTCTTCACTGGGTTATCGAATCCGCTAAATGTGATCGCAACGGTATCGGAGTGATAGACATAAATGTGTTGCTTATGGGCTGAAACCCCGGCACCCCAACCCGTTACTTCCCAGTTTGCGCTAAGGTGACCCTCAATGTAGAGAAATGGCGCAACGGTAACCGAAGTTGGATCATTGAGTACAGGACGTGAACTGTTCGATGCATCGCTGCTAAACGTGTCGCCTGCCGAGAACTTGAACGAGCGTTCTTGTCCTCCACTCATTGGGCCCTTATGGTGATGATGGGTGTTGCCGGTCTGAGCGAAGGACGTGGTGGCAAAGCATGCAAGCAGAAGTCCAACAAGCAGTTGCTTGCTGAAGAAACTTGGACTCCTTAACTTAGTGATGCTTTGCACAATGTCGATGATTCTGATGGGTTAACACCCCATTGCGAAATTGCTCTTAGAACTGACCCCAGACAGGAGCATTGAGAATGGGTCAGCAAAATCGGGAGACGGATTCGTGTATGCAATTCTGCTGGCTGAAATTCTGTTGAGATCGGATTAAGGATTTTTCTCCAGATCTTGGAACTCTTGAATCACTCCATGCATTCAGTTAGGTGCGCAAGTTTGGCTACTAGTAACCAGCAACAGAATGACAAAGACCATGAAAACAACACCGATCCTCTGCCTCACCATGCTGGCTCCAGCATTTGCATCTGCCAGTTCGACCCACTATATTTACACCCTCCTCAACCAGTCTTCGGGGAATGCTGTTCAAACATATCTCCAAGGTTCCAATGGAAAACTAAAGCTTGTTGGCCAAACAGCGACTGGCGGACTCGGCACCAGCAAAGGCTTGGGCAGTCAGGGTGCGCTGACGTTTAGCAAGAGCGGCCGCTATCTTTTCGCCGTGAATGCTGGTGATAACACGGTCTCTATGTTTTCCGTTTCTAACGGAGCATTGACTTTGCTCGATGTGGAAAAGACGGGTGGACCTGCTCCGATTAGCGTTACTGAAAGTGATGGGTTGGTCTATGTTTTGAATCAAGGTAATACCTCGACTGTCGGAAATATCCAGGGCTTCGCAAACTTCTTGGGTGAGCTGATTCCAATTCCGCGAGCAACAGCACCTCTAAGTGGACTGGGAGTTGGAGGAGTGGAAGTTAAATTCACTCCGAACGGTCAAGGAGTTGTTGTTGCTGAAAAGGTCTCCAACTATATCGATACGTTCCAGTTGGATGCTCGTGGGCTTCCAGAGCAAACCACCTACCAAAAGTCCAATGGACAAACACCGTTTGGTTTCGATTTTGACTCTGAAGGTCGGCTCTTTGTTACTGAAGCTGTTGGCGGCACAACAAATGCCAGCACTGTTTCCAGCTACTCGTTAGACAAGATGCTCAATTTGAAGACGATCTCTCAATCGGTGGCTACTCTTCAGACTGCCGCTTGTTGGGACGTCGTTTCGCCAAACGGACGATTTGTATACACCGGTAACGCTGGAAGCGGCACCGTATCTGGGTTCCGAATCGGTTCGACGGGTGCGATTTCACTGGTGACTCCAAGTGGTGTCACTGGCACGACCGGAGGTCATACTCTCGATACCGCAATGTCGGCTGACAATCAGTACCTCTACGTTCTTTCGAGTGGTAACCAGCAGATCACCACGTTCCGAGTGCTGGCCAATGGAAGCTTGGCTCTTGCAGACACTGCCACATCTCTTCCGGTCGGAACGACCGGTTTGATCGCTCGGTAAAGTTGCCAAAAAAAATGGAGACTGTCGTTCATGAGGGTGCTTATGAACGACAGTCTCCTTTTTGCTGACGATTTTTCGGAATTGGGTCGTCAAGAAGTGGATGTTTTCTAGCTTTAAGCATTCACTTTATGCCCTACCTGGACGGCGCATTGCCTTCTGTTGACTCGAGACCTAACGCAATCTCACTGACCTGTCCCTCGGCCAATACTCGCATATGCTCAGACACGCGTGGCCTCGGGGCAGATAGGTCAGAGCTCGATACCGGACTCAGGTCACCATACGGCAATGGCGTTATCCATTACTGCTTGGGTGGGGTTCTGGAAAATCAAATTGTTCTGATTTGATTGGGGCTGATCATTCTTGAAATCATCAACCCTTTCCGTCTCTTCCTAGCTGCGGCTGACGAGCGAAAGTTTGTACTCATGACGATAGAGAAAGGGCTGGCCGGGAAGGCGACTTTCTCGGAGCATCTTTAACTGTTTGGGCTGAACAGAAATCGTTTCTCGAAAGTCCACGTCCATGCCATTTTCTTTACCTTTGCTGAGTAGAACCAACTTTCCGAAGCCATGCTCGTCAATGTGACTGGATTGATCGATCACACTTGATTCTGCCGTTGCAGTCGGCGATGAATAAGACTGGTATAGATGCTTCGCGAAGTCAAATGTCACATCCTCTGAGTCTTGAATAACCTTGCTCGGCCCATCGTCGTACACGTATCGAAAGGTTAGACGTCCTTTTGTTTTTGAGGGAGAGATTCGTAACAAAGTTCCCAAGGCGAATCGAGAGTCGTTCGAAAAATCTCGATACTCCAATGTTCCAACCCAGCTACCTGTCAATGCAGATTCGCTCGGAGTCGGTTTTTGAATCATGTATACGGCGACAGCAATGCCATAACCAAACATATACGCTCATACGTATTGTCGGGGATTTCAGCGCCTAGCATTTTGGGGGACCGCAATTCCAATATTCAAAAATGATGATGGCAATCCTCTTTCCAGGTAACGGCAAAACCCTTGAAACGTCCATAGGCCGGGCCATGAATGCGATAACAATTCTTCCAGCCTTGCTCGCAAAGGTTATGATTTGTCCGACCATTGATTCACAGTCGATAAAGTCGGTTGGACCATTTGAAGTTGAAGGAGTTGCTGTCACTCATCCGGAAGACATTTCGAATGCTTTATCAAGCGTTTTGGAGGTATCCATCAAGGTCCGTGGCCCCAAAGACAATTGGTTTGCTCGCCTTGTGAATGTTCGAAAAGTCGATGGATCTAAAATTCCGGCGAGTCAGCCAATGGCGTCGGAAATGGCAATGGGTGATGGCTGGAATTTACTCCCCGGGTACTCGCCATTGAGAGGGAATTCGGCGATTGACTCGGTCCTTGTTACTGGTGAACTCGTTCACACGACAGTTTCTGAAGAGACGGTGACCTTTCCAAAGATTCGCTTGGTGACACCATCGCGAATTGGGCGAACGCCTGGGCCTTCGATGAGAAATTGGTTTTTGCCCGATCATGTCCCTTACAAGGCGGTGACACCCCTTGGACTAAAGCTCAGGCGGGCTCCGTTGAAGGGATACGGATACTCCGGGAGAGGCTATAACGATTGGGCTCTGATTCCACTTGAAGTTGATTTGAAGACACTGAACAAGGGTTTGGAAAATGAACTGAAGGCTGGTCCTAAACGATATGTCGATCGTGTCACTGCAAGTGCCGTTTTTGCCGACCGACTGGGAATGCCTCAGACTATCTATGACTCAGGCATCAAGGAATTTGAATCGATGATAAGCCTTATGGATCGAGATTTCAGTGAGGAACCGGTCCTGAAGCTCATGATCGATCGTTACATTTCAGATAAGAAACTCCAATTCTCAATGGTCATTCCCGTTCAGAAGGACCGAGTGATGGTTTCTTGGAAAGGCTCAAAGTATCCAGAGGCAATCTGGCCAAAGTGATTGAAAACGATTCCACTTCATGTCACTGAATGAAATGGAACGAAATTGATCAAACGGGTGTGAAGTGAGAGAAGCGAAGCCGTCAGAATTTCCTACCCTGACCTATTGCTTTGACCTATGCGCAGTTCTTATTGGAAGAACTGCATGACCATCGTGGTGAAGTTGTGATCGAATTCCCATAAGGTTCAGCAGGGTGGGAGTGACATCGATTGATTTCATGTTCTTGATCTTTGTTCCCGTGGCGATTCCTGGTCC
>Ga0164296_1003706_pt1 | contig 14274 bp, 9 predicted proteins | sample GEODES057metaG_FD_113533 | JGI IMG/M metagenome (GOLD analysis project Ga0164296, IMG submission 113533) | Dystrophic lake water microbial communities from Trout Bog Lake, Wisconsin, USA - GEODES057 metaG | ecosystem: Environmental > Aquatic > Freshwater > Lake | place: USA: Trout Bog Lake... | reverse complement strand
TGTCCAAAGTAAGCAAAAGTAAATTGACCCTATTTTACAGCAGTAGTAACCAGGAAATATTATTCCGTGCCCGATTGGATGAATTGGCCGCAAAGTACCCTGAGCATTTCGCAATCGTTTACCTGATCAGCAGCGAAGGCAAGCGACTTAATAACCTGGATATAGAACGACTGATCAAACAATACCTGAACTTTGAACTGGAAGATGCGGAGTTTTTTCTCTGCGGACCCTTTTCGTATACGAGAATGGTTAGGTTGACGCTACTATACATGGGTATCGATGCCAATAAAATAAGGTCGGAAAAGTTCGTCATTGATACCATCAAAGTGCCCAACACGTTGGTCAACTATCCTCCCGGATTCGTCAAAATAAATTATAAAGGGGAACGCTTCGATATCGCTACCGGTGAAAACCAGACCATCCTGCAAGCTGCATTGCAAAACGGTATCCAGTTGCCTTATAGCTGCCGGGTTGGATCCTGTTCTACCTGCGCAGCGGTATGCAAAAGTGGGAAAGTGCTCATGTCAGCGAACGAAGTGTTAACAGATGATGATATTAATCAGGGTTTTGTTTTAACCTGTACAGGGCATGTTATTGGCGAAGGGGTGGAGATCGCTTTCAATTAAATGCGGAAGGTGGAATGCAAAATGCGAAGTGATTTTTAATTCGAAGTTCGGAATGCCAATTTCGAAGTGTTTTTTTTAAAACCAGGATCTTGTACATTCCTTCAGCAATTGACACTCCGCCTTCCGCATTTTTTTCATTCCGCAATTGGCATTCCGAATTTCGCATTTTTTCATTCCCCAATTGACATTTCGCCTTTCGCATTTAAAACCAATTCCTCAAATTTCCATCACTTCCTTTTTCTTGCGGCTTTTCATCCGCTTGGGGACAAATTCCAACAATTCATTCTTGAGTGCTTCGATCATTCTTCGTTTCAGAAAATTCTTTTGGATCACGATACTTACTTCGCGTGCAGGTTCGGGTGTTTTAAAATATCGTACTTTATCCAATTGCTTGTCGCTAAGATCGGTCAATGCTAATTCTGGTAATATGGTAGCCCCGTTGTTCTGATCGACCATCCTTTTTAAAGTTTCAACGCTACCGGTATTGTATTCAAAATGCTGGAAGCCTTTGGTTGATCTTCTGCGCTGGCAGATATTTAATACCTGCTCGCGCATACAATGGCCCTCATTTAATATCCATATTTCTTCCATATCGATATCATCCGGACTAATGCTTTTCTTTTTTGAAAGTTTGCTGTTCCTGGAAACGTAAGCCACAAAATTCTCATAGAAAACTGGTATTTCCGTCAGCGCAGCTTCGTGCAGGGGTGTAGACAGGATCCCGCAGTCGAGGGTACCCAATTTCAATTGCTGTACGATATCTTCGGTAGTTTGTTCCCAAACGATCAGTTTAACCAGCGGGTATTTAGCAATAAAACCGCTAATCATTTTTGGCAGGATATAGGGCGAAACTGTAGGGATGATACCAACACGCAGCTCACCCGAGAGTTCCTTTTGCCTGTCGGTGATCAGTTCTTTTATCTTTTCTCCTTCGCCCAATAATACCCGGGCTTGTGCAATGATCTCGGAACCAATTTCGGTAGGGATAACCGGCTGTTTGCTCCGGTCGAATATTTTTACACCCAGTGTATCTTCGAGTTTCTGTATTTGCATACTGAGCGTCGGTTGTGTTATAAAACACTTTTCAGCCGCACTCGAAAAACTCCGGTAAGTGTCAACTGCTACGATATATTCAAGCTGTGTAATGGTCATATAGATTAAATCTATTCAAATATAATAAATATTGATTTTATCTATAATAAATATTAGAAGTTTTTTGCTATCGGCATTAATTGAATGTTGGCAGCCCGGGCATTCGCTTTAAAAGCAGGTAGAACAATTCGCGGGCATAAAAAGCCATGGCTGACGAACAAACCATAGCTATCTAATAAATTTCTTGTGAGTTATTCCACCGTTACAGGTTACCATCCAACCGACGGGAACCAACACTTCAAATCCACCCCTTCAACTGGTCATTTTCTGGAGATGATTTTCATCCTCAATTTTTATTGGATTTTTAATACCTTTATTAGTAACCTTATATGAGAAATTTTTATTACGAAATTTGGGTTGATGCAATAGTGTGGGAGAAATCCACAAATGGACAGAGAAGAAACTGGAAGGTTTATACCCTCATTCCTATTTCTATATGTCAGGGAATCAACCTTCTTACGATATGTTTTTGGTGTCACATACCTATCTTTTTTGACATACACCTGTTCCCAATTCCACCTCTAAATGGATTTTTATCCTATTTAATAAGTCTATTTATTCCCTTCATAATTCTAAATTATTTCATTGTCATTCACAATCAACGTTATGAACGACTAATTGAAAAATATAAATACCATCGGGGAAAGTTTTACCTCTGGTATTTTTTATCTTCCCTCGGAGGATTTATCATTCCGATTATCATTGCTATGATTTTTTCGAGAATATAAATTAATTCAATCTGAGCTATCGGTAACTATCTTACTTCGGTCATTAACTGGTCTGACAAAGAAAAGAAGGTGATTTTGAGGTCTGTACCCGAAAAGGTTATCGTCTCACACGACCCTGTTAATAAGGTTCATCATCTCGATCTAGTACTGAGGATTCCTTTGGATTTTTCAGAAATTGAAAAGGGATATAAACGGAAAACTACGTACCCATTTACATCCCCTAAAATTTTGATAAACAGGGGAAATTCGTTTCCCCCAGATGCACTCTATTCCACTGTAACCGATTTAGCCAGGTTTCGCGGCTGATCGACATTACATCCCCGCATTACGGCGATATGGTAGGCCAGTAATTGCAATGGTATGGTTGCCAGTAAAGGAACGAATGCTTCGGCAGTTTGCGGTATCTCGATCACATAATCGGCCATGGCTTTTACGTCAGTATCCCCTTCCGTAACTATAGCAATAACGTGACCTTTTCTTGCTTTTACTTCCTGGATATTACTGATCACCTTTTCGTACGACGAATGGTGCGTAGCGATAAATACTACCGGCATATCGTCGTCGATCAGTGCGATCGGTCCGTGTTTCATTTCTGCTGCAGGGTACCCTTCGGCATGGATGTACGAAATTTCTTTGAGTTTAAGCGCACCCTCCAATGCTACCGGGAAAGCGTTGCCGCGGCCCAGGAACAGGCAATTGGTTGAATCTTTGAATTTTGCCGCAATTTCTTTTACGCGTTCATTTGATTGTAGTGCCCTTTCAACCAATTCAGGGATCTGGTTAAGTTCGGTCAGGTATTCTATCAATTTGCTTTGCGTGATGGTACCACGCTGCTGGGCAATATAAAAAGCGATCAGCGTCAATACCGTAACCTGCGCAGTAAATGCCTTGGTAGAAGCTACACCGATCTCGGGGCCGGCATGCGTATAAACACCCGCATCGGTAATACGGGGAATAGAGGCACCCACCACATTACAAATGCCAAAAATGGTTGCTCCCTTTTCTTTCGCAAGCTCAAGCGCAGCCATGGTATCGGCAGTTTCGCCCGACTGAGAAATTGCGATCACCAGGTCTTTTTCCGTTATGATCGGATTACGGTACCTGAATTCAGAAGCGTATTCAACCTCTACCGAAACGCGCGCATATTCTTCTATCAGGTATTCGCCAACCAGTCCGGCATGCCAGGAGGTTCCGCAGGCAATGATAATGATCCGATCGACATTCTTTAATTTTTCAACATATTCTTTAATGCCGCCTAGTTGAACTTTACCTAGTTGAGGATAGATCCTTCCGCGCATGCAATCACGTATAGAACGCGGTTGCTCGTAGATCTCTTTCAGCATGAAGTGTTCGTAGCCCCCTTTTTCAAGCATTTCCAGCTTGAGGTCAAGTTCTTGTATATAGGGAGTTTGAACAGTATTGTCGATATTTTTGATCAGCAGATCTTCGCGCCGGATATAAGCGATCTCATTATCGTTCAGGTAGATCACGTTTTTGGTAAATTCAACGATAGGTGTTGCATCCGAAGCGACAAAATATTCGCCCTTGCCAACGCCGATCACCATTGGGCTGCCTTTGCGCGCCGCGATCAGTTGATCGTGATCATCAGCACTCATGATAACGATAGCGTAGGCACCTATAACCTTATTAAGTGCTACGCGAACTGCTTCGCGTAAGTCGAGCCTGGTTTCCTGTTGTATATCTTCAATCAGGTGTACCAATACCTCGGTATCTGTATCGCTTAAAAAAACATGACCCTTAGCCAGCAGGGCCTCTTTGATGGTCGCGTAGTTTTCGATGATACCGTTGTGGATTATCGTGAGCTTCCTATTGCCCGAGGAATGCGGATGCGAATTGCGGTCGCTGGGGGCGCCGTGAGTCGCCCAGCGGGTATGGCCCATGCCTATGCTGCCTTTGGTATTCAGGCCTTCGGCAAATTTTTCAAGGTCGGCTACTTTGCCTGCCTTTTTATAAACTTTTAGCTCTTTATCAATTAAAGCTACCCCTGAACTGTCATATCCACGGTATTCGAGCCGATGTAAACCCTTGATAACGATGGGGTAAGCATCTCTGTAGCCTATGTATCCAACTATGCCGCACATAAATAGAAGTTTTTAAATTTAAAAAGTACAAAAATAGTTTACTGTTGGTTAAAACCAATGTTAGAACAAAATATAATCTGAAATAAAAATGGCCCTTGTTTAGGGCCATTTTATTATTGATTTATCTTAGTATAAATAATATTAAGCTTTATTCGGTACGGCGAGTTAGGATCGGTACCAACTGCTATCGTTCGGCCGGCTGTTTGGGTGGTAGGTAGGTAATCGACGGTGGTTTTATTGGTGGTATCCACCGGGGCAATGAAAGTGCCATAGTCGACTGTATTACCATCCATCAGGTCTTGTATATAGCCGGTAACTGTAAAGTGATAACTGTGGTTAGTGGGATTATAAAAGCCGCCAAAGGTGCTCAGTCCCCCTGATCGTGGATCGGTGCTCGAAGCGTCCTGCAATTCAATCGGCGTATGTGTAATGTCCCATTTGTACATACTTAACTTGGGTTGTGCTACATAAGGTATCGTGCTACCGGGCATAGCAGTGATCACAAGTTCAGCTCTGTTGATAACGATCCGGCTTCCTACTGTTTTTAGAATATTCTTCAAGTAAGGGAAACTGATCTTCGCTTTTAAGCCTGCTAAACCCTGGAAGTAGATCACATTACGTGAGCCGGTGGTAGTATTAGCCAGTTCAGTAGTCACCGCATTTGATGGTTTGCGAATAATCTGAGCCGAATGCGGTGAGGCAGTGCCCGATAATGGCAGGGATACAGACGAAGTATCAATTGTCGTTCCGTTTATAGAGTGATAATAGACATTCAGGGAGTCGGCAAGCGAAAACATGAAAGTGCCGCCAGAACCTTGCATTCCTGTTGGATCCATGCTAATAAATAACCCTTTCACGTTATTCAGGAAAACGGTATTTGACGACAATTGCGTGGTACCGGCGTTAAACAGAATATTATTGATAAAGTTTTTGCTAATAGGTATCCGTAACTGCGGTGCAACTTTGATCAAAGTGTCTGGCGCTCCTTTGATAATGTTAAATATTTTGATGCTGTCGTGTGTACGGGCATAGAAAGTGCGTGAACCGAGCAGGGTTGGATTATACGACCATTTGGAGGTGTTATAATAGGCCTGACTTGGCGATGGACGGGATGTTAACTGGTACACGTTAACCTTATATTGAGAGGTCAGCGAGTCGCCGTAGAAACCATCGGCATACTTCAAAGCAAGAACCGCCGAATCAATAATGATCGTACCAGTTGGCAGTAAATAGGAACTTTGACCGGGCAGGTTAAGACCAGCAATTATATTGGATTGTATCGTACCCAAAACCGGATCCTGGAAATAGCCAAGTGGGGTTTTTGTTAGGCCGGTAGTTACAATAGAGTCCTGAGGTTGAAGACCAAAAGCATAGTAGCCTTTGTCAGGAACTGTATTAATAACTATCGTAGAAGTATCAATCAGGTTGCCGGTCAATTGGGTATTGGATTTGATTCCAAGCCCGATGGCACCCTCGTTTTTACAGCCATTAAAAATAAAAAGACTTATCAACAGGGTTAATAAGTCTAACCGGAAGAATTTCATATCTGATCTCAAAGCTTATGCAACATGTACCAATTCTTCATTGGTAATTTCGTCGTAAAAATTGTAATAATTTTCGAAATCAGAAGTGGAATTGAACTCTAAAACGGGTTTATGGCTGTTTTTAACAATATTTAACACTTCATCGTCTGCGATATCGCTCCCAAATACCACTCCGTCGGCATATTGAACAGCACCCGCATGCAACGATGTATTTGTACCCTGGGCATAAGCTTCAGTGTGTGATTCGGTCATATCAGCCATAACAGCTTTGTTGGCGAAATCAGGATTCAGGCTGCCTGAAAATTCATTTTCGTAGATGGAATACACCACTTTTGAATTTTTGAAGGTTGGATCGTCCTTATAAGTAGTTTTAAGATAAGCCGGTACTAATGCACTCATCCAGCCATGGCAGTGAATAACATCGGGAGCCCAACCTAATTTTTTAACAGTTTCCAATGCACCTTTGCAGAAGAAGATCATTCTCTCGTCATTGTCGGCATAAAATTTACCCTCTTTGTCCGTAAACACATGCTTGCGCTGGAAATATTCCTCGTTGTCGAGAAAATAAACCTGCATCCGCGCTGCCGGGATCGAGGCTACCTTAATGATCAATGGATTGTCATTATCATTAATAATGATGTTCATACCCGATAAACGGATCACTTCATGCAACCGGTTCCGGCGCTCATTGATATTTCCGAAACGTGGCATCAGGATACGGATCTCGTAACCTTTTTCCTGCATTGCCTGGGGCAGCTGGCGCGTAATTTCAGAAATTTTTGTGAGCTCAAGGAAAGGTGACATTTCATGTGTAATGAACAGAAGCTTAGATTTGCCCATCTCTTGTCAGTTATTAAAATTATGTAAAGAAGTCAAAAAAATTGAGTCTGCAAATATAAGCATTATCTTATGAATTACCAACGGATTATGCAAGTTAGTTTTGGTTATATTTAAGCAATTACACAACTTTGCCGCATTTTTACCAATTTCCTCTTCATTGAAAATATTTACCAGTAAGCATAGTCTTGGCGAACACCTGGCAACTTTGCGTAACACAGCAAAAACAATTGGTTTTGTGCCAACAATGGGCGCGTTACACCCGGGGCACCTATCGTTGCTGGCTATTGCTCAGGCGCAAACCGACGTGGTGGTATGCAGTATCTTTGTTAACCCCACGCAGTTTAACGACCCGAAAGATCTGGAAAAATATCCCCGTCCGATTGAATCTGATATCGAAAAACTTGAACAGGCGGGCTGCGATATTTTATTTAATCCGGGTGTCAGTGAGATGTATGCTGCCAATGAGCAATGGCATTTAGAACTGGGCGAACTGGAGAATTTGTTGGAAGGTAAATTCAGACCAGGGCATTATCAGGGTGTTACCCAGGTGGTGTATAAGCTTTTTGATATTGTTAAACCCGATGTGGCTTTCTTTGGGCAGAAAGACTATCAGCAATTTATGGTTATTAAAAAAATGGTAGATATGCTAAAACTGCTTGTTCGCCTGGTGATGTGTCCCATTATGCGTGAAACTGATGGTTTAGCTATGAGTTCGAGGAATATACACCTGTCTCCCGAAGAGCGCAAACATGCTTTGGTGCTGTCAAAGGCTCTCCATTGGCTGGCCGCCAACTTTGAACCCGTTAAAATTTCACTCCTGATCAAACATTGTAAAGAAATGATTGAAAACGAGCCTGAAGTTGAACTTGAATATTTTGAAGCCGTTGAGCCTGAAACTATGCACCCAGTTAAAAACAACAGCGATGATTTCGTGGTGCTGCTTGCAGCCAGAGTGGGGCATACCCGACTTATCGATAATATTATTTTAAAATAAAGGCAGCTGTTTAGCAGCTTCATTTGTTTTCCCACTTTCCGCCAGTGTGTCTTGTAATGCTAATTAACTGATCACTAATTAACAAATTAACTAACTTTGCCCCATGATTATCGAAGTATTAAAATCAAAGATCCATCGTGCTAAAGTGACGCAGGCCGAGTTGAACTATGTGGGGAGCATAACGATAGATGAAGATTTAATAGAAGCGGCCAATATTATCCCCAACGAAAAAGTACAGATCGTTAATAATAACAATGGTGCACGTTTCGAGACCTATGTTATTAAGGGCGAACGTGGTAGCGGTACCGTATGTTTGAATGGAGCCACCGCCCGTTTGGCGCAGGTTGGCGATATTGTGATCATAATGTCTTATGCTTATATGGAGCAGTCAGAAGCTCGCGAATACAAGCCCTTACTGGTTTTTCCGGATACTGATAATAAGTTGATCAAGTAGTTCATTTATTTTTTACCGGTCCGGATTTTGAAAAAATTACTATTCCTGTTTTTTTCCCTAAGCTGCTTCGTTTGTGCAGCTCAGAAAAAGATGAATGTTTATTTTCTGAAAGACGATGGCCATTATGTTGACAAGCGTGATAGTGCCAATTATATACGAATCGTAACAGAACCGGATTCCGGCTCCAAACTGTATAATGTAGCCGAATATTACCTGGATAGTAAAAAGAAATCGGTAGGCCGATCCTCAAAAATTGATCCGCCGCAATACGAAGGTACCCGTATTGCCTACTTCCAAAATGGTAAAAAGGAGCAGATCGCAAACTATAACAACGGCACCAAAGTAGACGATGAATTTGATTTCTATCCTAATGGAAAACTCTACCTTTCCCTGAAACGCAAAGCCGTTACATCGGTCGAAGATAATTCGGTAAACGAATACCTGATCATGGCAAATTTTGACAGCACGGGTGTCGCCACGGTTGTTGATGGCAATGGGCCTTTTAAGATCTACGATGAACATTTTAAAAAAGTAATTGAATCCGGCTCGGTAAAAAATGGTAAACGTGAGGACTTGTGTATTGGTGCCGAAAATGATGGTAAATGGCAATACAAAGAGCAGTACCAGGACGGCATTTTAGTGAGTGGCTCAATGACTGACGACAAAGGAAATACTACAACTTATCAATCAAGAATGACCATGCCCCAGTTTAAAGGTGGATTGAAAGCCTTTTACAGGTACCTGGGGGCCAGGATCATTTACCCAAGCGACGAGCGGGAAAAAAATATTCAGGGTACCGTTGTTACAGGTTTTGTAGTTGAGAAAGACGGCAAACTAAGCGATTTTATGATCCTCAATTCGGTTAGCTCAGGTTTAGACAATGAAGCACTGCGTGTGATGAGGAATTGCTCCTTGTGGATACCAGGTACAGAATTTGGTCGCAATGTTAGGGTACACTATCAAATACCGATCAATTTTTCTCTGACGGAAAATTAGGTTTTCGGAAGAATCAATATTTTCAATTGTCGGATAGCACAATTGCACTATTGGGAACTAAGTTGAAGTTTATGAGGTATTATCTTTCGTCCAAACCCATTTACTTCAATCTTTCAGAATAAAAGCAAATTAGTTTTACAAAGTTTTTTGATTATAAAGCTTTAAATAAAAAGCTGCCATTTTAGGCTTTCGGGGGCATTTTTAGGTTAAAAATAAAGGTGAATGGAAAGCCGTTTTTCATAACAATAAATGCCAGATTAAAATTTAAAAAAACCTTCCCTCGGCTTGATCTATTTTTCTAACTTTGCATCCCGACGCTGAGGTCGGGGTTTTTCGCTTTCAGCGCATAGATATCGTTCATAGTTGATAGATCATAGTTCATTGTAAGTTTGTCTTTTAGCCAGCAATGTCATGAACCCTAAACCATGAACCATAACCCAAAAAGCTATGCCAAAAAACACTTCCATCAAATCCGTTTTAATTATAGGTTCGGGCCCAATTATCATTGGTCAGGCTTGTGAATTCGATTATTCAGGCTCGCAGGCAGCACTCTCTTTAAAGGAGGAAGGTATCGAAGTATCGATCATCAACAGCAACCCGGCAACGATCATGACCGATAAAGTGATCGCTGATCACGTTTACCTATGGCCTCTTGAACCTGAAAGCATTGAGAAAATCTTACAGGAACAAAAAATTGATGCAGTACTGCCTACAATGGGTGGTCAAACAGCACTCAATCTTTGTATCAGCGTTGCTGAGCGTGGCATATGGGAAAAATATGGTGTAAAAATAATAGGTGTTGATTTGGCAGCCATTGAAAAAACAGAAAACCGCGAGGCTTTCCGCCAGTTGATGGTTGACATAGGCGTGGGTGTAGCTACTTCGAAAATTGCAAACTCCTTTTTGGAAGGAAAAGAAGCAGCTCAGGATATAGGCTATCCGCTGGTTATCCGCCCGAGCTATACACTTGGTGGCAAGGGTGCAGCTTTCGTTCATAAAAAAGAAGATTTTGACCTGGCACTGAGCCGGGGTCTGCAGGCTTCACCAACCCATGAGGTACTGGTTGAACAGGCAGTAATAGGCTGGAAAGAATATGAGCTGGAATTGTTGCGGGACAGTCGCGACAATGTGATCATCATATGCGCCATCGAGAATTTCGATCCGATGGGTATCCATACCGGCGACTCGATAACAGTGGCGCCACCGATGACCTTAAGCGACCGTTGTTACCAGGACATGCGCAACCAGGCCATCAAAATGATGCGTGCAATAGGCAATTTTGCCGGAGGTTGTAATGTACAGTTTGCAGTTAACCCTGCCAACGAAGCGATAATTGCGATCGAAATTAATCCGCGGGTGTCTCGTTCGTCAGCACTCGCATCAAAAGCGACAGGTTACCCTATCGCAAAGATCGCTGCAAAACTGGCTATAGGTTATAACCTTGACGAAATTGAGAACCAGATCACCAAAACTACTTCAGCCTATTTCGAGCCAACGCTTGATTATGTGATCGTAAAAATACCGCGCTGGAATTTTGATAAGTTTAAGGGTGCCAATAAATATCTCGGTCTGCAGATGAAATCGGTAGGTGAGGTAATGGGTATCGGCCGGAGCTTCATTGAAGCCTTACAAAAAGCTGCCCAAAGTTTGGAGATCGGTCGCTGGGGATTGGGTGCCGATGGCCGCCAGAGCCGAAACCTGGAAGAGATCATGAGCAGCCTCGAAAACCCGAGCTGGGACAGGTTGTTCCATATTTACGATGCTTTAAGCCTGGGTGTGCCGATCGAATCGGTGCGCAAGGCAACCAAAATAGACCGCTGGTTCCTTAATCAGATACAGGAAATTGTTAACCTGGAGATCGAACTTCGCCGCTACTCACTAAATAATATACCGACTGAATTTTTCTTCACGCTCAAACAGAAGGGATTTTCGGACCTCCAGATTGCTCATATCCTTACCAATGTAACTGAAGAGGAAGTGTACCAGCGCCGTGTTGGGCTTGGTATACGCCGGGTTTACAAAATGGTAGATACCTGTGCCGCAGAGTTTCCGGCAAAGACCCCTTATTATTACTCGACTTACGAGGGAGAGAACGAATCGATAGCGTCAGACAGGAAAAAGATCATTGTACTTGGCTCAGGACCGAATCGCATAGGCCAGGGTATCGAATTCGACTATAGCTGTGTGCACGGTTTGCTGGCTGCAAAGGAATCGGGCTATGAGGCGATCATGATCAATTGTAATCCTGAAACAGTTTCGACTGACTTTAATATGGCGGATAAGCTTTATTTTGAGCCGGTATTCTGGGAACATGTTCGCGAGATCATCGAATTGGAGAAACCTGAAGGGGTTATCGTTCAGTTAGGCGGTCAAACAGCACTTAAGATGGCTGAAAAATTGCACGAACACGGTATCAAGATCATCGGCACATCTTTCGATAATATGGATATTGCGGAAGACCGCGGTCGCTTCTCTGACCTGTTGAAGGATCTGGGCATACCCTATCCTAAATATGGTGTGGCCGAGAATGCTGAAGAAGCTATCGAGGTAGCACATAGAGTAGGTTACCCTGTATTGGTTCGCCCAAGCTACGTACTTGGTGGTCAGGGGATGAGCATTGTGATCAATGATGAAGATCTTGAAAAAGCGGTGGTTAGTCTGCTGCGTAATCTGCCCGGCAACCGCGTGCTGATCGATCATTTCCTTGATAGAGCCGAAGAAGCTGAATCAGATTCGATACACGACGGAGAAGATGTGCACATCATAGGTTTGATGGAACATATCGAACCCGCTGGTATCCATTCAGGCGACTCAAGCGCGGTATTGCCTCCATTCAATCTGTCAGATAACGTGATCAGGCAAATGGAAGACCATACCGAAAAAATCGCCAGAGCCTTGAATGTAAGTGGCTTGCTTAATATCCAATTTGCTATAAAAGACGAGAAAGTATATGTGATAGAAGCTAATCCGCGGGCTTCGCGTACCGTGCCATTTATCGCAAAGGCTTACGATGTTCCGTATATCAATATTGCTGCCAGGGTGATGCTGGGTGTAAACAAATTAAAAGACTTTAAGATAGAGCGTAAGCTGAAAGGCTTTGCCATCAAAGAACCAGTATTTTCTTTCGATAAATTCCCTGAGGTGAACAAAGAGCTTGGCCCTGAAATGAAATCAACGGGTGAATCGATCCGATTTATACCGAATATCGAAGATCCTTATTTCAGGCACCTGTACAAAGAAAAATCAATGTACTTAAGTAAATAAGTAAAAGACATAACAAAAAGGTGAAAGGCAACTTTCACCTTTTTCATTCTCCGTTAAATCTGTCTATGAAAAGTTCGCCTGGTATAATAAAAGATCTGTTTTATTCGTATTGATAGTCGGAATGTCTCTCGATATTTTCAAATGTTATCGCCGGGGATGTTCTTGTGTTAATATTTGTTAAATCAGTTGAGGAAGTAACAATTTTAAACTACTATTGAAATCTGTAAAAATTTGACCCGATTTGGTTAAGTTTGCGGAAATTTTAAGATGGGTTTTATAAGGCCTGCAGAAAATAAAACTAAATGAAAAAACTCCTACTTGCAACTATATTGCTGTTTTCGTTACTAATTATCATCATTGGAAGCGGCTGTAAAAAGACAACAACCCCAACTGATATACCTGCCGTAACCACCCAGGATGTAATGCTTGATGTTACAACAACCACAGCTCAAAGCGGTGGTACAATTACTTCGGTTGGCTCCTCAGCAATTAGTGATAATGGGATCGTATACAGTGCAACAAATCCTTTGCCGACTTTGGCCAATACAAAGGTGAGTTCGCCCTTAATTACAACAAGTTATACTTTTACAACTAATATAACTTCATTAACTGCTAATACTACCTATTATGTACGTGCCTATGCAACCAATCAATATGGCACAGCTTATGGCGCAGTTGTAAAATTTACTACCAGTTCTAATTTATCATCTGTTGCCGGAGTAGTAACTACGGTGGCAGGCAGCGGAAATCCGGGCTTTGGTGATGGTATGGGTACCGGGGCACAATTCAACAACCCGGGTGGCCTTGCAGTTGATGCCCAGGGTAATGTTTATATTTCCGATACCTTCAATAATCGTATCCGTAAAATGGGCACCGATGGTACTGTAACCACTATTGCAGGAAACGGCACTGCCGGATATGTAGACGGACCCTCGGGGACTGCTGAATTTTATGCGCCGGCCGGGCTAACGCTGGATGCAAGCGGAAATATTTATGTAGCCGATTTTGGCAATAATGTGATCCGCAAGATCTCTGCCGACGGTACTACTGTAAGCACCTTTGCGGGCAATGGCTATGCAGCCTTTGTTGATGGTGCAGCCGCTAAAGTTGCAGCTTTTAATGGTCCCTCGGGTGTTGCTTTTGATTCTAAAGGAAGCCTTTATGTGGTTGATCAGAATAATAATATGATCCGTAAGATTGCAAAAGCGAGTGTTAGCCTGGTAGCAGGGGTTCTGCCGCAAGGCTATGTCAATGGAACGGTTGATAGCGTTAAAGGCGTTTGGGGCTATTTCAGGCACCCCAGTGCGATCGCAATTGACGCAAATGATAATCTTTATATTGCCGATCGCGGTAACAGCGCTATCAGAGAGATCACCCCGGCAGGTGTGATCACGACCGTAGCTGGTGGTCCGGGCCAGACAGCGCTTGTTGGCTTGCCATCCGGCCTTTGTGTGGATAAGCTGGGAAATATTTATATAACTGACGAGACCGGTCAGGTGATCGAATTAACGGCCGCAAGAACCTTGTATGATCTTGCAGGTGGTGCCAATGTAGCAGGTTTTGCCGACGGTACC
>Ga0164296_1003702_pt1 | contig 14279 bp, 11 predicted proteins | sample GEODES057metaG_FD_113533 | JGI IMG/M metagenome (GOLD analysis project Ga0164296, IMG submission 113533) | Dystrophic lake water microbial communities from Trout Bog Lake, Wisconsin, USA - GEODES057 metaG | ecosystem: Environmental > Aquatic > Freshwater > Lake | place: USA: Trout Bog Lake... | reverse complement strand
CTGCTCCGTGAGTGCGGATAATACGTGCAGTGGTGGAGCTGGCCAAATCCATGGCGCTGTCCCAAGTCACAGGGACTAGAGCGCTACTTTCTAGGTCATCGCTCAAAGGGTTTATGGGTTGTGACCCCTGCATAGGTTGCATAGGTTGCATAGGTTTAATCCTTTGCATCCTGCGCATGGGCTGAAGTAAACGGGTTTGAGAGGCAAGCCAGGGACGGGCTGATAAATGCAACGTGGAGCCTTTGCTACACAAGCGCCCAAAATTTGCTGGATGAACCGGATCGCCTCGCACGCCCGTGATCTGGTCTTCGTGAGACTCGATGATCACGCCGCAACCCACACCGCAGTAGGGGCAGGTGGACCGAGTTTCTTTCATGCCTTAATTAATAGTGATCAAAAATCAGCTGAGCTCTTAATCAACAGCCAAAGATCTCAGCTCATCCAAGTCCAGTGAGACTTCACCATTGGAAATAAGAACCTCAAAGCGTTGGGTACAACCCTCATCGGGCTCAACGGCGCAACCGCTTGAGAGATCAATTTGCCAGTTGTGCAGGGGACAAGCCACGGTTTGCCCGTAAACAATACCTTGACTAAGTGGCCCCCCTTTGTGGGGGCAACGATCGAGCAGGGCGAAGACTTTGTTCTCGGCACTTCGAAACACGGCGACTTCAGAGCCCTTTTCTCGGCGCACGCGACGTGCGCCAAGCACGGGGATGTCCTCTAATTTACAAATTGTTTTCCAATTAGGCATGGCAAGTTTCCGGATTTTTTATGAAAGTGATAGTGCCTCAAATTGGCGTGTGTCGACCTGCGCTTTGTCAAACTCAAACCACGGATCAGGTTCCCCCTCAAGTGTGAATTGCAACCTTGCCCATAAAGCTTTGCGGCCTTCGTGATCCTCTAAGATTTTTTTCTTAACGTAATCCATCCCCACACGATTTACGTAGTGAACCGTTCTCTCCAGGTACCAGCCCTCCTCTCGGTAGAGTTGCATAAAGGCACCCGTGAACTCGAGCACTTCAGCGGCAGTTTTGAGTTTTGTAAAGAACTGAGCAACCTCGGTTTTAATGCCTCCGTTGCCTGCGATGTACATCTCCCAGCCACTATCCACACCGATGATCCCAACGTCTTTGATGCCTGCCTCCGCGCAGTTACGGGGACAGCCAGAGACGGCGAACTTGACTTTGTGGGGCGCGTACATGCGCCACATGGCTCGCTCTAAGTCTTTTCCCATCTTGGTGCTGTCTTGTGTGCCCATCCGGCACCACTCACTTCCCACACAAGTCTTTACGGTGCGCAAAGCCTTAGCGTAAGCGTGACCAGAGGGCATACCAATGTCCTTCCAAACATTCACCAGATCCTCTTTCTTAACACCCAATAAATCAATCCGCTGACCCCCTGTGACTTTGACGGTCGGGATTTTGTATTTATCCACCACATCCGCAATTCGGCGCAACTCATCGGCCGTAGTCTCACCCCCCCACATCCGAGGAATCACGCTGTAGGTGCCGTCTTTTTGGATATTTGCGTGACTGCGCTCATTGATGAATCTGCTTTGCGGATCATCGAGTGCTTGCTTAGGCCAACTGCTTAAGCGGTAATAATTAACAGCAGGCCTACAAGTGGCGCAACCCGTTGGGTGTCGCCAACCGAGCGCTTGAAAGACCGCCTCATTGGTGAGAAGCTTTCTATGTCTAATTGCGTCTCTCACCTCTTGGTGAGAGCTATCGGTGCAGCCACAAATGGCCTTTTTCTTAGGCGTGGCTGAGAAGTCCCCGCCTGCGCTGAACATCAATATTTGTTCAACCAAACCCGTACAAGATCCACAAGAGGCGCTTGCTTTGGTGTGTTTGCGCACCTCATCTAAGGTGAACAAACCTCGCTCCTTAATCGCCTTGCAGATGGTGCCTTTGCTAATGCCGTTACAGCCGCAAACCTCTGCCTCATCGGGCATGTTAGCCGCTTTGCTGTGACCCTCGTGGCCCACATCTCCTATGTTGGATTCGCCGAACATGAGTTTTTCTCTTATGTCAGAGATGTTTCTCCCGTCTCTCAGGAGTTTGAAATACCAACTACCGTCAACGGTGTCCCCGTACAAACAAGCCCCAATCAACTGATCATTTTGGATGACTAGCTTTTTGTACACCCCTTCTTTTGGATCGCTTAGGACGATCTCCTCTGTTGATCCGTCATCGCTACCCGTAAAATTCCCCGCACTGAATAAATCAATCCCAGTTACTTTTAATTTTGTGGAAGTCAAAGAGCCCGTGTAACGGCCAATGCCGTACTCAGCCAGATGATTGGCGAGTACTTTGCCTTGTTCAAAGAGCGGCGCAACAAGTCCATAGGCGATACCGCGGTGAGCTGCGCATTCGCCCACCGCGTAGATGCGCGCGTCGGTTACGGTTTGAAGCGTGTCGGTGACGACTATCCCGCGTTCGCAGTGAAGCCGCATTTTCTCAGCTAACGCAGTATTGGGACGAATACCAACTGCCATCACAACTAGATCGCCAGCTATGTGGGTGCCGTCTTTTAAGAGAACCTTGCCAACACGTTGATTGTCATTTTCAAGAAGAGCTTGGGTTTGAGCGCCAATTCTAAACTGCATGCCTTTGGCTTCAAGGGATTTTTGAAGCATCTGAGCGGCAGTCTTATCTAGTTGACGCTCCATTAACCACTCGGCGGCGTGGACTACAGTTACTGACATCCCGCGCTTCATTAAACCATTGGCCGCCTCCAAGCCGAGCAAGCCTCCACCAATCACGACTGCGTCTTTGTACTTTTCGGCTGCATCGATCATGGCCTTCGTGTCCGCAATGTCGCGGTACGCAAGTACCCCTTGCAACTCTCGCCCGGGGATGGGGAGCATAAAGGGGTTTGAGCCTGTGGCCAAGATCAAACGATCGTAGGGTGCGCTGCGTTTTTCACCCGCCGAGTTTTCGGAGTAAACGATGCGTTTTGTACGGTCAACCTGGGTGACAGTATGACCCGTGTGCAAAGTTACGCCGTTCTCGCTATACCAGCTTAGTGGGTTGAGAATGATTTCCTCAATTTTTTGCTCACCCGCTAGCACGGGAGATAACAAAATTCGGTTGTAGTTGGGGTGAGGCTCACTGCCAAATACCGTGATGTTGTAAAGATCAGGGGTGAGCTTGATGAGTTCTTCCAATGTGCGTACACCGGCCATACCGTTGCCCACCATTACGAGGTTCATTTTTTTCATGTCTTCTCCACATGCACTTGCCGCGTATATAAAAAATCAATCACAGCTTTGCGGTAGCTTTGATAGGCTGGGTCGTCGGCCAAAGCTACCCGAGAGCGTGGACGAGGCAAACCCACTTTAAGTACTTCGCCAATTGTGGCGGCGGGGCCGTTGGTCATCATCACTATTTTGTCAGACAGCAAAACGGCTTCATCAACGTCGTGGGTCACCATTACGACGGTGCTGTGTGTGTTGGCGACGATGGTGAGTAACTCGTCTTGTAACTTAGCGCGAGTGAGCGCGTCGAGCGCGCCGAAAGGCTCATCCATTAAGAGTACCTGGGGCTCCATTGCAAATGCTCTTGCAATACCGACACGTTGTTTCATACCGCCCGATATTTCTCCAGGCCTTTTGTGCGCAGCTTGGCTGAGGCCCACCATTTCAAGAGCGGCGTGGGTGCGCGCAGTAAGCTGGGATTTGTCCTCTTTGGTTTTCCGCTCCACAACACTACTGCGCCCAAATACACGCTCAACGCCGAGGTAGACATTTTCAAAGCATGTCAGCCACGGAAGTAGGGAATGATTTTGAAAGACCACAGCGCGCTCAGGACCTGGTCCTGTAATTTCACGGTTGGCGCAGATCAAATTGCCTTGAGAAGGTACAGTTAATCCCGCAATTAAGTTCAGCAAGGTTGATTTACCGCACCCTGAGTGACCAATAAGAGCCACAAACTCACCCTTCGCAACTGTTAAGTTAATATCCCGTAGAGCCGGGAAATCGCCTTTTGCGGTTTTAAAGGTTTGAGCGACGTTTTGTATCTCCAGATATTTGCTGCTTAGGGCGTCGCTCATGACTTCACCTCCTCGTAGGTGAAAGCTGTTGCAATCTTTATGAGGACGTACTCTAAGATTAAACCCACAACACCAATCACAAAGATTGCGATGATGATATTTTTGACGTTTAGGTTGTTCCACTCATCCCAAACCCAAAAACCAATGCCCACCCCGCCCGTGAGCATCTCGGCGGCCACGATCACCAACCACGCTGTACCCACAGCCAAACGAACCCCTGTCAGCATATAAGGTAATACCGCAGGGAATAAGATGGTTCGCATGATCTTCCACTCTGAGAGGTTCAGCACACGAGCAACGTTCATATAGTCCTGTGGCACGCGTTGCACACCCACCGCCGTGTTGATGATCATCGGCCAAATTGAGCAAATGAAAATAGTCCAAATTGCGGCAGGATTAGCCCCTTTAAAAACCAATAAACCAATGGGCAACCAAGCCAGTGGTGAGACGGGTCTGAGCAAACTAATGAGGGGGTTGAACATGTTTGACATGAACTTAAAGCGACCAATCAGAAAACCCATCGGAATACCAACCATCGCGGCTAGACCAAAACCCACGGCAACTCGTTTGAGGGAGCTTAGGACGTTCCAACCGACGCCTTGGTCGTTGGGGCCATTTTTGTAAAAAGGATCTTTAAATACTTCAATTGCTTGCAGCAAAGTGTCGCCCGGCGAGGGGAAATTGTTGGTGCTGGTGATGGATACGATGGACCACAAACCCACTAAAACCGCCATACCCATGATTGGGGCTAAAGCACTGGCTATACGTTGTCTAGAGATATCGTTCATATCAAGCCATTAAGCATGAACTTTAAAGCTATCGGCGTATTTTTTTGGATCTTTGCCGTCCCAAACCACACCGTCAATTAATTTGGAAGTGCGCATCGTCTCTTTTGGAACGGGTGTTTTGCTTGCCGTAGCCGCATCTTTATAAAGATCGATGTGGTTGATCTCTTTGGCCACCTTTAAGTAGTCGGGGTGATCTTTTAGCAAACCCCAACGCTTGTGCTGCGTCAGGAACCACATACCGTCTGAGAGGTAGGGGAAGTTGGCGCTGCCGTCAGCGTAAAACTTCATGTGATGGGGATCGTCCCAAGTCTTTCCCATACCGTTTTGATAGCGTCCTAAGATGCGTTGATTGATCACGTCGACGCTTGTGTTGACGTACGCTTTGTCGGCGATTGTGTCCGCCATTTTCAGTTTATTGGTGAGTCCAGCATCAATCCACTTGCTGGCCTCCAAAATAGCAGCAGTGACTGCCCGCGCCGTGTTGGGATATTTACTCACAAACTCAGCCGTTGTGCCGAGTACTTTTTCAGGATGTTCAGGCCATATCTCTTGGGTGGTGCAGGCCGTAATTCCAATTCCGTCTACGATTGCACGGTGCCCCCAAGGCTCCCCTACGCAGTAACCATCCATATTGCCCACGCGCATGTTGGCCACCATTTGGGGGGGTGGCACCGTAATCACCTTGGCATCTTTGAAGGGATTTATGCCCGCACTGGCCAACCAGTAGTAAAGCCACATCGCGTGCGTGCCAGTTGGAAAGGTTTGAGCAAACGTGTATTCATTTTTTTCTTCACTCATCAGTTTTGCCAAACCCGCCGCGTCCACAGCCCCTTTATCCGCTAGCTTTTTGGAAAGCGTAATGCCCTGACCATTTTGGTTTAAGCCCATGAGCACAGCCATGTCTTTTTTGGGGCCTGACGTGCCTAGGTGAACACCGTAGATGAGTCCGTAAAGCGAGTGCGCCAAGTCAAGCTCACCGCTGACTAACTTGTCCCTCACACTCGCCCAACTTGATTCTTTGGATGGAACGATTTTCACCCCGTACTTCTTGTCAATACCAAGTACGGAGGCCATGACCACGCTTGCACAATCGGTGAGGGGAATAAAGCCAATTTTGACCTCTTCTTTCTCTGGTTTGTCAGATCCTCCAGCGTATACCGAGGCTCGAAGGGCAGGAGAGATGCTTAGAGCTGTTGCTGTGGCGGCTTGCAACACATTGCGCCGACTCATTGGGGCCTTCAAAAGATCAGACATTTCAACAACTCCTTTAATGAAAAACAGAAACCCCACCGCAAAAATTGTTTTTGCAAGGGTATAGCTTGTGCCCTTGTCTCTGGGCTAATATCAACTAGCTTGTGTTGGTTTTGCAAGAGGCATGCCCAGTATTTGGTCGAGGCTTTGGTACAAATGACCCTTGTTTGGTGCATTAGCGCAGCTCACATACGTCTGCTTCAAAGGAGGCGCACCAAAACAATGCAAAATAATTAGGCTAACCCATTAAGATAATATCGGTCGGCCTTTAACCTTTAAAGGTCTGCCTTTAAAGTTCTTTATTCAGAGATATGCATTAAATCCGCGTTTTCACGCAATGACACCCATCAACCTCTCCCCATCTTCTAATGCTATAAAAAGAAGAATAGGAGAGGAAGTGGTCCACAAAAAAGGCCTTGTTTATTTAGGGGCCTGAGTTGTCATAGAAATGTTTTCAGGTCTAACCTTTTTAAGTAAATCGGAATAAATGTAGTTGTTGTAATTTAAGGGTGCTTTTAGCTTTTTTTGTTGCGCAAGTAAATCTTCAGCCACTTTAATCGTTGCAACAGACCTGTCGTTAAGTACCACTTCGTATTCGACTTTAGGCATGAGTTCAGTTGTCAGTTCAATGGGCATTTTTAAGAATTTAGAAACCATTTTCGCTGCAGCGGGTCTATCTTTGTTGATCAGATCATTGGCTTCAACGAGCGAGCGCATAAAGTTCTCAGCAGTTTCACGGTTGGACTCAATCCAAGTCTTATTCATGTAGATGAAGTTGATGTTGTTTAAGATGCCGTCTGCGTCTTGAAGTATCTTTGTGCCCTTGATTGCAAATAAAGTACGTGTGGGCCACGGCTCCCAAACGGAGAACGCGTCAATGTCTCCTCGCTCAATGGCGGCGAGCATCTCAGGGGCCTCTACGTCAACGATTTTGTAATCAGCAGCTTTGAGATTTTTTTTCTCAAGCAAACGATTCCAAAAAAGCTCACTTGCAGTTCCCTTGGCGATGCCTATTTTTTTCCCTTTAAGGCCTTCCAAGTCATTTATATTTTTTCCTAAAATAGACATCCACCTCTTAAGGTAGGTGCCGTCTGCAACCACCACAACGTTGTTGTCCAAATTGTGATTGATGACTCCTGCTATATCACTTCCGTAGGCCGCTTGGACTTGGTTATTAATCAAAAAGGGCACCATTGCAGATCCCGAGGGACCCGTATTAATGGAGACGTCCAAACCGTGCTTGGTGAAGATGCCGGCCTCCTTGGCCACATAAAACTGAGAAAAGGCTGGATCTACCCCAGTTGCAATCGTCATTTTCACAAGAGTCTGCGCGCCAAGGCGCGCGGAGCTGAAGGCAAAGACAAGACACAAAATCCACAAAAACTTTAATCTAAACATATGAAAATCCTTAAGCATTGTTACTAAAAAAATTATCCCTAAATCCCTAAATCTCCACTCTTAATAATTAAACTCAAAACGCCATCCAAATCTGCGAAAAATCAAATAGCCGTTGAAAATCTCTTGGCAAACAAATTAATTGCCCACCTAAAGAGCTTATCAGTTCCAAATCCGAGCAGCCCTAAAACAACCAGGGCAACAAAAATATCATCCACTAGCATGTACATCCGCGAGTCCCAGATCATTTTGCCCAAGCCCGAGTTGGCTGCAACGAGCTCGGCGGCAATGATGGTGACGAAAGAGTTCCCCATTGCAAGGCGCATGCCCGTCAAGATGTAGGGTACTGTTGCTGGCAGGGCAATAAAACAAAACAACTGCAAACGGTTAGCACCAAGAGATTGCGCGGCACGGATTTTATTGGGCGCCACTGCGGCGACGCCAGCTGATGTGTTGAGGATGACTGTAAAAAGAGTCGTGTAGATAATCAAGAAAATCTTGGACCCCTCGCCGATCCCAAACCAAATAACAGCGACGGTGATGAGCGCTGTGGGCGGGATGAAGCGAAAGAACTCAGTGTAGGGCTCAAGAATTCTGCGGGCAATCGGAGAGGATCCAATGATCAGTCCAATGGGTACTCCGATAAGCGTGCCAAATAAAAAGCCAGACAAAATTCTGCTTAAACTGACCATCATATTCTCACCCAAAGAGCCGTCTTGAGCTAACTCAATCGCCCTGGAGAAAACGCGCAGCGGAGGGGGAAACAAAACCGAGCTGAGTAACCAAGTCGAGGCCACATGCCAAATGACAAAGAGGCTCACAAAACCAATTAAGTAGCCCGTTAAGACATCAATGCGGTTTCTCATTACACGCTCCCCATTGTTTCAGATTGTCTTTTTAAAGAAATTGCAACCTCATCCCTGATGAGCGAGTGCACATGCCTGTAAACGTCCACAAACCGGTCATGTGTGCGGTCCCGCTCTTCAGCGAGTAAATCTATCTCTACCAAGCCCTTCAGCTTAGAGCCTGGACCGGCGTGCATGACGCCAATTTTTGTTGAAAGAACAATCGCCTCATCAATGTCGTGAGTTATAAAAAAAACAGTCTTACCCGTTGCGCGCCATATGTTGATGAGCTCGGTTTGCATCTCTGCGCGAGTGTGGGCGTCAAGGGCTGCGAACGGCTCGTCCATGAGAAGCATTTGCGGCTCGTTGGCAAGCACTCGGGCGATCTGTATGCGTTGCTTCATACCGCCTGAGAGCTCGGATGGGTATTTGTTCTCTTGCCCACTCAGTCCAACCAGTGAGAGGTAGTGGCGCGCTTTTTCTGATCGCTCTTTACGCGCCATTCCCTTCATGCGCAAACCAAACTCGATGTTACCTAGCGCAGTCAACCAACCGCAAAGGGAGTCATCTCCTTGAAATACGACCCCTCTATCAACGCCTGGACCTTGGATGGTATTGCCAGAAATCCGTATCTCACCAGAAGTTGCTTGCTCAAATCCTGCGATCATATTGAGCACAGTCGTCTTGCCACATCCACTGGTTCCAAGAAGACAAAAGAAATCGCCAGACTCAATGTCGAGAGAGAAATCTTTGACTGCGTGGTAATCTGCTCCTTTGAGGGACTTATAAACCTTGCTGACACCTGCCAATTTAACTAACGTCACATTAAACTCCCGATTAAAACAATACAAACAGAGTCGTTTGAAACTCTCTTTGCATTTCAAATTATTTGCTGAATCCCAAAATACCAGATTGCTCGGACCTAGGGTCGCGCATTGCATATCGACCTGACAAGACGGAGAAGTAAAAATCCATTAAATGTCGGTTAAAGACATCGGGGTCCTCTATGTTGTTGGTGTGACCCGCTCTTGGGAGCACGACAAGGCAGGCGCTGGGGATACTTTTTTTCATCAAAAGGGAGGGCTCCAAACAGGGGCCGTCCTCGTCTCCGGTCAAAATAAGAGTGGGCACTTGAATGGTCTTCATCCCCTCAACCAACTCCCAAAGTGAGGGGCGCATTTTCTGAACCCCTCTCAGCGTATTGGCAGAGCCAACAGGGTTGTGCTCTGCCATTTGCTGGGCAAACTCAGCCCAACCTCTGGGGTCTTTGTTGATGAACTGAACGCGAGTGGGTCCCATCGTGTATTTCTTTGCCGCTTCGACTGGCCCAACGGAGTCAAAAAGCGCTGCAGCCGCTTCAACTTCGTTCTTAAAATCCGAGCTCTTGTCGGGCTCAGCCCCGTACCCGCAACCTGCAATCACAAGGGAGAGGGCGCGCTTAGAGTGATAAATCCCCATGTGCAAGGTTGCAAAGCCGCCCATGGATAGACCCACAATATGTGCTTTCTCAATCTTTAAATGATCCAGTAAACAAATAATATCTTTTACAGCTCGTTCTTGTGAATAGTCTTTGGGTGAAGGGGGAACATCTGAGGGGAGGTACCCCCGCGCAGAGAACGTGATGCAGCGAAAGTAACGAGAGAAAAACCGCAACTGCGGCTCCCAGCTTCTCCAATCGCCTGCAAACTCGTGTACAAACAAGAGGGGTTGCCCCGCTCCTACCTCCTCGTAGTAAAGATTCACGCCGTCGTCGGTCTTTGCAAAGGTCTTGTTAGTTTGAGTGAGTGAGGGTGGTGTCATTTGCGGTTCCTGTAAAGAAGATAAAGTTTTGCATTGCTTTTTCTAAAAGATTACACAATTTTTTGTTCAATGAGTTTTTCAATTGCGTCTGGTGAATAACCGATTTCTGTTAAAACTTCCCTCAAATGCTCTCCAAGAGCGGGTGCAACACGCGTAATTTGAGCCGGAGTTCTAGATAATTTAACACCTTGACTCAAAAGGGTTACTTCTCCAAGTTGTGGGTGATCCACTTTTGTGCTCATGTGTTGAGATATCACCTGGGGATCGTTAAAAACGTCACGGACGTTATAAATGGGCCCACAAGGAACCCCGTATTCATTGAGGCGGTTGACCCAGAAATCCTTTGTATTCGATTTGAAGATTCCGTTCAGTACGGCGTTTAATTCTTTTCTGTGCACGACTCTGTCTTTTTCGAGCGCGAAACGCGCATCATCTTTTAATTCTTTCATCTCAAGCGCATCGCAAAACTTAAGCCACATTGGCTCTCCCGTACAGGCCACATTCATGTATCCATCACTGCACGAGTAGCAAGAGGTGGGCATGCTAGTGGGGTGATCGTTTCCGACTTGCTCGGGGACTTGTCCGGTCATCAAGTACTTGGCTGCCTGGAAATCCATGAGGGACACGCCTGCTTGGACAAGCGAGCTTTGAACCCATTGACCTTTGCCCGATACCTCGCGCTCGAGGAGGGCTGTCAAAATCCCCATCGCACTCATGAACCCTGCGGTCATATCCGTAACTGCTGCCCCCACTCGCATGGGGCCCGAGCCGGGCTCTCCCGTCACGGACATAATGCCGCTCATTCCTTGCGCGGTTTGATCAAACAGGGGTCTTTTCCGGTACGGCCCGTCTTGCCCAAAACCTGAGATAGAGGCGAGAATAATTTTAGGATTAATTGCGCTCAGTACGGGGTAATCTATTTTTAAACGCTCTTTTACATCGGGCCTAAAATTTTCAACCACAACGTCTGCTGTGGCGACTAATTTATAAAAGATACCGCGCGCCTCCTCAGTCTTTAAGTCCAAAGTAATTGATCTGGTGTTGCGGTGTAGATTTTGCATATCAAAGCCCAAGCGCCCACCGGCCATTAACATACCCTCGCCCAGGTGCAGCGGGGACTCGATGCGGATGACATCTGCGCCAAAATCTCCAAACTGTTTGACACAGGTAGGTCCAGCCCTTGCACGCGTTAAATCTAGAACTCTGAACCTGGAGAGGGCACCAAGTTTTGCGGCAGGTTGTGGATTGGAGGGATCAAGGAAAGTCATATGGGTACTAAAACTTTGAGTTTAAAGGAATGAGTGGGGCCAAGCGTAGGACAAGTTTAAGAGTCGAAAAAATCGTGGATGTTGAACTTACTGATTAGAGTTTTTAAAGTTGTCGTTAAGCGGCGGTAACTAGTTTGTAATTAAGGAGTAAAAAAAGAGAAGGAGATTTTTTAATCAGTAAAAACAAGAACCCTTTGGATACTGAAGGTGATGACTTGTGATACGCTGAATCTGAGCTGCAATATTCAAGATAAGCTCGTCCTCGTGTGCTCGTCCTGCCAGTTGCACTCCAATCGGTAAACCCTGAGTGTCCAGCCCTGCAGGGATGGAGGCGGCGCACGAGTCAAGCAAATTCATGAGTCTGGTGTAGCGAACGGGTGGACGGTCATGGTTGACGCTTTCAATGGGTTGGGGCGCAGTTGTGCAGGAGGGGGTTAGGTACGCGTCTAAGTGAGCGGTCGCCGCTAAAAACTCTTTTTTCATCCTACCCTGATCTCTTAAGGCCTGGACGTACTGAGCTCCTGTGATCTGCATACCTGCTAAGAGCCTTTGGCGCACTGAGCTGTCCATGGTTTGTCCCGGGTCTTTGGCTAACTCTCCGTACTCAACCACGGCCTGGGGCATCATGATGTTAGATGTGACTTTGGCAACCGACTCAAATGAGAACGGCATATCAATGGACTCGACTCTTGCGCCGTGCTCTTGAAGTTTAGAGAGCATGCGCTCGTAAGCTTGTATTAAATCGGGATGAACGCCCACCAAGTCCTGAGCTTTGAGTCGTCCAAGGCGCAGTTTATTTAAAGGGTAAGGTGTATCAGTTGGATCGGTTGCACCAGTTACATTAGTTACACTCGTAAAGGCATCTGTGGTTTGGCGATCCGAGTGGAGGCGATGGGAGCCCTTGTCGGACAAAAGAATGTGGAGCAAATCTTTAAGCCCTTGGGCGTCTTTGGCAAACATACCGACCGTATCTAATGTCTGACTTAGAGGGGCAACGCCCTGGGTACTTATTCTTTGAACCGTTGTCTTTAGGCCGCTGATTGCGCAAAATGCAGCGGGAACTCTGATCGAGCCCCCTGTATCGGTGCCAATTGAGAGTGGCACCATGCCGGAGGCGACCGCAACAGCGGACCCACTACTGGAGCCTCCAGGGGTGAGGTGGTGAGTGGTACTCCAGGGGTTTTTCGGAGTCCCCATGTTCTCATTCGTTCCCCAAGCTCCTAAAGCAAATTGCACGGTATGTGTTTTGCCGATAATGATCATGCCTGCTTTTTGCAGCAGATCCACAATGGTTGCAGAGCGATTGACACTATTTTTAAATAGTGGCGATCCAATCGTAGTCACTTTTCCCTTGATGTCAATGATGTCTTTGATTGCAATTGGAATGCCGTGCAGAGGGCTTAAAAATAAATCATTTTTAGCCATCTCATCACAAGCGCGTGCGCCCGCTAAAGCAGCTTTCTCATAAACTTCAACAAAAGCGTTAAGGTGCGGATCGAGTTGATGAATTTTCTTTAAATAAGTGCTAACCACGTCGTAGGAACTGAGGGTTCGGTTGCGGATCGCAGTCTGTAAGTTGGTGATGTTATCAATAGAATCCATTGTCGTTCGGGTATCAAGTGGGGAAGGGTAGATGTAGGGTTATTGGAGATAACTTTTTTACGTGAAAGTATTAAAAACGGTTGATGAATTAATTGTAAATTGGCCTACGTTCATAATACCTCTGAATGCCTTAGTTTTGGCGAGGGTAAAACCCTCGCCCTCCTTTAAATTTTTAAGCATTCGCTCGTTAAAATAGCTTCTTAACTTATGTGTCTATCAAGAGTCAAATTTTAAATTAGTTAACTATTATTTTGTTAAGAAATTTTTAGAATACTTTCATTTGTTTATAATTCTATATAATTAAACGTCTTTTAAATCTTCTATAAGTTTTTTTAGTGCTTTGGGTTTGAGGGCCTCAGTACACCCTCTCTATTTAAACAAGTTAAGCCTTCATTTCTTTTTGAAAGATCTCAAGGGCTTTTGCTTTGATGGCAATGAACTGAGGATCAGACACAGACTCAGCTTTTCGGGGGCGCTTTAGATCAAAGTCAAGAAGCGCTGCGATCCGGGTTGGTCGTCTGGTCAAGAGAAGTATCTGATCTGCTAAAAAAACTGCGTCCTCCAAGTCGTGGGATACGATAAGCATAGTGACCTCGGTTTTTAGGTTGGCCTCTTGCAGTTTATCCCTGATAAAGAGAGTCATCTCAAAGTCCAGCGCAGAGAATGGTTCATCAAGGAAAAGTACCTCTGGCTCTGGGGCCAAGGCGCGCATAATGGAAATTGTTTGCTGTTGGCCTCCCGAGAGTTCGTATGGATAGAGTTTGAGGTTGAATTTGATATCAAAGAGCTCGATCAAAGAGTTCACCCTTTCTTTGACCTTTTGTTGACCCATACCCATTCGTTTAAGGGGGTATGCAATGTTATCCCAAGCGTTCATCCATGGAAACAACGCGTCGCGGTAGTTTTGAAACACATAACCGATTTTGGTTTGGGCAAGAGTCTTGCCGTCAAAGAGTACCTGACCCGCATCAAAATCCATGAGCCCAGAGATCATATTAATGAGAGTGGATTTGCCGCATCCGTTGGGCCCGAAAATGGAAATGATGTGGCCCTTAGGGATATTTAGACTAAAGTTTTGATAAAGCGTATCGCCGTTAAATGACTTGGACAGGTTATCAATACAAACGTGATTTCTTTTTGGTTTGATTGAACTTGCTAGGTCGGGCACCGCAGAGCTATCCATCATTAAACTTTTCCCCCCCAGTGGATCACGCGAGACTCGACAAGCATGAATATCAAATTCATTACGTAACCAAGTGCTCCTGTGATCAAAATAG
>Ga0164296_1003701_pt1 | contig 14282 bp, 11 predicted proteins | sample GEODES057metaG_FD_113533 | JGI IMG/M metagenome (GOLD analysis project Ga0164296, IMG submission 113533) | Dystrophic lake water microbial communities from Trout Bog Lake, Wisconsin, USA - GEODES057 metaG | ecosystem: Environmental > Aquatic > Freshwater > Lake | place: USA: Trout Bog Lake... | reverse complement strand
CCTTCGTTGAAACCTACCCTGAAATTGGAGCTGCTTATGAAGCCATGTCAACCGCAGTGGCTGATGCGGGCCCCCTTGATGAAAAGACACGTGCTTTGATCAAGTTGGGAATTTCCATAGGAGCCGGTATGGAAGGAGCGACTCATAGTCAAGCTCGTAAGGCGTTGGAAGCTGGTGCGACACCTGAAGAACTCCGTCACGCTGCGCTCCAAGCCCTGTCCACGATTGGTTTTCCGAGCATGATGCGCGGTTATACGTGGGTTGAGGACGTGATCACGAAGGCTGAGAGTGTGTAAAGAACTGCTCGGACTGGTTGCACATTCTGTGCCAAATCAAAGAGCAACCTCAATCCAGGGTTCGGGCATATAACTATCAATGCGGGGCCACTACTATGTTTTCGACCTTTGTCGAAAACATAGTAGAGGAGGGGACTTATCTATCGAGCCTTGAATGATTCAAGTCAGCCCTTGAGAGCGGCGGCTTCGAACTTCTTGACGTCTTCGTGAAGCTTTTGGCGTGATGACTTCTCAATGTACATCATGTGTCCGGCGGGGTAGTACTGGAACGAAACGTGAGCGCGGGATTTGGCATCCAGACCCATATGATTGACCGTGAAGACCGTTGCATTGAGCGGGCAAGCCAGATCGTAGTAACCACAGCAATACAACACTCGGAAGTGCGGGTTGCGGCCGATCACGTTTCGTAGATCGGTTGCAGTTTCGGCGTAGCTTCCTTCTGGCTCAGCCCAAGGTCTAACGTTGCCAGAATTCAGATAAGGGATCTCCATCTTGAGCTGAAGATCATTCTCCAAGTAGTCATTTAGAGATGTCGTGAACGGAGCTGTAGTCGCATCGTCACTGGGGTCTCCACCTGAACCTCTGTCGCCAACTTTCAGCTCGTCGCGGCCCAACAAGCGACCATCATAGCGACCGATCGTATAGCCTTCATCGCGCATAAGCTCCTTGAAGAACTGTCTTTCCGTGATCTTTAGGTTCGAACCGAGAATGTATTTCTTGGAGATTCCCAGATACTCGGAAAGTTTGCTGGCAACGTGGTCCTTCTCCTTATCTGTAAGGCTGTCACCACGCTCAAGGGCGGATGCATACTCTTTGTCGATCCACTCTTGGGTTTCTTTGACCACCGAATCCACATCTTTAAATCGAGGAGCAAGCTTCTTGTGATACCAAGCGGTTGCTGCCATCGAGGGCAGGAAACCAACATACGTGGCGTCGTTTCCGCGCATCCCATCGAGTGTCAGGAAGTTGCTGGTCCCCGAGATGCTCACAAATCCGTTCAAAGCAATGCCTGATCGCCACAGGCTGGCACTCAAACCTGAACCACGAATGCCTCCGTAGCTTTCACCCGCCACAAAGAGTGGTGAATTCCAGCGGTGATGGACGGTCAGCCAGTTCTTAATGAATGCGGTAAACGCTGCAATATCCGGTTGGACGCCAAAGTATTTTGAGGCAAGTCCGGGATTGGCAATTCGGCTCAAGCCAGTGCCTGGAGCGTCAATTAAAACGACATCAGTAAAGTCGAGCCAAGTATCAGGATTATCGACAGCTTGGTATGGGGGGGCTGGGAGAGTTCCATCGTCATTCATTGGCGCTCGTTTGGGTCCAAGTGCCCCCATGTGAAGCCATAGGGTTGCGCTTCCAGGGCCGCCATTGAAGGCAAACGTAACGGGGCGACTATGGGTCTCCGCTCCGTCCTTCAAATAGGAAACCGAGAACATTCGGCATTCGATTTCACCATTTTCGTTCTTTAAAGGAATCTGTGCGGCTACGGCGGTGTAGTTCAGTGATCCGCCTGGCAAGTTGATGGAATGCTTCGTTGTAGATGGAGAAACTTCGATGAGAGGAGCTTGAGCTGTGCCGGCGGGAGTCTCTGTTGAAGGGGTCGCACCACTTCGGGCTCGACCGGCTTGATTTCCTTGCTGGCCCCTCTGACCTCCCTGAAAGCCTCCCGGAGGGGCTTGCGGATCTTGGAGGATAACGGATCCAAGCACGACGGATGCGGCGGAAAGAAGCATAAGCATACAGGCAAGGTTACCGATAATTGGCGATCTTGCCTAGATAGTCAGCTTGTAGAGAAGCCGTTAGCCTGTGAGATTAACGGCTTCTAACTGAAGTAACCCTTACCGGAGCCTTGGATCAATGATTTCTACGGCTCGGGCGCTTCGCGCATTTAGGATATCACTGATGCGGTCTTCAATCGGAGCGGTGACATCGACATCAATCGCCAAGAGTGCTCCGCGTCCAAAGATCGAAATGACAGGGTGAGACATGATGCTGTTGTACTGACTAAACAGCTGAAGGACACCTTCTTCGCCGTTTTCGATGGATGCCTCTAGTATCCTTTCTCCAAATCCGCCCTCACCGATGACCAATCCAATTCCTTTGATGGGAACCTGTTCGATGATCGTTTCCGCAAACTTTAGAACTCGAGTTTTTGGCGAGTGAACTCCCAAGAATCCAGCACTGGTCACTCGATTGATGTCTTCGGCATCTTCTTCTCCCATGCTATGGCCACTTGTCGGGTAGAGCGTCGCCTCCGCCGCCGATTCAGAATCGTCCATTTCCTCGATCGAAGAAACATCGTCGTCGGGTGATGAAGTCTCGATGCCGCCCCCTACTTGTGACTCTCGATCTGGTGAACCTTCCGCCGCTTCCGCGGGTGCAATTCGATTGCTCCCGAACGGCTCAATGACGTTCTCCAGTGTATCAGTGGCGACTCCATGGGAAACTACGCCAAATTTGACCAGAGTGAAGTCCTGCTCGGAAAGGCCCTCTGCAATCAAGTCCGCCAAGGCTAATTCCGCATCGCTAATGTGGGCGAAATAGGATATGACCAGTGGAGTGTTTCTATCGGTTATCGAGCTAACCTTCTTGCTCATCGGATACTCCTCAGTCAACCGTTGTTCAGTTGTCTTACTTACCTTAATGGACGCCAATTAGCGTCGCAGGTTCCGACTCATTGAGATTTGATCCTGCTGATTTCGCGGCTCAAACCTGCAGCCTTTCTCTCCGCTGCGTCAATGCTCCAAGTTTTGAAAGAGCCGTCTCTTGTGTATCCGATATAGGGTAGCCACGCGTCTTCTCTCAGCCTCCGTCGCTCATCAATTAACTTGTAAAGCGGATCGGTCGCCTGAGGTTGTTTCGCCCGCACTCCCAACTCCGAAAGTACAGTTTGCGCGATGATCCAATGACCGAGACTGTTGACATGGACTCCGTCCCCGCTAAGAGAGAACTTGGGATCTACAGATCTCTTGGAGTTCACGTAGTCTGCGATAGGATGGTGAAGGTCAATGACTTGAACGTCTGGGGCACCAAGTGTCAATTCCCATTCACTGTAAGCCTTCATCACGTCATCATAATTCTCATACGCGTTCATCCAACTGAAATCAGGAGCCGTAACCGGACGGACGGACGCGCCTGCAGCCTTCGCATCAAACGGAGGCGGCGTGAGCAAAACAGTCTTAACTCCGGCTGCGTGATTGACTTCCAAAAGGCGTTTGATACCCTTCTGAAAGGCTTGAAATCGTTCGTGGCTGAACGGGTGATATATCCCGTCATTGATGCCATAACAGGCGAAAACGACGTCAGGCTTGGTTGAATCCAGAGCTGCCCACAGTCGTTCATGAACACAGGGTCTGGGGAAGGGATGGACGGATTCCGACAATCCCGATGCAGTCTCACTCGGTAATCCAACATTGATCCAGTCGAATTTGGCCTTGGGATAAGCGACGTTCAGGCCATATTCTATGAACGACACGTACTCACCTGCATGAGTAATGCTGTCACCCAAAACTAAGACCCTTTTGCTAACCAAGTCATTGATCTTGAGTTGGAGTGAGTGAGCGTTTTGGCCTATCGTGAGTCCGATAAGGCCAGTTCCAAGTAAAGCAGTTAGAACCATTAGTGAATATCCTAGGCGGTAATTGCTCTTAACAATGACCAATCCTTCATAAATTGTTCATGATTAAGGCGTAGGTTCTTATTGGACCTCATCTTCTCCTCATGACAGACTCAAATCCGAACGAAAACATCGGTCTGGACCTTGGCATTTTCCAGGGAATTACAGTTGTTGGACAGGACCAGCAGAAGGGCTCTGTAACCTTCATTCCCGAATCGGACCGCTATGTGATCACTGGAAGCGGAGAGAATATGTGGGATTCACGCGATGAATTTGTTTTCGTGTGGATGAAGGTGACAGGTGATATTGCCTTGTCCGCCGATATCAAGATTCTTGGCCTGGGGAAGCATTTCCATCGCAAAGCTTGTTTGATACTCAGGCAATCTTTGGACTTCGATGCAATTTGTGTTTATGCGGCAGCGCACGTGGATGGAATGGTGGCATTGCAACACCGAATTCATGCTGGTGGGCCAACTGTCGATACTCAATCTCATATCCGATCTCCCCGTCGATTACGGATAGTTAAGGTTGGAAACTTGGTCACCATGTATGCCTGCCAAGATGGCGTTCACGAGGAATTTGCTGGCACCTCCACACGCATTAACTTGGAAGGCGAGTTTTATGTCGGATTGGGAGTCTGTTCTCACGACCCAAGTGATAAAGAGACGGCAATCTTTTCGAACGTAGTCATTGAAAAGCCCGAGGCAAATGAAGGCATGCCCGTGCTCTATAGCACGTTAGAAAAAATTTCTTATACTCCCAACGGTCGCATCGTTGTCGCCTGCATTCAGGGCCACATCGAAGCACCCAATTGGACACCAGATGGCCACAATCTTGTTTACAACAGCGGTGGAAAACTGTATCGAGTTTCAGTTAGTGGGGGGGAATCGGAGCTAATCGACACAGGTTTTGCCAATCGGTGTAATAACGATCATGGAATTTCACCAGATGGCGAATGGATCGCGATAAGTGATCAATCGCAGCCGCCTCACGAATCGGTGATCTATACCGTTCCAGCGACTGGCGGTGAGCCCAAGCGGATAACAGAGAATGCCCCTTCTTATTGGCATGGTTGGTCGCCAGATGGCAAGACGCTTGCTTTCTGCGGAAGGCGTGACGGTAAGTTCGGTATTTTCACGATCCCGGCGGATGGCGGGGACGAAACTCGCTTGACCATAACAGATGGCTTGGATGATGGTCCTGACTATTCCATCGATGGCCGCTATATCTATTTCAATTCTGATCGGACTGGACTGATGCAGATTTGGCGAATGAAAACCGATGGCTCAGAGCTAACCCAAATTACCAAAGATGGAATGAATGACTGGTTTCCTCATCCATCGCCAGATGGAAAGTGGATTTCATTTGTGAGCTACCGGGCTGAAGTACAGGGGCACCCCCCAGATCAAGAGGTCAAGCTTAGGGTTTTGTCATTAGAAACTGGAAGTATCACGGTTCTGGCCGACTTGTTTGGTGGACAGGGAACGATAAATGTGCCTTCATGGTCACCTTGCAGTAACCGACTGGCATTTGTGAGCTACCACTACATCAAGGGATAAGTTAGAAATCCATCCCTAATTACACTGAGTACTACTCATGGCATGCTCCCATCCGGTTATTACGGCGACCTTGGTCAACCTTGTCATCTCCACAGAGAACAAGGAACCCCTCGTGAATTTCTATCAAACGATATTCGGGTTTTCGGAGACGTATTCTGATGCGACATCTTCGTTCTTGCGGATGGGGAGTTTGAATCTTGTCTTTGTGGTCGTGAAGGATAGGAACCTTGTGACGCGTAATGCCTGTATTGATTTTGCCGTACCTAATCTTGAAGTGGCAAAAGCTGCCTTGATTGATTTTGGACTTGTCGTTGCCGAAGATCAGCCAGGAATTCTCACATTCAACGACCCTGATGGCAACTTAATCGAGATCGTTAACGGCTAGGAAACATGCAGAAAACTCACTCTTTTCGGGGGACCGTGATCCTCGTCGCTCTCGCTATAACGGCATCAGCTTTGGCCCAAAACGATGGACCAAGTCATTTGCCGATTGATCTACCCAAAGGCGCAAACATTTCATTTGAAGCGGAAGGAGAGGGTAAAGAATTCGTTCCGATGATCAAGCGTTACTTGGTCGCCCAGTCGGACGACCCTACAGACAAATCTGGCCCCAAAGTAAAGTTTAAGACTCCACTTGGGGATATGAATCTGACTCTGGATGACCTTAAGCCAATCATCAGTCAAGTTCGATATCTCCATGTCGTGGTCTATTCAGGGGCTAAGACTGTTGATCCCTTTGAGATGCAGGAGCAACGTTTGAAGAGCGTTGGCATGAAGAAAGTGCTCAAGGCTCCAGGAGGGGAAGGCCCTTTGGTGATGAAGCGAGATCACGGTCCGGAGCAGTATGGCATCGTCGCGAAGTCCAATGGCTCGATCGTAGTGCTACGTACAGATGGTGGACCGAAGTTGGGCGATTTTGGACAGTTGGCCTATCAAGCACTTGCGCAGCTCTTTCAGCAATCCTCTAAGAAGAAGTCTTTCCGTTAGTTGGAGTTGCTCTTAAACATCAACGACTCTCTTTAAGGGGGATTGAAGAAGCTATTTGGTGATCGCAGGGTGAAACTCAAGCCCATTCATCTGGTGCGCATTGGGCCCACGTGACGACCTTATGCCAAAAAGGGTGGGCGATTATTGCCCACCCTTAATGACCTTTTCAATTAGAAGTCGAATTTATCAATGTTTGACTTATCAAACGTAACCAACTCACCGGCATTGATGACATTTAACTTCTCAAACTTTCGCTTTCCGAGCTTGGCGCAATCGACTTCGGCTCCCTCAGCTGGCTTTAGTTTGTTGGCATGAATCGCCTGACCGAGGTAGGTGGCGATATAGCCCATGTCATGTGGATCCCAAAGTTGGAATGAGGATACGACTCCACCCTTCACAAACGACTTAAGCTGGTTCGGGGTGCTAAGACCGGTGAGCTGAAGTCCCTTGCCGACAGCATGAGGGCCACCAGGATAAACACCAGCAAGTTTGATCGTCTGAGCCGCGGCGGCCAAGCCAACACTGGTTGGAGAAATGATGCCGCGCAGGTCCGGATGAGTGGAAAGAAGACCTTCGCAAACGGTCGTGCTCTTTTCGGGCTGATCGTCACCGTACACCGTATCGATGAGCTTCATCTTGGCGTACTTGGGATTTTTCAGCGTCTCCTTCATCTTGGCGATCCAAACGTTTTGGTTTGGAGCGTCTGTGGTGGCACTGAGGATCGCAAATGAACCCTCGTAGCCGATCAACGAGCCAAGCAATTCGACTTGGCTATCACCAATCTTGCTGAAATCTGTCGACAGAACTGCGGCATCTCGGTGAGATTCGTTTTTGGCCAAATCAGCATCGACTGTGATGACCGTGATCCCTTTGGATCGAGCCTCATCCAAAACATTGTTGAGTGCATCGGGACTGTTGGGAGCGATCGCAATCACATCTACTCCTCGCTGAATCTGGTCCTTGATGACCGAAATCTGAGACGTGGCATCACCAGTTGCTGGTGCGGTGGTGGTGAAGTCTGCCTTGATCTCTTTGGCCGCATCCTCGAAGCCCTTGATAACTGGTTTGAAATAAGGATTGCCAGTATTCTTGGGAATGAACACGATCTTAAGGCTTCCACCACTGGTGGCTGCGCCAGATTTGGAATCGGGAGTGCTGGAGGTTCCCTTGGTAGCCGGTTCTTCTTTGGTGCAACCGACAACAACGACGGTCAGGCCGATAAGCAACAGTGCTGAAAGCTTCGACATAGTGTGCAGAGTCTATTCGATTCGAGCGATCAGATTTCCTTTTAACGCTACAATTACGCATGTCCGTTCAAGACCTGCATGGTCTGCTTTCGCATATTCAGCGGAATCCGGGTATTCCGCTTGACCTCGATTGGGTCGATTCGATTCGCATCAACCGAAGTGCGGTTGAGCGTCGAGCGGCGACACTTCCAGCCCGTCGTTCGGTGAAAAAACTCCATCAGGCGGCTTGGTTTCTTCGTGCGATCGGATGCATTGACTTAACAACGCTTGGAGGTGATGACACACCTGGCAATGTCAGAAGACTTTGTGCCAAGGCGCGACAACCAGTAAGAAACGACATCTTGCAAGCGCTGGATGTATCAAATTTGGGCATTCGGGTCGGTGCCGTTTGCGTCTACCACGCCATGGTATCTACGGCGGTAAAAGCCCTTGAGGGTTCAAATATCCCTGTGGCTGCAGTCGCTGCTGGATTTCCGCACGGTCTAAGTCCCTTAGCTCAAAGAATCGATGAGATCAAGGCGAGTGTAGCCGAAGGGGCGCAAGAGATTGACATTGTGATTACGCGGGCCCATGTTCTCAACTGCGAATGGCGTGCCCTTTACGATGAGGTGGCGGCCTTTCGCGAAGCTTGTGGTGAGGCTCACCTCAAAACTATCCTGGCGACCGGCGAACTGGGAACCCTCACCAATGTCGGTAAAGCAAGTGCGGTAGCAATGATGGCAGGAGCGGATTTCATCAAGACTTCTACCGGTAAGGAATCGGTGAATGCTACGCTGCCGTTTGGGCTGGTTATGAGTCGCCAGATCCGAGAGTACGAAGCTCGAACGGGATACAAGGTCGGCTACAAGCCTGCCGGTGGCATTCGATCTGCAAAACAATCGCTTGATTGGCTCATCCTTATGAAAGAGGAACTCGGCGATCCTTGGCTTTCTCCCAATCTTTTCCGAATCGGTGCAAGCAGTCTTTTATCGGATATTGAAAGACAGCTTGAGCATGCGGTTACCGGTCGTTACTCGGCGTACCATCGCCACCCAATGCCTTGATGGCCTTTTAAAAGCTTATGTCGATAACTGATATTTATAAGCAAATGACCTGGGGAACTGCTCCCGAGGCCGCTGACGTTGCCTCGCAATGGCTGGATAACGGAGATCGTAAGTTCGGTCACTTCATCAATGGAGATTTTGTATCGCCCGTTGATGGCGAATTCCTGACTGTTTACAACCCTTCCAATGGGTCGGTTTTGGCGCAGGTAGCTCAGGGCTCGCAAGAAGATGTGAATCTGGCCGTCGAAGCCGCAAAAGATGCATACGCACAATGGCGCGAAATGAGTGGGTTTGATCGAGGCAAGTATCTGTACGCTTTGGCTCGTCAGATTCAGAAGCATGCGCGTTTGTTTGCCGTGCTTGAGTCAATGGATAATGGGAAACCAATTCGAGAGACTCGAGATTTGGACATTCCGCTCGTAGCCAGGCACTTCTACTACCATGCCGGCTGGGCAGAAGCCATGGCTACGGACTTACCTGGTCGCGAGTCTATCGGGGTTTGCGGACAGATCATTCCGTGGAACTTCCCCTTACTCATGCTGGCTTGGAAGATCGCGCCTGCCTTGGCAATGGGAAACACGGTTGTACTCAAGCCCGCAGAATACACACCGCTGACGGCACTGCTTTTTGCCGAAATCTGCACTCAGGTTGGGTTGCCACCAGGGGTTGTCAACATTGTTACGGGAGACGGAGAAACCGGAAAGTACATCGTCGATCATCCGAGTATCGATAAAATCGCATTTACGGGCTCTACAGAAGTAGGGAAGTTGATCCGAAAGGCAACTGCCGGAACAGGGAAGAAACTCTCTTTGGAATTGGGGGGCAAGTCGCCTTTCATCATCTTTGAGGATGCAGATCTAGATAGTGCAGTCGAGGGGCTTGTTGATGCGATTTGGTTTAATCAGGGACAAGTCTGCTGTGCGGGTTCCCGATTACTCGTCCAAGAAAGCGTTGCACAGCAAGTCTTGGCAAAGGTGAAGGCCAGAATGGCCAAGCTTCGTGTCGGGAACCCTTTGGATAAAAGCATCGATATCGGTGCCATTGTGGACGCAGTTCAGCTTGAGCGGATTCAGGGTCTCGTCAAGGTTGGTGTGGATGAAGGCGCTGAAATTTATCAGCCCGAATTTGCGTGTCCTGCAGAGGGATGGTTCTACCCACCTACACTGCTTTCTGGAGTTCAGCCGGCCTCAACAGTCGCGCAAGTGGAGATATTCGGTCCGGTGCTGGTCAGCATGACCTTCCGAACTCCCAAGGAAGCGGTGGAAATTGCCAACAACACGCCTTATGGGTTGGCGGCGAGCATTTGGACTGAGAATATTAACGTGGCACACGATATCGCTGCGAAGGTGAAAGCGGGGACCGTGTGGGTTAATTGCACCAATGTGTTCGATGCTGGCTCGGGATTTGGTGGCTATCGAGAAAGTGGCTATGGACGTGAAGGCGGACGGGAAGGTCTCTATGCTTACACGGTTGAAGTCGCTCCTGAAGCCCAATCTGAAGATCAATCTGCCGAACAGTTGGTGGTCGGAACAAAGTCAATTCTGGATCGCACCCATAAGTTGTACATTGGCGGGAAGCAGGTTCGTCCCGACTCAGGTTATAGCTTGACGATTCATGATGTGGAGTATGGGCAGGGGAACCGTAAGGACGTCCGGAACGCAGTTGAGGCGGCTCGGGCTGCCCAAACATCGTGGGGCTCAGCTTCGGCGCATGCACGAGCTCAGGTTTTGTATTACCTGGCTGAAAATTTGGAATCGATGGGAAATACCGAGGCGATTCGAACTGTGTTTTCCATTGCTGCCCGTTGTGACAAGTTCGATGGGGCGACTCATGTGGTGCCGATGCGAGCACTTTGCTATACGCAGAATGAGCCAGTTGGAGTGATTGCGATTATCTGTGGTGACGAACGCCCGTTGATTGAGTTGCTTGAGCTGGCTTGCAGCGCGATTGCAATGGGAAATGCGGTAGTTGTGATTCCCAGTGAGTCCAATCCGGCACCAGCAGTTGAGCTTTATCGCATTTTGGAGGCGTCTGATGTCCCGGCTGGGGTGTTCAACATCATCACTGGGTTGCGGAAGGATTTGGTGTCCACATTGGCAGAGCATGAGGATATTGATGCGATTTGGTGCTTCCATGAGGAGTGCAGTCCGAGTGTGGAACGAATGTCGATCAGCAACCTTAAGCAGACATGGGCTGGTCTTGGGGCTTACTCCGCAGAGGCTCGATTCCGTCATGCGACGCAAGTAAAGAACATTTGGGTCCCATACGGGGCTTAGTTCGTGCGTTGAACCGGTGACATCTCCGAATTGGATTGGTATAATCCTTGGGAGCGCGGGTGTAGCTTAGTGGTAAAGTTCCAGCCTTCCAAGCTGGCCATGCGGGTTCGATTCCCGCCACCCGCTCCAAACAGCCTTCGATTCCTGCGGGTGTGGCCCAATGGTAGGGCAGGACCTTCCCAAGGTCAAGGTTGCGAGTTCGAATCTCGTCACCCGCTCCAGACTGTCTCCCTTTGAATTCACTGATCAGGCGATATTGCGTCTTGCAAAGCTCTGCCACTGGTCCATTTACACAAGCATCTTAGTTGGCCTATGGCAATTCGCCATTGAGTGATGGTCTGAGGGCCACTCCTCTTTTTAAAAATCGCATAACAGAAAATGGGCTTCCTCATCGAATGAAGAAGCCCATTTTCTGTTGGTCCCAAACTTCTTAGTAAAGGAACATCGGCTTGTCCATCATGTTGGAGACTTTTGGTCGGTACTCCTCAGAATCGTAAAGCTGGCTGACGTCGACTCGCTTCAGACCGCCGAGGATCGAGGCGAGAGGCACTGTGCCGTATCGGCCGCTGTGCAAGCCAACCATCAAACCGGACTCACCTTTAAGAAGTAGTTCGGTGGCCAAGTTGGCATAGCTCATTGCAACCATTCGGTCCAGAGCATCTGGCTCACCGGAGCGCATGAGATATGCGACCTGTTGGTAGATGATGTTCTGACCGGTAAGTTCTTTGAGAACTTCACCCGTGTAGGCTCCGATACCGCCGAGCTTTCGGTGGCCGTAAGCATCTTCTGGACCGGTTTCCATAATTCCCTTACCGAGAACTTCTGCACCTTCCGAAATGGTCATGACGGCATAGTGGCTTGGGTTGCGTCGCTTGTCGTCCATCAACTTGGCAGCAAGCTTTTCAGGATCGAACGGTACTTCCGAAATGATTGCTCGGTCTACCTGAGCCAAGTATGCCGAGATCAGTGAGGTCTCACCTGAGTTACGGCCGAATAGCTCGACAACGCAAAGTCGCTCATGAGAACCAGCAGCCGTTCGTAGAGAAGTGATGAAGGAAACACTTCTGGAAACAGCCGTACTGAAGCCGATGCAGTAATCGGTTCCATAAACGTCGTTGTCCATCGTCTTCGGGATGGCAATGACAGGGAAGCCTTCCTTGTCCAATCGGTGGGCATAGCTCAAGGTATCGTCGCCGCCAATTGCGATGAGGGCATCAACTCCAAGCTTGTCCAGATTGTTCAGGATGTGAGGTGTGAAGTCAAGCTTGTCGGCTTCAGGATTCACAACGAGCTTGGAATCCTTCAAAAATTCTGGCTCTTTACCCCGGGCGACCTTACTTGGCTGGGTTCGCGAGGTGTGCAGGAATGTGCCACCAAATCGGTCAACCGTTCGAGTGTTCAGCTTGTCGAGTGGCATGGTCCACTCAGCCTTGGATGCGGGATCGTCAGGATTGAAGTTGAGAAGACCTCCCCAACCTCGGCGAATGCCGATCATTTCATGGCCAGCGTCGGTGACATGGGCGACGGCAGCTTTAATACATGGGTTCAGTCCAGGGACATCGCCGCCCCCAGTGAGGATTCCTATTCTTTTCACGCGTAGATAGCTCCAAATTCCTCCGTTGGAAGGAGGTGTAATGAGGGCGGCGACGCACAAGGCGAATTGGAACTACGCTGTTCTCTCGTAATGTGAGACAATTGCCGCTCTCTGCGTAGGTGTTTTTACCCCTTTTGACACCCTGTCAGGCTGTGTTTTTGGCTCTTGCCATCAAAAATGGCGACGTCTTACGCAGTTTTATGAAGGCCGGATGGTTCAGAATTTAGGTTCAAATTCGGCGAGTTTGAGTTCAAATTCAATGCCATTTTGCTTGGTTCAGAGTGATCGCCACCCACCCGACTGACGATCCGTATTTCCCGTTGATATACGACTTTGTTGACGGATTAATCCACTCAAATGGGGCACCGTCTTTTTGCCTTAGCTCCAAGCTTTCCATATATTCCCCAAAGAGCTTGTTTGCTGCGCGACGATCGACCTTGGCAAGCGCTGCGATCAGCCAGCCAGTAGCGGTGGCCCAGTAGCCACCATTTTGATAAGTGTCAGGACCGCTAAGTGCCTGTTCCCAATACCCGCCAAACGCTCCTGTCTTGGGCAAGTGCCGGACTTGTCCTTCTTCAGTGATCTCGCCTGACTTATAGAGATTTACTAGGTGCATGGCAACATGCTTCTCCGTGGCCGGTTTCAATGCGTGAAGCCAAACGGCCAGTGCCTCTCCCCAGACATCTTCTTTGCGACCTAATTGGGTGGCTGAAAGCAGAAATGTATCCCCATTATTCGTCAGTTGGACCAACTGTCCATCAATTCCGCTCTGGATCCGGGAAGCAATCGAATGGTATCGCTCTGAAAGGTCCTTGTTATGGTCTTCTTGAGCAAGCTGTTGAAGCCTTTGAGCGGCTTGCAATCGCAGCAAAGACGGCATCAAGCATAGTCCTGATTTATGGATGGAGTCGCAAAAACCCCAATCGACTCGAGTTTGGCCCTTTTCTGGATGGCAAAGTACGAGCCCAGTGTTAGGGTCAACTTCCACTGAATCAAAGGCCCGTTTTGCTACTTCGGATACAAGCTGGTCACCCCACCCCGATTTCACTTTGCTGTGATAGAAGTTGAGGTTCTTGGCCAATCTAGTTTGCTCCCAGACCATTTGGACAAAGAAATACGCATCATCTGCGGGGGGCAAGAATCCAAAATCGCCAAACCCTTGGTTGGTGTAGGCTCCCGGATACCAACAAGCCTGTCCTGACAAGGTGATGTGATCTGGGATGCTGAAAGGTGGGATGATAAGTCCGTGGGGGAACCGCAACCCATTCTCACCTGGCTGGGTCGATGCTATCACCTTAATCCAACCTTGAACTTCCTCGTCCGACACGAAGTTGTTGCCAAGCATCATGGCTGCATCGCGAATCCAGAAGGCAGGATAGTAAGTTTGAGTCCCGCCCGGTACTCGCAATCCGAATCCAGTTGTGTTCGGGCCAACGCCAGGGATTGAGCTATTCGGACGGACAAGGCTGGCGTCAAGAACCTGTTGAGCAATTGCGTGAAGTTGGGTGAGATGGATCGATTGATCTGAAACGGTCGCAGCAATAACCAGTCCGAGACTTAACATTGCCTTGATTATATGAGCCACGCCGGAACACTGCGTAGTAAGTGTCTTTACTTAATAGTGCGTTAGGGATTGGTGCGATGGACATCAATAACAAAAT
>Ga0164296_1003699_pt1 | contig 14285 bp, 23 predicted proteins | sample GEODES057metaG_FD_113533 | JGI IMG/M metagenome (GOLD analysis project Ga0164296, IMG submission 113533) | Dystrophic lake water microbial communities from Trout Bog Lake, Wisconsin, USA - GEODES057 metaG | ecosystem: Environmental > Aquatic > Freshwater > Lake | place: USA: Trout Bog Lake... | reverse complement strand
TTATAAAACTATTCCACTCTACACCCATCCAGCAAATAAAAAAGTTGAAAAAAACACCGATTTGTACGAAAAAGTGTGTAATTGTACAAAAAAGTTAGACTTAACAGATGAGGAAATAATTGAAATTTGGAGTGGCATGGAAACTGACACAGGCGAACAAAACATTGATTTTGCTAGAGCAATACTAAAAAAGGCACAAGAGAAATGATTGAATTTATATCTTCAATTTTATTTATGTTGTTAGGGGTTTATTTAATGGATGCCCCTTCATCCAATGGAGTATTTTTAGTTTGGGTACAACATTCAATAGGGCTTGCATGTATTTATTTTGTTGGGTGTTTTTGTGGAATAAGAAAGGCACAAGAGAAATGAATATCTTAGTAAATACCCTTGTAGAGAATGAAGATGGATCTGCTGATGTAGAATTAGAATTAGATGAAGAAGCAAAAATTCTACTTATTGGCGAAGGATTTCTATCTATCGTAAAAGAATGGATAGAATTACATAAAAATGACAACAAAAAAGCAGAAGGAACAGTATGATCGCATGGCGAGATTTGGCTGTGTCTTATGCTTCTTTCTCGGATTTGGGGGCGGTATTGATGGCAGCGGAACACCAGCAGAAATCCACCATATTAGAAGAACCAGACCTAGAAAAGACAGCCCTGCCATCCCTCTCTGTCGAGAGCATCATCGAGGCGATACCGGCATTCATGGACTTGGAAGAAAGCGATTCGAGGCTGAATACGATATTACGGAAGAAGATTTACTTGAGATCCTCACAGAATCACTAGATTACCATTGGGAAGTAGTAGACGATGGTGTGATGATGGGCAGTCTTATACAGTAGTAAAAACCCTAGATTTTGTGTAAAATGGTGCAATGCAACAAGGAGATAACCATGTACGATTACACCGAACTGTTTGAAAACATTAGCTATTTTTGCAAAAGCGTTCAACAAGTTAATGAATTTTGGTACAACGCTATCGTTTCAAGTTACAAAGATTTGCTAAAGCTCTAAGCCATCGAACCCAAGCTCGTGTGCGACCATCTTGCACCGGGTACGAAACGGCTTACCATGTTGCGCCCATTTATCGCCTTTTAAGCGGTAGAAGCTCATGTGTACCATTTCATGGGAAAGCGTTGTGAGCATCGTGTAATAGTGTCCGCAACGAGCCGATGAGATAGTAATCGTATGCTCATATTCTTCACCTGTATCATGCATATAAGTGCCAAGGGCATCAGGATCTGGGATGATCTGAAAATCCACAGCTTCAGGCAATGGCATATCCCACTTAGTAAATGGGTATAAGCAGCATAAGCTACTATATGCATGACGAATTGATTGTGGAGTCAGTTTCATACTTTGTTAATACATCCTCTGAATTCAAACTCATCCTCACCAGATACCATGATTAGCTCTGGCATTAACATTCTGCCATTTTCCCATGATAGTAAAACGAATCCAGATCGCCAATCAACTGGCGCATCTTCTGTATAATGTACAAAGGCATCAGAATGAATATCTGCGAGAGTTCCAGTTTGAACACCCCATCGTGTACCCATGTTAAAAGCAGGGGACAGATCGGTAATCGGAAATGCGGATAAATTATGCGTATGCCCAGTAATATAGTTGATACCCGAATTTAAGCTATTTGATCGAGTTGCGCCAAAACCGCCCTTCCAACGATGTTTGATACAGGTATCTTCGTTGACCCAGAATGACCAACATGATTTCCACATCGGAAAATGGTCTTTGAGGGAAAAACCGAGAATGCCTTCATAGGTAGCAGCACCAGAGTTTGATAGAAAAGTTTCAAAACGAGCATCATGATTGCCAAGACACCATATTAGGGAAGTATCTTTACGAGCAGCTTTTTCAATTCCTGTCATAAATTCCTGACAAGCCTCAAGTTCTTCTTTGACTGTAGGAGTTTGCGACCAATTGATTCGCTTATGTGCGCTATTTTGAGATCCATCGAACATATCGCCATTCGCTACAATCGCCTTGAGTTCACCTTTGAATGCTTTAATCATGACGAGAAGTGCTTTATAAGCGGTAGTGACTTCACCGGGCTGAAAATGAGCATCAGAAAATACTATGACTCGACCCTTATCAGGAATCTCAATACCTCTACGAACATGACCTGAGGTTTGGTCAATTTTTTTAATATTGACTCTCCCACTTGACTGTGGATTGAATGTAGGAAGTTCTATTTGATATTTAAGTTCTAATGCCCTTCTTCTAGCATGAACTGATCGAATGCCCATCTTTAATGCTCTCGATACTCTGTCAGGACTACCTAATTCTTTCCAACAACTAATGAACTGCTCATCTGTAGCAAGGTAATTAGACATATAGCTCCTATTAGAAGTAAGCACATCTTAATGTATTTATATTTAAATTCAATGTCTTATTGATGAAAAATCGTAATATATGTTAAGATGCCCACAAAAGATGTAGGTTCATTATGGAGAAAACTCAAAAGAATTCAGTAGGCAGACCTTCAGACTATTCAGAAGAATTGGTCGAGGAAATCTGTTTACGCATATCTTTTGGAGAAGGACTCGTCAAGATTTGTAAGGATGAGCATATTCCATCTAGAAGTACAGTAATGCGATGGTTGCTCAACAATAAAGAATTTCAAGACAAATACGCACAGGCACGAGAAGCTCAAGCTGATTATCTTCTGGAAGAACTATTAGACATTGCGGATGATAAGTCTGGCGATACCTACGAAGATGCCAAAGGTAATATTAAGGTAGACCATGAGAACATTAATCGTTCTCGCCTTAGAGTTGACACAAGGAAATGGGTTATTGCTAAACTTGCACCGAAGAAGTATGGTGACAAGGTTGCTTTAGATCCTGAACAAATTGTGCAATATATTACAAAAGGCACTCTGCCCGAATAATGATTGAAATCGTTGAGTTAGATTTGCCCATCCTACATAAAGGGCAAGAAGAACTGTATGCTCAACGCAAGCAATTGAATGCGGTTCGCTGTGGAAGGCGATGGGGCAAGACTAAGTTCCTTGAAAGACTCGCTGGCGATGGAGTCATGAAAGGTAAGAAAGTTGGAGTATTTGCCCCTGAAAACAAACAGTTACAAGAACCTTGGGAACATATCAGGGATGCCTTAAATCCCATGCTCAAGTCATTTAATCGTAATGAAGGGCGCATGACTGCCAAGAATGGTGGAATTTGCGACTTCTGGATTCTCAATGACAATGAACTCGCTGGTCGTGGTCGAGAGTATGATCTCGTGCTGATTGACGAGGCAGCGTTTACTAAGACTCCACAGATGATTGACATCTGGCACATGGGCATAAAGCCAACCATGCTGACAACCAGAGGTAAGGCATGGATCTTCTCAACTCCGAATGGGGCTGATCCTGATAACTTCTTTTATAAGATTTGTAATGATCCAGAAATGGGCTTCAGCACTTTCCATGCGCCCACGATCAATAATCCTTATGTCCCTGCGGATGAGCTAGAGAAAGAAAGACAGCGCAACCATCCAATGGTATTTCGTCAAGAATATTTGGCTGAGTTCGTGGATTGGTCTGGTGAGGCATTCTTCCCAATTGATAAGTTGCTCATAGATGGTAGACCGATGCCCATGCCAGATGTTGTGGATGGTGTGTTTGCTGTCATAGATACTGCGGTTAAGGGTGGATTAGAACACGATGGAACAGCGATCATATATTGCGGTGTGAATAAATTCTATGGGCAGCCACTCATTATTCTGGATTACGACATCATTCAAATTGATGGCGCAATGTTGGAAAACTGGATGCCAAGCGTATTTGCTCGATTAGAAGAACTCGCTGCCATGACTAAATCTCGTACTGGCACTCAAATTGGTGTACATATCGAAGATGCTGCTGCGGGTGCAATACTATTACAACAAGGTAGGATCAGAGGATGGAATACCCATGCGATTGATTCGACTTTGACCTCGCAAGGTAAAGATGTCAGAGCCTTGGATGTATCAGGCTATTACCATCAAGAGAAGATTAAAATCACCGAATATGCCTATGACAAGACTGTAACATTCAAAGGATCTAATCGAAATCATTTGCTTACACAGATTGCAAACTTTAGAATGGGCGATAAAGATGCGTACAAAAGACCAGATGACTTGCTTGATGCTTTTGTGTATAGTTTAGCCATTGGTGTCGGTGACAAATATGGCTATTAAGGGAAACTAATGTCTGATATATCAATTAATAGTACTTATTTAAACAATAGCTTGATGAATCTGTTGACCGCTGGAGAAATCCAACCGGGGGATCAAGCAGGCTATGACCTATGCAAAGCACTCTGGGAATACCATCCATTAGGTGGTAAGTTGGTCGAAAAGCCAGTAAGACTTGCGCTGTCGAAGCCAAGAATTTTGACTATTGATGCACAACCAAAAGAAATTTTAATCGAAGCATTTCAAAAAGAATGGGACAGACTCGGTGCTACTAACCATATTCGTGATGTTATGTTTATTAATCGCACTTATGGTGCTGGTGGAATTGTCGTTGGTGCTGACGAAATACCAACGACTGAACCTATTGACCCTTGGACTCTGCCTGATCTTCATTTATATTTTAATCAGTTAGATCCGCTTAACATGGCTGGCTCAATTGTTACGAACCAGAACCCCAATGCGCCTGACTTCCAGAAACCTCTTGCTTATACTACTGCTGCTGGTCAGCCTTATCATCCTAGTCGGTCTGTCGTGGTATTTAATGGCACACCTATTTACCTATCTTTTCAGTCCTCGGCATTCGGTTATACCGGGCGGTCTGTTTTCCAGAGGGCTGTCTATCCTCTGAAATCTTTCATTCAATCTATGGTGACGGATGACTTGGTTACTTTTAAAGCTGGTCTATTAATCAGCAAACAGAAACCATCAGGATCTATTGTTAATCGTCTGATGCAACAAGCTGCGGGAATTAAGCGCACCTATTTGCAAGAAGGCACGACAGGAAATGTCCTATCCATTGATATTGACGAATCCATCGAAGCCTTGAATCTAACCAATACACATACAGCGATGACAACCGCAAGAGATAACATCATTGCTAATATCGCTGCTGCATCTGATGTCCCTGCATTACTTTTGAAAGATGAAGCCTTTACACAAGGATTTGGCGAGGGTTCAGAAGATGCCAAAGCAATTGTGCAATATGTGGATGGCATTCGTGAAGATATGCGTACCCTGTTTGACTATTTCGACAGAATCGTAATGCATCGGGCATGGAATAAAGAGTTGTATGCTGGCATTCAAAATAAATACCCTGATATTTATGGTTCAATGAGCTATGAGCAAGCGTTCTATAGTTGGAAAAACTCATTTAAACCTACATGGGAATCTCTCATGGAAGAACCACCTAGCGAAAAGGTGAAAGTTGAGGACATCAAACTTAAAGGTATTACCGAATTGCTACGCACTATGTTGCCTGTTATTGATCCAGAAAACAGAGGTCGTTTAGTTCAATGGGCGCAAGATAATGTCAATGAAATGCCAGATATGTTCCAAAGCTCGTTGCAATTAGATACCGAAGCTGTAGGCGAATACGAGATCCCAGAAGCCGAAGAAACCAATCTGCCTAAACTTGCTTAATCATGCGATTACTAAATAAAGCTACTGGTCAGTTTATTAATGTCCCAACTTCTAGATTAGCGGTAGCTTTGATTCGTTCTGACGAATATATGTTCGTTAATGATGATTTCAAAGAGTCAGAGCATCCAAGGGATGAGGATGGCAAATTTACTAAGGGATCTGGTGGTGGATCATCAAAATCTTCTGGTAAATTAAGTTTAAGTTCAATTGAATCAAAAGCTAAATCACAAAAAATTGACTTGCAAGTTCACGAAGGCAAAGAAAAAATTACTTTGGCTTTAATTAAAATTCCAGAAAAACAAAGAAATAAAGGTCTTGGTAAAGAATATATCAATGAACTTAAAGAATATGCCAATCAAGTAAATAAGCCAATTGATTTAGTTCCTGATGATAAACAAGGAAAAAATGTAGATTACGACAGATTGGTTAAATTTTATGAAGATTTAGGATTTAAGCTACAAGAAAAAGGAAAACCTGAAAAAATTGGTGGCTTTACTAAACATCAACCTGATATTTACAGATATGAACCCAATTCAACAACTGTATCGAAATCAGCCAATCAAATCAAAAACTCTTTGCAGTCAGTTAAAGAATTAAAAAATGGTGGATATATTGACCATAACGGATTTGAGCATTCTCCTAATTTGACTGAGGCACAAAGAGCCGTAGAGAATGGCTTTTATACAGAGATCCTAAAAAATACTCCAAAGCTGATCGCTGACTACAAAGCTAAATTTAAAAACAAAATTGATCCAGATGATGTCAAGCGATTAGATCCAAACTTCGACAAAGATTCTTCTTTGGCTGCTGCGGTTCATGAGCCTAGCTCTTACTTATCCAAAGTAATTTGGAATCAAGCACTCAAAGAGAAAAAAGAAAAAGGTGATACTTCTCCAGTTCTGTTTACCGCTGGTGGCTCTGGCTCTGGTAAATCTGAAGCGGGTGAGTTGGCTAAAGCAATCATTGGTGCTGAAGAAGATCCTTTGACTTTCGATTCTGTTTTGGGCAACTTCGACAAATCAACCAAAAAGATTGACGAAGCTCTACAAGCTCAAGACGGAAAGATTGATATTGTTTATACCAATGCCCCATTAGAGTTAGCAGTATTACTCAATATGAAGCGCAGTCGAACTGTTAAGCTCGATACCCAGATTGAGGCGCACTTCGCTGCATCCGAAAATATTCGCAAGTTGGCAGAGCATTATAAGAATAATGATCGTGTCAAAATTACTGTTGTCAACAACACAGGAGATCCACCCGATTTAGCAGAAGGATCTCTAGCTGATGTTCCAACCTACAGCGACAGAGAAGGCATTCGTAAAAAATTAGTTGCCCATGCTGAACATTTGGTTAAGAATAACTTAATCAAAGACAAAGAGGGCAACCTCATTCCAGACCCAGAGAAGCGACTGAAACTATTACTTGGAAATTAAAAATATATCTCCAACCATCATATTTTGACCAACAAAAGTATATTGAGAAATGCCAGAGTATAAAAATTTCTGTGCTTTATTCATTTCATCTTTAGAGATATAAATTTGTTTTCTCAATCTACTAATGCCATCTTCCACAGATAAAGGTTTGCGATTTAATTTTGCTTTCCCACCATTTTCATCGCTAATAAAAACATTTACTTTGATGTCAGAATTTTGAAGTGCCAATAAAGTATCCATCAAATTTCCTTTCGTGATTATTAGTAAATTACTTCTACTTCTGGACATTCTTGACTGAGGTATTCGCAACTATCAGGATTGTTGTTTTCATCAAATACATTTTTTGCATCTTCTTTTGAAAACCCACTATACAAAATAAAGTATTCAAGACAATCCGAATAATCTACTTCTGATCCTTCAATAAAATATTTGACTGACATCATAGTTCCTTTCGTTATCTTGGTACATCACCAACTAAATTACCATCCATAATTTCAAACAAAACTGCTTTGGCTCGGTTTAGCGTTTGTCTAGCTCTTTCATTCGCACCCACAGCCAGTTCTTCTTGAGCATCACTCATCAAACCAGCAACAACCATATTTGCACCAGAAAGCTGATAGCTAATATTTTGTTGGATCTGGGCAATGAACTCTTGAATGTCACAGCCATAACATTGCTGATCGAATTCTGAAATCATGCTGCACCCCCAATCAAGACACCATAGTTACGATCAAGACCTGCCATGATTCTTTCTGCACGAACCGCCCCGAACACACGCTGCAAAAATGGGAGTGGTTCGCATGGGATCTGCACTCTGTTTCCGAACCCACGAACTACCAAAACTGCTTCCATGATTAACTCCTTTATTGATGATTAACACTACATTTATATGTTAATGCTTATTTGGTATAGATGCAAATATGTTTGATGGGTTTGTTGTTTGTGTGCAAAAACAACACTTTATGTAAATAGATTTGACATTGATGCTAAATAGGCATAATATTAAATTGTTCATTAACTCTCACGAAAGGATAAAAAATGAACCTCTTGATTGCCAAAAAATGCTTTGGTTCTTATCAAAAAGTTGCTGTAGTTCGCAATGGTCTGCCAATTCTTGAGGGTCGGCAAGGCTATGTTGCTTCTAGTGCTTTGAAGTTCTTTGAAGCAGAGCCAGCAGCTCTTGATATTGAATATATGCTCGATGGTATCGAGTATCGGGTTTCAAAGTTTTATTAAGTAGTTCAACCACGAAAGGAGTTGTTATGAAATACCAATTAGATGTAAGTCGTGATGTAGATGCGGATGGCGATGCTTATATGCTCTGGTTGCCATTCGGCTTTAGATTTTCAGATGACTTAGTCCATGTCCGAGGTTTTGACACTATGGCTGAAATTCGACAAGCTGCCAAAAATGATGTTATTCCCTGCGATTGTGAAGATTGCAAATTGAATATCAAAGAATTGGTTGCCAAGAAAGCATCTTTTATGAAGGAAATGCTGAAGTAGCAAAAATGCAACAATTAGTAAAATAGTTGTTGCATTCATGCCTAATAGGTATATACTGAAAGTGTAGTAAATAACTCTCGAAAGGAAACAAAATGATCTTCGCACTAATCGCCCTCGCTGTCTTGGTCTTGGTTGTTTATCCGATGTATATGGAATCAATCGAAGGTTTGGTACTCTAATCCACGAAAGGAAAAATCATGAAAGAAGTTGAACTCTGGGCAGGTAAAAAAGTAATGGCATATCAGGATGCTGATTTGGTTGAAAAAATGAATGTCATTGCTGCTGCTGAAAATCTCTGGTATCAAGAATGGATTAAATCTGGTATCGGTGATGTAGGAAGTTGCTGTGGTGGTAAAGCAATACGAGTTTGGTATTTGGGCAAAGGCAAAAGAAAAGTTGCAGAGAAAAGTATTGTGCGTTGCGGTTTTGTTCAGGGTAATGTCGCAGCCTACAAATCAGTTCAGCCTGTCTTGGATTACTTAGCTGCTAATGGGATTGTCGGTGAGTATTACGATGGTTGGTTGGATTGATTATGGAATATCCAATTGGTACGAAATACAAAACTAGGGGCAAAGCCCCTAGGCTTTGTGAAGTTGTGGATATTTTAAAAACCTACAACTCTAAGGGCGAACTGGTTAAAACTCGATATGTTGCAACTCACAGTTTTATGGGTCAAACAGTTACGGATTACGATGTTGTAAAAACAACAATAGCAATGGGAATAGAAATAAATAGTTGACATTATTCTAAATAGGTATATTATTAAATTGTAGTCTTAATCAATCACGAAAGGATTAAAGATGGAAAAGCAAATTAGTCGTCATGCTGGAGCTGCCAAAATGATTCGTCAGTTTATGAAGTCAAAAGGCATCGTTGGTAGTGTTCGTAGCAAAAGCTACAGTATGGGCAGTAGCATTAATGTTGATGTCATGGATCTGCCACCAGCGCAGTATGCTGAGTTGGTTGCGTATGTTGCTCAGTTTGAGTATGGTCATTTTGATGGAATGATTGACTATTACGAAATGGACAATGTTCGGGATGACATTCCACAAGTCAAGTATGCCTTTGTTAATAACAAAATGAGTGATGAGTTGGGCGAAAAAATTTACCAGTTCATCAAAGGTTATTACGCTGGTATGGAAGGTTCGCCAGATAGCTTTAAAGAAGCGCACAGCTTTTATAACCAGAATTTTAATGGTTATGCTAGTCATCTGGTTTACCAGTTGTTTGCTGGTGGTTATATGAGAAACCAGTACTATGATTTTGTAGCAGAACAAAAAGCAGCTTAATCCACGAAAGGAAAGAAAATGCAGATCGAAAACTTAAAATGTGTAATAGAAGGTTACGAATGTGAATTGGATTTTTCTGAAGAATGGTCTGATTGCATTGTTGTAAAAGGTGACTATAGCGGTAGTTTGCAATTTTTGGAATCTAATGGATATTTAGAGAATTACAAAAATGAAATGCAAATTAAAGTACCAGAAAAAGTCATTAATAAAATTGAAAGTTGGGCTTTAGCTAACGGATATTAATTAACATACGAAAGGAATTAAATCTTCTGATATTTACTAAAAGGAACTAGAGAATAGTTCTGGCGGTGATCCCTCTAACAAGGACAGAAAATGAAATATTAATATGAGTATTACTAAGAAACGCAATAGGGGCAGCCTTGGGGTTGTCCCTTTACCTACCGAAATTATTGGCGCAAGGGGTGAATTATCACAATCTAAAGCTGCTAGTTTGATTTATACTACTCAAGCAAGATGGAGTAATTACGAAACTGGCAAGAGCAGAATGCATCCTTGTGCATGGGAATTATTCTTAATTAAAAGGAGTAATTATGGCAACATCATTTGAAGAAGCAAAAAAGAAATGGCTTGAGAAAGTTGGTGACAAGTCATGGGATGAGCTTTACAACGAAGAAGAAGCCCGAAAAGATGCGAAGGTGAGAGAGCTTATGACACCTGAATACATTGACAATTGGGGCAAATTGCCTGAAGGCGATGAATGACATTTTTTGAAGTATTGACCGCTGCCGTCAATGACATTATTGAGCATGGGTTCGATTCACAAAATCGAATTGATGAATGGCTCAAAAAAATCAAAGAGGCTGCTGATAAAGAGCTAATTCCTGATTGGAAGATGAATCAGGAAATGGAAAAGGCTTTGACAACAGCATTTAATCGTCTGGTGGTTAAGGGCGGTCTTATTAACAAAAATGTTACAAGATTTACTGTAGATAGATTAAAGCCTACCCTACGATCTGAACTGGATCGTAGGATTATGGCTTCTGCTAATTTGATTAAATTAAATAGAGAAAAGAATATCGCTGATGTATTACAGCGTTTTCAAGGATGGGCTACATCTATTCCTTCTGGTGGCTCAAAGGCAGTCGATAAAGTAAAAGAAAAACAAGCTATTAAAAAATCATTAGGCAAAATGCCTTTTGAGCAACGCAGAGTGGTAATAGATCAAACTCACAAATTAATTGCAAACATTAATGACATCGTAGCAGTTGATGGTGGCGCAATTGCTGGTCAATGGCATTCGCATTGGAAGCAACCAAACTATAACTATCGCAAAGATCACAAAGAAAGAGATAATAAAATTTATGTGATCCGAGGTAATTGGGCATCAGAAAAAGGTTACATAAAACCAATTAATGGTTATACCGATGACATTACAACCCCCGGTGAAGAAGTTTATTGTCGTTGTTCTTACAAATACATATATAATCTAAAAAAATTGCCAGTAGAAATGCTGACAAAAAAGGGTGAGGAAGCGTTACAATCCGAAAAACAACAGTAGGTTAGTCTATGCCATTTCAATCTGAGCAACAAAGAAAAGCGATGTATGCTGCTGCTTCAGGCAAGAGCAACATTGGAATACCTCAGGAAGTGGCTAAAAAATTCATTAAGCATTCAGAAGATAGCGAAGAAGAATCAGCCGAACAATGGCTTGAAAGAGTATTACTCGCTGAAATGCTAAAGCAAGACAACTCTGGCGATTTCCCAGAAGAACCAACTTTACTGTCAACCCCAGAATTCAAAAAAGATAGCGAAGTAATAGTTCGCAATGGTAGAGAGCAACTCAAACCTATTCAAAATGAAATAGCGCAAATTGCTCAACTTATTACCGAATATAAAAAAGACCAAAATGTAGCAGTTCCAAGATTTGGTGAAGATGCCGATCCTTGTTGGGAAGGCTATACCCAATATGGTATGAAAGAAAAAAATGGCAAACAAGTGCCAAATTGCGTACCAGATGCTAAAGATGATGCAGCGGATTTAGTGGCTAGTGAGCCTTTAGTCAAAATGCCAGTATCAAATAATGGTGGCGCAAAAGGTCGTGCAGCAGGAATTATGTTTGTTACTGCTGAAGGCGAAACCCTATTAATTCGCAGAGGTAATGGCGGTGACTTTCCCGGTACTTGGTGTGTACCCGGTGGTCATCAAAATGAAAAAGACAGCAGTTTAGAAGAAGCAGCTCGTAGAGAATGTTTTGAAGAAACAGGTCTTAAATACGATGGCAAGCTAGAAGTATTATATGACGATGGTCAGTTTTGCACTTACACCGCTAGAAATGTCAAAAAAGAAGCTGTTACTCTGAATTACGAGTCTACTGGCTATGATTGGTGTAATTTAGAATGCCCACCACTACCACTTCACCCCGGTCTGGACATTGCTTGCAGAATTGCAAGTGCAAAAACAGAAACCGATGTAGCAAAATTGATGATGGAAGGATTGATTCCAAGTCCGCAGATGTATGCCAACATTATGTTATTGGCAATCCGTATTACTGGTACAGGTCTGGCTTACCGAGGTTCGATTGGTGAAAATGTTTGGAGAGATCCATCACTTTATTTAAATCAACAATTTTTGGAAAGATGCAATGGCTTGATGGTCATTATGGATCACCCAGATACGCAAGTATTGACATCAAAAGAATTTAAAGATCGTGCAGTAGGAAGTATTATGCTGCCATATATTAAGGGCGATGAGGTCTGGGGCATTGCAAAAATATACGATCAAGATGCAGTAAACGAGATTTGTGAGGGCGAAATTAGCACCTCACCTTCCGTAGTATTTGACAATACTGCGGGAAACACTACACTTACAACTGAGAATGGAGATCCACTCTTGATTGAAGGTGTGCCATTCCTTTTAGATCATATAGCTATCGTAACAAAAGCTAGAGGTTCTAAAGGGGTATGGGACAAGGGCGGAGATCCCGCTGGAGTATTACTAACTAACCCTGAGGTGTCTGATATGACTGAGAAAATGATTGAGCCAAAGGCAGATGCCCAAGGCGAAAAACTTGATGCAATTCTGGCTGCTCTTGGCAACTTGGCTGCTCGTGTTGATAGCATGGAAAAAGATTTACCTGCTGCTCCACTAGTAACCGCTGCTGACAAGAAAAAAGCTCGTAAAGATGATGATGAAGAAGCTATGTGCGATGATGAAGAAGAAGAAGAAGCTAAGATGGATGATGAGTCTGACGCTAAAGCTAAAAAATTCATGATGCGTAAAGCTAAAAAAGATGCTGAAGGATCTGATCCTGTTGAGCATGGTAAAGCTGGCGAAATTAAGCCAGATGACGAAGGCGAAGTTGAAATGCCTGCTGGCGAAATGAACTTCAAGAAAGATGATGACGAAGAAGCCATGTGTGACGATGAAGAAGAAGCTGCTAAAAAAGATGAAGAAGAAGCTAAATATGCTGATGCACAAGCTAAAGCTGATTCTGTCTATGCTGCTTTCGGTAAATCTGCTTCTCGCCCATTAGCTGGTGAAAGCCTCTTGTCATACCGCAAGCGTATGGCTCGTGGTTTACAAGCATATAGCGATGCTTATAAAGATGTTAGTTTGGCTTCTATCAAAGATGCTAAATTGTTGGCTATTGCTGAAAAACAAATTTATGCTGATGCTTTGATGGCTGCTAAGTCACCAACAATGTACGCTGCTGACCAATTGATTGAGATTCATGAGAAAGATCGTGCTGGTCGTACTATCACTAAGTTCAAAGGCTCTATGGAAGCATGGTTAGGTGACTTTAAAGTTCCTTCCCTTCGTGCCAAGTCTTTTAACCTTAACAACAATCAAAGATAAGGAATAAATTATGTCAGCACAAATTTCTATTCAACCAATGGTAACAACCAATGCGAGTGGTTTGTTTAACACAAACTCCGCTGGTTTTACCCAAGGCGATGCATTAGATGATCCAGCAGTTAAGTTCTACTTGGCAGGTGGTGTATTATCAACCGCTGCTTCTACCCCAATCTGGGGTGGTTTGCCAATCCAAGAATTTTCAACAACTGGTCAATCAGGTGTATTTTCTGGAAATGTTCAACCCGGTACTAATACACTAGGTTCAACAATCCTTTTGGCAACTGCTTCAGCAGTACCAACAGGTATTTCTGTATTCAACCAAGCATACGCAGGTATCACTACTCCACAGAGTACTGCTCCTTTGTATAGCCCCGGTATGTCTGTAAACTTCTATCGTTTCGGTAGCGGTGCAAGAATCCCTCTCGTTCTTGATCCATCTTCATTGTCAATCAATGGCGAGTTGATTAGCACTACTGTTTATTTTGACTACACCAACAACTGGGTCACAGTAAACAACCCCGGCACTCAAGCAGCTTTCCCTGTGAAAGTATTGCAAGTAAGCACCAGCGGTAATAAGACAGTTTCGTACAATAGCGGAACTGGCAATGCCAACTGGATTTATA
>Ga0164296_1003698_pt1 | contig 14289 bp, 11 predicted proteins | sample GEODES057metaG_FD_113533 | JGI IMG/M metagenome (GOLD analysis project Ga0164296, IMG submission 113533) | Dystrophic lake water microbial communities from Trout Bog Lake, Wisconsin, USA - GEODES057 metaG | ecosystem: Environmental > Aquatic > Freshwater > Lake | place: USA: Trout Bog Lake... | reverse complement strand
GAATTTCCGCACCGTCTCCTCGACGCGCTGCGTGCCGATTCCGGAATGCTGGATTCCCGGATCCATGCACTCGGGACAACGGACCGGAGGCTTCGTGCCATGGCCGCATAGATGACAGGCAAGCCTGTTGTCAGCCCTGTGCAGGGTCAGCGAAAGGCTGCAGTTCGGGCAACGGCAGACATGGCCGCATTGCTCGCATAGCAGGGAGGTGGAATATCCCCGCCTATTCAGAAAAAGGATGGTCTGCTGTCCGACTTCCAGCCTCTTGGTGATCGCCATCTGGAGTGGCGCAGAAAGGCCTCCATCGGACTTTGCCCGTTTACCCTGGAGCCGCAGGTCCACCACCCTGATCACCGGCATGAGTTGTCCGTCGGCACGGCGCGGAAGCTCCAGAAGAATGTACTTTCCGCTTTGCACGTTACGGAAACTCTCAACGGAGGGCGTGGCGCTCCCGAGAATGACCAGTGCTTTTTCCAACCTGCCGCGCATCACCGCGACATCGCGCGCATGATATCGGGGTGTTTCCTCCTGCTTGTAAGTATTCTCATGCTCTTCATCCACGATGATAATCCCAAGGTTGCGAAGCGGCGCGAAGACCGCGCTGCGAGCACCGATGACAATGCGAGCCTCTCCTCGTTGGATGCGCATCCATTCCTCGCGCCGCTCGGCATCGGTCAGGTGGCTATGAAGGACCGCAACCCCTGCACCTGTCTGCCCCGCATAATCAAACCTAGAGCGGAAACGCTCGACCGTCTGCGGTGTGAGGGCGATCTCAGGCACGAGCACGAGTCCGCTTTTGCCCGATTTCAAGGCCCGTGCCAAAGCACGAAGATAGACCTCGGTTTTTCCACTCCCGGTGACACCGTGCAGAAGATAAGGAGTCGTTGCTTCTTTCATCACTTCAAGTTGATCCAACGACTCTTCCAGCGTCGCCACCACCGACTTCTGATCCTCGTTCAGATTGGGAATTTTTCCGCGAAGGATTTCCTCCCCTACGTGTTCCTTGGAAATGACGCGACGTTCCTCATGGATCTCCACAAGGTCATTTTTTATCAACCCCTTGAGGGATGTTGCCGAGGCATTGACACGTTCCATCAACTCAAGGGAGGCAACCGGAACGGATACCCTCATGAGTTCCTCAAGGATTTGCCTTTGTTTCGGAGCGCTTTTCCCGATCCGTGCCAGCTCCTCGATCTTGGGAGATCGTTTCAGAGAAACCATCCTGACTTTCTTTCCGGCAATTTTTTCGCCCCTCATCATGGGGGGAGCATGGAACGCATCACAGCGGCGATCGGCGCGCAGTAATATTCGGCCATCCAATCCGCAAGTCGCATCATCACCGGGGGCAGTGTTGTCTCCTCTCCCACCAACGATTCAAACGCCCGGATCCCAGGTATCTCGGTATGCTCAAGAAGTTCCAGTACCGTCCCCACGGCGCGACGATTGCGCACCATCACGATCACGCGGGACCCGATCTCTACCTTGCCCCTCAGTTCCTCCGGAACTGAGTAATCCAATTTTCTTCCCTCTGACCGGTCAATCAGGATGCGTACAAAGGGGGGCATCGGCGACAACCTCCGTCGTACTGCAAACTGCAATGCCTACTCCGTGATAATGTCCTTGTAGGTCTTGCCGGATGGAATCATCGGAAGCACATGCTCCGTGTACGGGGTCATGACATCGAGGACGAAAGTTTCCTTGCAATCAAGCATCCGCTGGAGCGCGGCACGCAGGTCTTTCTTATGGAGCACCCTCTCGGCAGCGACACCGAAGCCCTTGCAGATGCCCAGGTAGTCGGGATAAATGCGTTGAAGATCCTTGGGGTCACCCAGGAAGGTGTGGCCGCGATTGCTGTCGTAAAAACGGTCCTCCCACTGAACCACCATTCCGAGGTGCTGATTATTGAGGATAATCACCTTCGGGGCGATTCCATCAATATGGGCGGTGGCCAGTTCCTGGACATTCATGAGGAAGGAGCCGTCACCATCGATATCGATGACCTGCTTGTCGGGACGTCCAAGCTTCGCACCCAGAGCCGCGGGATAGCCGAATCCCATCGAACCAAGTCCGGCCGAAGTCACCAGCGTGCGTGGTTCCGTGAAGTTGTAATACTGCGCGGCCCACATCTGGTGCTGACCGACACCCGTGGTGATGATCGCCTGCCCCTTGGTCAATTCCATCAGGAGTTCGATCACATGCTGTGGTTGGATTGCATCCGGCGTGTCCTTGTACCGGAGAGGATGCTCTTTTTTCCACTTGTCGATCTGCTTGTACCAGGAAGGAAATCTCGTGTGTCCTTTCTTGACGGGCTTACTTCCCGAGCGGTCGAGATCCTTGTTGAGGCGTGAAAGCGCATCCTTCACGTCACCAAGAATCGGGAGCTTTACGGCCTTGTTCTTGTTGATCTCGGAGTTATCGATGTCGATGTGGACGATGGTGCCGTGTTCGCAGAATTTCTCCACCTTCCCGGTCACGCGGTCATCGAAACGGACGCCGATCGCCAGTAGGAGATCGGCTTCGTTCACCGCATTATTGGCATACACGGTCCCGTGCATGCCAAGCCACTTGAGGGAGAGAGGATGATACTCGGGGAAGCAACCAATCCCCATCAGGGTGGTTGCCACCGGGATCTGGGTGCGCTCTGCAAACTCGGCTAGTTCTTTGGAAGCCTCCGCCGTGATGACGCCACCACCGCAATAGATCATCGGCTTCTTGGCCGAGGCAATCAGTCCCAGCATCTCCTGCAGAGCAAGGTCATCGGCACGGCGGACGGGATTGTACCCACGGAGGCTAATGGTCTTCGGAAAAATCGGCTGTGCCGTTTGGTTCTGAATATTCTTGGGAATATCAACCAGCACGGGACCTGGTCGGCCGCTCTGTGCGATATGAAACGCCTCCTTGATGATCCGGGGAATGTCATTGATATCCCAGACCAGATAACTGTGTTTCACGATCGGCAGGGTCATTCCGAAGAAATCGGTCTCTTGGAAGGCACCACGGCCGATCATCTCTTGGGGAACCTGTCCCGTGATTGCAACGAGAGGCACAGAGTCCATGTAGGCATCGGCGATACATGTCACTAGGTTCGTGGCACCGGGTCCTGACGTAGCCATGCAAACACCGGCCTTACCCGTCACACGGGCATATCCTTCGGCAGCAAATCCCCCCCCCTGTTCGTGTCGGGGAAGGATAGTGCGGATCTTTTTTGACTTGGTCAGCGCCTGATGGATCGGCATTGAACAGCCTCCCGGATAGGCAAAAACAAAATCGACTCCCTCACGCTCCAGAGAAGCTACGAGTATTTCAGCCCCATTCATGACGACTCCACGCTCATTACTCAATGAGGTCTTGGTTGGTTTGTTTTTTTTGGATGCTGATTTTGAAGCCATAAGATTATGTAAATCTCTACGAGAGCAGGGCGAAGTGTCTAGAAACAAAAAAGGGGAGCCTTTTAATAAGGCTCCCCTGCTGTGTAAGAGTCCTGCTTAGTTCGTTCCGAAGACGTAGTTGTTCGTGTTCAAGTTGGTTCCAGTAATTGATACAGCGGAGCCACCAACTGTCACCAACGAAGCACCCTTTAGGAAGTAAGGCAGGGAGTTTGAAACTCCTCCGCTTCCAACATTTGCGGTAGATATAAATACATCCAAGGAATTTCCCGTGCTTGGGACGTTGTAAACCGTCGTGTTAGCAGTGCTGCCCTTGACACTAAGTAAGTTGCTCAAAGCATTATTCGAAATGTAGCTGGCTAATCCATTCGACCATGCGGTTACACCGCCAATATCTCCAGGAAAGCCACCATTGGTTGTTCCAGCTTGCTGGTTATCGAGCGAAGCAGTCTGGGTCAGAATATAAACCTGACGATAGTTGCTGGTCGTCTGAGTGATTTGGCCTTTGACAAGAGCTCCGGTGATCGCGGGAAGCGCAAGTGATGCAAGAACCGCAATGATCGAGATGACCACCAGCAGTTCGATGAGGGTGAAGGCAACGAATTTGCAACGAAGGGATTTGAGTGTTTTCATAGGGGTGTTGTTAAATTTTTGTGATTCCTAGCTTGGTCAAGATGGATTTGCGGTGTCCTCTGGTCAAGTGCTGATTTCAGTTTTCTAACACTTACTGACAGTTGTAAATCAATGCCGTCTTGGAAGTGAAATCCCGACGAATCTCTCAAAGAACCCTAAAAAGATCCTTAAGGTACTTTCAAGATCAAAACGGCCAACGGAGGGAGTGTTAACTCTATCGAGTTCCGTCTGCCATGGGCGGCAACTTCGGATGATTCAATGTTAGTGTTTGGTACACATCCGCTTCCCCCGAATTCCAGCGAATCTGAATTCAGGAGCTGGCTATAGGCTCCAGCAAGCGGAACGCCGAGGCGGTATGCGTGACGCACGACGGGGGTTGCATTGACAACAACGAGCAGATCGCTACCCCTGCCGGGAGGCGCCTTGCGAAGGAATGACCAGACCGTGTTCTCCGCATCGTGGAAGTCCACCCACTCGAATCCCTCGGCTCGATCATCAAGAATGCTGAGAGCCGACTCCTCGCGGTAAATCGCATTCAATCTGCCAACCAATTTCTGGATTCCCGCGTGGGGCTGATGCTCCAGCAGATGCCAGTCGATGCTTTGGGAGTGATCCCACTCGTGCCATTGGCCGATTTCGCATCCTTGGAACAGAAGCTTTTTGCCGGGATGGGTCCACATCCAGCTCAGGAACATCCTCAGGTTCGCCGCCTTCTGCCAGTCATCATCGGGCATTTTATTGAGCAGTGACCCTTTTCCGTGCACCACCTCGTCGTGACTCAGCACCAGCACGAAGTGCTCATGATACGCGTAGAGCATGGAAAATGTGATTTCGCCCTGATGATGCTTCCGATGAATCGGCGGACGGGCGATGTATCGCAACGAATCGTTCATCCAACCCATGTTCCACTTGAAACCGAAGCCGAGCCCACCGTCGTAGACGGGCTTTGAAACACCGGGCCACGCCGTGGACTCCTCTGCGATCGTCATGATTCCCGGATGACGGGAATAGCAGGCGGTGTTGAATCCCTTCAAAAATTCGATCGCCTCGAGGTTCTCGCGTCCGCCAAAGCGGTTTGGAATCCATTCGCCGGCATTGCGTGAATAGTCGAGGTAGAGCATGGAGGCGACGGCATCCACGCGAAGGCCGTCAATGTGGTACTCATCCAGCCAGAAGAGAGCGTTTGCGATCAGGAAGTTCCGGACTTCATTGCGGCCATAGTTGAAGATCAGCGTCCCCCAGTCACGATGCTCTCCCAAACGCGGATCCTCATGCTCGTAGAGAGCCGTTCCATCAAATCGGGCGAGGCCATGGGCATCCTTGGGGAAGTGTCCCGGCACCCAATCCAGAATGACCCCGATGCCTGCCTGGTGAAGTGCATCGACGAGGTGCCGGAATTCATCGGGTGATCCGAAGCGGCTGCTGGGAGCGTAGAAATTCACCACCTGATAGCCCCACGATCCGTCGAAGGGGTGCTCCATGACGGGAAGCAACTCCACATGGGTGAATCCCATCTCCTTCACGTAATCGACCAATTCCTTGGAAAGCTCCAGGTAACTGAGGGGTCGATCCTGCTCCTCGGGACGCCTGCGCCAGGATCCTAGATGTACCTCGTAGACAGACATCGGCTCCTCGTAGGCATTTCTTACCGCCCTCCGCTCCATCCAGTCACGATCAGTCCAACGATAACGTCGCAGATCGGTCACCATGCAGGCGGTCCGGAGATCATGCTGGGCAAAGAATCCGAAAGGATCCGTCTTCAAAAAGACATCCCCGTGGGGACCGCGGATTTCGAACTTATAATGGGTGCCCTCGCCGACTTCCGGGATGAAAATCTCCCAGACACCGGACCCTCCGAGGCGCCTCATCAGATGACGCCGCCCATCCCATGAGTTGAAATCCCCGACAACGCTCACGCGCTGGGCATTGGGCGCCCACACGGCAAACGCCGTGCCTTGGATGCCATCCATCTCGCGTGGGTGCGCCCCAAAAACCTTGTAGGCTTCCAAGTGCTCCCCTTGGCCAAAGAGGTAAAGATCCAGTTCCCCAAGGGTCGGGGAAAAAGCATACGGGTCACTGACGTGCCGGGTCGAACCATCGGCAAACGTGATGTCGATCACGTAGTCCCGAGGGGCCGAGGGCAACTGCTTCAAGCTATCAGCCTCGAACAAGCCATCGGCATGTACCTTGGTCAGCGGAAGTTTCTCTCCGTTGATGAAACTGAGTGCAACACTTGCTGCCCCTGGATAAAAAACCCGGGCAACCGTCCGGCCCGACTCCTCCCTACGCACGCCAAGGATTCGATGAGGATCGCAATGCCGGCATTCCAGAAGCGGATAAAGATCCTCGGAGGCCAGAAGCACGGAGGCGGAGAGGCTTCCAGCAGCGGCGGGCTTGAGGCTCTTGTTCATAACGTCACCATGAGTCCCAATCGCTGAGACGACAAGGCCTTCCTAACCAGGCGATTGCCGAATCAAAGAGCCTCGAACCGACTGAGCGTCCTGAAGATCTCGTAGCGCTCGGCGATATCGGACTTTGTCACTGTCCTGAGACGATCCATGCTGAAGGACTCGACGTTAAAACTCGCGATCACGCTTCCTTCCACCACCGCCTGACGGAGATGCTCAAAAGGGATTTCCATCTTTTCTGAGAGTTCTTCATCACTGAAGTGGCGGCTTGCGAGGTATCCGGCAAGACCGCCCGCAAAACAATCCCCGGCGCCGGTCGGATCCTGAATGTCCTCGAGGGGATAGGCAGGGCAACTGAAGAACTGTCCGTCTCCGAAGAGGAGGCACCCATGTTCGCCTTTCTTGATCGCGACGGTCGAGGGTCCCATTTCACGGATGCGGCGACCCGCCTTGATCAGACTGGTCTCACCGGTGAGTTCTCGCGCCTCTCCATCGTTCAGGATCAGCATGTCCACACGGGCAATGAGGCGTAACAACTCCTCCTTGGCGATGTTGATCCAGAGATCCATCGTGTCGGCGATGACGAAATGGGGTCGGCTCAACTGATCCAGCACATGATGCTGAAGCGCCGGGGCGATATTACCGAGAAGTACCATTCTGGCCGAGCGGTAAGCCTCGGGAAGATCGGGGGTGAAATTTTCGAAAACATTGAGTTCCACCGAGCGGGTCTCGCGCTGATTCATGTCCCACAGGTATTCACCGGACCAGCGGAAGGTTTTTCCGGGAACAACCTGCAGTCCCGTCAGGTCCACATTCCGATTCTTGAAAAACTCGATGTTCTCCGTTGGAAAATCATCGCCGACGATTCCGACCAGATTCACCGGGGAGAAGAAACTTGCCGCCACCGAGGCATAGGAGGCTGATCCGCCCAGAATATCCGCCCGCTCCTCGATGGGAGTCTTGACGGTGTCGAGAGCGATAGAACCAAGGACAAGAAGTGACATGGGAAAAGGTGTTTGGACTGAAGACTGAGGGCTAAGGGAGAGCAAAGGCTTTTACTTTCCGGCAGCGGCTTTCTTGGCGCCCCACTTGGAGCACCAGAGAACGATCGGCGAGGCGACGAAGACGGAGGAGTAGGTTCCGACCAGAATGCCGATCAGGATCGCGAAGGCGAAGTCCTTGAGCACCGCGCCGCCGAAGAAGAAGAGCGTCGCCACCGAGAGGAGCGTCATGCCGCCGGTCAGGATCGTGCGTCCGAGGGTCTCGTTGATGCTACGGTTCATGAGTGCCTCGACGCTTCCGCCGGTTCGGTTGCGGAGGCCTTCGCGGATACGGTCGTAAACCACGATGGTGTCGTTGATCGAGTAACCAGCGATCGTCAGGATAGCACCCACCATCACGAGGGAGAGCTCGCCTCCGGTAAGGGAGAAGACACCGACCGTGATGATCACGTCGTGGAGAAGCGCCACCAGCGCACCCACCGCAAACGAGAATTCAAAGCGAAGCGTCACGTAGACCAGGATGCCGATCATGCCGAGGCCGAGTGCCAGCAGCGCCTTCTTGGCAAATTCCAAACCGATCTGGGCGCCGACTTTTTCCTGCTGGGCAGCGGTGAGTTTCCGGTCAGGGAAGCTCGCCTTCAATTTCTCGTAGATCTTTCCGGAGGTATCCACAGCACTGCGGATGGCAAGCATCTGCTGGGTGCCGGCCTGCTCGAGTTGGATGGTCTCCTCGGTGAGATGAAGTGGTTCGAGTGCCGAGCGTGCCTCGTTGACGGTGAGCGCCGGTTGGGAGTCGATGACCAGCAGGTCACCGCCTCGGAAATCGATACCGAAATTATTGGCACCGCGGATGGCGAAGAATGCCAGTGATCCGCCGATCAGAACAAGGGAGACAAAGACAGCAACCACGCGCTTGCCAAGGAAGTTGAACTGATGGCTCGGGGCCAGATTCGCCATCGTGAGACGCTTGAGGCTGGCAAATTTCATCATCCAGCGGAAGGCCGTCCGGGTGAAGAGGATCGCCGAGAAGAGGGAGGCGACGATGCCGAGCATCAGCGTCACGGAGAAGCCGCGGACAGGCCCCGTTGCCTGCCAGAAGAGAATACCCGCCGTGATCAACGTCGTGGCATTGGCGTCGAAGATCGCGCTGAAAGCCTTGTTGTAGGCGCCGTCGATCGCCGCTCCGAGCGATTTGCCCGCGCCCAGTTCCTCACGGAGACGCTCGTAGAGCAGCACGTTGGCATCCACCGCCAGTCCGATTGTCAGGATGATACCGGCGATTCCCGGAAGGGTCAGGACGAAATGGAACATCGCCATCATGCCGAAGAGCAGCACGATGTTGATCCAGAGACCCACGAGGGCTACGCATCCGGCAAGGCGGTAGTAAAAAACAACGAAAAGCATCACGAGGGCGAGACCGCCGATTCCCGAGACGATGCCGCTACGGATCGAGTCCTGACCAAGAGTGGGGGAGACACTGCGGGTCTCTTCGATCGTCACCGGGGTGCGGAGCGGATTCTCCAGGACACTGGCGAGTTCGCGGGCTTCCTTCTCCTTGAAGTTTCCAGTGATCGTGGCCTGACCTCCCGCGATGGGACCGTGACTGATGGCGGGAGCACTCTGAATCTTTCCATCCAACAGGATTGCAAGGCGTCCCTGGTGAGGAGCGAGTTGGGTTGTCAGCTCAAAGAAGGTCTTGGCTCCATCCCCATCGAGATTGAGCGAGACCCCGTATCCCTGCTGGTCAAAGTAGGCGAATGCTCTGGTGACATGCTCGCCGGCAAGATCTGCCTCCTTTTTCACGAGGAGGCGTTCCGTGATATCCTTGCCCTGAATGTTCTGAACATGCTCCTTGATGACAAACCCAGGAGGGAGGATTGCCTCGCCCTTGTCGATCTGGGCGATGAGAGTGGCGGAGTTGGGGTGTACTTCGGCGAATTCCAGCTTTGCCACCTGCTGCAGTTGCTCTTTGGTCGACTGGATCTGTGCGGGATCAAGCCCGGGGATCTGGACAAGGATCCGGCTGGTTCCCTGAGGGGCAATCACCGGCTCGCTCACACCGAACTTGTCAACACGCTTGCGGATGACTTCGACCGCCTGCTGGAGCATGTCGGCGGTGATCGGCTGATCGTTCTGAGGGACCAACTGCAAGAGGAATGACGTTCCGCCACGCAGGTCGAGGCCGAGGCGGATCTTCTTCGCAGGGGGGGTTGCTGAATCAAGGCAGAAGAGCAATAGAAGCACCGTCAGGACAGCACCGAGCCAGCGCTTCTTGCCGTCACTCTCCGTGGAGAAGTACCAAGCGAAGAGACCGAGGATCAATAATCCGAAGAAAAATGTAAGCAGTGGAGTCATGACTTAAGAACTTGAGGCTTGGAGGCTTGGGGACAACAAAGGTGTCTTGATAACCCGGGATATTCCGTCAGGGAAAAATGAACTAAGAGGAAGATTCCTCACTGCTTCCCTCGGAAGAACGATCCAGGACGGTGGCCACGGCAGCCTTGTCGATTTCAATTTTCACGTTGTCAGCGACCTTCAGAAGAACGGTGCGCTCCTTCACGTTAGAAATCATGCCGTAAATCCCGGAACTGGTCACCACCTTGTCTCCGGTCTTGATCGATTCGATTAATTTCTGCTGCTCCTTGCGCTGCTTCTGCTGGGGACGAATCAGGAGGAAATAGAAGATGAGGCCGATAAAGATCAGCGGGACAAACTGGGTGAGCGGGTTGGGAGCGGGCGCCCCGGCGGGGGTTGCGGAGTCCAGAAGAAGGGGGAGAAAGGCTGTTGCGGAAAAAACCATAGCCTCCCTAGGTAGCCTAGGGAACCGCCACAGGGCAAGGCCTCAATGCCCCAGATAGGCCGCCTGGATCTCGGGTCGGTTCTTGATCTCGGGTGAAGGGCCCTCCAAGTGGATGTGCCCTGTCTCGAGAACATAGGCGTAGTCGCTCACTTTCAGCGCCAACGAGGCATTCTGCTCGACCAGCAGCATCGTCATCCCACGCTCCCTGTTCAGTGAAACCAATCGTTCGAAAATCGTCTCCACAAGCAGGGGGGCGATCCCGAGCGACGGTTCGTCCAGCATCAGGCATCGGGGCCTCCCCATCAGGGCGCGGCCGATTGCCAGCATCTGCTGTTCCCCACCGCTGAGCGTTCCCGCCCGCTGGAAAATGCGCTCTTTTAGCCGGGGAAAAAACTCCCCCACCCACTCGAGATCGGCGGCGATCTCCTTGCGATCACGGCGCAGATAGGCACCCATCATGAGATTTTCCTTCACGGTCAGATCAGGGAAGACAAGCCGCCCCTCAGGAACATGGGCAAGGCCGCCGGCTACGATCCGGTGGGCTGCCCAACCGGTGATCTCCCTTCCATCAAAGCAAATCGATCCGGCGGACGCAGGAACAAGGCCTGATATCGTCCTGAGCGTGGTCGATTTGCCGGCGCCATTGGCTCCGATCAGCGTGATGATGCTGCCTTGCGGCACCTTCAGCGAGAGTCCGTTTAGCGCACGGATACCTCCGTAACGGACCTCCAGCCCGGTGATTTCCAGCATCGCTTTCTCCGTATCGTTACTCATACCTACTCATCGTGGCTTGTTCCGAGATAGGCGGCGATCACCTTGGGATCGGCGCGGATCTCTGAGGGGGTTCCGGCGGCAAGCACCTTTCCCTGATCCAGCACATAAAGTCGCTCGCAAATTCCCATGACAACCTTCATGTCATGCTCCACGAGCAGCACAGCCGTCCCGAACTCCCCGCGGATCCTTGCAATCAGTTGTTTCAGCTCCTCCTTCTCGGTCGGATTCATTCCGGCCGCAGGCTCGTCCAGCAAAAGAAGACGAGGTTTGGTGGCCAAGGCCCTGACAATCTCAAGGCGCCGTTGATCCCCGTAGGGAAGACTGCGGCTGGGATGGGCGGAAGCCTCCTCGAGACCGAAATAAGCAAGCAATCGACGCCCCTCTTCCTGAATCTCCTCCTCCTCGTCGCGGAAGGAATTCCCGCGGCGCACCGTATTGATAAGACCGTTGCGCAGGCGCGCGATGAAGGAGGTGCGCACATTCATTCCTACATCGAGCGAACCGAAGAGTCGGATATTCTGGAACGTCCGCGCCATACCGAGCGCATTGATGGAGTGGGGAGGGAGGCCGGCCACGCGCTTCCCTTCGAAGAGGATCTCACCCTCGGTCGGCTTGTAAACCCCGGTCAGGATGTTGAAGAGAGAGGTCTTTCCGGCTCCATTCGGGCCGATCAATCCCAACAACTCGCCGCCGTTGATTTGTATCGAGACATCGGTCAGCGCCGCGATTCCTCCAAAGCGGAGGGAGCATTTCCTGACTTCAAGGAGTGCTTTGGTGGCCTTCATGCAGCTTCGGGGGCTTTTGTTTTCCGGAACTGGCGCGGGACAAGCCTGCTCAGGAATGGTGCCAAGGATTCCATCGGCCGGAAAATCATGAAAAGAATGATGATCAGCGCATAGACGACCATCCGGTACTGCGAAAGATCCCTCAACCACTCGTTGAGCAGGGTGATCATGATCGCGGCGACGGCAACCCCCACGGGGCGACCGAGTCCGCCAAGGATCACCATCACGATGATCTCGAACGACCGCAGGAAGTTGAACCCCTCGGGACTAATGAACTCCACCGCATGGGCATATAGAGCGCCCGCGACTCCCGCAAAGAAGGCTCCGATCACGAAAGCCGTGACCTTGAACCGCGTCGTGTCGATCCCCATGGCTGCGGCTGCGATCTCGTCGTCCCTCACGGCTAGAAATCCCCGACCATAGGTTGAGCGGACGAGTGCAATCATCGTGTAGAGGGTCACGACTGCCGCTCCGACGGCCCAGAAGAGATTGGTCGCGGGAAGGATTCCCTCCATACCCCGGGCACCCCCGACGGCATTGGTATTCTGGAGCAGGACACGGATGATCTCCCCGAAACCGAGTGTCACCATCGCGAGATAATCTCCCCGCAGGCGGAGCGACGGTCCCCCGACAATCAGTCCTGCGAAAGCGGCAATAAGCCCGGCAATGATCAGGACCGGAAGAAATGTCAGCTGCGATGCCCAGGAAGCACCGGTCCATGCGAGGTGGGGAAAGAGTGCTGGCAGAGCCTTGCCGGTGAGCAACGCCGAGGCATAGGCACCGACCGCCATGAAGGCCGCATGGCAGAGGGAAAACTGCCCCGTCTCCCCCATCACAAGATTCAGCGAGACAGCCAGCATCACGTTGATGGCGGCGAAAACGATGACCTGCGTCGTGTAAGGGTCGATCACCCCGCCGCAGCATTGCAGGATCACGGCGACGGCAATTCCCACTGCCAAGGCAAGCCGGGGATTCTTGATACGGGCGTGATAGGAGCGAAACACGGGAAGAGGAGTATCGTCTAGTTGTGCTTAATCGGAGCCTTTTCTGGCAACGGGAATCGGAAGCAGCGGAAGTCTTTCGGGATTCCACGGATTCCGTGAGCACTCCGACTCTTCTAGAAGAAGCCGCATTCTGCAAGCGAGGCCGATCGCATCGTGCAGTTCCAACCCGAGATGCCACGGCTCGTACGACGCCAGATTTACCTCCGCCAAAAGAAAGAGACGTCGCGCGGGTTGAAGTCGCCGACCATGCTTGGGATGGCCGGGATGGGCAGACTGAAGCTTGAGATGAACAAATCCTCCCGCGAGTTGGATCAATCCCTTGTAGTAGGCATAGTCCGGAGCCTGGCGTCCCTCCCTGAGCCAGAGATGCTCCAGCACATCATGAGCCTCGTAGTAGTTCCCCGAGTTGAAGCACTCAAAGTACCCGAGGTAGTGGGCATCGAACCTCCCATCACCCGACGTTGCGTTGAGTCCCCGGACAAATTCCTCGATACGGTCCGATTTTTTCACACAGGAAGTTTTCCAAGCTGATTTCAATCAAGAACAGAGCGTGTCTTACCGGAATAGTTGCGTCCTTTCCAACTCACCCCGGCTCCCTGACAGAGCCTCCAACTGTTGAGCGCGATCATCAGGGCCAGGATAACGGCGAACGGGTGTGCAATGAATCCGATCCATGAAGTCTGGAACCGAATGGTGATCATCAACCGCATTGCCATGATCAGGACCACGGCGAGAAGCGCCGCCGATAGCATAGAGCCTCCGCATATCATCAACAGGAAGGGAAGCAGGAAGAGGTTGAAAATCACAACCCCGAAGAGAGCAAAGCCGACATGGGACTCCTCGAAGACAGGCCGGAGATTCTTGGAGAAACCGTCCCAGAGCTCTGAAAAGCCGGAATACATTCTGCATTTGAGAAGATCGATGCCATCGGCATTCACCAGACGCATCCCCTCGCCGGTTCGAGATGCCACGCGTCGCCCGAAGGCAATATCCTCAACCAAGTGATCCTTCAGGGCCTCGTGCCCCCCGAGGACATCATAGGAATGGCGTCGAAAAAGAAGAAACTGTCCGTTGGCAGCACCAAGCGCGGCCAACCGCATGCGAGTGAATCCCCAGCGTGCGGCACGCCCTGGCTGCTCCTGCAGCAATCGGAGAAGCGGAAACGGATGGAAAGCCATGAAGAGAAGGTACCCGAGGGGAATCACCAATTTCTCGGACCAACTACCCGTGATCTGATCAGGCCAGATCGAGAGAAGATCAGCCCTTGTCGACACGGCATGAGTCAGCGAGGCCCCGATGCACGCAGGCCCATGAATCGTGTCGGCATCCGTGAACAGGAGATATCCGCTCTCTGCGGAAGCAGCGAGAGAGAGCTGGTGGCAGGCCCAGTTTTTACCGACCCATCCCTCGGGCAATTCCTCTCCATGAAGGATACGGAGCCTACTGCCCGGCTCATCGCTGAAGCCGAGTTCCCTGGCAATTCCGGCGGTCTCATCCG
>Ga0164296_1003697_pt1 | contig 14297 bp, 21 predicted proteins | sample GEODES057metaG_FD_113533 | JGI IMG/M metagenome (GOLD analysis project Ga0164296, IMG submission 113533) | Dystrophic lake water microbial communities from Trout Bog Lake, Wisconsin, USA - GEODES057 metaG | ecosystem: Environmental > Aquatic > Freshwater > Lake | place: USA: Trout Bog Lake... | reverse complement strand
TCGGGTCATCGCCGCTGCCTTAGCGACTGCTGCGTTTGCCGAACAGGTCCAGCCCCGCATGATTGCACAGAAAATCACCCGTAGTATCAGCAAATTGCAAGAGGAATTTACACCAGAACAGTTGGCGGTGGGTAGAAACGTGTCAGATTATTTAAAGAGGATTGGGGTTTACAAGTGACCTATACTTTTGATGTAATTATCTTAAGGAGGTGGTTATGGATACTGAAGTTCGCAAAGAACAAATAAGATTAGAGGATTGTTGTGTATGAAGTGTAATGTTAGTTTGGGCAACGTTGAAGATAGTATAGATAAACTTATTGGTTTAATTGCATACCTAAAGGCATACAAATGATGGAAAAGTATAAAACCATCCCGCAAAAAGAATTACTGCATATTATGAAACGGTTTTTAGCCAATCGTAAAAGAGGGATTAGCAAAGAATTGTTTTGCGAGTTGGCGGGGATTAGTCGAGCGCAGTTATTTAAAGTTTTTGTGTCGGAAGATTTGCCAATGACCATTTATGTGCAAAAAAGAGTCAGTAAAGCGTATTTAGAGTTTAAAAATGGTGAAGTTGGGGTGTACATGAACCGTGACAAATCAAAATTTGTACAATATCGTAAAGAAGCAATCCCACCGATGCGCAAAGGAAATAGGATTGAGCTAGTCAATGGCAAGATTCAATTAAAAATAGGAATCATCAATCGCAACGATTATTCGAATCAAACACTTGACGAACAGTTGAAAGGGGAGAAAAATGGCAGTATTATCTGATTATAAATGTGAGAAACACGGTTACTTTGAGAGTCGTAAATCAGAATGTCCAATGAAAGGTTGTGACAGTGAAGTCTATCAAGTCTTTTTACAAGCACCTGGTTACGTTACCAGCAAAACGAAAGCTACCGATAAGCGGGTCAAGCAACTTGCCATTGACTTTGACATGTCCAATATTAAGTCTACCCGTGAAGGCGAGAACCAAGCTGGATACCTCAAACGCAAGAACAAACTCTCCGACAAAGAATTTGCCCAAGCAAACGAAATGGTGGCAGAGAAAAACAGAGCTTATCAAAACAAATATCCGAATGTTCAAAATGCGCCAGAAGAATCCAACGAACCCAAGTTGCGAGATTCCGTCATCTGGGGAGGCGGTGGACAAAAGATGGGCATGAATATGGAATCCGTTTTAAAAGGTCAATTCAATCGCCCTGTCGGTGCGCAGCTCGGAGTTGAACCCGAACTTACTTCATTTGCACCTTCCCAAGCGGGAATTAAATCGGGCCCTAAAACGGCAAGCTATATTGCTGACCCAGATAACCTAAAGATTAAATAATGAAAATACCTAAACCCCCTTTAGAACGTGAAGATTTTTATTTGGACATTATTCAAAAATGTTTAGTGTCCAGAGATACCCGTAAGGGGGACTATACTAATTTACGCTCGTTTTATTTGTTTGGATCAAATCCCGAAGAACCACCAGCGTATTTTAATAAAATTAATCCACACATTGATCAACTTACTTCTTTCTTGTATTCAAGCGAAACCACAAGGTTTTCAATTCAATTAGGTGCTTCTGTCCCCGCAACCGAACATCGCAAAACCCCTAATCTGACCACCGCCTTAAATGACGAATGGCTCAACTCCAATGCCGACCAAGTATTTTCAACTGCCTTGACGTGGGCGTTGGTGTACAACAGTACGTTTATTAAGTTGGTGTACCGCAAAGGGATTCAACCGTACATGATTGAACCATCTTCAATGGGGGTGCTGCGGGAAGATAGTCCTTATGCAGACCGCCAAGAAGCAATGGTGCAAACGTATTACATTACTCGTAGTGAACTCTTAGACCGACTGTATAGCCACCCACAACGTGAAGCGATTATGAAACGGGTGACAACCGGTGTGCGAGTAGCAGAATCCGATATTCCAGAGGGCGTAAACCGCATTATTACCTCCCAATCCAATCCTGTTTTAAGTGGTAACGTCAATTTAGAACTCTACGGCACCAATCGGTACAAAGCACAAGTGGCTGAAGACATGGTAGAGATGAGAGAGTTATGGATTTGGAATAGTGAAACCAGTGATTATCAAGTTGTGACTATGGCAAGTCCTGGTGTGTTACTTTACGATCGACCTGGCGAAACCATGTTCCTTAAAGGCGAATGTCCGTTTGTGCAAATCTGCCCTGTGCCACAATACGATTATTATTGGGGCGCTTCTGAGGTTTCAAAGTTAACCAATTTACAAACCTTGCGCAATACCCGTATGGCAGAGATTTTAGACATTTTGGCACGTCAAACCAAGCCACCAAGAGTGTTTTCGGGCTTGGGCGGTATTTTGGATGAGAAATTTAGTGCATTAAACTTTCCAGGCACCCATATTGCTTCTGATATGCCAGGCGCTAAGGTCGATAACCTTGCCCCAGAGATGCCCGCTGATTTATTTGAGGTCATCCACGAAATTGATGCCATGTTCTCGGAAGTATCGGGTATTTCAAACGTATTATCGGGTAAAGGCGAGTCGGGTGTGCGTTCACAAGGGCATGCTAGTCAATTAGCCCGTTTGGGTAGCTCAAGAGCCAAAAAACGTGCTTTAATTGTAGAAGATAGTCTTGAAAAAGTGGCAACTTTGTTTTTAAAGATGATGAAGCAGTATGACAACACTTATTTTCAAGATGTAGATGGAAAACCATTTATTGCCGAACAATTTACCAATGATTTTGTGGTAAAAGTGGATGCGCACAGTAATAGTCCTATCTTTACTGAAGATTTAAAACAGTTGGCATTTAATTTATTTAAAGCTCAAGCAATTGATAAAGAATCTTTACTTGACTTATTAGAGCCTCCAATGAAACAATTACTAAAAGACCGATTGAAACAACGTGAGGAAAAAGAAAGAATGAATCCTCCAGAAGCAAAAGGTAAAGAAGCACCTAAACAGAAAATGGATGAATAATGGCAGTAGGAAATGTAGCGCCTCGTGCAGACCAACCAAGAGTATCAACGGAATCGTTGAAACGGGCGGATTCTACTCCAAGTTTGCAATACAGAAATACTGGTATTAAAAGTTTTAATCGGGGTTCGAACAAAAATTACGGACGAGCCACGAGGGGATAAAAACGGGTTTCCCGTAAGAAGGAAAAGGGTGTTGGCTGCCAGCCCTAATTGGTGGACGCTATCGCAACAGGAGCTTACCATGCGTAAAGGAAGAAAAGGTCGTAAAGGTCGTAAGTAATCCGCAAGGATCTTACGGTTTGACCGTTTAAACCTCCCTTTGGGGGTGGGAATAGAAATATTACCCCCTACTTGACATTTTTACAGAAAGGTTTAATCTTTCTTGTAATTAGATAGGAATTTATTATGAGCATGCCCCCCGATCAGTTGATGAGCTTGTTGAAAAACCAAAAGGACAAAGCGACTCCTACGGGAACTCCGCCTGTGCCAGAAACGGGTGGTGGCATTTCAGATCCTTCTTCACCTCCAATGGCTTCACCAATGTCTACCCCCGAACCAAAGATGGGTGAACGTGAAGCATCATTACTCAATATTTCAATGGCAATGGATTTGTTAGAACAAGCCTTGCCAGCTCTCGGTAGTGAATCCGAAGAAGGTCAAAAAGTATTAAACGGTATCCGTACCTTGACCACCATCTTGGGCGCAAAGAAATCCAAAGTGAACTCTTTGCAGCCGACTGAAATTATGCAAATGTTACAAAATTTACCTCAAGCGGGCGGTGCTACGCCAGAGGGTAAAGCAATGCAACAAGCACCATTAATTCCTGGCATGTCACCCGGTGGTGCGCCTCCTCCAATGCCTCCAATGGGCGGTGGAGCGGGCGGTCCTCCTCCTGGTATGCCACCACCACAACCTATGTAAAGGAAATAAAATGGAACTTTTTAAACCAAGAGGTGCAGCATCTCCAAGAAGACCAACTGACAACAATCAGAAAAATGGTCAAATTGTTAACACTCCCCGCTTTTCGCAGTTTGGCGGTTTAGATGGAATCAGCAAGGGTGGTTATAAAAATCAAATGACCACATCCAGACCTGGTGACACCAAAAAAGTTATTTAAACAAATAGGGGATAAATATGTCTTTAGAAGATCTATCATTCGAACAACGTGACGAGTTAGCTATGTTAGCCAAGCAATTGGCTGACAACCCAGAAACTAGGGAAAACTTTTTACGTTTGACCAAACAAGTTAAGCCAGACTTAACTATTCCAGAACTCGCTCTCAAAGATGACTTAGCCAAACAATTGAAGGTGTCGCAAGACAGTTATCAAAAGTTAGAAGCCAAGTTTAAGCAAAAAGAGCAAATGGAAAATTTACAAGAACTTCGTAATCGTTTAGTGGAAGATGGTAAAGCATCCAAAGCCGACATACCAGAAATTGAAAAATTAATGGTGGAAAGACAAATCAACGATCACGAAACTGCTGCTGATTATTTTAGATGGATGAAGCAAGCAGCCACACCGACTTCTGATGCGTCTATGGGTTACAATCCAAACGTAATGAAGAAATTTAACCTTGAATCATTTATGAAGAATCCAATTCAAGGTGCAAGAAATGAAGCAGCAGCGGCGCTAGCTGATCTACAAAAAAACCGTAGACCAATTGGCATTTAATAGTAAGTAGGGGATATTTACTTTAGGAGTTGATTATGCCAATAGGCGGAGGAATAGTACCAGCTTCGGGTAGTGCGCAATACAACGAATTAACTTATGTTACTCGTCGTGCGTTTGTCCCTAAGATGGTTGTACAATTATACAATAGCACACCCTTGATGGCTGCTTTGATTGGTAACAGTCAACAAGCGTCTGGTGGTGTTTCTCAAATCTCAGTCCCAGTACAAGGTGCGCCGTTTGTGAATGCGCAGTGGTCAGACTACTCTGGTAGTTTTACACAACCCTCAGTACAACAAGGTGCGTTCTTATCAGAATTTAACCTTAAACTCATGATTGCACCTGTACCTTTCTTGGGTATGGAAGGTGCAGTTCAACAAGACTATGCAATCATTCCTTTGATTGAAGCTCGTATGAACGATACAACCAACGTCATGCTTGATGCAATGGCAACTGCGTTGTTCTCCAACACAACTAATACACAACAGTTTATTGGTTTGCCTGGTGCAATTGATGACGGTACCAACTTAGCCACTTACGGAAACATTAACCGTTCTACTTACGGCTGGTGGAAATCTAAAGTGTATAACGCTGGTAATGCAAACCCAACTCGTCAAAACGTGTTGCAATACATTTCTGGTACAGTAAAAAACGGTGCAGAAGTTCCAACATTTGGTGTGTGTGGTTTTGGTACATGGACATTATTGGCTCAAGACTTTGTAGGTCAAGAACAGTATGTCATTACTCCAGGTCATGCGTTTGATGGCGATAGCAATGGACCGCAAGCTGCGTTCAGAGCCTTGATGGTTGCTGGTGTTCCAATTTATCCAGACCCATATTGCCCAGAAGGAACGATGTATTTTATTAATTCAAATTACCTAAGTTTATACATTCATGATCAAGGATCATTTGTATTTACAGGTTTTGAATCTACTTTACCTAACTGGCAGATTGGTTATGTTGGTGCAGTGTTAATGATTGCGGAATTAGTTTCTGTTAAACCAAAATCAATGACTCGTGTCACTGGTTATAACTCAATTTCACTATAAGGAGCGTATAACATGGCACTCGGTCTAAATAAAATTTTATTGGCAAACACCAATACCAACACTCCAGGCGCTTATCCGCAAACAGTGGTGATTTCTGCAATTGGTACGGGCAATACAACTGCGATGAACGCTGGCACATTAATTGCTCAGTATGTTCCCGCTGGTTTGTATATTATGCCTGTCAACACTACTGCAAACGTTGCTATTGAAGTGAATAGTGGAACCAACAACAACAACTGGTCAACTTATGTTGCTGCTAACTCTGGCGGTACAATTATTTCTGATGGCTATAACGTGCGTGCAAACGCAACGGTTACAAACCAGTCATTAACTTTGTATACGGTCAACGGCGGTCAAGCAGTAAACCAAACCTTTGTAAGTTAAGGAGTAAATCATGGCAAACGCTGATTCAGTTGCACAGTTTACGCTTGACTCGTTTAGTAACGGTCGTCTTGCGGTGGTTCGTGCAACATCATTAAATACTGGCGGTAACGCAGTTATTACTTTGCCATTATTAAGTGGCGGATTAACCAACGGTGGTGGAGTAGGTAACTCTGGTGGCGTAATTGTTCGCAGAGTTACGATTCAAAATCCAAGTGGCAGTGTATCATCCGCCAACGTGTCTATTTCTGCAACCAACAATAATGCAAACGTTGTTTTTGGTAATACCGTTTTATCAACACTTACGGGTGTTGGTACATGGCAAGACATTACACCGTCTGCGCCTTACACAACAAACGTGGTATCGGGTGTGGTTACGCAAGCATTATATGTAAACATTAACACCCCATCTGGAAACGCTAATACCGTTGACATTTGCGTGTATGGTGACGTAGTAAGTTTTTAATTTTTGAAGGGGATAAGATGTCAACTGTATTTGTAACGAATAACACGGACTATGAGGTTTGCGATGGATACGATGGTAAATTTTATAATTTTCCAAAAAATGAAACTGTTGAAGTTCCTATTGAAATTGCTATTCATGTTTTTGGTTATGACCAAGAAGACAAAAAACCATATTTGACTCGTTTAGGTTGGGTAAAAAGTGGCGCTGATTACAAAGAGGGTTTTAAATCCTTAGCGCTTGTTGATATTCAGCTTGAACGACCAAAAAAGAACCAATCGTTATCCCCGTTGGTGGAGAGAGTACCCTTGCCTGACTCACATCAAGCGAGGGGAAAAATCCTTAAAGCAGTTTAAACTATGAATAAAACATGGCAACTTTACAGAGCTATCTCACCGATGTTCAACGATTGTTGCACGATGCCAACCTTAATTTCTATACTCAACAACAGTTAACTGACTATATTAATTCGGCTAGGGAGCGTGTGGTTCGTGACACAGGGTGTTTACGACAAATTGCAGTAACACAAGTCCCTACAATTCAAGGTGGCACCCCTACGGCTTGGGTTGCCAATACGGCGGTCACTGCTGGACAATATGTCTTTAGCAATATTTTTATTTATCAATATAAAACAAGCGGAACCAGTGGATCGACTGCGCCACCTTATCCCGCATCGGGCGCTAATAATTATAGTAATTATCCGCCGACTACTGCGTTTGCGGATGGTACTGCCACACTGTTGTATGTAGGCAACTGTGAAATTATTACTTACGAGAATATTTCATCTATTTTGGCAACCATGCCGTTGTCTATTTCGTCTGGTAATACCGTGCTTGATGTTCTTAATATTAATCTGTATTGGGGTAATACACGGGTGCCTCTCGACTATGCACAGTGGTCTGAATTTAATGCCAAGATGCGTTTCTGGCAAAACTACATTGGCAGACCTTTAGTCTTTAGTATTTACAGTGAAAACAGAATTTACATAGGTCCAATACCAGATCAAAGCTATCAAATTGAAATAGATTGCGTGGTGTTACCTAATGCCATGAGTTTATCTACGGCAACAGTAGCCGATGTTATTAATGATCCTTATTCGGGGGCGGTAAAATTTTATGCTGCTTACTTAGCCAAGTATTATGAACAATCTTTTGGTGAAGCGGAAATTTATAAACAAGAATATACAACGCAAGTCAGATCAATTTTAAATTCAGTTTTCACCAGGCGGATACCATCGGTTTATGGCACAGGATTTTAAATGGCAAGCGCAGAACAGAAAAAATCTTACAAGGTGGTTAAGGAATTTAAGAGTCTTAACACTAAAGCCAACCGTACATCAATTGGAGATGACGAGTTTAGTTGGCTAGAAAATGTTCAGCCTGTAGGTTATGCCAACTTAAAAATCATTCCGACTGTATCTAATGTTATCAACGCAACAGGCAACATTGTTACTTTCAGTAGTACGGTTACTACCTTTGCTTCTGTCAATTTAGGGCAAAACGATTACATTGTTGGTTTTGAAAACAATGGTGGCGCACAATTTTACAATGTTCAGACTTTAGCAACAGGCAATGTGTCGGCTGCGGGTACGTTTTCCAATTCTGAGATAAATTACTCACAATACAACAATGATCGGATGTTGATTCTTGACCCGAGCAAAGGTTTGTTTAGTTGGGATGGAAACAACACGGTTTCAATTGGCTCGATTGGCACAATTGCTTTAACTTCTGCGGGCAATGCTTATACTTCGGCACCCACAGTCACTATTTCTGCACCAGATCAAGTGGGAGGCACCCAAGCCAACGCAGTTGCAACTATTTTGAACGGAAATGTCAGTACCATTACGTTATTGACGGGTGGAACAGGCTATACCAATGGTTCTAACGTGTCGATTACCTTTTCGGGTGGCGGTGGCTCTGGTGCGTCAGCGATTGCGGGTATTACTACCTTTGCCACAGGCACATTGTCTTTTGCAGTAGTCAGCGGTGGCTCGGGTTATAGTAATACGGCAAATACCACAATTTCATTTACAGGCGGTGGTGGTACGGGTGCAGTGGCTAAAGCCATAGTGCAAGGTAATGCAATCACCCAAGTCATTATGACCAACAACGGCACAGGCTATACAAATGCCGCCAACATTATTGTGACAATTACGGGAACTGGTGGCAATACTGCCGTGTTACAACCTATTGTGTCAAACAATCAAAACGTAGGCGTAGCGACTTTTAGTGGTCGGGTGTGGGTAGCACAAGGAAGAACTGTTTATTACTCAGCAGCGGGTTTTTATAGCGATTTTACGAGTGTTTCTGCGGGTGCGTTGACATTAACCGACTCCACATTGCATGGAAACATTGTGCAACTCTTGGCAGCCAATAATTTTTTGTACATTTTTGGTGATGATTCGATTAACGTGTTCTCGGATGTGAGGGTGGTGACGGGTGGAGTTACTATTTTTACTAACACCAACGTATCGGCATCCGTAGGAACAAAACGACCTTACGCTATTTTTCCTTATTTTAGATCCGTTTTGTTTATGAATGATTACGGAGTTTATGCGCTGGTGGGATCAACAACCTCTAAATTATCAGATAGTTTAGATGGAATGATTCCAAACATTGATTTTAATAGTCCGATTTATGCGGGTCAAGTTTTATTAAATAACATTTTGTGTGCTGCGTTTAATTTTAGATATTATGATGCGGTGTTTTCTCAAAGTTATCGGTATATTCAAGCGGTGTTTTTTGAGAAAAAATGGTTTATTACTTCGCAAAACGACAATTTATCGTACATTACTACAGTTCCAGTATCGGGTAAAATTAGTTTATTTGGTTCAGACGGAACAACTCTTTATCGACTTTACAACGACAACACCAATAACATTTCTTCAATTGTGCAGACTGCTTTATTGCCAATGGAAGATAATATTCGTACTAAACAAGCCTTAAAGATTGGTATTGAAGGAACAAATACCAACTCAGCTGCCAATTTAAATGTCACTGTTGATAGTGAGGCGGGAACAAGTCCAATTACTTTGTTAACAAGTTTAGTTGGTTGGCAAAATAATGCGAGTCAATTAATTTCTTGGTCTAATGCTTCGGGAACAATTATTGGCTGGACAACAACAGGGTATTCTTTATTCAAATCTGACGCAAAACAGTATGGTAAATATCTTGGAATGACAATACAATCTAGTAGTACACCAGGCTTTGTTTATAACGGTTTTGAATTTGAACATGAATTAAGAACGAGGTTTTAATGCCAGTACCATATACATTCGCTACCGCTTCTACGACAATACCACTGTCGCAGTTAGACGCAAACTTTCAAACACCAATTACGATTGGTCAAACCAATGCAAATCTTGGTCAAGTAGTCACAACCATATTCGGGTTAACCCTAACTAACGTCAATATTACAAGTGGTAATGTAACCATTTCTAATATTACTGTGACCAATGTCACAACCGGAAATGCGGTAATAACTGGTGGAACAATTAGCAATACTACGCTGACTAATGTTGCAATCACAAGTTTATCAACACCTTTACCCAATAATTTATTGGCAAATTCTAGCGTTACTATTGGCAACACATCAGTTGCTTTAGGTTCGACAATTGGCAACATTGGTAATTTGACGTTGACCAATACAACTATTTCTAGTGTTGCAACAACATTCCCCAATAATTTTTTAAGCAATAACTCGCTCACTATTGGTAACACCACGATTGCTCTTGGTAGCACAACCGCCAACATTGGTAATGTGACATTTGCAAACGTCATTGTTCAAAGTGGAAACGTGGCTGCCGCTATTCCAACAACCACTATTGGTAATACAGTTGTTATTTTTGGTGGAACAATTGCTAATATTGGTAATGTTACTTTTGCAAACGCAACAATTCAATCTGGTAATGTTGCGTCAGCAATACCAACAACAACCATAGGAAACACCGTTGTTATTTTTGGTGGAACGGTTAGCGCATTAGGTAATATTGCTTTAAACAATGTCACGGTTAATAGCGTATCAACCGCAATCACCGCTGCACAGGGTGGAACTGGATTAGTAACTTTACCAGCCAATAATGTGTTGGTTGGTAATGGCACAGGGTCAGTAGTTTCTATTGCGCCTGGCAGTATTAATAACGTATTAACCTCGAATGGTACGGCTTGGATTAGTGCTGCCGCTGGTGCATTAGCGGGCAACGTCACCTACGGTAATACAACCGTAAATCTTGGTGGTACTTCACCAAGCATTGGTAATTTAACTTTGACAAATGCTAACGTAGCAACTGGAGTTATTGGTCCAACCGTAACGGCAACAACGCAAGCATCAACAGACAATTCTGCAAACGTAGCCACAACTTCATTTGTAAAAACTGCGGTTTCTGGTTCTTTACCTGGAATATTAGGTCAAACTTTTACGAGTAGTGGAACATTCACTATTCCAGCGGGAGTGACTGCTTTAAAAATTACTGTGGTAGGTGGGGGTGGTGGTAGTGCAGGTGCAGCAAACGGGTGTGGTAGTGATACAGGTGGAGCAGGTGGTGGTGGTGCAACTGCAATTAGTTATTTAACAGGTTTAACATCGGGAAATACTTTAGCCGTTACCGTTGGAGGTGGAGGAAATGCAGGAAATTCTACTCCATCAAACGGAGGAGCAGGTGGTACATCTTCCGTTGCATCAGGAACACAAAGTATTACAACTATTTCCTCAACAGGTGGTGGTGGTGGTGTAATTCACACATCAGCAGGAGCAGCTGGGGGAACTGCGACAGGTGGAACTTTAAATATTCGTGGCGGTAATGGTTTTAGTAGCGGAGGTATTACTTTATTTTCTACAGGTTCTTTAGGTGGTAATGCTGCAGGTAATTTATATGGTGGTGGTGCTAGTCAAACCAGTGTTAACAATACTACAGCATCAGGTGGAGCAGGTGCATCTGGTTTAGTTATTTTTGAATGGTAATAAATATGACAACACAAAATTATTTATTGGTTGAAAACAACGTGGTTACAAATTTAGTTGTTTGGGATGGCGATGTTAACACTTGGACACCTCCTTTGGATGCAACAATGTTATTACAAGCCACAACGCCAGCAGTGGTATGGGGATTAAACACTGAGAAAACCGACTACGTTTTAATTGAAATAGTTGGGGAAGGGGCAATTGGTTTTACTTGGAATGGAACAACTCTTACCACCAATCAATCAAAACCAAACCCTGTTGTTCAACCTCAAACAACTGGAACTGCTAACGCATAATGGTTACAAACGTAAATCCCGCGCACACTTTTACTTACGCAAACGCGCAAGTTAATGTTTATCACGCAAAAAAAGGTGAGGGATTAGCCAAGCATGAACATGTTTACTCTCATGCGACCATGTGTAATAGCGGCAAATGCTTAGTAAGTTTAAAGGGCAGAAGTTACACAATTGATAAAAATAGTCAGCCATTAAATTTACCCGCTGGCGAGTGGCATGAAATTGAAGCGTTAGAAGATGAAACGGTTTTTGTAAACATATTTGAACAGGGAAAGCATTAAATTATGGATATTCAAACAATATTTAATGTGTTAATTTCTGCACTAGGTGTTTTAGCTATGTGGATACTAAACGGTATCAGCAACAAAATTAAAGACTTGGAAAATGATAATAAAGAGATGCCACATTACTACGTTTCTAAAGAAGATTATCGAAGTGATATATCTGACATTAAGCAAATGTTAAATAAGATATTTGATCGACTCGACGCAAAGGTTGATAAATGAACATGGACACGCTCTCCATTGTTAAATTCGGTGACAAAGAGTCACTAGGAGAGTTTTTGTTTGAAAATGGTGTGCAACACCTTTTGTTTTGGGAAACATTGACAGATAGCGGTCAAACCTATGCTAAATTCCCAATTACGGATGCCAATGTGGATAACCTTGATGATTGGTTATTGGCTCATCAAGTAGAACATCAAGCATTATCGACTTATCTGGGTTTAGAAAATCCATTCAATATGTTGGATGTAAATTTCAATTCAGAGAACGATTTTTACGATTGGGTCAGTACGCATTACAACATCCATACGCAGATTGCGAGTACATTAAATTTAACTTAAGGACACAAATATGAGTTCAAACGCATTTACACCCTTTGGCAATACTGTTGCTTTTATTGCATCAACTGTTGCACCTACCCCAGTACAAGCAAGTACAGTCGGTGGTTCGGGTAATCAATATCTAATTCAGAACACGGGTAATGCCGTTGTGTTCTTAGGTGTGGGTTCTACTGCCGCACTCGCCAACGCAGCCGCAGCCACCGTTACATCAACAGGACCATCTATTCCGTTGTCACCTTACACCAATCAAATTTTTACGTTTCCAACACAGTCATTCTTTACGGGTGTGGCTTCTGCTAACTCAACTGTGTACATTACGTGCGGCGATGGACAGTAAGCCATGCAAAAGTCACTAGGTCTCCACAATAAGAGGAGTTCGATTTATAACAGATTAAGTTTGTTAGGGTTTTTTACACTTCCTACAACTTACTCTGCAACTTATTTAGTAGTAGCTGGTGGTGGCGGTGGTGGTGGTTCGTTTGGTAGCTCCTGGCAAGTTGGCGCTGGTGGTGGTGCTGGCGGTTTATTACAAGGAACGCAAACTTTAACTCCAGCTACTGTGTATTCGTTTGTTGTTGGAGCGGGAGGGGCTGGTGGCGTTACTCCAACTGGTTCAGGTAGTCAAGGAAGTAATTCTACTGCTTTAAGTTTAACTGCAATAGGTGGCGGTGCGGCAAAAAATAATAATAATCCTACTAATGGTGGCTCTGGCGGTTCTGGTGGTGGACCAGCTGGTACGGGTGCTGCGGGACTAGGTACTGCGGGGCAAGGAAATAATTCTGGAACTAGTGTTGGCACAATTTTTTATGGACAAGGTGGTGGTGGCGGTGCGGGCGCAGTTGGTAGCAATGGAACAACTTCTAATGGTGGTAATGGTGGTATTGGTTTACAGAGCAACATTACAGGAACATTAACTTATTATGCTGGTGGTGGTGGTGGCGGTACTTTTGGTGGTGGTGCAAGTAGTAGTGGAGCTGGGGGTAATGGCGGTGGTGGAAACGCTGGAAACGTTTCTGCAACTGTTATGAACAATGGTTTTGCGGGATCGGTAAATACTGGTGGTGGTGGTGGAGGTGCGGGTGGCGGTGGTGGTGGTACTGCAATGGGTGGTGCTGGTGGTTCTGGTGTTGTCATTATTTCTGTGCCAACCGCAAACTTTACCAATGTGACAACTGGTTCTCCTACTATTACAACAACTGGTGCAAATACAGTAATGACATTTATACAATCAGGGAGTTACACAGCATGAGTCACTTTGCACAAGTTATTGATGGAATTGTTCAAGATGTTATTGTGGCTGGGCAAGACTTTGTTAATACGTTGCCAGATCCACAAAATTGGGTTCAAACCAGTTATAACACTCGTGGAAACGTACATTACGCACCTAATTCAGATATTCCAGACGAAGAACCGCCATTAAGAGGTAATTATGCGGGTATTGGGTACGTTTATGATGTGGTTAATGACGTTTTTTATACACCACAACCGTATCCTTCATGGACATTAAATACAAATACATGGCTTTGGGAAGCACCAATTCCTATACCAGACACAACAAATTTTTATTTATGGAATGAACCTACATTGTCATGGATTAAACAAGAACAAGTAGTGTGACATTAAGATAAAAATGATACCAAATAATCCACTTTCCCCACCACCAAAAAAAATGGAAAATCCAAAAGATCC
>Ga0164296_1003696_pt1 | contig 14301 bp, 13 predicted proteins | sample GEODES057metaG_FD_113533 | JGI IMG/M metagenome (GOLD analysis project Ga0164296, IMG submission 113533) | Dystrophic lake water microbial communities from Trout Bog Lake, Wisconsin, USA - GEODES057 metaG | ecosystem: Environmental > Aquatic > Freshwater > Lake | place: USA: Trout Bog Lake... | reverse complement strand
GGAGAGGGAATTTCGTGTGGGTCTCTTTTAAGTCCAACTGCCAAAAAAAGCACCAACACACCAAAAAGCACTAAGGGGATGAGAAATTTCTTCATTTTTCAGTGGGCACCACTCGAGTTTAAATTTGGACTAGAGTTCTCGTTAAGGCTTGAGTTGTGTTCAGAAGTTATATCCGGGTTTTGATCTTGCACTGTGCTTAAGTTATGCGCTGAATTTCCTTCTTGATCAGAAAAGAACTGATCCTTCAAACTTGGGGCTTGAGCGTTAAGAGAAGAAACGGCTTGGGCTACAGTTTGAAGCGGGCCAGATGAGCTGACTCTTCGATACCGTCGATCAAATGCTGCTAAAACACCGCCCAAAACCATAATCAAAACCCCAACCCACAACCAAGGAACAAAGGGTTTGTAATACACGCGCATACTCCACTGATGTAAATCACCAGGCAATGGGTCTCCCAGTGAAACATAAAGGTCCCGCCACAGGTTAGTGCTAATTGCGGCCTCTGTCATAGGCATCGCAGAGGATAGGTAACGTCTTTTCTCAGGTTTGAGTTGCTCAATGATTTCACCCGATTTGACAACATCTATTTGAGCCTGAAACGCTTTGTAGTTAGGGCCAGTGACCTCTGTAATGTCATTCAACTTAAAGACATAAGGGGCAATCGTCACCTCGTCGCCTACTGACATTTTTACATCTTTCTCAACCTCGAATGACTTCACACCCGTTACGCCCATCACAACTATAGCTAACCCGAGGTGAGCAAATTGCATACCCCAAAAAGATCCACCTATACGCCCTGGTTTGAGCGCGCGCTCGAATATGTGTTGCAAAGTTCCAAGACCTACCCAAAGACCCAGAGTCCAGCCAATAAATGCCCCAATAGACCACTCGCCCAGTAAGAACGGTAAGCAAGCCCCTAGGACCACACTGAAAATTGCAATCCATTTCAGGTGGTTCACCATGTCAGGCAAACTAGCGCTTCTCCATTTTGCAACTGTTCCTGGGATCAAAATGAATAACAAGGGCACCATTAGTGGCGCAAAAACGAGGTTAAAGTAAGGAGGACCAACAGATAACTTTCCAAGATTCAAAGCGTCTATGACAAGTGGGTAAAGTGTGCCTAATAAAACCGCTGCCGTCGCAACTGATAAGAGAACACTATTTAATAAAAGAAACGTTTCTCTTGACAATAACCCCATAGACCCACCCAAAGTCACTTGTGGCGCACGCCAAGCAAAGAGGGTGAGTGAGGAGCCTACGACTACAGCTAGAAAACACAGCACAAAAACCCCCCGGGTCGGGTCTGAGGCAAATGCGTGCACTGACGTCAAAACACCAGAGCGTACTAAAAACGTTCCAAGCAAAGATAGCGAGAATGCGGCAATTGCCAACAAGACCGTCCAGGCTTTAAAACCACCCCGCTTCTCCGTCACCATCAAAGAGTGAATTAGCGCTGTTGATACCAACCAAGGCATCAGCGAAGCATTCTCAACGGGGTCCCAAAACCACCACCCGCCCCAACCCAACTCATAGTAAGCCCACCATGAGCCCAGTCCTATACCGAGCGTTAAAAAAGACCACGCAATCACAGTCCAAGGTCTTGACCACCTTGACCAAGCTGAGTCCAACCTTCCCGTGATGAGAGCAGCAATTGCAAATGCAAATGCAACGGACATCCCTACGTACCCCATGTAAAGCATTGGGGGATGGATGACAAGGCCAGGGTCTTGAAGCAAGGGATTCAAGTCGTGACCATCTAAAGGGGCGGGCAAAGACCTAAGAAATGGATTGGACGTGAATAAGATAAAAAGTAAAAATCCAACTGAAATAAAACCCAGAACGCTAAGCACTCTTGAGATGATCCCAATAGGAAGACTTTTGGAGAAATATGCCACTAAAGAGGTCCAAATGGCCAGGAACAAGACCCAAAGCATCAAAGAGCCCTCATGACCTCCCCACACAGCCGCAAATTTATACGGAGTCGGCAAAAGATGATTGGAATGATCCGCAACATAAGTAATTGAGAAATCATCACTTAAAAATCCAGTCAACAAACAGGCATATGCAGTGGCAACCAATGCGCACTGCAACCAAGCAGTCGGTCTGCCCAAGTACTGCCAAGCGTGTTGCTTGGTAAGTGAGCCCGCCATGGGCAACGCAAACTGAATAAACGCAACAATCAACGCCAATATCAAAGCGAATTGGCCTAGCTCAGCAATCATTGGAACACCTTCAAATCTAGAGAAATTATTTTTAAGTTATCAAGCATAAATTTTGGAGTTCGCTTTATATGATGGTTTTATTCAATCGCTTTATATTTTTACAAAAATTTATAGTGTGGATTTCTTTTATGGGCTGGTTTTAAGAGATTTAGAAGCCCGCTCAATCGCTGCCTTGTCAATTGCATCTTTAGCTGCAGGCGGCATATAGTTTTCATCATGCTTTGCTAAAACCTCTGTTGCAGTTAAGACATTATCATCGCTCAAACGACCCTGGGCTACAACACCCTTACCCTCTTTGAATAGATCTGGCAACAATCCAGTGTAGTGAACTACCACTTCATTAGAAAAATCAGTAACTACAAATTCAATATCATCTTTACCCCTCTTTAAGGTTCCCTCCTTAACCATGCCGCCGATTCTAAAGAGTCGGTTCTTTGGAGCCTCACCTCGCGCGACTTGGGAAGGGGTAAAGAAAAAAACCAAATTACTTTGAAATGCATTCAAAACAAATGCAGCGGCTAAGCATAGCACCACGATGCCGCAAGTTATAAACCAAAATCTTTTTTGTCTGGGAGTCATTGAATAATTGTGCGAGTTACTCGGATATTGATCTCTGCGCTTTTACCCATTCAAGCGCTGAGCCCCTGGCATTTAATACCCACAGGACTTCGATCGCCAAAAGTGCAAATGTAACGATCACGCTACCCCATACATAGAATGCATAGCCGCCCATCAGAAAAAATTCAGACCAACTGTTCCAGTTCATCAAAAAATCCTTAGTTCAAAATTTGAATAAATCAATGATATTTTCTGCGAAAAAGATGCCTTTTGAGTTAAATGTACATTTGATTGGACATTACTGAGCCTCTGGCAAGGATTGCACCCAATGGGCGTCATATTCTCGCTGCAATATGATAGTTCTTACCCTATAAAAAGCAATTGCTATGGAATAGGCCCAAAACGCCAATGACATCAGCAGCATAGCGATCAACATTTGGTGCGCCATGGAGGGCGCTTTTGTTACTGAAACTGAAGCGCCCTGGTGTAAAGTATTCCACCAAATAACTGAGAAATAAATAATAGGGACATTAATGGATCCCACCAAACTCCATATTGAGCCTGCCTTATCTCTTCTGGCAGGATTTTCAATTGCAGATGTCAAAGCTATATAGCCTAAATATAGAAAAAATAAAATCAATTCTGACGTCAGCCTTGCATCCCAAACCCACCAGGCTCCCCACATCGGCTTACCCCACATGGCGCCAGTCCACAGGGAAAGAAATGCAAAAATGGCCCCCGTGGGTGCAAGTGCAGAAGTCATCATGCCTGATAAACGGGTTTTAAAGGTTAGGCCCAAAAAACTCCACAAAGCCATTGCCATAAAGATAATCATTGACATCCATGATGCTGGCACATGCAAAAAGATAATTCTGTAACCCTCTCCTTGTTGCGCATCAGTAGGGGCTATAAAAAAACCAATCCATAAACCCGCAAGTGTCAGCAAGGTACCGACACCCACTAACCAAGGGATGATTTGACCAGCCAAGCGATAAAAAGCTTGAGGTGAGGCAAATCTAAATAAAAAACCCATCATCTTGTTTTATTCCTGAAAACTTCTAGCTTAACCTAATTAGAAATGAACCCTATCACTCAAGGGCGACTCTAAGCGCTTGAGCACATGCCCATGGACTAAAAAATAGTGCCGGTAATAGGATGGCCAATAAAATTGAGAAATATGCCTGAACTCCAAGTCCAGCCGCAAGTGACTCAACCGCCCCCGTACCAAACACCAGAACGGGAACATATAGTGGCAACACGAGCAACGAAATCAGCACTCCCCCTCCCCTAAGTCCAAGAGTAAGAGCAGATGCGATTGCACCTAAACAAGACAGGATTGGGGTGCCCAGCAAAAGTGTAGCCATCATTACCCAAGCGTAATCGAGTGGCAAATCAAACATCAAACCCAAAATACTAGACATCAGTACCAATGGGAGACTACAAAGAAGCCAATGAGCGAGTATTTTCGCTAATACCAATAAAGACAAGTTATGTGGGGTCAAAACCAATTGCTCAAGCGTACCGTCTTGCCAATCGGCCTCAAACAAACGTCCTAAGGTGAGCATAGAGGATAAAAGTGCGCCGACCCAAAGAATTCCTGGTGCTATTTTTCTCAAAATATCCAAGTCTGAGCCAATCGCTAATGGAAATAAAGTAGCAACGACCAAATAAAAAAACAATCCACTAAGCACCTCGACTTTACGCTTCATCGCAACTCGCAAATCTCTGCGCAAAATAGCCAAAAATGCATTCATCTGCTCAGCCTCATTATTTCCCCTGGGCATTCAAAGTCAACATTTTGATGGCTCGTTAAAAGAACAGACCCACCCTGCACTAAATGGTCTTCAATCAAATCCGTAAGAAGACGAACTGAGTGAGTATCTAAAGCAACAAAAGGCTCATCCAACACCCACAAAGGCGCGTGCGTAAGTTTAAGTTTGGCTAAGGATACTCTTCTTTTTTGACCTTGAGACAAAATTGCAAGGGGAACTTGTTCGCGCCCCCTTAATCCAAAATAATCTAACGCAGAAAGGATATCTGCACTTGTTGATTCAGCTTGCATCAACTGTGTTTCGATATTTAAATTCTCAAAGGGGCTCAACTCCTCTTTCAAAGCCAATTTATGCCCCATGAAAAATACGTCCTTCAAAAAAGAAGGCATGTCATCTAGGGTGTTTTTTTTGCCCCAGCTTACCTCCCCCGAATCTAAGGGTACAAGGGAGGTGACGGCTCTCAGTAAAGTCGTCTTACCAATACCGTTATCGCCTTGAACATGGATCCAGTGCCCAGGAGTTAAAGCAAAACTTATATCTCGCAAAAGTTTCTTCCCTCCCCTTGAGAGCGTTATATTATTCACTTCTAACGTTTGAGGAGGGTACACGTAATAGGAATGCTTTGCTTAGAGAAAACTAAACGATCAGTACCAGTAAAACAATACTACTTTTAAAAAGCCTTCTCAGGCGTGCTCAGTCTGCTTTTGCCCCAGAGGCCTTAACTATCGCGCCCCAACGAACAACTTCAGTCTTATCCAACTCAGCCATTTGCTCTGGTGTTGAGGGGATCATAATGAAACCTGACTCGCTCATTCTTTTAACAAATTCTGGGGACTTGGTACCCTTCACCATTTCAGTATTTAATCTAGTGATAATCTCTTTTGGCGTGTTACTTGGCGCAACCAATCCAAACCAAACTCCAGACTCATAGCCCGCAACACCGGCCTCAGCGATCGTGGGCAAATCAGGCAAAGAGGGGTCTCTTTTGGTTCCAGAGGTTGCAATTGCTCTTAATTTTCCTGATTTGATATACGTCATTGAACTTGGGAGATTGTCAAACATCATCATCACTTGACCGCCCATTAAATCGACCAAAGCTCCCGAACTGCCTTTGTAAGGAATATGAGATATATCCACCTTAGCCAAGCTCTTGAACAACTCACCCGACATATGAATACTTGTTCCACTTCCACTTGAGGCGTAATTTAGCTCCCCTGGACTAGCCTTAGCTGCATTGATAATCTCTTGAACAGTCTTAAATTTTGAACTGGGCGGAACCACCAAAACATTGTTCATAGAAACAAATGTACCAATCGGTGCAAAGTCCTTACTGGGATTAAAAGGCATCTTTGAATAAAGCGCTGGATTGATAGCTTGAATGCCGCTCGTGGTCAACATGATTGTGTAGCCATCTGGTGCTGCGTGGGCGACTTCTGAACCCCCTATATTTCCACCGGCCCCAGGGCGATTGTCAACGGTCACAGGTTGACCTAGACTCTTTGACAACTCTAATGCAATTGCTCGAGCCGCCATATCGGTGGCCCCTCCGGCAAGGAAAGGACACACCAACTTGATGGGTTTGCTTGGATAGGCATCTGCACTGCTTGCACTTACACTATACAAACTTGTCGCTAATAAAACGCTGCATAGAGTTATTGATTTACTCAAAAATTGTCTCATTATTCTCACTCCCTTATTGTAAATACTTCGGCTTCTCAGTCCACAAAGAACGCATCAAACCCGCCCTCAGGCTCAAACCTTTGGTTCATAAATCTTAATATTTTTGGACCCCTCATCACTTTTTCTCGCTCTGGGTGTTTTTCATGCCCAGGATAACAAAGATGCCTAATCCCCTCGAGATCAAAGGGTTGGGGTCTAATGCAGGCAGGAGCTTTTCCTCGAAAGTATTCAAGCGCAGAGTCTACATCGTCAAAAAAGGATAAGTTAGCCAGGCTCATTATTTGTGGAGGCGCCATCTCTATTTCTAGGTCCCAATACTTCTGAAGCGCTAGCTTAGGAGAAAACCAGGCACTGTCGATAGCCTCGAAATTATCATGTTTTGCAATTTGCAGATCAGGATTTTTAGCCAAAAAAAACCGAGTATCAAATCTCTTGGACATCACTGAAGCCAATTGAGGGGTAATCCATCTACTGAAAGGCACCAACTGGTCCAAACTAAGGCCCAAGTCATTGTCATTAAGATGTTTAAGTAAGGGGTTGTCTAGTAATTCTGTGTCAGTGAATTTAGTAAAAGACTTGTTAATGGGCTTGGCAAATAAAACTCCGCACTCCTCAAATGTTTCCCGAATTGTTGCGATATAAATGGAGGCTGCAGACTTCGGATCCAACTCAGGCTCGTTTAAACTGTGCTTTAAAATCTCCATATCTGCATCAATTCGGTCAAAGAGATTTATATTTGAGTCTTTTTTGTCAACTTTTCCGCCAGGAAACACATACACTCCACCCAATACTGAGGATTTAGTGTGTCTACGGATCATGAAAACTTCGATTCCCTGACCCTTGTCCGAGTCTCTGAGTATCAAAAGAGTGGCTGCATCAACAGGTGCACTTGTTATAAGATCATTTTGAATTTCCATGGTGCCATTGTGGCATCAAAACTTTAGATTTTTATGTCCAGCATAGATACAAAAAACAACTTAAGCACATCCTCTGAACATGAGGTAAAACCCGCGCAAAGACAAGCCGCATCCACTCCGAACGCTCTCAAACAGCTCTGGCCGTTTTTGGGTAAATACAAATTCGCTTTGGGATCTGCAAGCTTGTTTTTGGTCCTTGCAGCGGCCTCAACCTTGGCTTTTCCCTGGGCACTCAAGGTCCTAATTGACCAGGGACTGGCTCACCCTGAGGGGCGATTGCATTTGGCTGAACATTTTCTAGCCCTTTTTGGCGTTGCCGCAGCACTTGCAGTTTTCTCAGCAGCTCGTTTTTATACCGTCAGTTGGCTGGGAGAGCGAATCACTGCGGACGTCAGAAATGCTGTGTATGGGCACGTTCTAAAGCAAAGTGCGGAGTTTTTTGAGACCACCCAAACAGGCGAAATATTGTCCAGACTTACCAATGACACCACTTTGGTTCAAACCGTAGTTGGCTCCTCCCTATCCATGGGGCTTAGAAATTTAGTCATGGGCTCGGGGGCACTTATCATGTTGATATGGACCAACCCACTCTTGATGTTACAAGTTCTTGGATTGCTCATATTAGTGGTTTGGCCAAGCATGCGGATGGGCAAAAAAGTTCGCAAACTTTCAAGAGCTAGCCAAGACAGGGTTGCAGATGCAAGCGCTATTGCTGGCGAAGTTCTAAATTCAATTCCGGTTGTTCAAAGTTACACCGCAGAGGCACGCGAATCTAAAAGATTTAACGATTCGACAGAGTATGCTTTTCAGACCGCCGTCAACAGAACCAAAGCTCGCGCAGTTTTAGTGGGTTTCATTATCATGGCCACAAGCGCTGCTCTGCTTTGGGGTCTTTATGAAGGGACACTCGCCGTCCAAGCGGGTACTTTAAGCGCTGGGGAACTAGGTCAAACCATTGTTTATGTTATTTTGTTGGCCGGTTCAGCAGCCGTCCTTGGCGAGGTCTATGGTGACATGCTCAGGGCAGCAGGCGCTACAGAGCGGCTCATGGAGCTTCTCCAAACCAACTCAAGTATCAATGCAAATGAGTCCTCCGCAGAGCCAAAACTGCCCCTCAATGGATCAATTATTAAAATACAACAACTGACCTTTAAATACCCCTCAAGACCCACCGTATTGGCACTCAATTCCTTAACAGGTACAGCTCTCCCCGGTCAAACGATCGCAATTGTCGGTCCAAGTGGAGCAGGAAAAACTACGCTTTTTAGTTTATTGCTCAGATTTCATGACCCCGAGTCTGGATATATCGAGATGGACGGGGTGAAGATCAATGAGATGAGCCTTAACTCGCTTAGAAACAGAATTGGACTGGTCCCCCAAGAGCCAGTTGTATTCTCTGGCTCTGCAATGGAGAACATTAGATACGGACGTGTAGATGCAAGCGAAGCCGAAGTGATTGCTGCTGCAAAGGCCGCATTCGCTGACGAATTCATTAAGGACTTGCCTAACGGATACGACACCTTCCTTGGGGAGAGAGGGGTTAGGCTGTCTGGTGGCCAACGTCAACGTATCGCCATTGCTAGAGCTATTCTAAAAAATCCACCTCTGCTTTTGTTAGATGAGGCCACCAGTGCGCTCGACGCGCACAGTGAAAGAGTAGTACAAGAAGCCCTCACTCATGCCATGAAAAACAGAACGACCTTTGTCATTGCTCACCGCCTCTCAACCGTCCAACAAGCCGATTGCATTTGGGTTTTGGATAAGGGTGAACTGGTTGAGCAAGGCACGCACACGGAACTCGTGCAGCGAAATGGACTTTACGCGGGCTTGGCAAAATTACAATTCAATCTTTCCCGCTCACAGAGTTAACCATCAACAATGAGTGGCTTAATATTACAAAATGAGTCAGCACCATTTATCATCTCCGTTACTGCTTTAGCTTTTGTTTTAGGCTCCATTGTCGGAAGCTTTCTAGGGGTTGTTGTTCCCAGACTTCCAAAAATTCTTTTCTCACAAGCCTCGGACCTCAGTGATCAACTGGGGGCTGAAAGCAAACTAGAGAGCGGCCTTGATAGTGGTCACGAAGATAATCTAGACAACACGTCTCACTCTCACTTAAGTCATAAGTTACAAACGCCGCTTGGTTTTCGTTACTTAGCATACCCCGGCTCACACTGCATGGAATGTGAAAAACCATTATCAGCTCGCCATAACATTCCCATCCTCTCCTACTTGTTACTAAAAGGTCGTTGTGCATTTTGTGAAAAATCAATTCCCACTTGGCATTTTTGGATTGAATTATTGTGCGCATTGTGGTGGATGTTTTGCGCTTACCAGTACGGTCTAACTTGGTCAGCCCTGGCCTATTGCCTTTACGGGTCAGCACTAATTTGCCTCGGATTTATCGACTGGCAAACTACGATACTTCCAGACATCATCACATATCCTGTGCTTTGGGGTGGACTTATTTCGAGCTCATTAAACATCACTCAATTGCCCCTGATTGGATCAGTGTGGGGTGCCGTTATTGGCTATATGTCCCTTTGGGTCATAAGTAGAGCGTACTTTGCGGTTCGGGGTCAAGTTGGCCTTGGGGACGGAGATCTAAAACTTGTGGCTGCAATTGGGGCATGGACTGGTCCTTTACCTCTCATTTGGCTGTTGCTAGTGGCATCACTGGGAGGAATAACGGCTGCAGTGATTTTAAGAATTCAAAAAAAATTAGAACAAAGCGGCCTTATACCCTTTGGACCTTTTATCGTGGGGGCGGCCTTGCTTATTACTGTTTTGAATAGCCTTCCGCTAATCGCTCCATTGATTAACTTCTCAGGTCGTTTTTGATATTTTTATGGATGGAAACTTTGATGAAAAATCTTTTGTCTTTGCTGAAACCTTAGCAGCAACGCGTCTGGCTACATCCTTGTAAATGGCTGCCACTGCACCGTCAGGGTCTGCGGCTACTGTTGGGGTACCGCCGTCAGCTTGCAAACGAATTTGAATATCCAAAGGTAACGCCCCCAAATAGTCAACCTTCAATTCAGCGGCCATAGACTTTCCCCCTCCTTCACCAAAAATATGCTCTGTATGCCCGCAGTTTGTACATGTATGAACTGCCATGTTCTCTAAAACACCAAGGATCGGGACTCCAACTTTCTCAAACATACGAATACCTTTGCGCGCATCAATTAAGGCGATATCTTGCGGCGTTGTGACTATAACTGAACCAGTCATGGGCACTCTTTGACTGAGTGTCAGTTGAATATCTCCTGTACCTGGTGGCAAATCAATAATTAAATAATCAAGCGAGTTCCAGTTTGTCTGTCTAAGCAATTGTTCAAGAGCTTGTGTCGCCATAGGGCCACGCCAGACCATAGCTTCATTTGGGCTGACCAAAAAACCAATTGACATAACTTGTACGCCGTGCCCCAACAAGGGGTTCATCGTCTTACCATCCGCACTCTCGGGCCTAGCGCTAAGTCCCATCATCATGGGTTGGCTGGGTCCATAAATATCAGCATCTAAGAGTCCAACTGTTGCACCCTCAGCTTTAAGGGCCAGAGCTAGATTAGCTGCAGTCGTGCTTTTACCAACCCCTCCTTTACCAGACGCAACACCTATGATGTTTTTGACTTGAGGGAGCAACTGCACACCGCCTTGAGCAGTGTGGGCAACCACGTTCGTTTTAAAATTTACTCGCACTTGCGTATCTTGCGCGTTGGGAAGTGTTCTAACCTCTTTTTCAAATCTCTCTTGCAGACTGCTCCAAATGCTTTGTGCTGGATAACCCATTTCAAGATCGAAACTAACTGTTTGTTCAGAAATCACCAAGTTTTTTATCGATTTATTTTGTACAAAATCTGTGTTTAGGTATGGATCGCGAACTGCACCTAATGCCTCCAAAACCTGCTCTTGTGTCGGTACCATCTCAAAACTTCCTTAATCGCTTTTAATTTACTTAAATTACTATCAAAACCCACACAGTCTAACCAAATCCCACCTACCTTGCACAACTAAAGGGCTAAAAATAGAAATTGCTTCAACAAGGGAATAAAATCTATCTCTTACTTGAAAGTGAAGTTATGTCCAAGCGTCGCCTATTTGTTACCACTGCCCTGCCTTATGCCAATGGAAAATTCCACATTGGCCACATCATGGAATATATCCAAGCAGATATCTGGGTTCGCTTTCAAAGGATGCAGGGTAATTTGGTTCATTTCGTTTGCGCTGACGATGCGCACGGCGCACCCATCATGATTGCCGCAGAAAAGGCAGGCATCACTCCACAAGAATTCGTAGCCGGCATCTCCAGTGGTCGAAAGCCCTATCTTGAAGGTTTTCACATTGCTTTTGACAATTGGCACTCTACCGACGGAGAGGAAAATCACCAACTTGCAAAAGAGATTTACTTGCAGCTCAAAAATAAGGGCTTGATTGAAGTTCGTGAGATTGAGCAGTTTTTCGATCCTGAGAAGGGAATGTTTCTGCCCGATCGGTTTATCAAAGGCGAATGCCCTAAATGTGGTGCCAAAGATCAGTACGGGGACAGTTGTGAATCTTGCGGAGCTGTGTACAGCCCAACAGAAGTTAAAAATCCCTACTCAACACTCTCAGGATCGAGCCCCATTCTTAAAAAGTCAGATCATTATTTCTTCAAACTCTCTGACCCTTCATGTGTGCAATTCTTGCAAAACTGGATTCATACTCCCAACCCTCAAGGACGAGCTCGCCTACAACCCGAGGTTCTAAATAAGATCAAGGAATGGTTCATTGCCGACGAAAGCGGTAAATCCGGACTTGGTGATTGGGATATCAGCAGAGACGCGCCCTACTTTGGCATTGAGATACCAGAGGCTGCGGGCAAATATTTTTATGTTTGGCTAGACGCGCCAATCGGTTATTTGGCATCTCTTAAAAATTACTTAGACCAAGACAATACTCAAAAAACCATTGCCGGAGCCCTCCCCTTCGATCAATTCTTATCTGACCCAGCTGTAGAACAGTACCACTTTATTGGCAAAGACATTACCTACTTTCACACACTTTTTTGGCCTGCAATGCTGCACTTTAGCGGGCGTAAAACACCCTCCAGCATATTTGTGCACGGCTTTATAACGGTAAGTGGTGAGAAAATGAGCAAGAGCAGGGGAACTGGAATCGATCCCCTTAAATACCTATCACTTGGCATGAATCCCGAATGGCTAAGATACTATTTAGCTGCCAAACTTAGCTCAAAAGTTGAGGACGTCGACTTTAATCCAGATGATTTCATGCTCAGGGTGAACTCTGACTTGGTAGGCAAATACATAAACATTGCAGCACGCTCGGCCGGTTTCATTCATAAACAATTCAACTCCAAACTGGGAGAAATCCTTCCTAACGGTGAGAGCTTACTTATAAGTCTTCAATCCAGTGCCGATTCAATCAGCAATCTTTATGAGGAACGCGAGTTTGCAAAAGTGCTCAGGGAGATTATGGCCCTTGCGGACAAAGTCAATGAATACGTAGATCAAAACAAACCTTGGGAATTGGCTAAAAAAGAAAACTCACAACTTGAGCTTCACGCAGTTTGTACGACATGTCTTGAGGCATTTAGGTACTTGAGCATTTACCTAAAGCCAGTCTTACCCGCATTAAGTGAGCAAGTTGAGTCCTTCCTTAAATGTCAATCACTCACCTTTTCAGATGCCAAAACAAGGCTTGGGGCTGGTCACACAGTCAACCCTTACAAGCATCTGATTCAAAGGGTGGATGAAAAAATGCTTGACTCACTTTTTGATTTACCCAGCGAAACTATCTCAAAAGTGAGTGGCGTGACCCCAGCAATTTCTGAAGAAATCAAAACGAAAGATGATGATCACGCAAGTCTTGTCAAACCTGGGGGCGAGGAGATTGCACAGATTATTAATATCGATGAGTTTGCAAAAGTAGACCTGCGTGTTGCTCAAATCGTATCTTGTGAAAGCGTTGAAGGATCTACTAAATTACTTCGACTGATGCTGGACGTGGGAGAGGGTCGACACAGGCAAGTATTCAGTGGCATCGCTAGCGTGTACAAGCCTGAAGATTTAGTGGGCAAATTAACTGTTATGGTTGCAAATTTAGCACCCCGTAAAATGAAATTTGGAATCAGTGAGGGCATGGTTCTAGCCGCCAGTCATGCGGACGAAAAAACCAGCCCAGGAATTTATATCTTAAACCCATGGCCAGGCGCAGTGCCTGGCATGAGAATTCATTAGTTCTAGTTAAAGGGTCCAAATCATTATGCAAACTCTTTTGTTTAGACCCAAATTACTAGAAACCCTAAAAGATTACTCGATTGATAGCTTGATCCGTGACATAGGTGCGGGACTGACCGTTGGAGTTGTTGCACTTCCCCTTGCAATGGCTTTTGCTATAGCATCGGGTCTCCCGCCTCAAGCAGGTTTATTTACCTCCATAACAGCAGGTCTTTTAATCTCCATTTTGGGGGGAAGTAAAGTGCAGATAGGCGGGCCAGCTGGAGCCTTCATCGTCATCGTCTACAGCATCATCCAACAAAACGGTTTAGGCGGGCTGGTAATCGCAACACTTATGTCAGGGGCCATTCTCTTTGTGATGGGCTTACTAGGCTTAGGTACCCTTATTCGTTTTATCCCAGTTGCCGTAGTCATTGGTTTCACAAATGCAATTGCTGTGTTGATTATGTTGTCTCAGATTAAAGATTTTCTAGGTCTGAGCGTTGCAAATATGCCGGCTGATTTTTGGGGAATCATGTCAGTCCTGGCGGGCTCTATCAACACTTTAAACTCAAGTGCTTGCATCCTAGCCCTATTTTCATTGATCTTCTTATTCACCTGGCAGTTACTCATTCCTAGGTGGCTTGAAAAATCTAATCGGCGAAGTCATTTCAACACGTATTTACATCAATTACTTTTAAAGCTCCAAAAGCTCCCTGGATCAATTTTGGTGTTAGTGTTTTCAACCCTTGTTGTTTACGTGAGCGACCTGCAGGTGCAAACCATTGGCTCAAGGTTTGGAGGCATACCGAGTTCTTTACCCACATTCGCATTTCCGTCATTTGACATCAGCACTCTTCAAGACCTGGTTCGACCAGCTTTTACATTAGCAATCCTTGGAGCCATTGAGTCTTTGTTATGTGCACGGATTGCAGAT
>Ga0164296_1003694_pt1 | contig 14303 bp, 18 predicted proteins | sample GEODES057metaG_FD_113533 | JGI IMG/M metagenome (GOLD analysis project Ga0164296, IMG submission 113533) | Dystrophic lake water microbial communities from Trout Bog Lake, Wisconsin, USA - GEODES057 metaG | ecosystem: Environmental > Aquatic > Freshwater > Lake | place: USA: Trout Bog Lake... | reverse complement strand
TTCTCGTTCAATAAGCTGTCCTTCTTCGCGACTACGCACACGCTCAGTGTGCTTTCGTAGTTCATCTTGTTGTTTGTAGTAATTGCGAACATACGCTTTGTATGTTTCTGTATCAAATCGGTCTTTGGAGTCCATAATGACTTGTCCATCTTCCGTTTGATGAACAAGCGGAACCACACGATACTCTGTGGAAATCAAATGACACGGTTTCTGCTTCAAGTTGGTCAACCAATCCACAAAGGGTTCTGGCGTGTCCAATGTAGCAGACAGAAGAACGAGATTGATTTCACGAGGAAGTAGAACCAAACATTCTTCCCATACATTTCCACGATGCGGGTCATTGATGTAATGAACCTCGTCAAATACGACGGCATCCAAGTCAGTAAGGGACAATTCTGCTGTAATTCCAACGGTCTCGGTCTGCGTTCCCTGCTTGAAGAGAAGATTACGCAGGATTTCGGTCGTCATAACGACAATATCGGAATGAGGAGCAAACTTGATGTCTCCTGTCATAATCCCGACTGTCGCATCACTATACGCCTGTTTCAAATCGTGAAACTTCTGATTTGAAAGAGACTTAATTGGAGTGGTGTAGAAAACACGCTTGCCTTTCTTGAGAGAACGCCAAATCTGATGTTCGCCAACGAGCGTTTTGCCTGACCCTGTTTTCGCAGTGACAAGCACATTCTCGTCCTTGTTGATATACGAAATTGCCTTCTCCTGGAACGGATCCAGCGGAAATGTGAATCGGTGTTCCATTCTAATGAAAGTAGTCGATTCTACGACAAAAGATTCCGTTTTGCGTTATAGTTTTCATACTTGTATCGTTTTGTTCAAGTAAATGAGTGATATTCTTGGAGCTGATTTTTTAACCAATCCTAAAATGGCAGATGCTATTGATATTAAGATGCCAGAACTGGATGCCGTAGAGCTTCCTATGTTTTCAGAGCCGGCTCCTGCTCCGAAACTTATGCCGACGCTCGATTCGGTTGGTCCTATTCAGACATCGGATGGGTTTCAGAATTTAAATGCGGAACCGTTTATGCCTCCACCTCGCCGTCATTCGGAAGAGCATGTTCTGAAAGAGAAGTACGAAATGCTTCGTAAGTTTGAGCGTCTGGCTAAACTCGGGGTTCCTCTGCGTAAGCGTTTCACTCTGGACTCTCCTCTGGAGGAGATGAAGATGGAATTAGAGTTCATTAAGCGTGAGAAGGATATGGATGCTACCATCAAGCAGTTCTGTGATTGGTATGTTACGGGTATGTCTGCCCTTGAATGGAGTTCTAAGGAAGTTCCGCTGATGAAGGCATTTGGACTAAACTTGAATGGTCTTTCGGAATCTGCGCAGATGGGTGTTGGTGATATGGAAGATGATTTTGAGGAACTGTATGATCTGTATGGCGATAAGATGAAGATTCATCCACTTGTTCGTATTCCGATTCGTACTTGTATGATGATTTATATGGTCCATCTCACGAATCAGATGGCACAGAAGTCTCCTGTTCCGAATATGGACCAGATTCTGCGTAGTAATCCGGATATTGCTCGTCAGCTGGCAACTGCGGCAATGCAGCAGCAGACACAAACCCGTAGTGCCCCACAGCAGGCTGTTCCGGTAATGCCCCCTCCTACTACAAACTCGAATCCGCTCTCGGGTCTTGCGAGCTTTATGAGTGGAATGATTCCTCCACCTCCTCCTCAGCAGACAAATGTTCGCCCCCCGCCCCCAGCATCTATTAAGAGCCCCGTACGACTTCCGAAGCCGCAGGCACCTGCTCCTCCGCCCGCAATGAAGCCGATGGCTCCTCCGCCGAGTATTGATGACCTATTAAAGTCGGTTGGAGTTCCGGAGCAGCCAAAGAAGGTGTCTATTGCCGAGCCTAAGAAGAAGGGTGGGTCGACTGGGAAGAATTCGATATCGATAAAGCTGTAAGTTCTTCATCATCATATCCATCATCTTCTCGTGACTCAAAATAGTCTTTAAATGTTTTATTCCAAAATCGAGTATCTGTCCATTCATACATTCCGTCCTTGTTTATCGCAAGTAACCGATAAATCCCGATATTTATATTTAAATCACGGTGTCTATCAACATACTTACGATTCTTGCGTGAACCATGATACAAATGATAAATATCAATGCCTTCCAGATATGTCATTTTTGGTTTTGGTAGTTTACGAAATTCATCAAATGCTGGCTTCATAGAGAGTGGCAAACATTTGAATGAAGGATGAAATACTTTATTCATCCATGCGGCCACGGAAAGCGAATCTCCGCTTCCGGAAACGCAAATATCAAAGAATCCAGCCTTCTTATACCAATCTCTACGAAATGCCCAAACAAATCCAGGATGATACATATGATCAAATACATTTCCTTTCATTTTCAAGGCAGTTGGTCTAGTAAGCATGACCTTCGTATATGATAAATCCATCCAATGACAATTTTCAAAACACTGTACTGCGTCATATGTATTCAACAGGTTTGATGTCTTTTCATACCAAGAATTATCGGAAAATATCAAATCCGCATCCATAAATACTAATTTCGTAAACTTCTTTGGAATCTTCTTTTCTATGATACGACACATGCGTTCCTTGTGAAACATGTACGAGTTTGAACGAACTTGAAATACATTGGGAGATTTCTTTAATTCAAACGGCTTGTCCTCAAATGCCAATTCCATCGTAAAGTTTGGAATTTCTTGAAGATTTAGCAGATTTACCGTGTACAAATAATTCATCAGAATTCGTTTGGATTCTGCTGGATTAAAGATAACAAAGCAGACGGCCATATCTTTTGAAGTTGACTGACCCATTGTTTCTAAAACATAGGATTTATAGATGTTTCATACGCAGGCGCATCTATTTGACCAGCCAATCCGGCAGCTGCCCGCATTGCTAAATCTGGATTGCTATCTCCAATAGTCATTCCTTCGCGCGCAAACACAGACTTTCCACGCAGAAATCCAGACGCTAGAATCACAAATGCGGCCGTCAAAATAATAGATACAACTACATCACGCGTACCGATAAAACATACAGCAAAAATAGCAGCACGACGCAGAAGAATATTTTGAGAATACTCCTTGTCATCGTTACTAAATTCATGGGTAATGAATCGGCTTCCAACATTCAACAGTAGCATCATAATCCCAATGAAAAAGGGAGACGATGCTACGTAGTTCACGTGTTCAATCATTCCTTACTCAGAACGAAGCAAAATGTTCAACGGCCTTGCCAAGTGCGGGCTTCGGCTTAACTGCTTCTAATGGCTTCGACTTTACATCCTTACCAGCTGTCTGGGGAAGACGCATGTCACCTAACACCTTTGAAATGGAAGGCTTGGGAGTACTAGATTTGGGCTGTTCCGGTTCTGCCTTCTTCGGTGTCTGTTCCTTCTCATCTAAGTATTCCGTAACGCTTCCCATTGTGAGAACAAGAGCAATCGCTAAGAACACGCCGACAATCAGACTCTTGTATCCTGCCACATACAGAACACCGAGAAGTCCAAGAGCCTTTCCGACCGGACTACACAGTAAGTCTTTCAAATGACGGGGAGCGGGATGCGTGAAGAACGCAGAGTAGACGATTAAAAGTCCAACTAGACCGAGTTCAGTTTGTGACACTCGCATTTGTTTGAAACAAACGGTAATATTTTTCTATGTGTGTTTCAACAAGTGTACAATGGCAAGTATTGAAGAAGTGTGGGGTTCGCCATTTCCCAAAAAGCACCATAACATGGCTTCTAAATATGGCGCCAAGAAGGAAGAACCCCGCGATGCCGAGAAAGAAGGTCGTGTATTTCCGACCCCCGTTCATCGTACAACGGCGGCTATTCAAAAGCATAAGAAGACCATTGATGACCTTTCTGCGTCGTTACCCATTGTTCAGGATGACGATGAAGGTGAGATGAATTACAATCCTCAGCGTGTTCCTCCGTCGGTTGAGAAAATGACCAATTTTTCCTCAACGAAGCAGGGATATTCGAAACCATTTTATCCGTACGATTCGGGTGTTGACTTTCCATATGCTCCACCCACATTTCAGGAATCTGCCCATGAAGTGAAACTAGACCGTATTATGCGTATGATTGAACAGAATAAGACGGGATATGAAACTCCTTCTTCGCAAGATATGATGCTCTATATTTTCACTGGTGTGTTCTTTCTGTTCACGCTTGATACCTTCGTAAACCTTGGAAAGCGAATGAAATAATTACGATGATCGCTCGGTAATACGAGACTCAAAGCCAGAAAAGTCGTCAAAGACATTGTCTAAGTACTCAATTTCAAGCGTTAAAGAGTATTCAGCGCCTTTTTGGTTTGTTCCAGTAGGTCCAACAGCACTTTTTCCATCCGTTGTCCAGTAAATAAACCCCTGATTTCCTTGTTGAGAATGAAGGCGTGTACGAACATGTAGACGGTCTAGTTTTCCAATCGGGGGAGTATATTTCGCAATATTGTCCTGGCCTGAATGGTCGTTGTATTCAATAAAGTTTACAGTTCCATAATTTGTTGCGAGTGCTGGAATCTTAGCGAAAAATCCGTCGGGGAATGTAGACTTTGAAGCTCCAACAGTCGTCTCATCAGTTTTATTCAATCCTTCAATATCCACCAAGAAATAGTAGTTAAATGGACCAGTAGAACTTGTGGGTGTTAGTGAAACATCACTGGCACCCGTTGGACCTGTGGGATTATATGTATAAGCATAGTTTGTACTGGCTGCGTAAAAATGCTGGTAACCACAAGGACCTGTTGCACTTACTTGGGCAAGCGGAGGAAACTCACCGGCCATTAGACGAAGAGACGTGATATTTTCATAGACACGCGGAAGATAAACAACAAAATCACCATTCGTGTAGTATTTTGTAGTATCGCGGTCTGCTGAGTCAATAAGTAGCGTCTTTTTCACTGTTCGCAGTTTTTGAACAGGAGTAGACTTTGAAATCGTCACGCCGTTATAATCAAAAACGCGGCTCATCTTTGATATTTCACACGGGAAGTTTTACAAGTCTTTTTGAACCAATTACGAGCCTTCACAGTTTTTTTGGCTTTACGAACTAAATCGGCATCAGTTGTATAATGTGTTTTACCACATGTAAGCATACTTGCGACACGCGCATATCCCCATTGTTGTTGTGTGGCACCAGGACGATGTCCTGTTCTCCAAGCGGCCATTCCACGATTGTAGGATTGTTTTATGAGTGATAGCGGTACTCCTGTTGCCTTCGAATATTGAACTAATGATGTATCGTGTGGAAACTTGCGCTTCCATTCAGAAATATACTTGGAACGGCGTGTTTTGGCTCCAATATCCGTAGAAAAAGGTTTGTATGCCTTTGGATTTTTCCAAGACATATTCAATCGTTTTTGAACATCTTTTTTGCGTTGTGTAGCTTTTCGTGTTGAAAGACTTTTAAAGTATTTTAATGGCCAGTACATTATTACATTCCCAGTTTTTCCATGAGATCTGTAAGTTCATCATCTGGCATGAAATACTCTGCCAGATATAGCAGCCGTTCTAGAAAGAGCGTATATACCGCATAATCTATCTTGCCCGTCTGCTCGATATACTTTTCAGTATAGGCTGCCAGCCGCTCTAGTTCCGAACACTTCTTTCGAAGTTCCGGAGTTTCATCGTTGTATAGCACACGATTGAAATCTGTGAAGAAACCTCGAGTCCTCACGAAGAAGTTATAATGCGTGTTCTCCCAGTCATCGGTAACCTTTCTTCCGCTTCGGAGTTCTTGTAGAGACCTCTGAAGCGTGAGATAATTCTCATATCGTTGATCGTGTGTGAACTCCATTTTATTTACTATATAAATCTTTGAACTTAAAATTTCCGTTTTACAGATGAAGATATTCTAGTAGATTGCTAATTTCGTCAGAACTGTTTTTGAACTGTAGAATCTCTTTGAACACTTCTAGAAACTTTAAGTATGACTCCAAATCAAATACTTGATGCTTTGAAAGATAGTATGAGATATCGGAAATCAATGTGTTTCCTTCGTGAATAATATCCAACAAAGCCGGAGTATCCTCTGGAACTTGAATCGTTGTACAAGTTTCAAAGAATTCCTTAATTGCCTTGAAATGTTTCCTATACCGAACCTCTCTATCTTCCGTATACTTTTTTGTCTTGATATTCTGGATGTCTTGCTCAATAATGAATTCCATCTTTGAAGTTCACTATTGTATAGTTAAAAAATCCATTTTTCATACTTTAATCATTCCACCCATAATCCAAATGAACAATGCGGCCGCAACTTGCGCAATGATATAGGTTAACGCCTTGCTCTTTCCAATCTTACCAGACGCAAGTGCCCACGCCGTGATGGCAGGGTTAAAGTGTCCGCCAGAAATCTTTCCACCAAACGCAAGAGCAATTGCGAGTGCCGCAACAATTAGAACTTGACTTCCCGTAAAGGAAACTGCTCCAATCAAAAGACTTGTTCCAAGGAACTCGACAAATGCGGGAGTATACATTCTTTACTCATCATAAATGAAATATTTGGTGGTAAAGGGATGGCTTGGATTTGGAGATAGATTGGAATCCTTAAAAATGGCAGTAGCCTATGCTTTAAAATACAATTTACAAATCTATGTGGACTGGACAGATTCTATTTGGTCTCATGGAACCGACTCATTTTACACATACTTTACACTTGTGAATATGCCAGTTCTGAACTCGTTGGATGATATTCCTGCGGATGCGACCGTGTATCCAGAGTACTGGAAAGACCATATGAAAGAACCAATTACGGAAGAATTGTTAAATAAAAAAATAGAATACAATCTTAGTTTGGGAATTCTGAACAAGGAATATCCCGCAGATGTTGTTGTTTTTTCAACAATTGGAAATAGAACATTGTACGATAATTCAACATTTTTTGCCAACGTATTTCGAATTACAGATTCAAGAATTTTAAAAACAGTTCAAGATCGACAAAAACAATATTCATTAAATTCGGCAATTGGAATACATATTCGTGGAACAGATAGAGTTCGTAGTCAACATAATAGAGAATTGGGAATTCAACATCTAGCAGTTAGTTCAATTATGTATGGAAGTTTATCTGGAAAAAAGATGATCTGTGTTTCGGATGATAAAAATAGTTTTGAAATTTGGAAACGGTTTCATCCTGAAACAATATTATTGTCGTCTGTATCCTTAGAACAATCGTCTAGCAAAGGAAATCACAATACAAAGGCAGAAGATTTGAAAATCTCAAAAGATGAAATGAATGTTGATATGTTGGTTGATTTTTTCACATTAGCATCCTGTGAACGAGTTTTGAGTACATATAAAGATAGTCGTTTCGCAAAAGAATCGATTCGTTTACATCCTCACGTAAAAGCTATTTGTAGTATATAATGGATCGTGCGCGCGAGTCAGTTGATATAATGAAAAAGTTACGCGATGAGCTTCATATTCCGTTAGAAGATTCTGGAATGAAAGAATTATCTCGCCGTTTGACGATGTTTATTAAGTATAATAAGGTGTTTGCTGGATATATTGAATTACCAACCATAAAACGCCATCTTCATGTAATTCTTCCAAACAATCCGAATATGCCGATTCGTGTGGTTTTGAAGGCATCTAGTTAGTACTCTCCGCAGCAACTAGGATGTGCGTTACATCCACACTCGATTATAGCACACGTTCTGCTACACGGCTGTCCGTCGTACTCTACGACACTGACATTACAAACTTCACAAACGAAGATACCTCGTTCGCGCAAGAAACTGATGATAGCAAGCATCATTTCTTGCTTGATTGTCTCGTCGATGGGCGCATGAAAGATTGCTTCTAGAATTGACTCCATTTTGTCTGGCCAAATCAATTGAATGGAATCAATAAATCCGTTTTAAATGCGTATCATTTAAACGCTGGTAGAGTAGAACAAATGTTCCGATAGCTCAGTTGGTTAGAGCATGGGTCTTATATGCCTAGGGTCGGGGGTTCAATTCCCTCTCGGAATACTAAAAACGAACTCTTTTTTCATACTCTTATAAAGTTCATCAAATGTTGACTTTACAAGGATATAGGATTCCAAAAGCAGGATTAGAAAAGGAACATCATATTAAAGGACTTCTCACAGTGAAGCCGTATATTCCATCGGTATTTGTGAAACCACAGTATGTTTCGCGGTTTGAAGTCTTTCGTGAATGCTCTAATTTTCTATACGTCCCCAAACATTTCGGTATTGAGCGATTTGGAGCAATCAAGGAAACGCAGAGAGATGTTCCGCAAACTGACGCAAAATACTGGGAATTTGCTGGTCAAATCCGAGATTCTCAAAAGCCCGTTGTCAACTCGTTCCTGCTTCCCGAACCCCATGACGGAATACTCTCGCTCCAAACCGGTGGTGGAAAAACCGTATGTGGACTATACATCGCATCCCAATTGCGATTGCCAACACTCGTGCTGGTCCATTCGGGTTTCCTCAAAGACCAGTGGGTGGAACGTATACAAGCATTCTTGCCGAATGCTAGAATTGGAACAATCCAAGGTGAAGTATTCGATATCGAAAACAAAGACATTGTCGTAGGTATGCTTCAAACAATTGCCCTCAAAGATCATCCTCCAAATCATTTTAAACGCTTTGGGTTGATTATCGTAGACGAATGCCATCATATTGCGAGTGAAGGATTCAGTCAAGCAGTTCCCAAACTTACATCCAAATATATGTTGGGGTTGTCTGCGACTCCGGAACGCAAGGATAAATTGATGTATGTAATTCACTGGTTTCTGGGTCCTCTGCTGTATGTGTCAAACAAGGCAGACAAAATGGATGAATTGGTGAATGTAGAAGTCTATGAATTTGAAGGAGATGAAAAGCACAATGAAATTATCTACAACAATTCAGGCGTAATGTTCACAACGCTCATGATTAACAAAATGACCGAAAATGTAGAACGAACGAAGTTTCTAGTCAAAATTTTGGAAGATATCGCAGAAGAACCTGAACGGCAAATCCTAGTGTTGAGTGATAGAGTTGAGCACACCAAAAATCTATACGATCTTCTAAACTCATCTTTACAATCCAAAGCCGGAATTCTATCACGCGGAATGAAACCCAATGTCCGCGATGAATTCTGCAAAAATAAGAAAATTCTAATTTCAACCTATCAACTTGTCAAGGAAGGATTTGATGTCCCAACACTCAATACACTGGTTATGGCCACATCAAGACCAGACATTGACCAAATTGTAGGTCGTATTCTGCGAGTAGAGAAATCAAAAAGAACCACACATCCACTCATTATTGATGTCGTTGATGTCCCATTCCGTCGGCAGTTTCAGGAACGATTAGGGTTGTATAAGCAGAGAGGATATAAGGTTGAGAAGATGAAGTTAGATTAAATTTGAATACGATTACCTTTCCCTTCGTAGCACCAAATCTCATATAAGTATCCCGCTTCTTCGGTTGCTTTCTTTTTCAACTGGATATTATCGGTCTTACACTTGTACGTCCAAGTTGATTTTACTTCTATAATTTTGTTCTCGTGTGGAATGAATATATCTGGAAAGTAATACCTCTTTTTTCGATCTACTTCATACTGAATTCTTGGAACATCTTTTCTATCGGTCTTAATCTGGGGTTCAGTGTATAATGTAATCAATTCAGTTAAGGCAAATGGTTCGTATCCCTGGACTTTACGAATTTCACCAGAAGGCATAATAAATTCCTTATACTTCTTTGCGTTTTTCTGAGCTCGTTCCATTACTTCTGGATTTTGAAGAGGGTGTTTAACACCGTATCGGGTTTGGTTTGTTTCTTGAACCTTTTTCATAATTGTTGGATTTTGAAGAGGGTTTTTAACACCGTATCGACTTTGGTTTGTTTCTTGAACCTTTTTCATAATTGTTGGATTTTGAAGAGGGTGTTTAACACCATATCGTTGTTCATTTGTTGCCTCAATTCTTTCTTTAACTTCTTCAGACTGAAAACTGTATTCTACACCACGGAGTTCTAGATTTGTGGCTCTACTTTTTTCTTTGACTTCTTCAGACTGACTGGGATATTCTACACCACGGCGTTCTAGATTTGTAAGTCTAGTTTTTTCTTTAACTTCTTCAGACTGAGCAGGGTATTCTACACCACGGCGTTCTAGATTTGTGGCTCTACTTTTTTCTTTGACTTCATTTGCTTGAAAAGCGTTAGTAATATCTTGTTTATATTTCTTTTTTAAAGTTTCAAGAGTCTTTTCTCTTGCCGAATCTGCTTGTAGTGAACAACTAGTTCCATATCGTTCTTCATTTGTTGCTTTAGTTTGTTCTATAATTGTTGGATTTTGATGAGGATGTTCTGTTCCATACTTTTTAAGGCATGTTGATCTAGTTTTTTCCTTTACTTCTGGAGATTGAAATGGAACAGGAACGCCGCGCCTTTCAATATTTGTTTCCGCGCGTTTTGCCTTTGTTGAAGGCATTTGGCTAATACAGTCAAAACCATATATTTCTTTAACAGTTTTATTTCGTTGTATAGACGCATTTTCATATACACACTTATGACAAAATGCTCCTTTTTTAACTATATCTCTAAATGTTCTGTGTTCTTCTTCTTTATTACAACAACAACGAAATTTAGGTTTCAAATTTCTGTTAAAAGTTGTATAATCGCCTAGAAGAATAGCATTATCCTTTTTTAAAACTTCAATAAGAAATTCCTTATTATACTGTTGTTTTGTCATGTTCTCTTAATACTATGTAATCTTCAATTCGTTTTTAAGTGAAAAATGAAGTTAGAGTGAGTTTATTTTAGATATTTTTTGCAAACATCTCAAAGTGTTCTGAGTCCGTAATATTAATGCGTGCATCATCCCAGGCGTAATGATCGTCAATATCTTCATCGCCATTCTGTAATATAGACGACTGAATAGACGACTGAATATTATAAATCCGTTTTCAGCCTACCAACTCTGCAGAAGCAATCGTAGAAGACCAAGCAAATAGCCAGAGACCAGATGCGTCACATTTTGTTAGAATATTTTTGCTGAGTTTTGATTTATCTTTTGACTTGTATGTTTCATTCAGTTTCTCTAAGCGATCAATAAGTTCGATTACAGGAATTTGAAGTTCCTTTTGAAGTCTCGTAAGTTCATCCGTTAGTTTATCGCGATTGAAATTGGGACGAATTGGGCGACCTGAATTGCTTTCATGCGTTGGATACTTCTTGCGAAATGAGGTAACTGCTTTCTCAATTTGAACTCGCAAAGTAGCATCCTTTTCATCAATATACAAATCAGGAACAGAGATAGATTTGTTTAGACGCTGAAACTCGTGCTTCACAATTTCATGTGTAGCGTCCCAAACGATATCTGCTAGAACCATAACATCTAGTCCTTCCAGTGCAAGACGACGATGGTTTCCCTCAAAGCAGACAAGACCTTCGTGATGAATATACGCCAAGTTGATAACACCATCCATACGATTAAATTGCTTCATCCAGTTATGAATGTCTGCAATTCGAGACATATCCGGAGGACGATTGAACTTCCATTGTGAAATATCCAGAGTTATGAATACATCCATAGGAATCGCATAGACATTTGTGTTTCCAATCTTGAACTGACGAAGGTATTGTTGAATTGCGTAAGACATTCTGATACTATCTCAAATCAAAGTACGTTTAATCCGTTTTCAAGTGAAAAAGTTTTTTGTTTTGTTTTTGTGTTTACTCGGTTTCGGTTTCAAGGCGATACTTAAACAACGCTACGTCGTCAAATCTGTCCAGCACAGGCAGCCAGTATCGGATTTGGTCGATGGGAGGTAGCATGTCCTCGAACTCGATCTTGGTCCGCTCACGCTCCATAATCAATGGCATCAAGTCTTCAAGCGGCACATTGTTCATTCGCTGCTTTCGGATTTTAAACTCCAATGTACACAACTTGTATCGGCAGTCCAAGTACTTCTTGTATGTATCCTCGTACATGATAATGTGCGCAGGCTTTACAGGAGCCTTCGGCTTTACTGGAATCCCTGCCTTTACCTTCTCGTTGTACCTCTTGAGAATTCGCTCATACCGATCCTTTTCCTCGGAGAAGAACCCATGAACTCCTGTGTCGCGTTCAATAAGCGCCTTCACAATCTCCGTAGGAGTACGATAGACAAGAATTTCACGCGGCATTTTGCTTTGGTTTGGCTTTGTTAGTATTGTTCTTATTGGACTTAATAAATCCGTTTTTATTACTCATTCTCCACTTCAATGTCTTCTGGCCATTTGGTTTTAATATCATAATCCTCAGTGCCAATTTCCTGTATCTTCCCTTGCTTGTCGACATAGAAGAAGGTTCCCCATTTAATCCACCACATTCCAATCGTTCCCTCTTCTGCTACCTCATTTTCATCTTGGGGTAGGAGATAGATATCCTTCGGAATCTCAAATGTTTTTGATGCTCGGTAATACGCAGTAATAGTCGTCATTTTGATTTTAGTAGAATGTTGATTTGTAAAATTCATTTTTAATGAATTGATGCTTTTGACATGTCCAAATCTAGACAACATCCAAAATACGCAGAATAGACTCGTTTACATGTCCAACAGTATCGATACGATTTTGTTTTTTCACATTCGATGAATAGTCGTATTTCCTTTTGTTCTCTGCGTGTTTTTCGCGCATGACATGTTGGACACAGAGCTTGAAGATTATTAAATTTGTGTGTTTGATGAATACGATAGGGAACAATATGGTCAATATCGTATACATCCAAAAATACAGAACAAATTGCGCATTTATGATTTTGTTGTTTTAAAATGAGTGTTCGATAAATATCAGGCAATGGCGTTCGCATTATCTAGACTATGTACTCTATGTTTAAGCACGACGACTATACACGATTAATCCTGCCGCTATTAAATTTACAATGGCATGCGAAGTTTTAGAAAGCATAGATGCCATCGGTATCACATTCAGTATCATACCAATGTGCGTCACTACAACAATGAAAACACCAGTCCAAAATGTCCAGTTCATTTTTGTACTATCGTCGCAATTGTTTTGTGTCATAAATAAATGACTTCATTTTTCCCAATCCAAAAACATCTGCGTGGTCTCCTTCTCCACTGAGCATCTCAGGGCATCCAGTATCCGAATTACAAGTCTTTCCACCGAACATAACCGGCAGTTTCAATCCTCCGTTCATCGTATAGTATTCCCATCGATTGGATGAGTTTGGATGCGGTCGTCCAAACAACGGCAACATACTTCCAGCACTTTCCAACAATCCAACTTGTTGATAGGAGTAATCGCGTCCAAACAAGTACGGGTTTTCGCGTTCGGGGGGAGCGTATGGGTCACTAAACACATCGAACGGATGTTTGCGTGTAGAACTGAACTTTATAGGATTGTCCTGAATGATGACAGTAGAACCTCCGCGAAATAGAAAAAACGCAGCAGCAACAAGTATACCACCTAATAAAAGCAAAGTATAATCCGACTTTCGCACCATTATTTAATCTATGTATTTTTACTCATTTGAATATCAATTTTCAACAGACAATCATATTTCATATAATGTGTGGTATTTGGTTTTGTTTTGGAAGTCTAAAATCTGAATATGAACCATATATTCATAAATTAAAACCTCGGGGACCTGAGGAGACACGTATCGTAACAATTCCATACGCAGGAACGATGGGATTTCATAGACTTGCTATTAATGGAGTAGATGCTGGTTCGCAACCTATGAACCAAAATGGTATTTACTGGATGTGTAATGGCGAAATTTATAACCACAAGGACTTCTCTAAAACCAATGGAGCTAGTGATTGTCAAGTGATTGGTGATTTGTATGAGAAGTATTCTACGATGGATTTGTTCCAAGCAATTGATGGAGTATTTGCTATCGTAATTGTAGATACAAATAAAAAGCAAGTAGTTATTGCTCGTGATCCGTATGGTGTTCGTCCACTTTTCATTGGAGACCAAACGTATTTTTCATCGGAAATGAAGGGTATTTCATTCTGTAAAAGTATTCGCCCGTTTCCACCAGGCACATACCAACTATATTCCTACAATGTACTGTCCCATATTTTAATAGAAGAACGGTCCTATGTTCAAATTCCATTCTTGAAGAATCCACACTATACGAGTGAAGAGATCGCAATTCAAGCTATACGCATTTCACTTGAAAGCGCTGTTGAAAAGCGTATGTTAACAGAAAGACCTGTGGCATGTTTATTGAGTGGTGGAGTAGATAGTAGTATAATTACTGCGATTGTGAGTCGCTTTCTTAAAAGGCAAGGTATACAGCTGAAAACATTTAGTATTGGCATGCCTGGATCTACGGATTTAA
>Ga0164296_1003693_pt1 | contig 14304 bp, 12 predicted proteins | sample GEODES057metaG_FD_113533 | JGI IMG/M metagenome (GOLD analysis project Ga0164296, IMG submission 113533) | Dystrophic lake water microbial communities from Trout Bog Lake, Wisconsin, USA - GEODES057 metaG | ecosystem: Environmental > Aquatic > Freshwater > Lake | place: USA: Trout Bog Lake... | reverse complement strand
CGACGCGGCAATCCAGGCGCCCTCCCGCGCCGTGAACCAGCTCCCGAGCCTCGTCCTTCGTGAACAAGCGCAGCGCTATCGCGGTTTGAAGCCAAACCGCTGTCGCTCCCCTCGCCGCGCAGCTAAGCTGCGCGTCAGAAGTCTTTTTGCTTCTTTTTCTTCAGAAAAAGAAGGCCTTCCTTCGGTTGAGAAACGCGCCGGTGGACCAGAGCGCTATCGCGGTTTGAAGGCAAACCGCTGTCGCTTTCGTCGCCGTTTCGCGGAGCGAAACGTCTGGGCTGTCGCTTACCTCGCCGTTTCGCGGAGCGAAACGTCAGTGAGCCTCCACCGCCTCGCCCAGCCGCGGCTTAGCCAGCAGAAACGTCAGCGGGACCGCGATAAAAAACGCCACCGCCATCCACAGCAGCGCGTCGTTATACGCCAGCGTCATCGCCTCGCGCAGCGTCATTCCCGCGAGCTTGCGCAGGGCCGCCAGGTGCGCAGCGGCCCCTTTCGCCGCAACCAGCCCATGCTCGATCTGCGACAGCGTCTTCATTGCCGCCGCGCGCGACCAGGTCACCTGGTCCTGCAAGTGCCGCAGGTGCACCGAGGTGCGATCGGTGGCCACCGTATTGATGATCGCCAGCCCGAAGGCGCCGCCGAGGTTGCGCATCAGGTTGTAGAGTCCGGAGGCGTTCTTGAGTTGCGCCGGCGGAAGTGTTCCGAGCGCGATCTGGTTCACCGGCAGCATGATGAACATCATCGCGAACCCGCGCAGCGCCTGGGGCGCGGCCATATCCCACAGCGACGACTGGCTCGTCAGCGTCGCCAGCCACCACAGCGCGATGCCGAACATCGCCAGCCCCACCGCCAGCATCCGCCGCAGATCGAGGAAGCGGACCAGCTGCGCCGACACCGGCGCCGAGAGGAACATGAACAATCCAGTCACGAACATGTTCTCGCCAATGGCGAGTGAATCGTAGCCCCGCACCCGCGCGAGGAACACGGGCACGATGAACACCGATCCATAGAGCCCGATGCCCAGGATGAAACTGAACAGCGATCCGGCGGCAAAGTTGATGTCGCGAAAGGCGCGCAGGTCCACCAGCGGATCAGGTTTCGTCAGCATCCGCCAGAAGAACGCGATCGCCGATCCCCCGGCGAGCAGGGCGAAAGCGGTGATGGTCGTGTCCTGGAACCAGTCGTTCTTGCTGCCGTCCTCCAGCACATATTCAAGCGAGCCGAGAAACGCCGCCATCAGCGCGAGCCCGATGTAGTCGAACCGCCGCGCCATCGAGAAATCCGGCTTGTCGATCCGCACGAAGGCCCACACGTTGAAGGCCACCAGCAGCCCGACAGGCACGTTGATCAGGAACAGCCAGTGCCAGGACAGCTGCTGCGTCAGCCACCCCCCAAGCGTCGGCCCGATCGTCGGCGCCATCGTCGCCGTCAGCCCGATCAGCACCGAGATCTTCACCCGCTTCTCGGCGGTGAACATCAGGTAGGACGAGGCGAACACGGTCGGGATCATCGCCCCCCCGATGAACCCCTGCATGGCGCGAAACGCGATCATCGCATCGAGCGACGCCGCGGAGGCACAGAGGAGCGAAAATCCGGTGAACCCCAGTGCCGAAATCGTGAACAGCAGCCGCGTCGACAACAGCCGCGACAGCCAGCCCGACAGCGGGATCATCACGATCTCCGCGATCAGATAGCTCGTCTGCACCCACGCCGCCTCATCGGGCGAGGCCGACAGTCCCGCCTGGATATCCGATATGGAGGCCGAAACGATCTGGATATCCAGGATCGCCATGAACATGCCGAGCACCATCGACATGAACCCGACCCACCCCCGCCACCCCATCGCCTCCCCGGATTGCATGTTCAGCGCACCGAGAACAGGCCATGGCGCACGGCATCCGCCCCCCGGGTGTCGACCTCCGCCGTCACCGACAACCCCGCCCGCACCCAAGTCGGCGCCTTGCCGTCCGGCAACTCAAGCACGATGCGCACCGGCACCCGCTGCACCACCTTGGTAAAATTCCCCGTCGCGTTCTCTGGCGGCAGCAATGAGAACAACGCTCCCGTCGCCGGCGCCAGGCTGTCCACATGGCCACTCACCGCGCCCTCGGGATCGATGTCGGGCACCAGCCGCACCCGGTCCCCCGGATGCATCCGCCGCAACTGCGTCTCCTTGAAGTTCGCCACCACGAACATCCGTGCCGCCGGTGGTGCGATGGCGATCAGCTGCTGGCCCGGCTGCACATGCTGCCCCAGCTGCGCCGCCCGGTTGCCGACCACGCCATCGAATGGCGCGCGGACACTCGTATTCGCCAGATTACTCTCCGCAAGCCGCAACGCCGCCTCGGCGCTCACCACCCGCGCCTCCGCCGACTGCACCTGCGCCTCCGCCACCCCCAGCGCCTGCTCGCTCACCGCCCGCTGCGCGGTCGCGAGATTCAAGCCAGCCTCCGCCTTGCGCAAAGCCGCCACCGCCTGGTCATTTGCCTGCCGCGACGTCCAGCCAGCGCCGACCAGCGTGCCCGACCGACCGGCATCCGCCGCCGCGCGGGTCAGTTCGGCCTGCGCCTGCTCGATCCCCGCCACCGCCTGCCCAATGGCGGCGCCGGCCTGGGCGACCTGGGCGCGGGCGGTCAGCTGCGCGGCCCGCGCCTCGCCGAGGCTGGCCGCGGCCTGGTCGCGGCGGGCCTGCCAATCCTTGGGATCGAGCTCGATCAGCGCATCGCCGGCTTTCACCGCCTGGTTGTCGGCGACGCGGACCGCGATCACGTCGCCGTCGATGCGGGCGGCAAGGGTGGCGATGTCAGCCTGGACATAGGCGTTGTCGGTCGTCTCGATGAACCGACCCTCGGCGAACCACCAGCGCGCCGTAAGGGCGGCGGCGGCAAGGAGAAGCAGGGCCAGGGCAATACGAAGCGCGGTCTTGCCGAGACCGGAGGCAATCGCGGGGGGGGACTCGGTGATGGCGGTCATGGCTAGGCTCCGGGCAGTGAACCGAACGGTTCAGTTCAGCTGGCCGGAACTTGGCGGCACCTCCGGGTGGCGTCAAGGGTAAACTGAACCGTCCAGTTCAGTTTTAACGTTGACGCACGCCGCCCCCCGGAGTCACAAAGGCGCATGAGTGAAACGCTCCTCGCGACTCCAACGGCGCACGCCGACGCCTCGCCCAAACGGCAGGCCATCATCGAGGCGGCCACGCGGCTGTTCATGGCGCAGGGCTATGGCCCGGTCAGCATGGACGCCATCGCCCGCGCGGCGAACGTGTCCAAGGCCACGCTCTACGCCCATTTCGCCTCCAAGGACCGCCTGTTCGCCACCATCGTCGGCGGGCGCTGCACGCAGGTGGCGTTCGACAACGCGCCCTTCCCGGCCGATGGCCTCGATATGCGCCAAGTGCTCACCGGCATCGGCCGCCGCCTGCTCGGCTTCCTGCTGGCGCCCGAGACGCAGTCGATCCTGCGCATCGCCATCGTGGAGAGCGCCCGCTTCCCGGAACTCGGCACCGCTTTCCTCGATTCCGGGCCAAGCATGTTCATCACCCGGCTCGCCGCCTGGATCGCCGCCGAACACGCGGCCGGACGGCTCGATGCCCCCGACGCCCGCGTTGCCGCCGATCAGTTCGGCGCGCTGCTGCGGCCGCTGATGTTTCTGCGTGCCATGCTCGCGGTGAAGCCGGCGCCCGACGAGGCCGAGATCATGGCCACCGTCGATGCCGCCGTCGAAACCTTCCTCAGGGCCTACGGACCCAGGGGTCGCTAGGCGACCTTCTGAGCCGCCGCCAGGGGTACCTCGATATCGATCTCCAAGGTGGAGACATGATCCCCGCGGTCGAGCTTGACCTGCACCTTGTCGGGGTCGACCTCCATGTGGCGGCGGATGACGGCGAGGATTTCCTCCTGCAGCCGGGCCACGAGATCCGACTTGCCGAACACCGAACGCTCATGCGCCAACAAAATCTGCAGACGCTCGCGCGCGATGTTCGCGCTGGGCTTCTTGCGGAAGAAGTGGAAGATGCTCACGCGACCCTCCGGCCGAACAGGCGGTCAACGAAGGACCGGCGCTCCTGGGGAACAACGATATCGACGCTCTCGCCCCGCAGCCGGCGCACCGCATCCTGGTAGGCGCGGGCGGGCGATGTCTCGGGCGCGTTCAACGTGACGGGAACGCCGATGTTGGAGGCGCGCAGGACCTCCTGGCTCTCGGGGATGATGCCGAGCAGCGGGATGGAGAGAATCTCCAGCACGTCCTCGACCTTCAGCATATCGCCGCGGGCGGCGCGGGCCGGGTCGTAGCGGGTCAGGAGCAGATGTTTCTCCACCCGCTCGCCGCGCATCGCGCGCGCCGTCTTGCTGTCGAGCAGGCCGATGATGCGGTCGCTGTCGCGCACCGAGGAGACTTCGGGATTGGTCACCACGATGGCGATGTCGGCGTGATGCATGGCCAAGGCCGGGCCGCGCTCGATGCCAGCGGGGCTGTCACACAGCACCCAGTCGAACTTCTCCTTCAGCTCGGCGATGACGTTGGCCACCCCCTCGGAGGTCAGCGCATCCTTGTCGCGCGTCTGCGAGGCCGGGAGGATGGAGAGGTTCTCCAGCCGCTTGTCGCGGATGAGGGCCTGGTGGAGCTTGGCGTCGCCCTGGATGACGTTGATGAGGTCGAACACCACCCGGCGCTCGGCCCCCATCACCAGATCAAGGTTCCGCAGCCCGACGTCGAAATCGACGACGACCACCTTGTCGCCGCTCTGGGCGAGCGCCGCCCCGATCGCCGCGGTCGAGGTGGTCTTGCCAACCCCCCCCTTGCCCGACGTGACCACAACCACTTTGGCCATCAAATCCTCCCTGCGGCGAGATCCTGCGCCGCCATCATGATGCGTCCGGCTTCAAGCCAGATCTGCACGGGCTTGCCGCGCAGAGCCGGGTCCATGTCCTCGGACGTTTTGTAGAAACCGTCGATGGAGACAAGCTCAGCCTCCAGGCGCCGGCAGAAAATACGGGCACGGGCAAAGCCCAGCGCCCCGGCGATCGCGCGGCCGCGCAGCGCCCCGTAAATGTGGATCGACCCGCCCGCCAAAACCTCGGCGCCCGAGGACACCGCGCCCAGCACCGTCACGTCGCCCTGGGGAAAGCGCACCGCCTGGCCGGAGCGCACCAGCTCCTCGATCATGCGGAACTGCGGCGGGGGCGGCGGCGGCGGAACCACTGGCGCGGACTCCTTGATCTCGACCGTGCCGCCCTCGCGCCCGCCGACCAGGCGGCGTTTCCAGGGGTCGGCGCCGGGGATGTCGCGGACGTTCTCGACGTCGATCACCGATATGCCGCAGGCCTCGATGTCGGCGATCAGGGTCGCGATGCCCTCGGTGCCGGCATTGACCGCGGCGAGATCGACGATCACCGGCCGGGCGTCGAAGAAGCCGGGCGAGCGCAGCATCTGCGCCCGCAGCGCCTCAAGCCAACCGGCCAAAGGCGCCTCGGGCGCGATCACGAAAGCCATGAAAGACCGGCCTCGGACTCGGATCTGCATGCGGGGATGAATGTCACTGGGCACAGGCGGAGCCTGCCGACCGACCCCGGCGAGGTCAACGCCTAAGAATCTCCATCACGCAAGATGTTGTGGACAACTATGAATCTACGCCCCAACCCGTTGTTCCCGCCCCCCCCGACTCGGCAGCGACTCGGGCGCGGGCATTGCGGCCTGGCGGGAGGGATGCGACGTGGTGCCGCGAATCCCGCTATAGTGCGGGCGACGCAAACGATTGCCCGATGCCGGAGACATGACGCCATGACCGATACGCCGCCCGACCGCCTGTCCGTCGATCCCAGGAGCCCGCACTACAACGAGGCGGTGTTGCAGAGGGGCATCGGCATCCGCTTCCGGGGCGTCGAGCGGACCAACGTGGTGGAATATTGCGTGAGCGAGGGCTGGGTCGAAACCCATGTCGGCAAGACCGTCGATCGCCATGGCCAGCCCATGAAGTTCCGCCACCGCGGGGCGGTGGAGGCGTATTTCCAGGATCAGGCGGCAGGGGAAGCCGCTAAGACGTAAGGCGGGTCGAAGGAGCGGCGCGCTTCTTTGGTTGCAGGGAAGCAAGCGTCGTTCTTTTTTGAAAAAAAGAACCAAAAAACTTCTGACACGAAGCGAAGCGGAGTGGCGAGGTAAGCGACAGCGGTTCCCCTTGGAACCGCGATAGCGTTCTACTCAACAACTGTTCTTGGCTTCGCCCGATCCATCCGCAGGGGAGCGGCGAAGCCAACAATTTATTGCTTCGCGCCTCTCACTTGCCAGGTGAGCACGAACCCAAAATGATAAAAGTCTTTTTGCCTCTTTTTCTTCAGAAAAAGAAGACTTCCTTCGATCTGACGTCAATAACGCCCTCTAGCGCCCAGTCAGAATCCGATCGACCAACTGGCGAACGGTCGGAATAAACCCGTTGCTGTAGAAGGGATCGGCGCCGAAGCGGTAGGCGTTGTGACCGGAGAACATCAGGTTGTTGTCCAGGGCCTCTTCGGTGTCGGTGTGGGCGACGTCCTGGAGGGCTTTCTGGATGCAGAAGCTGCGGGGGTCGGCTTTCTTGCCGTTGGTGAGGTCTTCGGTGTGCTGCGACCAGTTGGAGAAGCGGCATTGGCTGAGGCAGCCCATGCAGTTGATCTGGTCGTCGAGGATTTCGCGGCCCTTTTCGGGGGTGACGAAGATCAGGGTGCTGTCGGGCGAGCGCAGCGCCTCGGTGAAGCCCGCGGCTTCCCAGGCGGCGACGCGGGCGCGGTCGGCGGGGGTGAGGTAGACGATGCGTTTGCGCGGGCCGACGCCGTATTCGGCCTGGTGTTCGCCGACGGGTTCGGTGGTGAAGGCGGCCTGGCGGTCGTTGCGGCCGCGCAGTTCGCGCATGAAGCTGTTGTTGACCGCCGAGGAGTAGAAGCCGGTGGGGCTGAAGCGGTTGAGGAAGACGTCGCCCTCTTTCAGCGTCAGCAGCTTGCGCTTCCAGACGTCGGGGATCGGGCTTTCCTTGGTCAGCAGCGGGCGGGTGCCGAACTGGAAGGCGATGGGGCCGAGCTCGGGGTTGTCGAGCCAGTGTTCCCATTCCTCGAGCCACCAGACGCCGCCGGCCATGATGATCGGGGTTTCGCCGAGACCGAACTCACGCATGAGTTTGCGGAGCGCGAGGACGCGGGGATAGGGGTCTTCGGGCTTGTTAGGGTCTTCGCTGTTGGACAGGCCGTTATGGCCGCCGGCGAGCCAGGGGTCTTCGTAGACGACGCCGCCGAGGAGTTCGGAGGCCTTGTGGTAGGCGCGCTTCCACAGCGCGCCGAAGGCGCGGCCGGAGGAGACGATGGGGTAGTAGTGGACGTTGAACTTGGCCGCGATGTCGGACAGGCGGTAGGGCATGCCGGCGCCGCAGGTGATGCCGTGGATGAGGCCCTTGGCGCCTTCGAGGATGCCCTGGGCCACGCGTTCGGCGCCGCCCATTTCCCAGAGGAAGTTCATGTGGACGCGGCCGGCCCCGCCGGCGATGTCGTGGGCGCGCTGGGCCTGGGCGATGCCGCCGGCGATGCCGTAGGCGACGAGTTCCTCGTGGCGCTCACGACGGGTGGAGGCGCGGTAGATCTGCGGGATGACCTTGCCGTCGGCGTCATAGCTGTCGGCGTTGACGGCCGAGAGGGTGCCGGCGCCGCCGCCCGCGGCCCAGTGGCCGGCGGTGGTGCCGTTGGACACGGCGACGCCCTTGCCGCCCTCGACGAGGGGCAGAACGTCAACTCCGCCCATGCGGATCGCATTGATCGCCTTCATGGCCACTTTGCCCCGGATCCCGCGCCGCCGTCCGATCCAGGACCATTCAGGACCGGCGAATCGGCGCTTCTGTCTTCTCTCTGTAACCGAATTGGCGCCCGCGCAACATGTGGCTGCGCAGGCGCCGTTCGTTTCGTCAGGCCCGGATTACTGCTGGGCCTCGCCGTCGCGCGGCTGACGGTCGCCGCGGTCGCGGTCGCGGCCACCACGCTCGCCGCGCTCACCACCGCGCTCACGGTCGCCGCCCTTCGGGCCGACCTTCTCGGTGATGTCCTCGCCGGTCTCCTGGTCGACCACGCGCATCGAGAGCTTCACCTTGCCGCGATCGTCGAAGCCGATGACCTTGACCTTCACCTGGTCGCCGTCCTTGACCACGTCGGTGGTCTTGTTGACGCGGCCCTGGGCAAGCTCGCTGATGTGCACGAGGCCGTCCTTGGAGCCGAGGAAGTTCACGAAGGCCCCGAATTCGGCGGTCTTCACGACCTTGCCATTGTAGATCACGCCGACTTCCGGCTCAGCGACGATGCCGCGGATCCAGTCGATGGCGGCCTGGGCCTTCACCGAGTCGTTGGAGGCGATCTTGATGGTGCCGTCGTCGTTGATGTCGATCTTGCAGCCGGTGTTCTCGACGATCTCGCGGATCACCTTGCCGCCGGTGCCGATGACTTCGCGGATCTTCTCCTTCGGCACGTTGATGATGGTGATGCGCGGCGCGGTGGCGGCGACTTCGGTGCGGTTGCCGGACAGACCCTTGGCCATTTCGCCGAGGATGTGCAGGCGGCCGTCCTTGGCCTGGCCGAGGGCCACTTCCATGATCGCGGGGGTGATGGAGGTGATCTTGATGTCCATCTGCAGGCTGGTGATGCCCATCTCGGTGCCGGCCACCTTGAAGTCCATGTCCCCAAGGTGATCCTCGTCGCCGAGGATGTCGGAGAGCACGGCGAAGCCCTTGTCTTCCTTGATCAGGCCCATGGCGATGCCGGCCACGGGGCGGATCAGGGGGACGCCGGCGTCCATCAGCGACAGCGAGGTGCCACAGACGGTGGCCATCGAGGAGGAACCGTTGCTCTCGGTGATCTCGGAGACCACGCGGAGGGTGTACGGGAACTTGTCTTTCGCCGGCAGGACCGGGTGGATCGCGCGCCAGGCAAGCTTGCCGTGGCCGATTTCGCGGCGGCCGGGCGAGCCCATGCGGCCGGCTTCACCGACGGAGTAGGGAGGGAAGTTGTAGTGGAGCATGAAGTGCTCGCGATACTCGCCCTCGAGCGCGTCGATGATCTGCTCGTCCTGGCCGGTGCCGAGGGTGGCGACGCAGAGCGCCTGGGTCTCGCCGCGGGTGAACAGGGCGGAACCATGGGCGCGCGGCAGGACGCCGACTTCGGCGATGATCGGGCGGACGGTCTTGGTGTCGCGGCCGTCGATGCGCAGGCCTGTGTCGAGGATGGCGTTGCGGACGATGTCGGCTTCGAGCTCCTTGAAGAGGCCCTTCGCCTTGTCGGCCTCAAGCCCTTCGGCGGTCAGGGCGGCGGCGGCGGCCTTCTTGGCGGCCGAAACCTTGTCCTGGCGGACCTGCTTCAGCGGCTCCTTGTAGGCTTCGGTGATGGCGGCGCGGGCCAGCGCGTCGACGCGGGCGGCCAGCGTCTTCTCTTCCTCGGACTGCTCCGGCAGGGCCCAGGGCTCCTTGGCGGCAACCTCGGCGAGCTCGATGATCGCCTGGATCACCGGCTGGAAGGCGGCGTGGCCGAAGTTGACGGCGCCGAGCATATCGGCTTCCGAAAGCTCCTGCGCTTCGGATTCGACCATCAGCACGCCCTCGGTGGTGCCGGCGAGGACGAGGTCGAGCTTGGTGTCCTTCATCTGGTCGGCGGTCGGGTTCAGCACGTAGGCGCCCTGGATGAGGGCGACGCGGGCGGCGCCGACGGGGCCGAAGAAGGGGATGCCCGAGAGGGTCAGCGCGGCCGAGCAGCCAATCATGGCGACGATATCGGGATCGTTCTCGAGGTCATGGCTGAGGACGGTGCCGACGACCTGGACCTCGTTGCGGAACCCATGCGGGAACAGCGGGCGGATCGGGCGGTCGATCAGGCGGGAGACCAGGGTTTCCTTCTCGGAGGGACGGCCCTCGCGCTTGAAGAAGCCGCCCGGGATCTTGCCGGCGGCGAAGGCCTTTTCCTGGTAGTTCACGGTGAGCGGGAAGAAGTCCTGCCCGGCCTTGGCGGTCTTCACGCCGACGGCGGTGCAGAGGACGATGGTGTCGCCGTAGCTGACCATGACGGCGCCATCGGCTTGCCGGGCGATCTTGCCGGTTTCGAGGACGAGCTTGCGCCCGCCCCAGTCGAGTTCCTTGCGGAAGTAGTTGAACATCGCGTGGTCCTTACAATTGGATGCGCGAAGCGGCGGTCAGCCAGGGGCGATCCTTTCTCTCCGGGGAGAGACGGCGTCTCGGGCGGCATGGGGCGGAGGGCCTGGGGATCATTCCCGTCAGCACGTCCGCGGTGTGGCTTGCGGCGCCACGACCATGTTGCCGGAAACGCCGCTGCGGCGCCCTGCGGGAGCAGGATGCCGGATCGGCCGTCTGTCGTTCCGCCGCGCTCGCGGCAGCCGGCGCGTCATGCGCCGGGTCGGCATTGCCCCGCGCCACCATGGCCCGGGGGGTGGTCACCGGCCTGCCTCCAAATAAGAGGCAGGCCGGGATTGGCTAGCGGCGCAGGCTCAGGCGGCCGATCAGCACTTCGTAGCGGCGCTGGTCCTTGCGCTTCAGATAGTCGAGCAGGCCGCGGCGGGCGCCGACCATCATCAGCAGGCCGCGCCGGCTGTGAAAGTCCTTGGCGTGCGCCTTCTGGTGCTCGGTCAGGTTGTTGATGCGCTCGGTGAGCAGGGCGACCTGCACTTCCGGGCTGCCGGTGTCGCCGGGCTTGGTCGCATATTCGGTGATGAGCGCCGCGCGGCGCTCCGCCGTGATCGACATCGGGGATACTCCTGAAGAAAGGTTGAAAGGACGCGTGAATTGGCCGCCGGACGAACTAGAGAAGGCGTTCCGGCTTGAGCAGCCCGTCCTCGAGACGGCACAGCCCGATCACGCGGTTCCCCGCCATGGCCCGCACGATCCCGCCTTCGGGATCGCTCGTCCGTGGAATGCGGCCCATCAGCGTGACCAGGCTGATCGCCTGTCCATGCGAAAGGCCGAAGGCTTCCGCCTCGGTCAAGGCCAGCGCCGGGATGTCGGCCAGCGCGGTCGCGACCGGAAGCAGGAAGTCCGGAGAGACGGGCGGGGTATCCTCCGCCCGCTGCAGTTTGTCCAGTGGAATCGCCTGCGCCTCGGTAAAGGGTCCCACGCGCAGGCGGCGGAGCGCGGCGACATGGCCGACGGTGCCGCAGGCGCGCGCGATGTCGCGGGCGAGGCTGCGCATGTAGACGCCCTTGCCGGACTGCACCTCGAAAACGACGGTGTCGGCGTCGGGGCGGGCGATCAGCTCGAAGCGGTCGACGCGGGCGGGGCGCGGCTCCATCACCGGGGCGTTGCCGGCGCGGGCGAGGTCGTAGGCGCGTTCGCCGGCGATCTTGATGGCGGAGAAGATCGGCGGAATTTGCAAGATGTCGCCACGGAAGGCGGGCAGGGCTGCGTTGATCTGCTCGTCGGTCGGGCGGATGGTGGAGGTTTCGATCACCTGGCCGTCGGCGTCGTCGGTGTCGCGGGCTTCGCCGAGGCGAAGGGTGAAATGGTAGACCTTGGTGCCGTCCATCACGTACGGCACGGTCTTGGTGGCGGCGCCGAAGGCGACCGGGAGCAGGCCGGTGGCGAGCGGATCGAGGGTGCCGCCGTGGCCGGCCTTCTGGGCGTCGAACCAGCGGCGGACGCGGTTGACCACGTCGGTGCTGGTCAGGCCCTGCGGCTTGTCCACGATGAGCCAGCCGTCCAAGGGACGGCCGCGAGGTTTACGTTGGCGCATGGGCGGTTCAGTCCGACTTCTTGAGGTCCCGCGCCACTTCGGGCGCGCGCAGCATCTCGTCGACATGCATGGCGTAGTCGATCGACGTATCCGCCTGGAAATGCAGATCCGGCGCATAGCGCAGGCGGAGCTGATGGGCGACCTGGCCGCGCAGGAAGGTGGCGCAGCGGCGCAGGGCCGGCAGTTTCTCGGCCACGTCGGAGCGGCCGAGACGGGTGACGAAGACGGTGGCGTGCTTGAGGTCCGGGCTGATGCGGACCTCCGTCACCGTGATGATGACGCCGGCCAGATCGGGGTCGCGGAACTGCTCGCGCGCGAAGACGCCCGCCAGCACGTGGCGGATCTCCTCGCCCACGCGCAGCTGGCGCTGGGTCGGCGGCTTGGCGGCGTGGCCGGCCTGGCTGTGCCTCACGGCGACCTCCTGAACGATCCCGGCCTGCTCAAGCCGGGATCAGCTCGACCTCGTAGCACTCGACGACATCGCCTTCGCGCAGGTCGTTGAAGTTGGCGAAGGACAGGCCGCATTCGTAGCCGCGGGCCACTTCGCGGACATCGTCCTTGAAGCGCTTGAGCTGCGTGAGATCGCCGGTGTGGATGACCACGCCGTCGCGCAGCAGGCGGACGCCGGCGCCGCGCTTGACGAGGCCCTCGGTGATCATGCAGCCCGCGACCTTGCCGGTCTTGGTGATGTCGAACACCTTGCGGATCTCGGCATAGCCCAGGAATTTTTCGCGCGCCTTCGGGGCGACCTTGCCTTTGACCATCTTCTCGATGTCGTCGGCGACGTCGTAGATGATCGAGTAGTAGCGGATGTCGACGCCCTCGCGCTGGGCGAGGTCGCGCGCCTGGGTGGTGGCGCGGACGTTGAAGGCGACGATGACGGCGTTGGAGGCCTTGGCGAGCTGGATGTCGCTTTCGGTGATCTGGCCGACGCCCGAGAGCAGGACGCGGACCTTCACTTCCTCATGGGCCTGCTTGAGCACGGTGGCCTGGATCGCCTCCGAGCTGCCCTGCACGTCGGCCTTGATGAGGATGGCGACTTCCTTCTGCACGCCTTCCTGAATGCGGGCGAGCATCTGGTCGAGCGTGCCGCGGGCGGCGGTCATCACGCCGGCGGCCTTGTCGCGCAGCTTGCGCTGGCGGAACTCGCTGATTTCGCGGGCGCGGCTTTCGTTCTCGACAACGACGAACGGCTCGCCGGCCATCGGCACCCCGGCGAGGCCGAGGATCTCGACCGGCATGGAGGGGCCGGCTTCCTTGAGCTGGCGGCCCTTGTCGTCGAGCATGGCGCGCACGCGGCCCCACTCGGCGCCGGCCACGACGATGTCGCCCTGGTTGAGTGAGCCCTTCTGCACCAGCACGGTGGCGACCGGGCCGCGGCCGCGATCCAGCCGGCTTTCGATCACCGAGCCTTCGGCGATGCGGTCCGGATTGGCGCGCAGGTCGAGGATTTCGGCCTGCAGCATGATGGCCTCCTCGAGCTTGTCGAGGCCGGTCTTCTTGAGGGCGGAGACTTCGACGTCCTGCGTCTCGCCGCCCATTTCTTCCACCACGATCTCGTACTGGAGGAGTTCCTGGCGGACCCGGTTCGGGTTGGCGTCGGGCTTGTCCATCTTGTTGATGGCGATGATCAGCGGCGCGTCGGCCGCCTTGGCGTGGCGGATCGCCTCGATGGTCTGCGGCATGACGCCGTCGTCGGCGGCGACCACGAGCACGACGATGTCGGTCACGCTGGCGCCGCGCATGCGCATGGCGGTGAAGGCTTCATGGCCGGGCGTATCGAGGAAGGTGATGCGCTGGCCAGACTTCATCTGCACCTGGTAAGCGCCGATGTGCTGGGTGATGCCGCCGGCCTCGCCGGCCGCGACGTCGGTGCTGCGCAGCGCGTCGAGCAGGCTGGTCTTGCCGTGGTCGACATGGCCCATGATGGTGACGACCGGTGGGCGGGTCTGCAGGTCGGTGTCGATGTCGACCGCGCCTTCGAGGCCGAGCTCGACGTCATCCTCGGAGACGCGCTTCACCCGGTGGCCGAATTCCTGGACCACGAGTTCGGCGGTGTCGGCGTCGAGGCTCTGGGTGATGGTGGCCATCACGCCGAGCTTCATCAGGGTCTTGATCACCTCGGGCGCCCGGGTGGCCATGCGGTTGGCCAGCTCCTGGACCGTGATGTTATCCGGCAGGACGACTTCGCGCACGACTTTCACCTGATCAGAGCGCAACCGCTCCAGTTCCGCCTGACGGCGCTCGCGTTCCCGCTGGCGCCGCACGGAGGCCAGGCTGCGGACACGATCGTCCTCGCCTTCGATAGCCGCCTGCACGTCGATGCGGCCGGCACGACGACGGTCGTCGGTGCCCTTCTTGACCACCGGAACCTGCGGCTTGCGGGCCGGCACGCCGCCGGGGCCGGGACGGCGCGGGCGGGATTCTTCCTCTTCCTCGGCGCCACGGGCCTTGAGACGCAGGGTCTCGGCCGGGACGGCGGGGGCGGCCGGCGGCGTCGCCGGGCGGGCGGCGCGGCGCGGCTCCTCGGCGCCACGCTCGGGCGCGGGGGCCGGGGCGGCACGGGCGG
>Ga0164296_1003691_pt1 | contig 14309 bp, 10 predicted proteins | sample GEODES057metaG_FD_113533 | JGI IMG/M metagenome (GOLD analysis project Ga0164296, IMG submission 113533) | Dystrophic lake water microbial communities from Trout Bog Lake, Wisconsin, USA - GEODES057 metaG | ecosystem: Environmental > Aquatic > Freshwater > Lake | place: USA: Trout Bog Lake... | reverse complement strand
TGGATGAACATGCTTCACGCCGAGAAGGCGAACTGGGCCGACTACTCCCAGGGCGCCCTGCCAGACAACATCAAGTCGATCACGGTGAACTCGCCGACCAAGGTGACGTTCAACCTGACGGCTCCGGTGAACTCGTACTGGTTCACCTACAACGAGCTGTCCCAGATCACCCCAATGCCGTTGGCCTGGGACGTGACGGCGACGGGTGCAGCAGCCGGATCGGGTGGCTGCGCCAAGGCTGCCTACGGCACCGTCGACACCCAGTGCACTGCGGTCTACACCTTCTTGTCCAAGCAGGCTGGCTTCGACCCGTCAAACCCGAAGGGTGCCAACAACGCGCTGCCGACCTACGCCACGAACCCGCTGTGGCAGGTGGTCGACGGTCCGTGGAAGCTCTCGGTCTTCGACGCTTCGGGCAACGTGACCATGGTCCCGAACAAGACCTACTCGGGTCCGACCAAGCCGACGATCTCGAAGTTCGTCGAGGTGCCCTTCACGACGGACTCTGCTGAGTTCAATGCCCTCGTCAGCGGTTCGGTCGACGTGGGCTACCTGCCCACGTCGGACGTGACGTCCTCGACGTCCAACCCGACCACGGCAGGTGCGAACAACCCTCGCCTCGAGAGCAACTACTCGATGAGCCCGTTGTACACGTGGAGCATCAACTACTTCCCGTACAACTTCAACTCAACGGGTGACGGCGGTGCCGCGGGCCCGATCTTCAAGCAGCTGTACTTCCGCCAGGCCTTCCAGACCCTGGTCGACCAGCCGCTCTACAACCAGAAGATCTTCAAGGGCTACGGCATCCCGACCTACGGGCCGGTGCCGGTCTACCCGCAGAACTCCTTCGTCTCGAGCTACGAGAAGAAGAACCCGTACACCTACAACGTGTCCAACGCCAAGAAGCTCCTGAGCTCTCACGGCTGGACCGTCGTGCCGGGTGGCACCTCGTACTGCAAGAACCCAGGCACCGGGAAGGGCCAGTGCGGCGCCGGCATCCAGAAGAACGCCAAGCTGTCGTTCAACCTGGAGTACGCCACCGGCAGCTCCGCCACCACGCAGCTGATGAACGCCGAGAAGTCCTCATGGGGCCAGGCAGGCATCAACGTGAACTTGAGCGGTGCTTCCTTCAACACCGTGCTCGGCAATGCCGTGCCCTGCACCAGCGGGCAGTCCTGCAGCTGGGAGCTGGAGAACTGGGGAGCTGGTTGGGTCTTCGCACCTGACTACTACCCGACCGGTGAGGCAATCTTCCAGACCGGTGCTGGTTCGAACTCGGGGAGCTACTCGAGCAAGCAGAACGACACCAACATCGCAGCCACGACGTCGAAGAACACCTCGTTGACCAACTACGAGAACTACCTGACGCAGCAGCTGCCGGTGGTGTACCAGCCGAATGCGGTCACCTCGCTGACCGAGATCAAGAAGGGCCTTACCGGCGTCACGCCGCAGAGCCCCCTCTGGTCGATCAACCCGGAGAACTGGCGCTTCTAGCTCCAGCTCGGACGCTGCACGTTGCAGCAACGGGAACGTCGAAGAACCCCGGCCTGAGGGCCGGGGTTCTTCGCGCCCAGACTAAGGTTGCCAACCAATGTTGGGCTATCTGATCAGGCGAACCATCCAGGCGCTGATTGTGATCCTGGGCGTCACCTTGATCGTGTTCCTGCTTGGACAGCTCATCCCCGGCGGACAAGCCCGAGCAGCACTTGGACCGAAGGCCACGTACGCCCAACTCCACCACTACGACGTCCAGTACGGGCTCAACCAACCGATCTGGGTGCAGTACTGGCACTACCTCCTGGGACTCTTCAAGGGCAACCTCGGCTATTCCGTCAAGCGGAACCAGACCGTGGCGGCCTCGATCGGTGTCGCTCTGCCGAGGACCATCTTGCTGGTCGGGATCTCCACGATCTTTGCCCTCATCGTCGCGGTGCCGATCGGCGTGTCCCAGGCGGTGCGGCGGAACTCAGCCTACGACTACGCCATGACGGGGATCTCCTTCTTCCTCTACGCCATCCCCGCGTTCTTGATCGCCACGCTTCTGATCATCTGGTTCTCGTTCGACCTTGGATGGTTCCCGTCGTCGGTGCCCACCGACGCCGGGTTGTGGTCGATCTTCACCGATCCCCGATCGTTCGTCCTCCCGGTCTTCTCCCTCGCCGCGCTGACCATCGCTTCCTACAGCCGCTACATGCGATCGTCGGTCCTCGACACCTTGACGGAGGACTACATCCGGACCGCGCGGGCCAAGGGCGCGGGATCGCGTCGGGTCCTCTACGGCCACGCCCTGCGCAATGCGCTCCTGCCGCTGCTGACCCTGATCGGGCTCACCTTGCCAGCGATCGTCGGCGGCGCCGTCATCATCGAGGACGTCTTCAACTATCCCGGCATGGGCCTCTTGACCGTGCAGGCGGCGAACAACGACGACATCCCGCTGGTGCTCGGCACCACCCTGGTGCTCACCGTGGCCACGGTGGTTGGATCGCTCCTCGCCGATCTCCTCTACGCAGCTGCTGATCCGCGGATCCGACTGGGGGCCGAATGACGACGCCGATCGATCCATTCGAGGCTGAGCCGCTGCAAGGGGCGGTCCCCTCGGCCGATGAGATGGTCGAGGTCTTCGACAAGGAGGCCACGGCAGGTGAGGTCATGGCAAGCGGTGGATTCCTCCGCAACATGGTCCGGGTCTTCGGGGAGAACAAGCTTGCGGTCATCAGCTTGATCTTCTTGATCTTCGTGGTGCTCTTCTGCTTCGTCGGCCCGCACCTCTACCACACCAACCAGACCAACGCCCAGCAAGCACTCCAGAGCTCGACCCCTGATAACGGCCCCCCTTCGCGCGCCAACCCGCTCGGGACCGACCCCTCCGGCTTCGACATCTTGGGTCGCCTCATGTACGGCGGGCAGATCTCGCTCATCGTCGGGTTCGCCGCCGCAATTGTGGCCACCGTCGTGGGCGTCATCTATGGCGCGCTCTCTGGCTTCTTCGGTGGTGCCTTCGACTCGCTGTTGATGCGCTTCGTCGACATCGGGCTCTCCATCCCGATCCTGCTCTTGCTGATCGCCCTCGTGGCCATCTACAAGCCGAACGCTGCCATGTTGATCTTCGTCATCGCCGCGGTGTCATGGCTGGTCCCTGCGCGCCTCATCAGAGCTGAGGCGCTCTCGCTACGAAATCGAGAATACGTCCAGGCCGTGCGCGTCATGGGTGGATCGCGATCTCGGATCATCGGGAGGCACATCATCCCGAACTCCGTGGGAACGATCGTGGTGTTCGCCACCTTCAACGTCGCTGACTCGATCCTCTTGCTGGCGTCGCTCGGCTTCTTGGGCTTTGGCGTGCCGGCTCCTCAGACCGACTGGGGCTCGATGCTCTCAGTGGCGGTCAACTCCGCCGCCAATGGCTATTGGTGGCAGATCTACCCGGTCGGCATCCTCATCGTGCTCGTCGTGGTGGCCCTGAACTACATCGGAGATGCGCTGCGGGACTCGCTCGAGGTCAGGCTCCAGAGTCGCTGATGACCGACTCTGCATCGTCATGACGACGAGCAGGCGCTGCTAGCTGGCGGAGGAAGAGCCCGTAGGAGCGAGGACGACCGGGGTCGTCATCGGGAAGTGACATGCAGCACGGTTGCCGCCTGCGAACTGCTGGAACGGTGGCTCGACCTCCCCACAGATGTCCTGGGCTCGCTCGCACCGACTGCGGAACCGGCATCCCGAGGGCGGGTTCACTGGCGAGGGAAGCTCACCTTGGATCTGAAGGCCGCGGCGTCGACGCGACTCCGCCACGTCAGGCACCGGCACTGCGTCGAGGAGGCCTTGGGTATAAGGGTGCGCAGGTGCGTCGAGGATGGTGGACACCGGTCCGACCTCAACCAGCTTCCCGAGATACATGACGCCGATGGTGTTGGCCATGTAGCGCATCACTGCGAGATCATGGCTGACGAGGACCATGGTCAGTCCCAGGCTCTGCTGGAGATCCTTCATCAGGTTGAGCAACTGCGCTTGGATCGAGACGTCGAGAGCGGAGACCGGCTCGTCTGCAACGATCATTCGCGGCTCGAGGGCCAGTGCTCTCGCAAAGCCGATGCGCTGGCGCTGACCACCGGAGAACTCGTGGGGGTATCGATCCACGGCCTCCGCCGGCAGACCGACCTGTTCGAGGAGATCGAGGACTCGAGCCTTCTGCTCTGCGCCGGTCCCGACGCCCTGGACGGTCAGGGGCTCCCGCAAGATCGAGCCCACTCGCATGCGCGGGTCCAGCGAGGCGTAGGGGTCCTGAAACATCAGCTGGACGTTGCGCCGGTGCTCCCGAAGCTGCTTCGTCCCCATCGACAAGAGGTTGTTGCCGTCGAAGTCGATGGAGCCACTGTCAGCCTTCTCGAGCACCGTGAGCAGCTTTGAGACCGTGGTCTTTCCGCAGCCAGACTCACCGACCAAGCCGAAGATCTCGCCATCCAAGACATCGAAACTCACGCCCGACACGGCCTTGACCGATCCCGTCTTCCGTCGGAACACGCCGCCGGAGTAGACCGGGAACTCGCGGACCAGGTCCTCGACGTGGACCAGCACCCTGCGCTCTGGTGCAGCCTCGGTCGATGGCGCCTGCCTTGGCTCCGAGCGGACGGAGACGATCGACGACAGCCCGTCGATCGGGTTGAAGCAGGCAAAGCGGTGCGACTCGTCGGTCGCCTCCTCGAGCTGCGGAGCGCTCGAGCGACACGTGTCGGTGGCAAACGAGCATCGAGGAGCAAATCGGCAGCCGACGATCTCCTTCGAGAGGTCCGGCGGGAGCCCAGGGATGCTGAGGAGGCGCTCGCCGCCTCGATCCTCGATGGTGGGAACTGAGGCGAGAAGCGCCCCGGTGTAGGGATGGTGCATCCGAGCGAAGATCGTCTCGGTGGTCGCCTCCTCGGCCACCTGACCGGCGTACATGACCACGACCCGGTCGGTTCGTCCGGCGATGACCCCCATGTCGTGGGTGATCAGGACGACTGCCATGTCAAGCTGCTCACGCAGACCGTCGATCAAGTCCAGGATCTGCGCCTGGATCGTCACGTCGAGCGCGGTCGTGGGCTCGTCGGCGATCAACAGCTTCGGCTCGCACGCCAACGCCATGGCGATCATCACCCGCTGGCGAAGTCCACCGGAGAGCTCGTGGGGATATTGGTCGAGCCGCTCCTCAGGCCTTGGCATCTCCACCATCCGCAGCACCTCGAGAGCTCGAGAACGAGCCTCGTCGGCCGATGCGCCCCGATGGAGGCGAACACCCTCAGAGATCTGCTTGCCGATCCGCATGGTCGGGTTGAGCGAGGTCATCGGATCCTGAGGGATCAATGCCACCTCATTGCCGCGAACCTTCTCCATCTCCGACTCGCTGAGGGTGGCGAGATCGCGGCCCAAGAGCTCGACGGAGCCACCGACCACCGACCCGTTGGGAGGCAAGAGCCGCATGATGGAGAGACCGGTCGTCGACTTGCCGCAGCCAGACTCCCCGACCACGCCGACGCACTCGCCGGCGGCAACGTCAAAGGAGACCCCGTCAACCGCCGTGACGGCGCCGCTTCTCATTCGGAACTCGGTCTTGAGGTTCTTGAGCGACAGGACGGGAGCCATCCACCGAATCCTATCGGCGGGAGGGGGCGGCCAACGTGCCGGTCCCCGTGTGCCAGGGGAGCGAGTCCGTGTAGCGCCACGAACGGCGATGCACCGACGTGAGACCGTAGCCACGAAGTGCACGCTGATGCGCTTGCGAGGGGTAGCCCGCATTTTGCTTGAAGTCATAGGGCGGAAAGTCGTCATCCCATCCCGCCATGATGTCGTCTCGCACCACCTTGGCCACGACCGAGGCTGCCGCCACGCTGCCACAGGTCTGATCTGCCTTCACCAATGCGACGACCTCAGGCGCGTGGGCGCGCCTCCATCGATGCCCCGACACGAGCGCCTCGAGCTCCTCGTTCTCGACCGCCACGAGGTCGAGAGGGCCATCGACCACGAGGGCGTCTGGGGTCAGGTCGAGCAATTGGATCGCTCGCGACGCGGCCAAAGCGATCGCCGCTCGCATCCCGAGCTGGTCGCACTCGTGCGCGGAGGCGTGGCCAACCGCCGTCCCGACCGCCCATGCGTCGATCGCTGGGACGACACGCTCTCGTGCTCGTCGAGAGAGCGACTTGGAGTCGGCAACGCCGTCTGGCACGGGACCAGACGTTCGATCGATCGCCACTGCACCCACGCTGACGGGTCCCGCCCATGCGCCGCGCCCGACCTCGTCAAGCCCCACCACGATGTGCGCTCCCTGCTCGAGGAGCGCCGTCTCGACCGTGAGATCAGGCGTGACCCTCATGGACGAAGAAGGTGTCGCTGGAGCTTGCCCATGGCGTTGCGCGGCAGCTCATCGACCATGATGATGCGCCGAGGTCGCTTGTAAGAGCTGAGCAGCATCGACTGTCGATCCACCGCAGCTCGCGCGTCGACCGAACCACCCGCCGCCACGACGAACGCGACGACCTCTTCGCCCCACTCGGGGGATGCCACGCCAACGACGCCGGCCTCCCGGATCGCGGGATCCCGCGTCAGCACGTCCTCGACCTCTGTCGGGTACACGTTGAACCCTCCGGTGATGATCAGGTCCTTCTGGCGGCCGCAGATCCGGATGAAGCCATCATCATCGACGCTCACCACGTCACCCGTCCGAACCCACCCGTCGTCGAGGACCTCCGCGGTTGCGTTCGGTCGGCGCCAGTACCCTGCGAAGACGGTGGGACCAGCGACTCGAAGCTCGGCCTCAGCGCCATCCGGCTTCGGGAGGTCAAGCTCGACGCCGGGCAGCGCGAACCCAACGCTGCCCGCCCGTCGCTCCCCTTCGAGTGGGTTCGAGATGGTCAAGAGCGTCTCGGTCATGCCATAGCGCTCGAGGATCGGCACGCCTTCGGATCCAAATGCGTCGAAGAGCTCTCGAGACAATGGCGCTGATCCCGACACCACGAGTCGGAGATGCCGGAGGGGTTCGATCTGACCTGCCGCTGCGATGCGATGGAGCATCGTCGGGACGCAGAAGGTCATGGTGGCACTGAGCTCGTCAGCTCGGCTCGCAAACGTGCCGGCATCGAAGGATGGCTCGATCGCCACGCTGGCCCCGACGCTGAGCGAGGCGAGCACCGCGACGATCAGACCATGGACATGGAAGAGCGGAAGCGCGCTCACCAGTCGATCTCCTGAGGTCCATCCCCATGCCTCGGCCAGGGAATCGACCTGTGACGCAAGGTTGCCGTGCGTCAACATGACGCCCTTGGGGTGACCGGTCGTCCCGGAGGTGAACACGATCACCGCCAGATCGTCAGTCGCCACCCCATCGAGGGCAACGTCACTTGAGCCGGGTGCCAGCAGCTCAGCAGGATCGCAGTCGCCCCCCTTGGATCCAGCGGCGGAGACGACGATCACAGGCTCCACCTCACTGAGCACGTTTGATCTCTCAAGCTGGGACTGTGACGCGCTCAGCGGGACCAGCACCGCGCCGAGACGCAGCGCCCCAAGTGCCACGAGCAGGGCCTCGCTCGTGGCGTCGGCCTGCCAGCCGACACGGTCGCCCAGTCCCACACCGCGGGAGGCGAGGTTGGCGGCGACCGCTCGCGTCGATTCGTCTACCTCTCCGGCGTCAAGCCATGCCCCTCGACGATCGGAAGTCACGAACGTCGCCGCACCCGGTTCGCTGGCCCACCGACGTCCCCATCGTGCCGGCAGGGTGACGCGCTCCTCGGTCTCAGTGGCCGAGGTCGATGCCATCATCAGATCGTACGACGCTGCCTGCGTCCATCAAGCCCAAGAGCGCTTGCTCAGGCCTGGACGATGCCTCGATAGAGATCCTCATCCCACTCCACGCGAGCTGGCCGACCCATCAGCGAGAGGACGGCACGCCGCGGGGTGGTCGTGCCTGCCACGATCGCTGCGACCTGCTCGGAGATCGGGAGCTCGACGCCATGCTGGTTCGCCAGATGCGTCAACGGACCGGCAGTCTTGACCCCTTCGGCGACCATGTGCATCGAGCTGATGATCTCAACCAGGTCGCGACCCTGCCCGAGCGCAACGCCCACGGTTCGGTTCCTGCTCTTCTCACTTGTGCACGTGGCGATCAAGTCACCGACGCCCGCCAGGCCACCAAACGTCAGCGTTTGTCCACCCATCGACAACCCGAGTCGACCCATCTCCGCCAGGCCTCGAGTTATCAGCGCCGCTCGAGTGTTCTCGCCGAACCCAAGTCCATCCGTGATCCCCGCTGCGATGGCCAGCACGTTCTTGGTGGCACCCGCCACCTCACATCCGATGACATCAGGGCTCGAGTACACGCGAAGCGTCGTCGAGTGGAGCGCCCGCTGAACGAGGCGCGCTGCTGATTCTTGTTCGCTCGCCACCACGCAGGCCGCCGGCTGGCCAAGCGCGATCTCCCGCGCCAGATTGGGACCCGTCAGCACGCCCGGGATGGCATGGGGGACCACCTCGGCGATGACCTCCGACATCCTCTGCATCGTGCCGTCCTCGATGCCCTTCGAGAGGCTGATGACCGGCGTTCCCGATCGGATGAGGGGAGCCGCCTGCTCGAGGACGGCGCGCGTGCCGTGAGATGGGATGGCACAGAGCACGACCGATGCGCCGTCAAGAGCTCGCTCGAGATCGCTCGTGGCATCGAGTGAGGTCGACAGTGCCACGTCGGGGAGGTATCGGTGGTTGGTGTGCTCGATGGCGATCTCGTCGGCGAGGGTCTGCGAGCGAGCCCAGATCAACGTCTCGCCAAGAGGCGCCGCGATCGACGCGATCGCCGTTCCCCATGATCCCGCCCCAATGACCGCCAAGGTGCCTTCCATCTCCTTGAGACTAGAAGGGATGCACGAGGCGCGCTCTTCGGGATTCCGCCGTCGACCTCGTACACTGTGGTCGTGCAGACTGTCGTTCGCTCCGGCGATACCCGCCCCCTCGGGGACGGCGTGGCACAGGCCGTCCTCGTCCCGGTCAAGCGTTTTGCGGACGCCAAAGAGCGCCTGTCGCCCATCCTCTCGGCAGTCGAACGAGCATCCCTGGCTCGCCGGCTTGCCGAGGGCGTCATTCGCTCTGTCGCCCCGCTCCCCGTCGCCGTGGTCTGTGATGATGAGGACGTCGCCTCGTGGGCGACTGCACTTGGTGCAGTCGTGATCTGGTCGCCACGCGCAGGGCTCAACGCTGCAGTCGCTGCGGGGGTCGCGCGACTCGCCGATGACGGCTACGAGTGGATCACCATTGCTCACGGCGACCTCTCCGACCCCTCGGCACTAGCCGAGTTGCCCCACTTTGAGGGGGTCACCCTCATTCCCGATCGGTTCGACGACGGGACCAATGTGCTTCGCCTCCCGAGCGAGAGCGCGTTTGCGTTCAGCTACGGACCAGGGTCGTTCCATCGGCATCTTGCGGAGGCCGAGCGACTCGACCTGCCCACGTCCGTCATTCGTGGCACGCCCCTCGATCTCGACGTCGACAGCCCAGAAGATCTCGAGGCGATGACAGTTCGGACGCGAAAGTGGGGGCCCGAAGGCCCCCACTGATCACGCCGAAGCAATCGTCGTTATCGACGTGCAGCCTTCTTGGCCGGAGCCTTCTTAGCCGGAGCCTTCTTGGCGACGGTCTTCTTAGCCGGAGCCTTCTTGGCCGGAGCCTTCTTTGCCGGAGCCTTCTTGGCGACGGTCTTCTTTGCCGGAGCCTTCTTGGCGACGGTCTTCTTTGCCGGAGCCTTCTTGGCCGGAGCCTTCTTGGCGACGGTCTTCTTCGCCGGAGCCTTCTTGGCCACGGTCTTCTTGGCCGGAGCCTTCTTCACTGCCTTCTTCGCCACGGCCTTCTTGGCCGGGGCCTTCTTCTTAACGGCTGTCGCCACGGGAGTACCTCCTTGGAACTTCGCTTCTACGCCAGGTCGTCACGCAGAGGCCGTCGATGCTCGACGGAACCTCGGCTCGTCCTGCGTAGTTGAGTGACCCCACCCGCTCCGAAAGCCAGCTCCCCAGCTGTCCCGTCGATTCGAGGTGGCACACGGCCGCATCCACGAGAAGGTGCGATCTTGGCGCGCGAGGAGCGGTACGGATGACGACGGGCAGCGATCGCTGCTCGCCTCATCGTGCACCTCTTGCCACGCACCACTCATCGAAGTCACCCCATGTCTTTGGCTCGTCATAGTGGAGCGCATAAGCAGCGTCAGGTCAAGCATGCTGCCTCTCGACGACCGTTGCATTCATGCAGCAGATGCCGACGTCGCCACCGCGTCGCTCCAGCAGGGGCATCCTGCTCGGCGGATCATCACCCTCATGGACCTGGTCTGGCCATCAGCGAAGCGCGTTGATCCTCGGGCCCACCCGGTCCGGCAAGACCTCGAGCGTGATCGTGCCAAATGTCATCGCAGCGCCTGGTGCAGTGGTCACCACCTCGACCAAGGCGGACATCTTGGAAGCAACGCTCCGCGCGCGCCTGCGGAGTGGATCGGTCCTGATGTTCGACCCCTTCGGTTCGACTCCTGCCCCTCCCGACGTCGTGCGGATCGGCTGGTCGCCTTTGCATGCATCCCGATCCTGGGATGGTGCGCTGCTGATGGCGAGCTCCATGGTGACAGCGGCACATCAGCGATCTGCGCAAGGCCGCCATGGCGCTGATCACTGGTCCGAGCGCTCCGCGTCGCTGCTCGCCCCGATCCTCTTCGCCGCCGCGTGCGCCAATCGAACGATGGCGGAGGTCGTCCAGTGGGTCGATCGCCATCACGGGAGCGATGCGCTCATCGAGCTCGAGTCGTCTGTCGGTTCGAACCATCCAGCGCCGGCACTCCTGTCTGGCATCTTGGCGACCGACTCGCGCGAGCAGTCGGGCATCTGGTCCACCACCTCCGGGGTACTCGGCGCCTACCGATCGCTCGGCGCGCTCCGATCGACGGAGGGCCCGGTACTTGATCCCCGACGCTTCGTCGAAGGAAACCACACCCTCCACATCTGCGCCCCGGGTCGCCAACAAGCGCTCATCGCCCCGTTGGTGGTGGGGTTGCTCAGCGAAATCCAGACCGCGGCCTACGAGCGCGGCGACGTTCATCGTCCAGTGCTCTTCGCACTCGACGAGCTCGCCAACATCGCTCCCCTGCCAGACCTTCCCCAGCTGGTGAGCGAAGGAGGCGGCCAAGGGCTCCTCACCATTGGGTGCCTCCAGGATCTCTCCCAAGCTCGAACCCGCTGGGGGGCGGAAGCCGACGGTCTCCTCTCGCTCTTCTCGACAACCCTGTTGCTCGGCGGCATCGCCGATCGAGCGACGATCCGATCGTTCTCAGACCTTGCAGGACCCACCGAGATCGCTCGGCACAGTCATTCGATCTCCGGCGGACAACGCCGGCGACCAGTGGCTTCGCTGACGACGAGCTCCAGCCGCGAACAGCGCCTCGACGTGGATGAAGTGTCTCGCGGGCGACCCGGCCACGGCCTCTTGCTCGACGCCCGCAATCACGTGGGCTGGGTCAAACTCACCGTGGCTCATCGTGATGAGCCGTGGCGCATGCTCACTCGAGTGCACGACCGCGCGACGCGCTCTCGAGATCGTTGACCAGCCCTTGAGAACGGTCAGAGCGATCGAGCTCCCGTGATGCGTTCCACCAAGCTTCGAGGGCACCACGCGACGTCGGACGAGCACCCAAGACTCGACGATCCCGATTCGACGCCGTCAGCTGTCGAGGAGCGAGGACCACCTCGCTGGCCCCAAAGCCCAGTGGGGTCTCGAGGCGTCCAAGGATCGCCGCCACGGTAGCGGCTCGGATACCACCCAGCGAGGCATCGCACCATGCAGTCACCGCCACCCTGGCCGTCGGACGCCGCTCGCTCACGATGGCACTGAAACGATGCTCGTCGAGGTGCCCCTGTGGACCCGACCGCCGAGGTGCGTCATCGAGGATCGGAGCCGCGCCCCGGCGCAATTCCCACGACGCAAGGTGCCGCTCTCGCGAGGCAAAGGCCTTGACGGGTCGACCATGTTCGCCGGATCTCACCTCAGCAGCTCGTCCGCTGAGAGCGATGACCTCCGCATCGGCGATCCCGTCGATCAGAATGAGCCCGTGAGGTCCCCATGCGAATCGGGCGCCCACGCTCTCAGCGAGACGGTGTCGAAGCTCGGCGCGATAGAGCGCGTCCGCTGCCAGGAGGTGCGCCCGAAGCCCTCGTTGGTCAAGGGCACCAAATCGACCAGTCGAGTCGCGCGCCAAGTTCGCCACCAGCACATGGCTGTGCAGGTGTGGATCCCCTGATCGGCTGACCCCATGGGTGAACGAGGCACCGATCAGCCCATCGACAGAGAGAGCCACCCGCCCATGCGTTGGCGTCCCTCGAACCACTCCCGCCGCCCGAGCCTCAAGGTACCCAAGCGCTCCACGGACCGCCTGCTCATGGGCGCCTACTGCGGCACGGGCAATGACAGGGTCGCTCGTTGCGAACACCAGGCTCGCTGGCTTGGGCGCCGCGAAGGTCAGCGAGTAGCTCGACCATCGTCGGCGGTCCGAGCTCGTGAGCGTGGAGCTCGGCGGCGTGCCATGCAGCACCCTGGCGAGATCGTCCGACCGCACGGCGCCCTCCATGCCGAGTACGGCTGCTCCGGTCCCGATCCACTCGCCGCGCGGCCTCCCCTCGAACAGATCCCGAACCTCTCGAGCAGGGTCTGCGAGGAGGTAGCTGCCAGTCAGGTCGCTCAAAGGCGAGAAGCGAAGCACCGTGAACCCTCCACGGTGCTCACACGGTCGGCTGATACCTCACCAAGGTTCGCGCTGCGGCGCCCGCCGCGACGCCACGAAGCTCTGGGGGTGTCAGGACGCTCACGCCCTGGCCCGCCTGAAGCATGAGGCGCTCGAACCAGCGCTCCCCCGACACCGAGACAGCGACGAGCACCACCCCATCGCCCTCCATTCGCCGGGCAAGCACCGGGATGCTGTCTGCCACCCATCGGGCACTCGGCCTCACCTCGAGGATGGCCACGACGGCATCAGCAGTCGGAGTGAACGGCCCTGCCTCGGACAGCGTCCTGTCGAGGTCGGCGGGTTGAGGTCCGACGTCGGTCACGGACTTGAACAGATCGACGCGAAACGTCCTTCGCTCGCCCGCTCGATGACAGAAGGCGTCGACGTACCACCGGCCGTCGAGGGCAGCCACCCGGATCGGATCGATCACGCGCCGGGTCAGCTCATCGGTAGAGGCGGCGAGGTATTCGACCTCAAGTTGGCGCTGTTGCTCGGCGGCGATCGTCAGCTCCTCGAGCAGGGGTGGGGCCGGAAGGTCAACTTGGATCGCAGAGCGGTCCCCGAGTGCTGCCTCCAGCTTGGTGAGCGCCCGACGAAGCGCCCCCTGCTCGTCAGCTCCCGGGATCGCAAGGATGGTGCGAGCGGCGGCTGCGATCGCAACGCCCTCCGCTGCCGTGAGCTGGCGAGGGCGCTGCAGCTCGGGCAGCCGTGCCACCACGTGGTCGGCGTCAACGATGATATCCATCAGCTCTCCTGGCGAGTACGGCGGTCGGCCGCAACACGCGGCCAGCTCCAGCTCGGTGATGACCTCCTCTTCGGTCATCGAGAAGCGCTCGGCCACCTGTCGAGTGGGCACCATGCCCTCCGAGGCCAGCCACTCGAGCATCGCCAAGAGGCGGCGAAGGCGGCGTTGGGTTGGAGGGACGCGCCGCTGGTCGCTCGCCGTCCCTTCGACCTGCTCGAGCTCGTCGAGTTCGGGGCCGAGGCGAGCGACCGGTGGTGCATCGATGATCTCGCGCAGCCATGCCTCGACATCTGCGCGAAACGAGGGCGGATCCAACACCTCGACGTGATCGAGGAACGAGAGCACCCACGATCGAGCGACCTCCTCGCTTGCCACGTCGAGTGCGACCACGATGGACCCGTCAGATCGGCGCTCGGCGACACGGTCGGCTCCGACCTCGTTGGCGACCCTCCATGCGTAGAGCGAGTCGACCCACACGGTGATCTGCGTCGACTCGTTCGAGCCTCCCGCATCGGACCACGGCTCGTCGGGGAGCTCAAGGGAGATCGGCTCAAGGTCGTCGATCATCGCCGAGCCTGGAGGACGGAGCTTGATGTCGCCTTGAATCCGGTCGACGCGGAAGTTGCGGCCAGCACCGCGCTCCTTCGAGAAGCCGGCCAGGTACCAGTGGCCCTGCGCGAACCGAAGGCGAACTGGGATCACCGTCCGCTGCTCGCCGAAGTAGTCGAACTTGACCTCGGCCTTGGTGGCGATGGCCTGGAACAGTCGATCGAGGCCCGCCACAGAGCCCAAGGCGGC
>Ga0164296_1003688_pt1 | contig 14312 bp, 18 predicted proteins | sample GEODES057metaG_FD_113533 | JGI IMG/M metagenome (GOLD analysis project Ga0164296, IMG submission 113533) | Dystrophic lake water microbial communities from Trout Bog Lake, Wisconsin, USA - GEODES057 metaG | ecosystem: Environmental > Aquatic > Freshwater > Lake | place: USA: Trout Bog Lake... | reverse complement strand
TAGAAGGTGGTGGTCAACCCGGCAGAACCCGCATCGTACGCCGATGGTACGGATATTTGTGCATAAAGGCATTAGACGCATTGGACGACGGCGGGTCCATACTATTTACCCAATGATCGACCCCTTTTGCTACGTGTTTTTCTACATGACGCTGAAGCTGACGGTAATTCTTAAACGTGGTGGGCCTACCGTACCGTGTCTTCTTTGTGGGATCGATTCCTACTCTCCGACTCGGATCTGGGTTGTAAGAAGGGCTCGGCGGTGGGTTGTAAGAAGGGCTCGGATCTGGGTTGTAAGAAGGGCTCGGATCTGGGTTGTAAGAAGGGCTCGGATCTGGGTTGTAAGAAGGGCTCGGATCTGGGTTGTAAGAAGGGCTCGGCGGTGGGTTGGAAGAAAGCAGAGCGTTGAGTTCTTCCGTGCTTTGCCGGCGGCTGTTCTCGTCGCTGACCGGCGGCGGCGGACCTTCCCAGGCTTCAAACGACATGACGATGCGATCGTCCAAGGTGGTGTAGGTACCATCTCGGTGGACGCGAAGGGGCATCCGTATGACGGACATGATGTAGCGTTCATCCTGCTGCTCTGCGGACGACATGGATTTGGTCTATGATGGACTGGAAGTAAACATGCATAGATAGATGGATCTATGTATGTTTTTGACGGACGGATTAGATGGTACGTGTTGACCGACGGGTCCTTCTTGTAGGCCGTGCTGTCTCCGACCGCGGTGGTGGTGTCATTGACAATGACCGCGTTTGGCGCATTGTCCGAGCCCTACTTCGAGACCGACCACGGGTAGCCCCACTCCCTTCGGTACAGTATGCGTACATGGAATTGGGAATTACGGAAACGGCCGTTGGTATTTGGGCACGGCGATCGGGTCGGGGAGAATCACGGGAATGCGGTCCATGATGGACAAGGACGGCACGGCGATGGGTTGCATCGCCAGGGGAGGTTTCGGGTCGACCAAGTCCGTGGTGCGAATGCCGAACAGGAAGGACTCGACGTCGCATGCATTGTGCGCCAAGGTTTCGCGCGGCATGCGGCGGTTGCTGCCGAGACCGTCGCCGGGCAGTGCGGGCGACGGGTGGTACATCCGGTCCCGGAACATGTCGTACTGTCGAATACGCAACATCTGGTGCTGATCTTGGGCATAATCGCCGGCCGTATTGCGGTTGCTGGTAGACGCCATATCTGATATCTATATATCTATACTACATACCATTCACGGACACGGTGCGACAGCAGCAGCCCTTAAGAATCTTTTTTGGACGTCGCGACCGCAATCTCCTGCATCAAGGCCGTCAGACGGTCGTGATACGGTTTGGCTGTTGCTGCGATGCAGCCCACCCGACCGGGTTTGTCTGTAAAATAGTCGCACAAGAGGCGGTGGTACGCAGCAAAATAGTCGTAGCTCAGCAGGACCACGATACCGGTTTCGGGGTTGTCCATCATGAACAGACCGGCGGCGGCCACGTAGAGATCCCGGAATTCGGAATGCATCAAGGTACGGGATTTCAGAAAGTCTGTGCACGCATAGAAATGCGTGTCATCGTAGTCACGGTCACCGTCGACTCGCTCAGACGTTTGACCTCCATCATCATCTGCCAATTGCCCGCAAAGCGGGCTACCAAACCTCCTAAACAATTGGCATATCGTGTTCCTATACTCGTCGTCGGTAGCATACTCCACGGTCAGATCAACGGGATACGTTGCCTCTGGCTCTTGTTTTGTTTCGGTTGTTTCGGATGTTTTGGACAACGAATTCATAGAACAAATCGCCCCCTTAGACGTATAATATACCCATCACACGTCTAACGTTTTATATTTTTATACACATACACACTCTTTGTGTTTACCAGAAGATGCCGCGCGCCTTCTTCGCGCTCTTGTTGCGCTTGACAGGCGCACGCTTGGACTTCTTGGACTTGCCGCCCTTCTTCGTCTGTTGCTGGTTGCCGCCCTTCTTGACCGAGTTGCGGTTGTTGCCGCCCTTCTTCTGCTGGTTGTTGTTGTTGCCGCCCTTCTTCTGCTGGTTGTTGTTGTTGCCGCCCTTCTTCTGCTGGTTGTTGTTGTTGCCGCCCTTCTTCTGCTGGTTGTTGTTGTTGTTGTTGTTGTTGTTGTTGTTGTTGTTGTTGTTGTTGTTGTTACCACCCATGAAGGTCGCGGGAGAGAGAGCGGGGGACATCGTTGGTAAAGGTAATGTATATATACAATGAACGCACAAAATTCTACTACTACACCTAAACTAAACTAAACTGGTTTGCCCCCCCTCCCCCCTCTTTCCAACGGATGTGGATGTGGATGTTGATTTTTACCGGTTTTGGTTGCGGGTATCGGTGCCGCCGCGCACCCACCCGGCCAGCGCCACTTCTTCAATCGTGTACTGCGGGTTCTTGACGTGCTCGGTCATGTTGTTGTCCGTCGGGTACAACGTGTACGGCAAAAAGCTCTGATTCATGACCGTGCCGACGCTTTTATGGCTCGACACCGTTTCGCCCTGCAGAAGTTGAGATTCCACGTCGGGGTTGCAGCTGCCTCTGCCTAAATACGGCACGGTGGCAAACGGCCGGGCAAATAGGTCCAACTTTTCCAGAGCCCGTTCCTGCGTCGTACCAATGAGAAGCTGCGAGTCGACGTCGATGATGTCGCCGTTGAGACCTTTGCCCCACACCTCGCCGCCGTAGTTCACCGTCGGGTACGACGTGGCAAACCGGATGGTTCCTTCGGGGATCGCCGCCCCCGTCGCATCGCTAAAGTTGTTGGTGGTGTAATAATTGCTGTAACGGGTGTTTTGCAAGTTGCGCTGGGTGTTGTCCGTGGCATCAATACCGATGCGGTCCATCTGGTTAAACGTATAATCGGACAAAATAGACATGATTGTTGTTTTCAATACAAACAAACACGATATATATTGGTCACATATAAATCGTCTCTTGTTTAGGTTTAGGTTTGGTACCGGGACGTGTTGCGCGCACACGCAAACAGGTTGCCCTCTTTGCACGACACCATGGACCCGTAACAAAACTGGGCAAAGGCTCCCTGGTCGTTCGGAATCGTCGTCGCCGGGTTGCTCATGAAGGGGCGCATCGACTGTTCAAAATTCAGCTGGTCATTGACGTCGCGAAACAGTTTGTCGGTGATGCCCGGCTGACTCGGGTTCGTTTCTTGCACCATTTTCACCGTTTGCTGGAGAACCTGGTCGGCCACTTCCGGACGGTCCATCGGCGGCGCCGGCAATTTCCCGGGATTCAGTTCGTAGTCGGGGACCATGACATTGCTAAAGGGATTCTGCGACGTCGGGTCTTGAAAGACGTCAGAGGGCAAAGACAGGCCCTCCGCCGCGATGGCCCCCATGGCCGGACTGGCGTCCACCGTGAGCGGAGCCAGTCCGAACCCTTCTTTGATTAGACCATGACTACCATGACCGGGTTGAGATGTACGGCCCGTACGCTGCATATAAAGCACGTAAATGGCGCCCAGGGTCAACCCCGCGACCAGACAGGTACGTACCCAGTGTCCTGACCACAGGCACAGAATGACGGTGAGCACCAGCACCGACCGGGTGATCGCATTGAGCTGCTGGGCGTAGGTCATCGTGCTCACGGGGTAAAATTCCAGTATGTGGGCAGGTTGCAAGAGTGCGTTGGGGTCGTCGCCCCAAAACGTCACCTCGTCCTTTTCTTGGCCTTTTTGGTTGCCTTTTTGGTTGCCTTTTTGGTTGTCTTTTTGGTCTTTGTTTTCGTTTTCGTTTTCAATACCGGATTTAGGGGTAGCCCCTAAGCCCGAAGTCGCCAAAGGCGACAAGGGCTGCAAGGTTGCAAGCGAAGCTTGCTGACCCGAAGCTTTCGCTTCGATGTTCGTCCTCCCTGTCGGATCGGCTTCGGGTACCATCAATCTCTTATCAACGTTTTAGTTTCGGACACTATTCCGCACGGGATCGATATACTCTAAACCGATTTTTTTGTCGTCAGAAAATGTATACACCATACATCCATACATATACATCCATGTCAAGGCACGACCGACGACGGCGTACCGCCAAAAGGCGCCCCACGTCGTCGTTGTCGTCGTCGTCGACCGAGACCACCACCAAGACCGCCCCCACTCCTGAATTCAGCGCCAATGACTATGCCTCCAACAACGGTATGTTGACCGCCATCTGGGGACCGGCCACGTGGCACCTCCTCCACTGCATGAGTTTCAATTATCCCGTCGATCCGAGCCCTTCTCAGAAATCTCAATACCGCGACTTTGTGTTGAGTCTGCAGCACGTCCTCCCCTGCGGCAAATGCCGCCAAAATTTGGTGAAGAATTTCGCCACGTTGCCGCTGGAAGACCGGCACCTGGCGTCGCGGGCGGCGTTTTCGCGCTACATCTATGACCTCCACGAAGTGGTCAACACGATGCTCCACAAGAAGTCCGGGTTGACCTACGCCGACGTGCGCGAGACGTATGAACACTTTCGGGCACGGTGCGCGACGCCGGCCACCCCGGCCACCCCCGTCGTTGCAGGGGGTAAAGCGCGTAAACACGACGAAAAGGGGTGCGTGGTTCCTCTGAACGGCCACCGCAAAACGAAATGCGTCCTGCGCATCGTGCCCCAGACCCGCAAATGCAAAACGTTTTCGGTCAGCAAATGAGATTTCCCAGTAATTAGTTTCCTATACAGAATCTTGTTGTGTGTGGTCAGAGGCAGCCGTAGCTTCGCTTTCCCGGAAAAAGAGTGCGGGGCGGTACGAAAACGCGTGGGAGTTGTAGTGGCATTGGGCCTGACCAGGATCGTCGTACACGCCGAGCCCGTCTTCAATCGCCATGAGAGGGTATATCACGCAACTGCGTCCTCCTTGGCGGCGCCCCTCTTTGGTCAGGGTCCAGTCGGCGCTAAAAGGGGATAGCGCGCAATTGGGTCCGCTGTCTCCGACAGCGGACAATGACGGACGAGCTTCGCTCGTCCGTGAATTGCTGGGGTCGACCAACGTCCGTTCCAGGTAGCCGCGTTCGTATTTGGCCAAGAGGACGCCGGCGTGTTCGCGCGAGATCATGTACATTTGCGTGCCCCAGGTGTCCTCGGGATAATTTAAATACGTGAATTCGGTGGCACAGCGCAGCAATTGGGTGGCCCCCGAAGGGGGCAATTGCCGTGCTGTGCGCTGTCTCTGACAGCGCACAATGACGGACGAGTCGGGTCGGCGAAGCCGACCAACCGGGGATTCGCTTCGCGAATCCTGGCGAAGCTCGTCCGTGAATTGCCCCCTACCGAAGGGAGTGGGGCTACAGGGCGGTTCGGGGGGGACGGTAGCGCACGTTTCATTTTGGAACTCGGACCACATCGATCGGAAATTGCTATAGGTATCAATCGGGTTGGAGCACAGGTACCCCAGCAACAAAATGTCCAGCTTCATGGCCCGGAAATCGCGGACCACGCGCGCCATTTGCGGGACGAAATCGCGGCGGAGAAGGATGTCGTCTTCGGCAAAGATGCCGAGCGGCGGATCGACAAGACCCGCCGTTTCATCATAGTACCGCCGGATCATATCCAAGTGCCCGTAACACAACGACCACGCGCGCTTGACGTCCGAATGGCTGCTTAGACCGACTTGCATCCGCGGGTCGTCCCACGGCACCCCCGCGGAAAAATAGACCGTGTCCGGGTCCACGCCCACCCCGCGGAACCGCGTCCGCATCTGTTCGATGCGCCGGTGCTCAAAACACAATGTGTAGATGAGGTACGGGGGCTGTTCATGGTTTAGCGGTTGTAACATATCACGGAGGCGGCGACGGGAGGTTGCAAGAATATGTCGCGGTCTCTTTACGCTGTTCGGTTCACCCAAAGCGACGTGTTTGTGAAAATTATATAGATACGTGTATACTATACCCCCAATGGCCAACATCCTAAACGTCCTCGCCGATATCTTTTATCGCCCGTACAAGCGCCCCTTGCTGATCGTCGCCCTCGTGGTGCTCTTGGCCCTCCTGAGCTACTTCATCTACATCTATGTGATCAGACCGCAGACCAAACACGCGCCACTTTCGGACATTCCCAACGCCAACCGCCGCGACCAGACCGTCACCATCTTTTTCTTCTACGCCAACTGGTGCCCGCACTGCAAGAAGACCAAGCCGGAGTGGGACGCCTTTGCCGCCAAGTATGACGGCATCGTGGTCAACAACCAGACGGTCAAGTGCATGGCCATGGACTGCACCGACGGCGACAATGCCCCGGTGCAAATCGTGCAGGCGATGCAGAGATACCATGTTGAACACTTTCCCACCACGATCCTCGTGTCGGACGCGACCAACGGCGAGCCCGTCGAATACGAGGGCAAAATCACGGTGTCGAACCTGACGCAGTACGTCGAGACGATTACCGCCAGCTAAAAAAACCCGTTACACCTTTGCCAATGCATTACGCGCAAAGGTGTAAAATGATCGTCGGCAATCATTCTCGCGCGGTAGAGTAGCCAAAGCCACCCCCCCCAATGTTTGAACCGGTGAACGACGAATACTCCATCGTTATCAGCCGATTCATGGAAGTGTATATCAAAGAGGTGATCGAACTGGGAACGGGGCAAAGGGTCAAACATTTGGTCGCGACCGTGCCTGCCCCTTTTCGCGGTAAATATTCCGGTCCTCCGTACGTCTATGTATGGTGGTACACGGGGGGGGGTCAATACTTCTATACCGAAGATTTGGTGGCACTTACGCAGTTTACCCCCGGTAAAAGTGTCAAAGAGTCAAAGACGTAGCGATGCCATGGTCAATCATGCGGCGCCGGTCGTCGCGTAACCGTGCAAACGTGAATAGATCTGTAAAAGGGTAAAACGACGTGTCAATCTGAATCTCGGTGATTCGTTCGCGTTCGCGGTCGCGTTCAACGACATTGTTGGAATTGTGTATAAGAAACAACATTATACGCGTCAAGTACGTGATGAGGTCCGGCGCAGTACAGGCGTCGGTAGCCCCACTCCCTTCGGTAGGGGGCAATTCACGGACGAGCTTCGCTCGTCCGTCATTGTGCGCTGTCAGAGACAGCGCACCCAATTGCTGCGCTGTTGATGGACACGGAGGAGGATTTATGGCATAGATACCCAACGTTCGTTCACGGATGTTCGGTTCGTGGCCGTATCGCGCCAGAAACTGCGGCACCGGGTAATCGGCCATCAGACAACCGTCGGTATAGAAACCGCCGTCTTTCATCAGCGGCTGAAAAAAGACCGGGGCACAACAGGACGCGTAGCAGGCTTCCCATACGGTCCAATGGGGATGGGTGTGGTGCGACAATTCCACTAAATGTCCTTCGTCCGGCTGATCCAGAGAGAAGCGCACGCTCATAAAATACAATTCCACGGGGTAACGCGCATAGAATTCGGCAAGGGTCGTCTCCATAGAAATGTCGTGTGCCGCAAACAGGGGGCGAAAAATTTCTTGGAAACAGTGGGGGTCGAAGATACCGCAGTGTTCGTAACTGTTCATCAGGGCCGTCAGTGAAAATGGAAACACGTCTTGCCACGGGCGATCGACCAGGTAGGCGTCCATCACCTCCCACGGATCCGTCTCTATGTTCATAGATGCATTAGACGCATTAGACGCATCTAAAGTGTCTTTGTGGGCGGCGGCGGCAGAGGCGGTCAACACGATGAATATCGCGGCAATGGACCCGACCGAGTTGGCGTGAATGCTGCGGAGCGACGGGTAAGACCACCGACCGTCGCGGTACAACTTTTGCAGTGCACCGTAAAACGCGTAACCGTACACCATACCCCCGGACAAGATCAGGTGTTCAAAATGCGGGGGGGTGTCTTCATCGACAGGCGGCATGAGTAATTTCTCGTATGGATTGTCTTGTCTTTGTCTTTACATTCGTTAGTGTTAGTTAGTGTCAGTAGTAGAGATTGTCGGGTCGATATACCAACCGCGAACGCGGGTCTGCTCCCGACGTTTGGTTGGGGTCTTGGCTGTAGTGGGGCATCTTCTCCTGTTCCTGTGGTTGTTCCTGTTGTTTCTTGTGCGACGGAACAAAGGCGCTGATGGGGGTGTAGGTGCGTTTGGGCGGGGGCTGCACCGTCCCGGCGAAAATACCTTGGCCGTTCATGAGGGCCTCGTCGGACGGCGGTTCTTGGCCGCCCGCTCCGCCGGAGGAGGGGGTCACTACCCGGCCCTTTTCGTCGATGGTTTTGCCCGTCTTTTTGCGGATCTCGGACCGCACGTACGCCGGCACCCAGTTTTCCCACGACACAAAGATGGTATTGGGATGGATGTAGCGCACATGAAACCCGTTGTCGGACAATTTATTGACGACAAACGCGACACATTCGGCCGAATCGTACGTCGGTTCGCCGAAAATGTAGTCGGGCAAATGAAACCAAATGTATTTGTCGTTGCGTTTGTTGCGCGCCGTCAGGGTGATGCGGCGGTGCACCCGGTTGAGAACCTTGTTAAAGATGGACAGTTGCCGGAGATCGCGTTGCATGTTGCGTTCGTACAAATCGTCGATGCTGATCTTGCCACGGGCTTCTTCGTCATTGATAAACAAAAAGTTCGACATGTCATAGGCGAAATATATGACATGTGGTGAGATGTTAGAGGGTCCGGTGGGAGCGCGTCGTGCGCCGTCCCCGTGGCTTCGGATAGCTTCGACGTGAATAGAGAATGTGCGTACGCCGCTTGGAACGGAGACGCCGACGCCCGCGAAGCGGTGTTGCTTCGATTCGAAGGGGGCTACCTCCCCCCTTCTTTAGCCCTTGCGCCGGCACGCCTGTTCCTTGCACCGCGGCGCGCTGCTCATACTGGGCCATGGTATCGGCGATGGCCTTTTCCAGCAGCGGCTGAAGCGTGGTGGCTAAAGACTTTTCGATGATCGGCTGAATCAGGTCCCGAAGTTCCTTGGCCACGTCCGGGTTCTTGTCGACATCGTAGTACGTATTGAGTTTCTCGGCGATGACGCTTTCGATTTTGGTGCGCACCATCGTTTCAAACTCTTTGCTACTGTCCAATTTGGTCTGAATCGTCTGTCCAATACTGTCAATCAGTCGGTCACTTTTACGGTCAAACATGACCGCCATGTTTTGACAAATGACCTTTTCAATCTCTTTGGAGATGGCCCCAAAAATCATGGACGCCATGGTAAACTTGCGACGACGACTTTATTTCCTATACTTGGTACTTGATATTAGGACAGAAATAAGTTGAGATTAGGACAGAAATAAGTTGAGATTATGACAGAAAAAAGGGCTCGGATCATGTGGCTTTGCCTACCACGGCAATGGCTGCGTTGTACCACAGGCCTTGCAAGAGACAGTCGGCGTAGTCGTCGCGTTTTTTATGTGTCATCACGTGCGTCCATTTGGTTTTATCGTCGGGGGTGGCCGCGGTCTCGAGGAGGTGTTGTGTGATCCGGATGGCGTCTCGCTTGTGTTGACGGTATTTTGCATTTTCGGTCGAAGCCACGGACACGGTGGAAGGAACGGAGGCGGGTGTCCCCGTGGCAGGGACCGTGGGCGCGGGAAGCAGGTGAGCAAAGTGTCGCAATTTGTGCGTCGACGACACGTATTCAATGTGTACGTGCGGACATTTGATGAGAAAATACATGGTCAATTCGCCTTGCAGGGTTTTCATCCGGCTGGCCAGCGTCGAAATCTGGTTCTCTAAAACGACGTGTGTGAGAAGCGGTAGAGTCTCTAAGGGCAAGACCCGGTCCAAATGGGCACACATGTTGCGACCGAGAGTAATCAGGTCGATCGTTCCCGCGCCTGCAGCAACCGCGGCACCGCCCTCGGTAATGTGAGCCGGTTCCAGGCAGCGTTCTTGGAATGCCTTGGTGAGTTGATCCACATACACTGCCTTGGTGCATGCGTAGCGCAGCAATTGGGTACGCCCTCCTTCGGAGGGCGTACTACTGCCAGAGGCAGGGGGGGTCACGACGATGCCGTGCTCCGCCGCCAACCGTTCCAGTTCAGGTTTTTTACGCGCATTGAGTTTGGGACGGGTATACGCCGGTTTGGGCAGCATCCACCCGGACGACTTGGCATGGATGCCGCAATATAGGGTCGTATGTTTGCGGAACTTGGCCGGTTTCCCGCACCGCGTGCACTGCAGGGGCGCCACCGTCGCCGCGCGGGCCTGCTCGGCAGGCGAGGTCATCAGGTCGATCACGTTCCAGTCGTGGATGCGGAAGCCGCCAGATCCAGATCCATCCAGCAGACAGTAGGCCAGGTTTTTGATGCCAATATCGAAAGACAAGATCATGTCGTATGTGTATAGGTTCCCGATACGAAATAATCACACGCGCAATTGCCGCGCAAACTACGGGTCGGGTCTACGGAACGCCAAAGTACGGCGCCACTTTGCGTGAATCGAGCTGTTCTTTGCGCAGATACGCTTCTTTGAGGTCGGACGATTCGTAGCCCAGGGGGCGCGTGCCGTCGTAGAACGACTTGTACATGTACGGTCCGCCGTTGACCGGAGCGTCCGATTCCGACACCACGGTCGCTTTGGCGGAGGCAGAGGGATACAGCATCACGTGACCGGTATCGTTGGCCGTCTCGCGGAAATTGTATTGCCGCAGGTTTTCGGCGTTGCTCTGCAGAAACTTGCGGTATTGCCAGTTGGACCGAATCTGGTTGTGTTGAATGAGCGATCGGTTCAGCACCGCGTCCGGCGTGGCCGACGAGACGATGGACCGGCCGTCGGACATTTTAGGCGGAAACTGGGGGTACTGGTTGTTGGTTTGGTAGCCCAGGTACGACGACGGCAGGGTCACTTTCAGATAGTCGGGGTAAACACACTCCAGCGGCGTCGCGGGGGGATTCGGCGTGGCGCGTAACATTGCTGTGTTCTCGGGCGTGGTTCGATATACTATATGTCTCTTTGATATTTGATATTTATGGATATTTATGTATGTATGATTATTGGATCGACAGCAACTTCATCAAATCGGGCTTCCGCATCTTGGCGATTTCGGTGACCGTTGCGAGGCCGCGCTGGGTCGCCATGGTACGCAGATCCTGAATCGTGTATTTTTTGTGCGAATCAGTTGTTAGCGCAGCCATTTTGCCTAAATGTCCAGATGACACGAGGGGCGAGGGATCGGTGGTGATTTCCATCACTTCCATGTCGTTATCGGTAGCTTCGATGAAACTATTGGTATTGGTATTGGTATTTTTCACCCGAGCTTCGTCCTCTTCGTCTTCTTCCTCAAACTCTTCTTCTTCGTACTCCTCTTCTTCTTCGTACACTTCGGGTTCGGTTCCGAGAATCGCAGCTGTGGCCGTAGTCGTCGAGGCACACACTTGGTCTTGGTCATCTTGGTCGTCTTGGTCGTCTTGGTCGTCTTGGTCGTCTTGGTCGTCCTGATCCACTACATCCGCCTCCGGTTTGGCCGCAGGGGTCTCCGCGTATCGGCTTCCACCGGTATACGTTGACGTAGACAGGGTCATGAGCTGGCCCACGGCGGGTTTCACATACGCCAATTCGCGGGTCAGTTGGTTGACGATCGAAATCATCGTCTCCGATTTTTGTTCCAGGACATGCAACCGCTGCTTGAAAAAGTAGACGATGGCAATGATGAGGAGAAACGTCACCCCCACACTGAGGAAAAACACACTTTCAATGATGCTAAACAATCCGGCCATAAGCGCAAGTATAGTATACCTCCGCAAAGCCTCGGGTAAACTCCAAACGCGACACCGTACGGATAAGTCTCTGAACCATTCATATACACATCTGTCATGGACAATCATGTGCCTGCTTCTACTTCTATGGGGATGTCTTCACCCACTGTCGCTCCTACCGCCATCGGCACCGGCACCGGCACCGAGATGCCGGCCGCGACTGGAACCACGAACTGGGATGTTAAGACGTGGGTCATTGTGGTCTTGCTGGTCCTCGTGGTGTTCTCGGCCCTCGGTGGGCAATTCCTCGCCCCCCTGATGTCTGGACTGCAATCTTTGGTGCAGGCGTTTGCCAGTTTCGTCAACGACGTCCTCGTGTCGCTGGGGAAAAGTACCGGCATCATTTTGAACGAAAGCGCTGATGCCGCCGGACAAATCGGCAAAGCGGGCATCGATTTAGGCGTCGGCGTGGTCGACGATATCGGCAACCTTCTTCAGGGCAAACCTGGGTCCGCGGAGAACGGGGGCGCCGCGGACGACTTGGCGAACGAACCGCGCCCTACCCCGCCCGAACACCCGGTACAAGGCACCGTGCAGGGATGGTGCGCCGTGGGAGAGTATAATAACCAACGCAGCTGTCTCGAAATCACGGACCAGGACAAGTGTCTTTCTGGACAAATATTCCCGTCGAAGAATGCCTGCATCAACCCGGCCCTCACGGCTAAAACATAAAGTCATAATCACTCCAAATATTTGTGTCTCTTATGACCATATCACCATATCACCATATCACCATATCACCATATCACCATATCACCATATCACCATATCACCATATCACCATATCACCATATCATCATTCATTTTATGATATTGTAATTGTGTAATTGTTGGCTAATTATTCAGATACATACACGTTGACGGGCAGTGTCGAGTTGTACGCAATGAAATCGCCAGGCACAAACGGCGCGGCGGGCGCCGACGCAAACGTGAAATTGGGCGTCGTCACGTTTTGACTAAGCGCATCGATGTTGGTCGAAAACCCCGTCTGCATGGCGGCCAGACGGCTGGCCAACGTGGTTCTGCCGGCCACCGGGGGCGCATACCCGTACGTGATATCTAAATACACTTGGTAGATGTTGCCCGCCTGCACGTTGGCCAGAGTCAAATTGCTCAGGGTCACGGTGCCCATGTACTGGATGCCGTAGAACTGCGACGGCACCGTCTTCGGTATTTGGTTGGGGGCGAAACTGGGGGACGTCAGTGCTGACACAGGGACCGTCCCTTGCGCGACGACCGTGGTCTCGTTGTACGTGACCCGGTACCGGATTTGCGAGACGGTGATGGTGCAAGGAGTGTCGGTCGGCCGGACAGAGCCGCCGCCTGAGCTACCCGTGTACGCCGCCACGAACCAGGCGGCGAGAGGCACCTTCACCGTAAACGTCAGGTTCTTCGGAATCTCCTCGATGTTGTTGATCGCGATGACCCCCACATCGCACGTGGTCGTGTAGCCGGAGCTGGCCGCACTCGGATCGTCGGACGCAATCGTCGTGGCGCTGGCCGTCAGGTATTGCACCACATTCTTGGTGATGGGACGCCACACGTAGGACGCCGCCGGGTCGTTCGCGTACGCCCGTTCTTGCGTGGCGTATTGGTACAACGGCACCGAGGGGTCTTTATACAGAATCTCGGGGGGACCGGGCACGTCGCATTGCGTCGTCAGCGTCGGAAGGTAGTCGTCCGACGGACACACCGGTGCGATTAGGGTTTGTTGGTTAGGATTGGGATTAGGGTTAGTGACGGCGTACTGCGACGCGCTCTGGGTCCGGCCCAGCTGCGACCATTTTTGGGCCCGGGTCGCCGTGCCGCCCCCCGTCGACGAGTTGTATTTGAGTATTTCGACTTTGCGGCGCATCGACAGTTGGCGCTCGGTGAACGCTCCGCTGTACGGCGACGGCGGGAACAGACGGGGCGGGGGAATGTTGTAGAGCGCAAACAGACGGTGCTGGGTCTGGGTGGAATTGTACCCCGAACAGTCGGTCGCTAAACTCGATAGGGGAGAAGTCATACTGTTTTCGAATGTAATGTTCTATACGATCTACCGTCGATTGTTTTGTTTTTGTTTTATTGCCGGACCACCACAGGCCGGGGCGGGGGCTGGTACGATCTGGCCGCCACAGCCGGGGCCTGGTTCATGGCGACCTTACGTTTGGCGTCGTCCTCTGACTGAGTCTTTTGAACTTTATTGACCTCGGTGCCCAGGTTGCCGAGCGCGTTTTTACGTTGTTGTTCGAACGTGGGCACCGGTACAGGAGGCACCGGTGGGGGCACCGATGCAGGAGGCACCTGTGCGGGCAGAGGCCCGGAAGCGACGCCTTCCACCACCGTCTTGTCCGAGCCCTTCTTTTTGTGGCCCGACGTGGAGCACATCGTGTAAAGGAGCCGGTTGGTGAAATACAAATACGCGTATTGGACACTGAACATCATGACGCCGCCGAACACGACCCACGCCCCCTGCTTCGCCTTGGCGGATTTGCCGGACCGCAGCACCACGGCGAGCCCGACGACGGCGCCGATCAGCACCAGGGCCAGCAGGACGAACCCGACGACCGAAAGCAGATAAAACAGCCAGCAGTACTTGGACGCATCCAGAGGGCCAAACAGCGTGTACATCGGTCCCTGGTTCTCGCTCGAAACCGGTGG
>Ga0164296_1003685_pt1 | contig 14325 bp, 12 predicted proteins | sample GEODES057metaG_FD_113533 | JGI IMG/M metagenome (GOLD analysis project Ga0164296, IMG submission 113533) | Dystrophic lake water microbial communities from Trout Bog Lake, Wisconsin, USA - GEODES057 metaG | ecosystem: Environmental > Aquatic > Freshwater > Lake | place: USA: Trout Bog Lake... | reverse complement strand
GATGATTTGATAGCTTTGGACGGACAAGGAGGCCTTACTCCTTTGTTACAACTGAGTTAAGGTTTCGGTTAGCCCACAGCGCCGGTCTAAAGTCTGGCTCTCGCGCCACCCAAGCGCTGAGAATTCGTGCTGCCAGTTCTGAGATAATAAGTCTGAACCTCCCAAATGGCAAACTGCCTTGGGTTACAACCCGCTTTGGAACCCATCTAAAGCGGGTTTCTATTAAATAATCAGGAACCTTTTATGTCTGAATCTGATCAAGCCGCACCGATTTTTGCTATTCAACGCGTCTACTTGAAAGACTTGTCCTTAGAGCAACCCAATTCTCCTGCTATTTTCACTGTCCAAGAGGCGCCTAGCATCGAGATCAACTTAGGTCTTGGTGCAGAGCACTTAGTGCCAGGCATCATGGAGGTCACGGTTACTGCTACCATTACTGCAAAAGTTCAGGACAAAACACTTTATTTGGTTGAGGCCAAGCAGGCTGCAATCTTTGAGATCCGCAACATCCCCGAGGATCATATTGATCCCATTATTGGCATTCAATGTCCACAAATTATTTACCCCTATTTGCGTGCAAACGTCGCTGACGTTATTCAACGCGCTGGCTTTGCACCGGTTCATCTAACGGAGATTAACTTCCAAAGCATGTACGAGCAACAGCGTGCGCAATCAGCGCAATCCGAAGTTATTCAGTAAAAGCACAGGTCTTTTCATGAAGATCGCCGTATTAGGGGCTGGTGCTTGGGGAACCGCGCTAGCTCTACAAGCAAGCGAGCGACACGACGTTACCCTATGGGCGAGGGGAGAGGAGCATGCAAACAGCATGCGCACAACTCGCGTTAACAGTAAGTACCTGCCCGGCTTTGGGTTTTCACAATCTTTGCAAGTCTCAAGCGCACCCCTTGGGTCTGAGTTGCTAGCCTTTGATCTGTTGATCGTAGCTACTCCAACCTCTGCACTGAGGAGCATGCTAGAGCAACTCTCCTCCTTGTCCGTTAAAGTCCCCGTGGTTTGGTTGTGCAAGGGATTTGAGCAGCCCCAAGTCAGAGCTGAGTCGCAACAGACTAACTCCAAACACACAAGTTCCATAAGCTCACTTCAAAGCACGGCATCCAGCGCATTGAGTCCGGGTCTTTTGGCGCACGAGATTTTGGCCGCGGTTGCTCCAAATTTGGTGGCTGGCGTTTTGAGTGGTCCTAGTTTTGCGCAGGAAGTCGCCGGTTTTAAGCCGACCGCATTGGTTGCGGCAAGCGCGCATGCGAGTGTTCGCACCCTATTGGTGGACGCCTTTCACACAGATAAGCTCAGAATCTACTCGAGCGATGATGTAGTTGGTGTCGAGGTGGGTGGAGCGGTCAAGAACGTTTTGGCCATTGCCACTGGATTATGTGACGGGCTTGAGCTTGGACTTAACGCCCGAGCAGCTCTGATCACTCGGGGTCTATCTGAGATGACGGCGTTGGGTATCGCTTTGGGTGCAAAAGCGCACACCTTTATGGGCTTGAGCGGTTTGGGTGATTTGGTTTTAACCACCACTGGAGAGTTGTCGCGCAATAGAAGGGTGGGACTGTGCTTAGCCAAAGGAATGAGCTTAGAGGAGACGCTCACCTCCTTGGGACATGTTGCTGAGGGCGTTTACTCTGCAAAGACAGTCACGCAAAGAGCTCGGCTTGAAGAGGTAGAGATGCCAATCGCAGATGCTGTAGTGGCGCTTTTAGAGGGAAGATTAAAAATCTCCCAAGTCGTCACCCACCTCATGGGCAGAAGCGCTAAGGAGGAGTTCTCCGCTTTAGAGACCGTGACCAAGCGCCCGTAGGATTAAGAACTTAAAGGCGATGCTTTAAAGGCTCAGCTGGTGCTTTCGCTGCTTGAGAATGTTAGGCGGACGTAAATGGGCGCATACACCTCGGCTTGTGTGATCTCAATTAACGTCTCTTTCGCAAGCTCCAGCAGCGCAACAAACGTGACCACCAACGTTGAGACGCCTTTGCTTGGATCAAACAAGTCCTCAAACTGAACAAAGCGTTGGCCCTGAAGTTTCTTAATCACCAAGCTCATATGCTCACGCACAGAGAGTTCTTCGCGAGCAATTTTGTGATGCTGTACCAATTTCGCACGCTTTAAAATATCCGCCCATGCTTGTTGCAATTCGGTGATCTCGACGTGAGGAAAGCGGGGCTGTAGAGACTGCTCGATGTAGATCTGAGCTTTAAGAAAGTCACGCCCGTACTGGGGAATTTGAGTGAGCTGGGCTGCGCCGAGTTTGATTTGCTCGTACTCTAATAGTCTTCTAACGAGCTCTGCTCTTGGGTCTTCAACCTCCTCGCCGTCTGCAACTTTCTTGGGTGGCAAAAGCATCCTAGACTTGATCTCGATGATCATAGCCGCCATGAGCAAGTACTCTGCAGCCAGCTCCAAGTTAGAGTTCCTGATTTCCTCTACATAGCTTAGGTACTGGCGCGTCAAAGCGGCCATTGGAATATCTAAGATGTTGAAGTTTTGTTTGCGAATTAAATAGAGCAATAAATCAAGTGGACCTTGAAAGGCTTCTAGAAAAATCTCTAGCGCATCGGGAGGAATATATAAATCCTGCGGCAATGCGAAAAGGGGCTCCCCGTAAAGCCGAGCCACAGCGACATGGTCGATCACTTCAACCATATCCGAGGTGCTCATTGCTTGCTCAGAAGAAGGGGGCAATGCTGTAGCGTTCACGAGCCGTTTTGGTAAACGTAGGGCTTTTGGGGTATCCGCGCTTCAGAGAATTCTTTGAGTGACTCACGGTCTAGCTTTTGGTCCCATAAAAGCGCGCGTCCATCGCGCTGCTCAGCTTCGAGCTCTGGGCGGGCAGTTTTCAGCTTTTGGATGAATTGGGTGGTGTCTGACTGGTAGTCAGCGCGTCTAAAAAAAGGCATATTCGTTCACTCTTTGGGTAGGGAGTCTATTCTACAGGTACGGACCCATCGTGCATCCCAGTGCCCCTCTCCCGCCCTCAAGCCAACTCTTGATGGACATGAGGGAATAGGGGATGCAATTATTAACCTTTTTTATTAGTTTTAAAGGTTTTCTGTGTTTTCTTGCTCTAAAGCAGTTGCTATATCGGGGTAGAAGCAATCGGTGGATAATTTGTCCAAGAGCCCCGAGCGCTGCATCATCCCAAGTGGCTGGTGCATAAGCCCACAAAAAATGATGCGCAGTCCCCTTTTCTCGCAGCTCTTTAACAGGTTTAAGAGCGCGTCCGTGCCCGAGGTATCCAAGTAGATCAGGTTTTTAAAATCCAAGATGAGGATTTTCTTTGGCAAACTAAGCTCAATGGCCTCAATCAACTGCACCGCACCAAAAAAAAGTGCGCCGTACAGACGGTGTGCTTTGAGGTTTTGAGACTCATAAAACAACTCAGAACGGCTCAGGCTTGAGATGCGGTAGATAAAGGTCATGCATGCACCAATCAGCCCAAATTCCACAGCACTGGCCAGGTCAACCAAGATCGTTAAAAAGAAAACCGTTAACAGTATGAGTCTGTAGGGCAATCTAAATTCTTTTAACAAAACAAATTCTCGCCACTCGCCCATGTTCCAGGCAACAAACATCAAAATAGCAGATAATGCGGACAACGGAATGTGAAATGCAAGGGGTGCCGCGATCAACACAATCACGAGTAGGGTCAAGCAGTGCACAACCCCTGCGACTGGGCTTACAGCACCGTTTTTGGCGTTGGTGACGGTGCGTGCGATGGTCCCCGTTGCGGGCATAGCGCCAAACAGCGCACCTACAAAATTTGCAATCCCTTGTCCCATCAGTTCTTGGTTTGGGTTGTGGCGGTCATCCACTAAGTTGTCCGCAATACGAGCGCAAAGCAACGATTCGATTGCGCCCAAGAGCGCAAGCGTGAGCGCAGGGCGAAGCAACGCAAGCAGCTCACCCAGTCCAAGAGGTGTCCAAACAAGGGTGGGTAAAACACTTGGGATACCCCCAAACTTAGTCCCAATGGTTTGCACAGGTAAATCTGTGAGGTATACGAAAGCCGTTGCACCAACCAAGACAATGATAGAGCCCGGTATTTTCTGCAGTCTACTTAGCACTGTGCGTGAGGGGTATTGAGCCATTTTTCTGGGCAACCACAACTGCCAAAGGAACAAAAAAGAGAGGGACGCACACGCAACCCCAAAAGCACTTGGGTTGAGCGTACCCACTGCATTGCTCAGGGCTTGGATTAAGCCCAGGAAGTCAGCCGGCATTTTTTCAACATTCAATCCCAAAAAATCCTTGATTTGAGACAACATGATGAGCACAGCAATAGCGTTGGTAAAACCAATCACCACTGCAACCGGGATAAAGCGAATGAGGGTGCCCAGTTTCAGTAGTCCCATCAAAAACAACATCACACCAGACATCAGCGTTGCAATGATCAGTCCTTGGACACCGTTTGTTTGCACAATACCGTAGACGATCACAATGAACGCGCCAGCGGGACCACCGATTTGGACCTTACTGCCCCCTAACGCTGAGATCATGAGACCAGCAATGATGGAGGTGAACAGACCAACTTGAGGGGGCAGCCCAGAGGCAATGGCAAAGGCCATTGCCAGTGGTAGTGCAACAACGCCTACTGTGAGACCGGCCCCTAAATCGCTCCATGCCGCTTTAGCGCTGTAGTGCTCAAGGGACTCGAGGAGTTTGGGACGAAAGCTAAATTCAAGCATCGTATGCCTCACTTTTAATCAGCACGTTTATAAATCCAGACACTGAGCGGGCTCGAACCTGGAGTCAACCCAATGACCCGGCGTTAATGAATACGCATACCGGGTTTAGCACCTTCAAAGGGATGAAGAATATAGATACCAGGATTTGATTTCTCGTCCGCGTGGCTTGCTGCCAGCACCATGCCCTCACTGACACCAAATTTCATCTTTCTAGGCGCCAAGTTGGCAACCACAACGGTGAGTTTGCCAACCAAATCCTCGGGTTTATAAACGCTTGCTATTCCGCTGAAGACTTGACGCGTTCTGCCCTCTCCCACGTCTAACATGAGGCGCAGCAATTTGGTTGAACCTTCCACAGCTTCGCAGGCAACAATTTGAGCAATGCGTAAATCTATTTTTACAAAATCGTCGATGCCGATGATCGGCGCAATCGCTTCACCGCCAGGCGTGGCAAGGCTGTGATCGGTGCTTGTACTGACCAAAGTCTCGGGGCTAGCGCCCGCGTTGGAGTTTTTGGTGGCGTTGGGTGTTTTTGAAGTTTTGTCTGCGTTTGTCGGCTTTGCATCCGCGCTCTCAGGCGGCTCAAACAACTGATCCAGCATCCTCTCATCCACGCGCTGTATGAGATGCTTGTAATCATTAATCACGTGCCCAGCCCCGAGCCGGGTGCTGGCGTCTGCGAATACGAGTGGGGCGCACTTGAGGAAGGTCTCAACTTGAGAGCACAGTGCAGGCAATACCGGCTTCAAATAAATACTCAGATACCTAAACGCCTCTAAACAAGTTGTACAAACCGCGTGTAGCTCAAGATGCGCACCCTCTTTTTTAGCAAGTTCCCAGGGCTTATTTTGATCAACGAATTCGTTTACCAAGTCCGCAAGTGCCATGATGTCTCTTAAGGCTTTTGCGAATTCACGCTCCTCGTACAACTTGGAGATAAAGGGGGCAGCGCCTTGTAACTGGCTCAGTAGTTTCTCACCCAAGGGGTGGACTGCACCGAGTTGTGCATTGAACTGTTTGTGAATGAAGTTTGCCGCGCGAGAGGCAATGTTAATGTATTTACCCACCAAGTCTGAGTTGACTCTGAGGATGAAGTCTTGTGGGTTAAAGTCCACGTCCTCAACGCGTGCGCTCAGTTTTGCCGCCAAGTAATAACGCAACCACTCCGGGTTCATGCCAAGTGAGAGGTATTTAAGGGGGTCGATACCGGTTCCGCGACTCTTGCTCATTTTCTCGCCGCTGACGGTGATGAATCCATGCACAAAAATACTTGTCGGTGTTTTACGCCCGCTAAAGTGCAACATCGCAGGCCAAAACAAGGTGTGAAAATAAGTGATGTCTTTGCCAATGAAGTGGTACTGTTCGACGCTTGGCTCGGATAAGAAAGATTCAAAAGAGACTGCACCAGACACATTTTTCTGTGTACTTTCACGGTCCAGGTAATTTTTGAGTGCGGCGAGGTAACCTATAGGCGCGTCTAGCCAGACATAAAAATATTTCCCAGGCGCATTCGGTATTTCAATACCGAAATAGGGAGCGTCCCGACTGATGTCCCAGTCTCCGAGTCCACTTTTGCCTGATTCATCGGTGACAAACCACTCTTTGATTTTGTTGAGCACTTCTGCTTGTAGACGGGGGCGCCCATCGGCTCCTACACTTTGGGTCCACTCGTTTAAGAACTGAACACACCTGGGGTCAGAGAGTTTGAAAAAATAGTGATCTGATTTTTTTAAAACAGGGGTAGAGCCCGACAAGGCTGAGTATGGATTTTTAACCTCCGTTGGGCTGTAGACTGCTCCGCAGGACTCGCAACTGTCTCCGTACTGATCTTTTGTTCCACAAGAGGGACACTCGCCCTTAATAAAGCGGTCGGGCAAAAACATCCCTTTCTCAGGGTCATAGAACTGCTCAATCTCGCGTACCTCTATTAACCCAGCTGCTCGGAGTTGGAGGTAGATCTCTTTGGCAAGTGCGTGGTTTTCCGAGCCATCTGTTGAGTGCCAGTTATCAAAGTCAATGTGAAATCCCTCTAGGTAGGGCTTTCTCCCGCTAGAGATGTTCTCAACAAAGGCTTGTGGTGTGATGCCCGCTTTCTCGGCCGCGATCATGATCGGGGCGCCGTGCGCGTCATCAGCGCAAACAAAGTGAACCAAATTGCCTTGCATCCTTTGAAAACGTACCCAAATATCGGCCTGGATGTATTCCATGATGTGACCGATATGGAATTTTCCGTTGGCGTAGGGAAGAGCTGTAGTTACAAAGAGGCGGCGCTTGGACATGACTTAACTTTCAATTAGTGGGATGATTTTATTACTATTGGTCGTACTATTTTGATTTTTAAAGCCATGGAAGCTGTGGGGATCCAGCTATTTGGTTAGACTGTGTGAGTTTTGAAAAATTATTTGGAGAAATTTCTAATGGCATTGACGCAAGAGCAGCTACTAAACGCTTTAAAGGAGGTCAAAGACCCTTATACGGGGCTTGATTTTGTGAGCTCTAAGTCAATCAAGAGCGTAACGATAGACCCCACTCGTGTTGCATTCACGCTAGAGATGGCTTATCCAGCAAAGAGTTTGTGGGACAAGCTCAGGGGCGAGTTGACCAAGGCAGTCCACCAGTTGCCAAGCGCCAATGGGGTTGTGGTTGAAATTGAATGCACGACGCAAGTTGTGGCCCACTCTGCCCAAAGTGGTGTGCAACTCTTAGCTGGTGTGAAAAACATCATCGGCGTTGCCTCTGGCAAGGGAGGCGTTGGCAAGAGCACAACCGCTGCAAATTTGGCGCTGGCTTTGCACGCTGAAGGTGCAAGCGTTGGGCTGTTGGACGCTGACATATACGGACCCAGTCAACCCATGATGATGGGGTTGAGCGCCAGACCCGAGAGCTCAGACGGCAAAACCATGGAGCCCTTAATCAGTCACGGGGTACAGGTGATGTCCATTGGGTTTTTGGTCAGCCCAAATGAGGCGATGGTGTGGAGGGGACCTATGGCCACCCAAGCCCTTGAGCAACTGCTTCGTCAAACCAATTGGAAGTCGCTTGACTATTTGATCATCGATCTACCCCCTGGCACAGGGGACATACAACTGACTTTGAGTCAGCGCGTTCCGATGACGGGGTCTGTGATCGTAACCACCCCTCAAGACATTGCGCTGATAGATGCCAGAAAGGGTATTCGCATGTTTGAGAAAGTGGGGGTTCCCATATTAGGGGTGCTTGAGAATATGGCTGTACATATTTGCTCAAACTGTGGACATGCAGAGCACATCTTTGGAGAGGGCGGGGGCAAATCGATGTCTGAGGAGTTAGGGGTCGATTATTTAGGCTCACTCCCCTTGGACATTAATATTCGCCTACAAGCTGATCAAGGTGTGCCAACCGTGGCCGCTGATCCACAAAGCCCTGTTAGCGCGATTTACAAAGAAGTTGCTAGACGCGTTGCAGCCAAGGTCTCTCTCAAGAACAAGGACTTTTCCTCTAAATTCCCAACCATCAAAATATCACAAACCACTTAAACAGGACTTGTATCAAGAGGGCACTGAACACCAAGAACGGCCCAAAGGGGATGTAATCCCCGGACTTTAAGTGACCTTGGAGTTTCATTAAAAGTGCCACCACAATGCCGCTGAGTGAGGCAATTAAGATCAGGGCTATCAAAGCCACGGGACCCATCCAAGCTCCTATGGCACCGACCAACTTTAGGTCTCCGTCTCCAAGCCCGATTTGACCTTTAATGAGGTAATAGGTGCGGCTCACCAACCAAAGGGAGCCGTAACCCAGGACCGCTCCCCAAAGGGAGTGGTTCAAGGGGAGATGTGTCAAACCCCATGCGCTGGCAATAAGCCCAGCCCACAGCACCGGCTGGGTGATCACATCGGGCAAGAGTTGGGTTTGCCAATCAATAAAGGCCAGGCACAGCAGCGCTGAGCCGAACAGCGAAAAAACAAGGGAAGTGCCGCTTAGCCCGTACTGCAGATAACAAAAACACCACCAAATAGCGCACAGCAGTTCGATGGCAAAAAGGCTTTTGCCGATGGGGTTTTTGCACGACGCGCAACGCCCCTTTAAAAAGGCATAACTGAGCAGTGGAATGTTGTGATGCACGGGCAATGTTTTTTTGCATTCAAAGCAGTGGGATCTAGGAAATGCGAGGTAGGCGAGGTTGGGAGCATTGATACTGGAATCGGTTGTACTTTGATCGCTGTCAATAAGTTGCGGCAGCCGAGTGATCACCACCCCTGCAAAGCTCCCCGTTACAGCGCCAATTGCAAATGCAAATAACGCTTGAATCCAGCTCCAATCAGAGATCAGCGAGACAGATATGAGGTTTGATGGGCTCACGTCTCTTGCGCTCTGTTGAGGTTGAATTGCAGCTTTGCGAGTCCAGCGTAGATGCCCCCTTGTGCAAGTAATTCAGTGTGAGTACCTTGCTCACACAGTTGACCTTGATCAAACACCCAAATCGAGTCGGCTTGTTGAACAGTGGCAAGTCTGTGGGCGATGACGAAGGTGGTTCGGTCTTTCATCGCCCGGTTAAGCGCCTCTTGCACCACTCGCTCACTTTGTGCGTCCAGCGCACTGGTGGCCTCGTCAAGGAGTAGCAAGGGGGGATTTTTAAGAATGGCGCGCGCTATTGCAATCCTTTGACGTTGTCCCCCAGACAGGCGCACGCCGCGTTCTCCTAAGAATGTGTCATAGCCGTTTGGCAAGGCACGGATGAACTCGTCTGCAAACGCTGCACGAGCGGCCTCGACGACCTCTTCGTGAGAGGCTTGAACACGCCCGTACCTGATGTTCTCAAGCGCAGTGCCCGAAAAAATAACGGGTTCTTGAGGGACCAGGCCAATTCTGTTCCTCAGCGCATGCAGACTTATCGAGTCGATGCGTGCACCGTCCATTTCAATGTAACCAGACATCGGATCATGAAAACGCAGGAGCAGATTAAATAGCGTGCTCTTACCCGCGCCACTGGGACCCACAATGGCAATGGTTTGACCCGAATGGGCTGTACCCGTTAAATCTTTCAATGCCCATTGATTGGGTCTAGATGGGTATTTGAAGCTTAAATTCTCAATCCGCACGACCGAGCCGTTTTGGGGCCAAGCAGGCTCTGCGCTAGAGGGGTTGGAGTTTATGGTGCTGCGTGTTTCGAGTAACTCCATCAAACGCTCTGTTGCGCCCGCAGCCCTCAGCAAATCCCCGTAAACCTCCCCGAGCACGGCCGCAGAGCTGGCCAGCAAAATCACGTAGACAATCGTCTGACCCAGCTCGCCTGCACTGAGCGTGCCGGCTTGGACGGCAAGGGTTCCCTCATAAAGACCCCAGAGCAAAGCTGCGCTGGTGGCCATGATGATGAAGCCGACCAAAACCGCGCGTGCTTTGGTTCTGTTCACCGCGGTCATGAAGGCGTGTTGTGTTGAATCACTAAACCGTTGAGCCTCGCGCGCCTCGGCAGTGTAGCTTTGCACCACAGGTATAGCGTTCAATACTTCGCTGGCAATGGCACTTGCGTCGGCGACTCGGTCTTGGCTGGCCCGAGAGAGCTTTCGAACGCGTCTTCCCATGCGCATACTGGGCCAAACCACAAGTATCAAAAGCCCCATGACTTGGAGCATCAGTAGAGGGTTGGTCCAGTTCAGCATGGCTAAAGCCCCGCTACCCATCACCAAATTTCTGAGACCCATCGAGAGCGAAGACCCGACTACGGTTTGAACAAGGGTGGTGTCATTTGTTAGTCTTGAGAGAATCTCACCCGACTGCGTTGTCTCAAAGAACTCAGCACTTTGCTCGAGCACGTGAGCGTAGACAGCGTTTCTGACGTCAGCGGTAATGCGTTCGCCCAACCAACTGACGGTATAAAAGCGCGCGGCCGAGAACAATGCCAATGAGCAGGCAACCCCAAAGAGCGCGAGAAAATGTTGGGCCAAGTGCAGCCTACCCTCTTGTTTTGCCAGACCTTGGTCTATCAAAACCTTTAAAGCCCAAGGGAAAGCGAGGGTCGAGCCAGCGGCTAAGATCAAAAATACACCCGCCAAACTAATTGCTAACTTGTATCGACTGACAAAAGGCCACAGTCTTTTGAGCGCATTGGGGTTTTTAGCAGGCGTTCTAGGCAATGCTGGGGTAGGGGCTGAGAGGGGCTCGGAATGAGTACTTTGAGTCGGGGTTGAATCTGGGGTTGACATAGTAGTTTGCATATTTGATGTCACAATTGGCATCATGGAAATTCATAACGATGTTATTACAAGTGAGCCCGTCGACGCAGCAACTCTTTTGATACTGCGTGATTCGCCCGACTCTGAAGCGTCTGGTGTCGAAGTCTTCCTCATCAGACGTCACGTCAAATCCTCCGTGTTAGGGGGAGTGTATGTGTTTCCTGGCGGAAAAGTTGACCCCCGCGATGCAAGCCCGGATTGGATTAAACATTTGGATGTGGACGCCCACACCCTCAAACAACGTTTAAATGAGCCTCAGTTATCCCCCGATCAAGCTTTGGCTATCTACGTCGGCGCTATTAGGGAGACTTTTGAGGAGTGTGGGGTCTTGTTTGCGAGATCAAACACGGCGACAGAAAACGCTTTGAGGGAGTTGGACAACTCAAAAGGACTTTTAGGCGTTTTAGACCAACACAAATTGCAACTCAGTGCTGAGGACTTGGTGCCCTTTAGCCGTTGGATCACGCCTAAAATGGCTTCGCTGATGACCAAGCGCTTTGATACCAGATTTTTTTTGGCAAAAAACCCGAGCTTACAAGTCGCCAAACACGATAACTTTGAAGCCACTTACAGTGCGTGGATGAGCCCTAGGGAGGCGCTAACTAGGTACTGGAACAAGGAAATCGATTTAGCACCGCCCCAAATCATGAGTTTGGCTAATTTGTCCCACTTCAAAAGCGTGGATGAGGCACTTGAGGCGGTAAGATCTAGGGCGCCTTCGTTCATTAGACCAGAGCCATTTGATGAGGACGGGGTCAGGCATTTGGCCTACCCTGGACATCCCAGGCACAGTGAGCCCGAGCCGGCTATGGGGGGACCGAGGTTGCTGAGGTTTTTAAACCAACGCTTCGAGCCTTTGGGCGGGTTTGAGGCTTATTTTGAGGATGCGTGAGCGCTGGTGAGCGCAGAGCAAAATAAGCGTAGCGTTTGCTGCGTTAGGGCTGTGGGTGTAGAAATGAGAGATATTGGCGAAATTGGCATCATTAGCGGTTCGGACAATAAAAGTCAGTCAGGTCACCAAAAGAGACAAGCGTTTAATTAAAAAAAGGAATTGAGTGATGAAACTTATTTCACGAAAAGCATTTATTTTCAGTGCCTGCGTACTCGCTTGCACCCAATGGAGTGCACCGGTTTTAGCGGCCGATGAGTACCCAAGCAAACCCATTAGATTGATATGCCCCTTCCCCCCTGGTGGCGCAGTCGATATCGCATCTAGAGCTATAGCGCAGGAGTTGTCTAAGAATTTAGGTCAACCCGTAACTGTTGATAACCGTCCCGGTGCAGGGGGCAATATTGGAGGTGCAGAGACCGCGCACGCCCAAACCGATGGCTACACCATTATGTTGACCACCAGTGGTATCCAAGCTATCAATCCAGCTTTGTATGCGAAGATGCCTTTTAATCCAAGTAAGGATTTGGCTCCGATTGGAACGATTGTCTCGATGAACAATGTTTTGGTAGTGCCTACCAACTCAAAAATTCATTCAGTTCAAGAATTAATCGCGATGGCAAAAGCGGCCCCAGGAGAGCTCAATTACGCCTCTAGTGGAAGTGGTACGAGTATTCACATGTCGGGCGAGATGTTCAAGAGCTTGGCAAAGGTGGATTTGGTGCACATCCCCTACAAGGGCAGCTCTCCTGCGCTTACGGATTTGATGGGAGGACAAGTCATGATGATGTTTGACAATATTCCTTCCTCGATGCCTTTTATCAAGTCAGGCAAGTTAAGGGCTATTGCAACAACGGGGTCTAAGCGGGATCCGTTTTTGCCTGATCTGCCAACCATTGCTGAGTCAGGTGTTACGGGATACGAGGCTGGGGTTTGGTTTGGTTTGGTTGCGCCTGCGGGCACACCCAAGAAAATCATTGCGAAACTCAATGCTGAGATGCTCAAAGGACTCAAGTCCCCGGACTTTGTTCGTCGAATGAATGAGTCTGGCTACATTGTCAACGGCTCTTCACCTGAGCAAATGGAGGAGTTGGACCGAATTGACGTCCCTCGTTGGGGCGCGATCGTGAAGGCCTCGGGGGCTAGGGCGGATTGATCAGACGCAAGCAAACGAGGGATGCGGGTAAGATGGTTAAATGCACCGGCATGTTGGTTGAGTAATGTTGTAAGTGCAACCGCATTTTCCTTGTTCAGTCCGCTTGCACTTTAATTTGGCACTGCAACAAAGACTCATTCAACGCTCTTTTTTTAGGCTCTTGTGACTCCACCCCATCACTTAGAAATTAAAGACCTCTCGTTATCCAGGGGCGGCAAGAGGCTGCTGACGGGTTTGAATTTCGAGTTGAGCTCTGGCGAGTGGTTGCATTTGCAGGGTGACAACGGGGTTGGAAAAACGAGTTTGCTGCGGGTGCTTTGCTCACTGGCTCCCCCCGATCAGGGAGGGGTGTTTTGGGGCAAGCAAAACATTCAAGACGATTTACCCACCTACTTGAGAAATATTTTTTTTGTGGGTCATAAACTCGCGCTCAAAGAGGAGCTGAGTCCGGTGGAGAATTTGAGAGTGGAGTGTGCCCTCATGGATGTCCACGCTAGCGAGTCAGAGTTGACAGACGCGATAGCTCATTTTGGTTTGAGGGGCAAAGAGCACGTCCCTTTGGGCATCCTCTCGCAGGGTCAAAAGCGCAGAGTTGCGCTGGCAAAGTTAAAACTCGCGCGTGCCCCACTTTGGATACTTGATGAGCCTTTGGTTGCCTTAGATGCGCCGACTGTAGTGCTCTTTAATCAGTTGGTCCAAACGCACGTCACAGCTGGGGGGATGGTGATTTTGACGAGTCATCAAGCGATTGAATTTGGATGTGCGGGGCGAACACTCGTATTGCGATCATGAATGCATTTTGGGCAATTTTGCAGCGAGACTTAAGGGTCGCCATGAACCGCAAGGTTGAGGTGCTCAGTGGACTTTTCTTCTATCTCGTGGTTGCAACTTTGTTTCCGCTTGCCATAGGATCGGATTTGGACATTTTGAGGCGTATCGCGCCTGGCATTTTGTGGGTGGGGGCGCTTTTGTCCTCAATGCTCACCCTGGGCAGGCTCTTTGAGGCTGATTGGCAAGACGGGAGTTTGGAGCAACTAGCGCTTACGCCGCATCCTTTGCCACTGCTTGTGTTGGCGAAAATACTCTCCCACTGGACGCTTTGCGGGCTACCACTGGTTCTGGTTGCGCCCGTTTTGGGTTTGATGTTTGATTTGCCAAGCCAATATGTTTGGGTTTTAACGGGGACATTGGTGCTGGGCACCCCTGTCTTGTCTTGTTTGGGTGCGATCGCCTCTGCGCTGACGTTGGGGCTAAGGGGCGGGGGGGTGTTGATATCGTTGTTGGTTTTGCCGCTCTTTGTTCCAGTATTGGTGTTTGGCACTGGGGCTGTGGAGGCGCTTGCGGCGGGTTTGGGCACGCAGG
>Ga0164296_1003684_pt1 | contig 14326 bp, 13 predicted proteins | sample GEODES057metaG_FD_113533 | JGI IMG/M metagenome (GOLD analysis project Ga0164296, IMG submission 113533) | Dystrophic lake water microbial communities from Trout Bog Lake, Wisconsin, USA - GEODES057 metaG | ecosystem: Environmental > Aquatic > Freshwater > Lake | place: USA: Trout Bog Lake... | reverse complement strand
TACCGCGCACAAAAGCGTGGAGGCCGAGGCAAGCAAGCGACCAGCACCAAGGATGATGACTGGATTGATCAGCTTTTCATTGCCAACACACATGACTACATTTTGTGTTTCTCAAACCGTGGCCGCTTGTACTGGCTCAAAGTTTGGGAGGTACCCGTGGGCTCTAGAGGTTCTAGAGGACGCCCCATTGTGAACATGTTCCCCTTGATCGAGGATGAGAAGATCAATGTGGTGCTGCCCTTGACTGCAGAGATGAGGAGCTTTCCAAACGATCACTTCGTGTTCATGGCGACCTCCAAAGGGACGGTCAAGAAAACCGCTTTGGATGAATTCAGCAACCCCAGAAAAGCCGGCATCATTGCGGTTGACCTCGATCCTGGAGATTTCCTCATTGGTGCGACTTTGACAGACGGCAAACACGATGTGATGCTCTTTAGCGATGCAGGAAAAGCTGTTCGCTTTGACGAAAATGATGTGAGACCCATGGGTAGAAATGCCCGTGGCGTTAGAGGCATGATGCTTGAAGAGGGGCAAAGTGTGATCGCCATGTTGGTTGCAGAAGATGAGCACCAAAGCGTTCTGACCGCCTCTGAGAATGGATACGGCAAGCGCACCAACATTGCCGAGTACACCCGCCATGGCCGTGGCACAAAAGGCATGATCGCCATACAGCAGTCCGAGCGCAACGGAAAAGTGGTGGCAGCAACCTTGGTCCATGTGGACGAAGAGATCATGATGATCACCGACCGAGGCGTGCTCGTGAGAACACGAGTTGCGGAGATTCGTGAGCTTGGGCGAGCCACGCAAGGCGTCAAATTGATTGCTTTGGATGAGGGCTCCAAGCTCAGTGGCTTGCAACGAATTGTCGAAAACGATGCGGCCGTAAACGGAGAAAGCTCTGAAGAGAACTCAACTGGAATTGAGCCAGAAGGTCCTGCAACAGAGTAATAGAGCAAATGTGCAAGGCGGGAAGTGTTCTCGTCTTGCCATCCCTAAAGGGACTCCCCCCCAACCCAGCTCAAGCTCCTGAGCTTGTGGTTGGTGTCAATGTCTGTCTTTTAACCTAACCCTTTGAGTGAGTGTCGATGTCAGCAAGACCCTTTAACTTCTCGGCTGGACCTGCAGCCATACCCCTTGAAGTCTTGGAGCAAGCAGCCGGTGAGATGAGCAACTGGCAAGGTTGTGGCATGGGCGTCATGGAGATGAGTCACCGCGGACGCGAATTCATCTCGATTTACGAAAAAGCAGAGCAGGATTTTCGCGACCTCTTGGCCATTCCAGAAGATTTTGCTATTTTGTTCATGCAAGGCGGAGGCATTGCAGAGAACGCCATTGTTCCATTGAATCTGAGTCAAGCCTTGGAAGTGGACTTCATTTTGAGTGGTAGTTGGAGCCAAAAGTCTTTTCAAGAAGCACAAAAATATTGCTATCCAAAGATTGCGGCAAGTTCTCAGTCGAGCGGTTTCGATCACTTGCCAGAATTCAAGGATTGGCAATTGAACCCAAAAGCCAAATATGTACATTTGTGCACCAATGAAACCATCCACGGTGTGGAATGCCAAGAGTTACCTGATCTTAAATCCATGGGGATCGACGCACCTTTGGTGATTGACTTCTCATCCCATGCGTTATCTAGAACTGTGGATTGGTCAAAAGTTGGCTTGGCTTTTGCTGGCGCACAAAAGAACATCGGCCCAGCAGGACTCACCATCGTGGTGGTCAATCGATCCCTTTTGGGACATGCGTTGGCCATTTGCCCTAGCGCTTTCAATTATGAAATCGTTGCCAAAAACGACAGCATGTACAACACGCCACCCACCTTTGGCATCTACATGGCTGGATTGACATTCGCTTGGCTCAAGAACCAGCGCGAAGACGGATTGGAAGGGGTTTTGGCCATGGAGCGCAGAAACCAAAAGAAAGCGCAGCTGTTGTACGACGCTATCGATAGCTCACAACTTTTTGTCAACCATGTTCACAAAAACAATCGCTCTCGCATGAATGTGCCGTTCTTTCTCAAAAATGAGAGCTTGAACGATGTGTTCTTAAATGAAGCCAAGGAGCATGGCCTTTTGCAATTGAAGGGTCACAAATCGGTCGGTGGCATGCGAGCCAGCATCTACAACGCCATGCCATTTGAAGGGGTCAAAGCTTTGGTGGGGTTCATGCAAGATTTTGAGGGCAGACACGCTTGATTCACTCGCGTTCACACCCTTGCCTGATCAGACACAGACCCATTAAACTCAAAGCTTCTCTCTTTTGTCACTCACTCTCTTGCACTTAAAGTCACCATGACCACACCCATTCAATCAGCAGAGCTCGCAAAATTGCGTCAATCCATTGATGAAATCGATCAGCAACTGTTGACTCTATTGAACGAAAGAGCCAAGGTAGCCCTTCAAGTGGGAGAGATCAAACGCATCGAAGGTTCACCTTTTTTCAGGCCAGACCGTGTAGCTCAAGTGCTCGAGCGCATGAAAGCGGCCAACAAAGGTCCTTTGAAGGGTGAACATGTAGGCCACATTTGGAACGAAATCACATCGGCTTGCTTGGCTCTTGAAGCGCCACAAAAAATTGCAGTTCTCGGACCAGAGGGCACATTTTGCGAAGAGGCCGCCATTGAATTCTTTGGTGCAAGTGCTGAACTCGTTTATTGCGCCAACTTTGACGAGGTTTTCCAAGCCACCTCCAATGGTGCATGTCACTTCGGTGTGGTTGGGATGGAAAACTCCAGCGAAGGCGTAGTAGCCCGCTCATTGGATCTTTTCTTGCGCTCATCTGTTCACATGGTGGGCGAGGTGAGCCTCATGATCAAGCACAATTTGATGCGCCAAACAGACCATTTGGAAGACATCGAAGTCGTGATGGCTCACCCTCAAGCCTTGGGTCAATGTCAAAAGTGGTTGAACCAACACATGCCCCATGTTGAGAGACGTGCGGTGAGCTCCAACGCGGAAGGCGCGCGTTTGGCCAGCACCAACCCCAGGTGGGCTGCTATTGCTGGAGAGCGTGCAGCCTCACAATTTGGTCTTCACATTTTGGCTCCTGCCATTCAAGACGAGGCCATCAACAGAACCCGCTTTGCGGTCATTTGTTTGCCCCAGACACTGGATACGCCTCCCCCCAGTGGTCACGACTGCACGTCTCTTGTGGTGTCAGTGCCCAATCGACCTGGTGCGGTGCATGACTTGCTTGTTCCCCTCAAAACAAATGGTGTGTCCATGACACGCTTTGAATCCCGCCCAGCCAAATCGGGGCAATGGGAATATTTCTTCTACATCGACTTGAAGGGTCACATCTCTGAGCCTCACCTTGGAAAAGCCTTGGAAGAACTCAAAGGCCTTTGTGCTTATTACAAAGTGTTGGGTTCATACCCAACACACGAATGAAGGCGATGAGGTTCGAAAAACTCGCCCTGATCGGGTGCGGCTTGATTGGGGGGTCTTTTGCACTCGCACTTAAAAAGGCTGCTTGTGTGAAAAATGTGAGTGGTACCAGTGCAAGTCGTGCTTCCTGTGAGGCAGCACTGAGCTTGGGTGTAATCGATGAAATCGCAAACTCCTCTCAAGCAGCGGTGGCAGGAGCAGATTTGGTGTTGATCGCGGTGCCCGTCTTCTCCATCGAGACAGTATTGGCCGACATTGCTCCTCACTTGAACCCACAGGCATTGGTCATGGATGTGGGATCCTCAAAATCAATGGTTGCCGAAAAAGCAAAATCTGCCTTGGGCTTAAAGTACCCCAGTTTTGTGCCGGCGCACCCCATCGCTGGCAAAGAGCAGCATGGCGTGAAGCACGCAGAGGCCAGCCTCTTTGAAAACCACAAAACCATTTTGACGCCAACCCTGGAGACACGTCCCGAGTTGATCACTTTGGCAAAAGAGGTCTGGGAGCTCACAGGCTCAAAGGTCTCCGTCATGAGTCCAGCAGAGCACGATCAAGCGCTTGCAGCCATTAGCCATCTGCCACATTTGATTGCATTTGCAGCGGTCAATGCTCTGCATTCGCAACCCCAAAGAGAACTATTCTTGGACATGGCTGGACCTGGTTTTAGAGACTTCTCAAGAATTGCAGCCAGTAGCCCTGAGGTCTGGTTGGACATCTTTTTGTCCAACAAAGAAGAACTTCTCTCCCAATTGCAAGAGTTCAAATTAGCATTGTCAGCGTTTGAAGAACGGTTATTGAGCGATGATTCTGTCTCAATCACCCAACTCATCGACCAAGCCAGCCAAGTTAGAAAGCACTGGAGACTGAACGGCTAGTCTTGGTCAATTGCAGAGAGTGAACGCTCACATTCATTACCCATTTCAATTCACTTTTCATGTACAGCATTCCCCATTTGGACATTCCGCCCTTGAACCGCGTGACAGGGCGTGTGCAGTTGCCTGGATCCAAAAGCATCTCAAACCGCGTTTTATTGCTGTGTGCATTGAGCAGCGGCAAAACCCAGGTTCATGACTTGTTGGACTCTGATGACACGCAAGTCATGCTGAGTGCATTGCATAAACTGGGCTGCGTGATTGAGAGAAGTCCCACCAGTTTGCATATCACGGGCATTGGAGAGCGAAAAATCAATGCCAATGAGCTCCATGAAATATTTCTTGGCAACGCTGGAACTGCTATGCGCCCATTGTGCGCAGCTTTGGCGTTGAGTGGCGTGAAAGCACACCTGACGGGGATTGCCAGGATGTATGAGCGACCGATTCAAGATCTGGTTGACGCCTTGACGCAAATCGGTGCAGACATCGAGTACATGGGCACACCAGGTTTTCCTCCTCTCATGATCAAACCCAGCGCCATCAACATCCAAGGACCCATTCGAGTTCGTGGCGACGTGTCTAGCCAGTTTTTGACAGCACTTTTATTGGCCCTACCTTTGGTGAGTGAACACCAAGCGATTGATATCCAAGTTGATGGGGTCCTCATCTCAAAGCCCTATGTGCAAATCACCCTCAACTTGCTTGAGAATTTTGGGGTGAAGGTGATCAACCACAATTGGGAAAGCTTCACGATTGCCAAAGGATCCAGTTACTTGGCACCCCATGAGATCTATGTGGAGTCTGATGCCTCATCGGCCAGTTACTTCATCGCCGCAAGTGCACTCTCCAATGGCACAGAGACTCTTCGCATCGAGGGCTTGGGGATGAACTCCATTCAGGGGGACATTCGCTTTGTTCAAGCGGCCCAATCCATGGGGGTGAGAATCGATGCAGGCCCCAATTGGTTAGAAATTCACCCCTCAAGGTCCTCACTCAAAGGCATTGAGCTCGATTGCAATCACATTCCAGACGCTGCGATGACCTTGTGTGCTCTTGCGCTTTACGCCGAGGGCCCCACCACCCTCACCAACATTGCAAGCTGGAGGGTCAAAGAGACCGATCGGATTCAAGCCATGGTCAATGAATGCAGCAAATTGGGCGCCAAAGTTGAGAGTGGAGAGGACTGGATTCGAGTCTTCCCCATCGGAGCCTCCAATTGGAAACCAGCCAGCATTCACACCTATGACGACCATCGCATGGCGATGTGTTTTGCGCTGGCCGCCTTCAATCCAGACCAAGTTCCCGTGAGAATTGAAGACCCGCGATGTGTCGGCAAAACCTTCCCTCAATTCTTTGAAACTTTGTTCTCCATTGCTAGCTCAAGCACATCACTTATTCCAGTGATTTGCATCGATGGGCCAACGGCCTCTGGCAAAGGCACTTTGGCCAATCGGGTGGCCAAATCTCTAGGGTACTCTTACCTAGACTCTGGCGCCTTGTACCGATTGAGTGGCTTGGCAGCCACCAAAGCGGGCATACCCTTGGAGCTCAGCCATGAATCTCAAATTGCTGAGCTCATTTCTAAATCCTCCATTCGATTTGAGGGCGAGCACATTTGGCTCAACGGTGAGGAGGTGAGCGAGGAGATCCGAACAGAGCAAATGGGCATGAATGCCTCACAAATATCGAGCTTCAAGGCCGTTAGAGAGGCACTTTTAGACGTTCAGAGAAATGCCCGTCAACTCCCAGGACTGGTGGCAGATGGCCGAGACATGGGAAGCGTGATATTTCCAGACTCGCCATTGAAGGTCTTTTTGACCGCTGACGCTCTCACGCGTGCAAAAAGGAGACATAAGCAGTTGATTTCTAAAGGAATTTCAGCTAACATAGATGTCCTTCATTCGGATTTACTGGCGCGAGATGAGCGGGACATGTCCCGAAGTCAAGCGCCTTTGAAGCCCTGTGAAGACGCATTGCTGCTGGACAATACACACATGAGCATTGAAGAAAGTGTTGAATGGGTGCTTGATCAGTGGACAAAGCAAACAGCTCTTTTGAAACATCAAAAGGGTTGATGGCCCGATTCGTTCCTGTCTTTGTGCGTCTTGCACCCTTTGACGAATCGGATTATTAAACTTAATCGCGGTTGAACCCGCAAAAAACAAATCTCAATTGCCTCTTTGCCAGCGTGTCCACCGCGTCTCCTTGGAGCATGTGCGGGCCCATGTCATTGTGATTGCGGTTTTCAAGGAAAACTGAATGTCTGAATCTTTCGCAGCCCTATTTGAAGAATCCTTAAAGCGCTCAGAAATGCGCACCGGTGAAGTCATCACCGCAGAAGTGATCCGTGTTGAACACAACCACGTGGTCGTCAATGCAGGGCTTAAGTCTGAGGCCTATGTGCCCATTGAAGAATTTAAAAACGATCAAGGCGAGATCGAAGTCCAAGCAGGTGACTTTGTATCGGTGGCCATTGGTAGCGTTGAAAATGGCTATGGCGACACGATTTTGAGCCGTGACACGGCCAAACGTCTGGCCTCATGGTTGTCGCTTGAAAAAGCGCTTGAGTCTGGTGAGTTCGTTACCGGCACAACAAGTGGCAAAGTCAAAGGTGGCTTGACCGTATTGGTCAACGGCATCCGCGCCTTCTTGCCCGGTTCATTGATCGACACACGCCCCATCAAAGACCTCTCACCCTATGAGAACAAGACGATGGAGTTCAAGGTCATCAAGCTTGACAGAAAACGCAACAATGTGGTCTTGAGCCGCCGCGCGGTCGTTGAAGCCTCTATGGGCGAAGAGCGCGCCAAACTCATGGAAACACTCAGAGAAGGTTCTGTCGTTCACGGTGTGGTCAAGAACATCACCGAATACGGCGCTTTCGTTGACTTGGGTGGCATCGATGGATTGCTCCACATCACCGACATGGCTTGGAGACGTGTGCGTCACCCAAGCGAGGTGGTTCAAGCTGGACAAGAGATCACAGCCAAAATTTTGAAATTCGACACCGAGAAAAACCGCGTGTCCTTGGGCCTCAAACAAATGGGAGACGACCCATGGATGGGCGTTGCACGTCGTTACCCACAAAGCACACGCTTGTTTGGCAAGATCACCAACATCGCCGACTACGGTGCATTTGTTGAACTCGAGCCAGGCATTGAAGGCTTGGTGCACGTGTCTGAGATGGACTGGACCAACAAAAACGTGGCCCCCAACAAGATCGTTGCCTTGGGCGATGAAGTTGAAGTCATGGTCCTGGAAATCGACGAAGACAAGCGTCGCATCTCCTTGGGCATGAAACAGTGCCGTGTCAATCCTTGGCAAGAATTTGCTGAGCAAACCAAGCGCGGTGATCGCGTCAAAGGCCCCATCAAATCAATCACTGACTTTGGTGTCTTCGTTGGTCTTGCAGCCGGCATTGATGGCTTGGTTCACCTCTCTGACTTGTCTTGGAACGAGACAGGCGAAGTTGCAGTTCGCAACTACAAGAAAGGTCAAGAAGTTGAGGCGATCGTGCTCGCAGTGGATGTGGAGAGAGAACGCATCTCCCTGGGTATCAAGCAAATGGATGCAGACCCCTTCACAACATTCGTATCAATGAATGACAAAGGTCAAATCGTGACTGGTAAAGTCAAAACCGTTGATGCCAAAGGCGCCGAAATTGATTTGGGCGAAGACATCCTCGGCTATTTGAGAGTGAGCGAAATCTCCCGCGATCGCGTGGAAGATGCACGCTCCATCCTCAAAGAGGGCGATGAAGTGACTGCTGTTGTGTTGAACGTGGACAGAAAAACACGCAACATTCAACTCTCCATCAAAGCCAAAGACGCAGCCGATCAACAAGAAGCCATGGCCACTTTGAGCCAGCAGTCCTCCAAAGAGAACGCTGGTACAACAAGCTTGGGCGCTTTGTTGAGAGCCAAGTTGGACAACAACTGATCACACTCTGATCTTTAGATGAAAGTCTCCCCAACACCTGGCTCTTTTCTTGATCCAAGTGTTGGGTTTTCATCGATGACCCATACAGATTTAAAAACATGACTCGCAGTGACTTGGTCACAGAATTGGCCGCCAAATTCAGTCAACTCACCCACCCTGATGCAGAGTCGGCGGTGAAGACTTTGCTGGACGCCATGACAGAGGCACTGGTCAAAGGGCATCGCATTGAGCTCAGAGGTTTTGGCACGTTCACCATCAACCGCAGAGCACCCCGATTGGGTAGAAATCCACGCTCAGGCGAGAGCGTCGCGATACCTGAGAAAAGAGTTCCCCATTTCAAACCTGGCAAGGCGCTTCGAGAAGCAGTGGACCAACAGTCCAAAAAAGCCCCCTGATCCTTTGCACTTTTATGCCTCTTTTTAGGCAAAGAAGTGGCGTTTCAAAACAAATCCAAGATCCCTTTTGGATTAAAGCGCTTAAAATCAGATGGATGATCAGGAGCCACTTCAGTGAAAAAGATCTTTAGACTCTTTCAATGGGTCCTCAAAGGCGCGGTGTTTTTTACCCTCTTTGCCTTTGCACTCAACAATTCAGAAGACGTCAGCTTAAAGTTCTTTTTTGGCACTCAATGGAGCGGCCCCATGGTCTTGGTGGTCTTGGCCGTTTTCACTCTAGGACTCATCACTGGAGTCGTGGGCATGTTGCCCCATTGGTGGAAACACAAAAAAGATTTGGAAAAATCCAAAACCGAACTCCACCAAGTTCGCGCATCTCAAAAAACCACCTCACCTCCACCACAGGCCACTGTGGTCAAGCCCGTAAAAGCTCAAATCGACTCAGAAGGTGACATCCATGGAATTTGATTTGAGTTGGATCCTCTTGGGCCTTCCCGTGGCATTCATATTGGGATGGAGTGCTTCGCGTTTGGACCTCAGACAACTGAGGTTTGAAAATCGCCAAAACCCCAAAGCCTATTTCAAAGGCCTGAACTATTTGCTCAACGAGCAGCAAGACCAGGCCATTGATGCTTTCATACAAGCCGTCCAACTTGACCCCGACACCACAGAGTTGCACTTCGCCTTGGGCAACCTCTTTAGGAGAAGGGGTGAGTTTGAGCGCGCCGTTCGTGTGCATGAACACCTCTTGGCTCGTGGCGACTTGAGCACACATGACCAAGAAAGAGCTCAGCAAGCACTTGCCCTGGATTATTTAAAGGCTGGTCTCTTGGACAGAGCTGAGGATGGGTTTCAAAAACTTCTCACCACTCGCTTTAATGAACAAGCACAACTGGCTTTGCTGAGCATTTATGAACGAACACGGGATTATCCCAACGCTCAACGCATGGCCAATGACCTTGAAGGCTCTGGTCAAGGTGACTTTAAAACACGACAAGCACATTACTTGTGTGAACAAGCAGCACTTTGCATGGACAAAAATGACCCACAAAGTGACTCCTCTCAGTCTCAACAAAAGGCTCGGGAAATGTTGCACCAAGCTGTCTCAATTGCCCCTCATCACCCAAGGGCCCGCATTGATTTGGCTGACTTTGAGCACAGTCAAGGTCAAACGTCCATTGCCTTTCAAATTGCATTGGAATTGTTTGAAGTTTGCCCCTCTGGTGTGCCACTCATTTGTGACAGACTTCTCACCTGGGCTCGCGCTTTGGGCCAAGTTCCCAAGGCACAAGCAGCACTCACTGCCTTTTACGAACACTCCCCTTCTCTTGATGTACTCAAAGCATTGGCCAACTTGGAACCCTCGACTCAGAAGTGCCAAACCTTACTGAGCCAACATCTGCAAAAAGATCCCTCTTTGTTGGTCGCATCCTGGTGGATTGATCTGGAAAAGCTCGAACATGAAGGCGATCGACCTGCTCTTCAAAAAGCTCTCAACCGAGCCACTCAACCACTCAATCGCTACCGCTGTGCGGCTTGTGGATTTGAGGCTCAAAAGCATTTTTGGCAATGCCCTGGCTGTCAAACTTGGGACAGTTATCCCAGTCAACGCGTCGAGGAACTGTAATGAAATCCTTTGATCTCCATACCCTTCAAAAAGCTCACGTGCTCGTGGTGGGTGACGTGATGCTGGACCGCTATTGGTACGGAAGCGTTGACCGCATCAGCCCTGAGGCACCTGTTCCCGTGGTCAAAGTGCTGCGCGAGGAGGACCGCTTGGGTGGAAGCGCTAACGTGGCCTTCAACGTTGCAAGCCTTGGTGCCAAAGCTTCCCTATTGAGCGTGGTGGGCGAGGACGAAGCCAGCCACAAGTTGGAAGACCTCATCCACAAGACCGGTATCAAACCGTTTTTTGGTCGCGATGGCGCTCTCAAGACCACGGTCAAACTTCGCATCATTGGCCGCCAACAGCAACTCCTCAGAGCCGACTTTGAAGCCACCCCAAAGCACGAGGTTTTGGCCTCACAAACCGAGCGTTTCAATGAACTCGTAGCCCATCATCAATCGGTCCTCTTCTCCGATTACGGCAAAGGGGGATTGGCGCACGTCAAGGACATGATCCAAAACGCAAAAACCAATCGGGTCCCCATCTTGGTGGACCCCAAGGGCAGCGATTACTCCAGGTACCAAGGTGCAAGCGTGATCACACCCAATCGAAGTGAATTGATGGAAGTTGTTGGCGAGTGGGCCAGTGAGGAAGAGTTGGCTCAAAAATCCCAAAGATTGAGAGAGCAATTGAATCTGGATGCGGTCTTGGTCACCCGAAGCGAGGAAGGCATGAGCCTATTTGATGCTCAGGGTGCTTTGCATGTCAAAGCACAAGCCAGGGAAGTGTTTGATGTAACAGGTGCAGGAGACACAGTGATTGCCACCTTGGCCTCTTTGATGGCTTGTGGCTTTACACTCAGAGAAGCACTGCCTTGGGCCAACAAAGCAGGCGGAATCGTTGTTGGTAAATTTGGAACTGCATGTGTGAGCTTTGAGGAATTGTGTTTATGAAAATCATCGTCACCGGTGCAGCCGGCTTTGTGGGCAGCAACATCATTGCAGGCTTGAATGCCCGTGGAATCACGGACATCATTGCTGTAGACCACCTGAAATCAGGCGACAAATTCAAAAATTTGGTTGATCTTCAAATCTCCGACTACGTAGACAAGCACGACTTCTACAAGCTTTTCCAAAACAAACACTACGGACCAGTTGAAGCCATCTTCCACGAGGGTGCATGCAGCGACACCATGGAGATGGATGGTCAGTACATGATGCGAAACAATTATCAACTCTCTTGCGAGTTATTTGAAGCCGCACAAGCTCAAAAGACCAGGCTCCTCTACGCATCCTCTGCAGCCACCTATGGGGGAGGCAAACATTTCCAAGAATCTCCACAAAATGAGAATCCACTCAATGTTTACGGATACTCCAAGCTCCTTTTTGATCAAAAGATGCGCAAAGCTTGTGGAGAAAAATGGAATTTGAACACCAGTCAAGTGGTGGGCTTTAGGTATTTCAATGTCTATGGCCCCAGAGAGCAACACAAGGGCCGCATGGCCAGTGTGGCCTATCACCAGCACCACCAATTCCTCAAAGACTCAAAGGTCAAGCTCTTTGGCGGATATGAGGGTTACGGCAATGGGGAGCAACTTAGAGATTTTGTTTGGGTGGGAGATGTGGTTGATGTCAACTTATGGTTCTTTGATCACCCAAGTGTCAGTGGAATTTACAACTTGGGTTCTGGTCGGGCTCAACCCTTCAACGACGTGGCCCTCTCGGTTGTGAATGCTCACCTGAGCCATCAATCAAAACCTACTTTGACTTTGAGCGAGGCCACTTCTAAAGGCCTCATTGAGTACATCGACTTTCCTGAAGCCTTAAAAGGAAAATACCAATCCTTTACACAAGCCGATCTGGGCCTACTCCAACTTGCAGGTTGCAACCACACCTTCAAAAACGTTCAAGACGGGGTGACCCAATATGTGAATCATTTATTCAAGTCCTGAGCGCCTAAAAGCTTTAAAGCCTCAATGACCCTGTGCACTCAGGTCATTGAGACTCGCCTCATTGAACCTTGGCACTATCGATTTTGCCGGCCTTCTCAAGCTCCGTCACCCAAGCAGGAGTCTTGCCCCTGCCCGTCCACGTCAATTCGGGTTGGCTGGGGTGCTTGAATTTAATGGGCACTTTGATACCGGCGCGAGAGACGCGTGGCTTTGAATTCGCTTTTGCCTTACCCTTGCTCGATGCTGCCTTCTTGGGCGCAGCAGCTTTTGAAGGGGTACCAGCATCAACTTTTGCTGATGAGGATTTACCTTTCAACCCAGCCACCAAAGCGTCCAAAGTCAAACCACTTTCCTTCATGATTGCTTTGATTTGAGACAAGGCTTGAGAATTGGTTTTGGAGAGCAGTGCCCTCTCTTTTTTCTCAAGAAGTTCTTTTTCTTTGCGAATCTTGGTAAGTTGACTGAGTATAGAGGTAGACATATTAATAATAATCCAAGTAAAGATAAGGATCTGATTATAATCCTATATTATTAATGATTTAATTTCTTTAATAATGCATTAATAATCTCATAATAATAAATAAACTTGAACATTATTAATAAGCTTACAATCCAATCCCACTGATTCTCTAACTCCACACCATGACACAAGCTCTCATTGTTTGTTTTGGCGCTTGCCTTGGCGCATTGCTGCGCTGGCAATTGGGCCTGATGTGGAACAATGCCATTGAGTTGCCGCTTGGAACGCTGGCCGTCAATTGGATTGGGGGTTATCTGATTGGCATCTTCATAGGCGTTGCACAAATTGTCCCCAATTTGGATCCCATGTGGAGACTCTTGCTCGTGACTGGTTTTTTAGGAACGCTCACCACATTTTCCTCCTTCAGTGCGGAGATGGTAGGCTTCATTATCAATCAGCGATACATCACCGCTTTGGGTGGAATAGCACTGCATCTCTTGGGTTCGTTGGCTTTGACGGCTTTAGGAATCAAAACCATTCAGTTTTTTTTCACGAGTTAAGCCCAAGCCCAGCAGCTTGACTGCCTCAAGGTTCATGCACTGGGCATTTTGTTCTTGGCCTGGGCCACATTCATCTCTTGAGGTAAATTGACCTGATTTTTAACCGCCAAAACCTCAGCCATGATGCTCACTGCAATCTCGGCCGGTGTTTTGCTGCCAATGTACAAACCAATGGGGCCTCTGAGCTTGATCAGTGACTCAGGAGTTTGTTCAAAGTGCTCGATCATGCGCTGATGGCGGGCTTGGTTATTCCTTCTCGAACCAATGGCTCCAATGTAAAAGGCCTCTGTTTTAAGCGCTTCAATGAGAGCCATATCGTCAAGCTTGGGATCATGAGTAAGTGCAATCACACAACTTCTTCGATCAGGCTTGAAAGACAAAACAACATCGTCGGGCATTTCTGCCGTGACCACGGCATCTCTCACCGACCAAGATCCCGAATACTCTTGTCTTGGATCACAAACGGTCACGGCAAAGCCATTGAAGAGCGCCATGGTTGCCAAGTATTCAGACATTTGTCCAGCACCAATGATCAACATTCGATACTCAGGGCCAAAGGTATTGACCAATTCCTCATCGTTGATCACCAAATCCTGAGGAGATGCAGTGGGACTCAAGCTCACAGCGCCTGTTTTGACCTCCGTTCGGCGCTTGACCAATCGACCCGATTCCAAATCTCCAAGCAAAGCGCTCAAGAGCTCTACATCCGGATTGAACTCAAGGAGCAACTCAAGTGTTCCCCCGCAGGGTAGACCAAATCGATGGGCCTCGTCTGCGGTGATTCCATATTTCAGGTATTGAGGTGGGCCATCAATGGATTTGCCCAAATCGGTCTCACCCAGACCGCTTTGATAGGCCTTTGTAAACTGAGAGATCAAATCGTCCTCAATGCATCCACCAGAGACCGACCCCACCACTGCACCGTTGTCATTCAAGGCCATGATGGAGCCCACAGGTCGTGGTGAAGAACCCCAAGTGCGTGTGACAGTCGCCAAAAGCGCTCGATGCCCCTTAAGTCGCCAATCTCGCAAAGCCTTCAACACTGACACGTCTACGTTTTCCATGGTGTGACTCTTTCTATTGATTTCTGTCTTCCAAAGACCCTACCCATTTTAGTGCACAGCACTTAATCACTATCAGAAACTCAAAGGGAAAAG
>Ga0164296_1003683_pt1 | contig 14331 bp, 6 predicted proteins | sample GEODES057metaG_FD_113533 | JGI IMG/M metagenome (GOLD analysis project Ga0164296, IMG submission 113533) | Dystrophic lake water microbial communities from Trout Bog Lake, Wisconsin, USA - GEODES057 metaG | ecosystem: Environmental > Aquatic > Freshwater > Lake | place: USA: Trout Bog Lake... | reverse complement strand
GCACCGAGGAGCCAGAGGATTTAGAAGAAGCGGCGGAGTTGGCAGCACGCAACGGCAACGCACATGCGTTGCGCATCCTACTCCTCCATGCAGCTGTGGACCCTGCACGCTTATTTCGAGCCAGCCGCCGTGCCATGGTTGCTCTCATGGCGGCGCTCGAACCACACGAGCTGTGTCGCTGTGTCGTTGTCAATGCTAGGTGCGCGCATCCGTTGGTCCTGTGCCTCCAGGCGAGCGCTGCCCTGGAGCGAATGCACATGTATGAGCGCAGCAGAGATGCCGACAGCGCGGCCCACATGCACGCTGCGAGCGCGATGCTTGAGCGCGTGGCGTGCGCCCTGGTTCGGACCGGGCCGAGTCGTAGCGCGTTGCTAGACACAAAGCTGTGTGCTGACGGTCGAACAGCCATCGAGCTGTCTGTTGACCTCCGCCGCAAGAAGTTCCTCCACGTCCCCGTCGTGCAGCAGTACATCGACAAAATCTGGTATCAGGGTGGGGTCGTGTTCCACGCAACCCGTAAAGCCGGGCGCATCATCTATGCTCTCACCTGTGCTGCCGCGTTTCTCTTCTCACCCTTCATCTTGCTCGCCTCCTGGGCTGGCAGCGCGCTTGCCTTGGACCTTGAGATTGTATACGCGCCGCTGGAGCGATACGCAGCAAAGGAACTCCTCTTTTTCGCATTCATGGTCTATTCACAATTCCTGCGACGCGTGCAGTCCGAGCCAGCCACAGCGGCGCAGAACGGCTACGAAGGCAGTCTCGCCATTTGGCTACTGGGCATCTGGGTCGGCGAGATGCAACACATCATAGCTGCTCGGCGTGCTGAGGCGCAACGAGTGGGACTTGTCCGCGAGATCTGGAGTGTCAGCACCGCCGGCTGGAAAGGCATCGATGCTGTGACGGTCACCTACGCCCTCGTCACTGGCGCTGTGCGCATCGCCACGCACGTGGAGCACAGCGAGACGCTGGCGGAGGTGGAAATGCGCATGCGCGCAATTGCTTACCTCTGCCTCTGGCTCCGCTTCGTTCGCGTCCTCTCCGTGTTCTCATTCACGGGGCCACTCGTTCAGATGATTATTCAGATGTTCGTCCACGACCTCCTCCGCTGGGCTTTCATCCAGGTGCTGGTGCTGGTGTCCTTCGCCTCTGCTCTCAGCGCCCTCTTCTCCGGCATGAACGAGGCTGACGTCGCTCTCAACGAAGCTGGCATCTACGCCTTCGGCTCCATGGGCGATGCGATGAAGACGCTGACGGAGATCACAGTTGGCACAGACGAGCCATGGCCAGAGCGCACATGGGGCTTGGTTGCCAACAGCGGCCTGGGCTGGGCCATCTTGTTCGGCTACCAAGTCATAACCTCCCTCTTGCTCATGAATCTGCTCATTGCGCTGCTCACACACACGGTGGACACCATCCGCAACCGGAACGTGATCGAGTACACTTACGGGCGGTGCTACACCGCGCTGCTGTCGAGAACGCTGCCCGTTATCCCGCCGCCGCTTAACCTCGTGCATCTGCTCTTCCAACTGATTGGAGCGGTGCTGACGCCCCCACTCCGACTTTGCGGATGGCGCCCGCCGTCAGTGGCTATGCAGCAGCGGAGCAAAGCACGGTCTGCACGCATGAAGAAGCGAGACATGTCGTTGCTGGGCCACGCAGCGGCGAAGGTGATGAACACAGGCGCCAAGGTGTGGCGTGCAGGCGTGACTGCTGTTGTTGGGGACAGTCTGAGCGGGCCGTCAGCACATGGGGAGCGCTCCTCTGGTGGCGATGCCATTCCTGGATGGGTGCGGCCTTCCAGTCACGACATGCAGCGCATGTACAACCTCGCGTGGGAGGACTTGCTTGCGGATGACCAGCATCTGGGTCCAGCAAGGGGAGGCCCTGATGCAGCAGGCGGCGGGCAGCACAAAGAGGGTAACAACGCTCACAGCACTGCATGTTGAGTAGAAATACACGAGCACTGTATCCCACCCGCTCACCCTCCGGAGGACGCGTGTATTGATGCTTCACCGTGGGCTAACGCGCGCGTCTCAACTTAGCTGGCGCAACTTACACTGCTCGTCCACAGTGCTACACAAAGCAGTCCCTGATGGCCCGTCCTTGGCAGACTTCCTCCCGTCGACTGCAGGGCCCAGCACTGCAGGGCCCAGCATGTGGCTCGCAGGCGCAGAGCCTACTCGTTCAGGCGGAAGTGTGTACGTCGAGACGTACGGCTGCCAGATGAATGCAAGTGACTCTGAGGTCGTGCTGTCCATCCTCCGCGACGCGGGCTTCACACAGGCACAGTCGCCTGAGAGTGCCACCGTCGTTTTGTTGAACACGTGCGCCATCCGCGACAAAGCAGAGGAACGAGTGTGGCAACGCTTGAGAGCACTTCAGCACCTCCGTCGGCGGAGCACCAAGCGCGTGGCTGAGTCTGCACCTGTCATTGGTGTGCTTGGATGCATGGCGGAGCGTCTGAAGAGCAAGCTCCTGGAGACGGACGGGTTGGCTGACGTCGTTGCTGGTCCTGATGCATACAGAGACCTGCCGCACCTCATTTCGTTGGTTCGCAGTGGTCAGACGAGCGCCATGAACGTGCAGCTCAGTGCAGATGAGACATACGCAGACATTGCGCCTGTGCGTCGTCAAGGCCCGAGTGCATTCCTGAGCATCATGCGCGGATGCAACAACATGTGTAGCTTCTGTATCGTGCCATTTACAAGGGGCCGAGAACGCAGTCGGCCTTCGAGCAGCATCATAGACGAGATGCGCATGCTGTCTGATCAGGGCGTGAAGGAAGTCACGCTGCTTGGCCAGAATGTGAATAGCTACGCTGACTTCTCAGGGGCGGAAGCGCCTCATGGTGCGGCTGATTCGACGGGCGCGCAACAGCCCGCATTTGGTGAATATGCACCTGGGTTCACGAGTGTGTACGTGCCGCGCCGCGAAGGGGCGATGCGCTTCGGCGAGCTGCTTGACCGTGTGGCGGCCGTTGACCCAGAGATGCGCATCCGGTTCACCAGCCCGCATCCGAAAGATTTCCCGGAGGATTTTTTGCGCGTCATCGGGGCGCACAACAACATTTGCAAGCAGCTGCATTTGCCGGCACAGAGCGGGTCCACTTCCGTGCTCACTCGAATGCGTAGGGGCTACAGTCGCGAAGCTTACCTCGCTCTCGCGCATCGCGCCCGAGACATGTTGCCTGGCGTTGCGCTGAGCTCTGATTTCATCAGTGGCTTCTGTGGTGAGACAGAGGAGGAGCATTCGGATACAATCAGCTTGATGCAGGAGGTTGGCTACGAGCACGCCTTCATGTTTGCTTACAGCAAACGCGACAAGACGCACGCGGCACGCCACTTCGAAGACGATGTGCCTGCTTCTGTGAAGCAGCGTAGATTGGAGGAGGTCATTGCCACCTTCAGAGCGGGTGCAGCGCAGCGAGCAGCAGCTGAGGTTGGGCGTCTCCACTGCGTGCTCATCGAAGGGCCGAGCAAGAAGAGCACCGCGGACTGGAGCGGGCGAACCGACTCTGGCAAAGTGGTCGTCTTCCCGGACGTGCAAGTGCCGGCGACATGGCAGGCGACGGAGGCATCAGAGCCACGTGTGCGATTGCAGCCAGGGGATTATGTTGCAGTACGCGTACAGAAAGCGACAGCAGCATCGCTGACTGGTACGGCACTGGGGCGGACGAGTCTGAGAGACTTCTACGGAGCAGCGCAGAGAGTCGAATGCGCAGCCTCGGTGTGAAACACTTCATGATGTTGGCATTGGCGGCGACCTTCGCACATGGCGTATTGTGAGCCAGGTCAACTGCTTCCGTTGCGGGGCGCCTCGTCTGCCACAATGCTGCGCCGTCTCAGCCGCACAGGACTTAGAGCCAGTCGCATGTGCGCAGTTTCGCTTAGGTCAACTGCGGCGCTGTCTCCAGCAAACTGCACGTGGTTTCCTCACCTTGCGGTGAGTGGGCCCATGCGTGTGCCAGCCGCGCAGCACTGCGCCACGCCGCGAGCCTTTGCGACGCTGCGAGGACGAGTTGTCACTCAAGCAGCTGTCGCCACCAAGCCTGCGCCAACGCCGCCGCCGGAGGACCGCACAACTGAAGTGGAGCTTGCCTCTGAGGCGAGCTCTTCATATTTGGCGTACGCGATGTCTGTCATCGTCGGCAGAGCGCTGCCAGACGTGCGCGACGGGCTCAAGCCTGTCCACAGGTGCGAACTGCCCGCAACCGCTCTTCAACCGCGCTACTGTGCCTGCCAACACTTCGTCGGGTTTGTGGGCGGCGTATATAGCGTCGCGAGTCGCGTCAGCACTCGGGGCGCTTGTCCTGGACTCTTTCCCGGGGTCAGTTGGAGTGGGAAGACCTCTGACTCGCTCACTCTCGCTGTGCCTGTGTCGCAGACGCATCCTGTATGCTATGCACGAGCTTGGCCTGCGTCCGAATAGGCCGTTTCGGAAGTGCGCGCGCGTGGTGGGAGAGGTGCTGGGTAAATATCACCCGCACGGAGACCAGGCCGTGTACGACGCCCTCGTCCGCATGGTGCGTCCACACCACCGCCTGCGGCGTGTATGCACCTTATCTGCGCCGATGGTGGGACTGACCCTCGCGGCTGTGGTTGCACAGGCTCAGGATTTTGTGATGGCTGAGCCCCTTGTTGCAGGCCACGGCAATTTCGGCAGTCTGGATGCGGATCCGCCAGCTGCCATGCGTTACACTGAGTGCAAGCTGCAGCCGCTCGCGGACGCGATGTTGCTGTCTGACTTGTCTGAGGCAACGGTGGGGTACGCAGCCTCTTTCGATGGCAGTGAGAACGAGCCCGTCGTGCTGCCTGCACGCCTGCCCAACCTGCTGCTCAATGGCTCCTCCGGCATCGCTGTGGGCATGGCGACCAGCATCCCGCCGCACAATCTGAGCGAGCTTGCAGACGCTGTGGAGCTGATTGCGCGCAACCCAGACGCTTCCCTGGCTGACATTCTGCGATGCATGCCCGCTCCTGATTTCCCGACGGGCGGCATCATCATGGTCGGTGACTCCCTGCGCGCGGCGTACGCGACCGGCAACGGCGGCGCTGTGCTGCGTGGACGCGCGGTGATCGAGACTCTCCCTGGGAAGCAACCTCGAGAGGCTGTTGTCATCACTGAGATCCCGTACAACGGCAACAAAGCGACTCTCGTCACACGTCTAGCGGAGCTCGTGAACGAGCGCGTCATCGAGGGCGTGGCGGACATCCGAGATGAGAGCGACAGGGACGGAATGCGCGTGGTGCTCGAGCTCCGTCGCGGTGTCGACGCTGCTGGGGTGATGGACGCTGTGTTCAAGCACACCAAAATGAGTGTGCGCGTGAGCCTGAACATGGTTGCGATCGTGGACGGGGCGCCAATGACTGTGGGCCTCGTTGACATGCTGAAGCATTTCGTCAACTTTAGATGCGAAGTCATTCGCAAACGGGCCTCAGCGCAGCTGGCTACCGCCACAGAGCGCGCGCACATAGTCGCCGGCTTGCGCACAGCCATGGAGAAGATGGACGCGACAGTGGACGCAATCCGCAAAGCTAAAGATTCGGCCAGCGCTGCGCAGGCACTGCATTCTGTCATCGGACTGACCGAGGCGCAGTCAGCGGCTGTGCTGGCGATGCCGCTACGTCGCCTGACGACGCTGGAGACGGGCAATCTGGCGAAGGAAGATGCTCAGCTGAAGGCTACCATTAAGGACCTGCAAGGCCTGCTGGACAGTGAGAAGCGCGTCATCGACGTGCTCGTCTCCGAAGCGCTCGAGCTGAAGCAGAAATTTGGGCGGCCTCGACGCACGGACGTGCAGGCGGATGTGGTCACCTCTTCGCCCACAAAAGATGTGCTCGCACTGAGTGACGGTGCAGGCGTCGCTGATGTGGAGTGCCTCATCACCGTCTCTGAGCGTGGCTACATCAAGCGCATGCGCCCGGTGGCGTTCAGCGGGCCGACTGGCAAGGCACCCATGCGGCCAAACCGCCCCAAAGTGGCGGCCAATCTTCGCGCAGATGACACGCTCATGCGCATCGTCTCCTGTCGCGACAAGGACACCGTGCTTCTGTTCACCCAGAAAGCGCGCGCATTCGCACTGCCAGCGCATACAGTGCCGGAGAGCAACCGGACGACGGTTGGGACTCCGCTTCCCCAGTTACTCCCCTTTGCCCCTGGCGAGATGGCCACTGCAGCTATCGCTGTGTCTGACTTCAACCACAGCTTGGTGATGCTCACCCAGAAGGGCTGGCTGAAGCGCATGCCGCTCTCCGAGCTCGATTCCCTGCGCCGCCGCAACGCAGGACTCAACGCCTTGAAGCTTGAGCCTGGGGACTCGCTCCAGTTCGTCCGTCTCTGCAGCGAAGGCGACGAGCTGCTCATCGGTTCCAGCGACGGACACATGATCCGTTTTCCCATCAACGACGAGCAGCTGAGGAGTACTGCTCGTGGGTCGCGAGGAGTTATCGCTATGGACTTGCACGCAGACGCGCAGTGCGTCAGCATGGATGTCATCCCCCAGGGAGTGCTCCCCACCACAGTGCCTCCCGGCTTCGAATCCGGAGTCGAGAGCGGCGATGAGACGGATGGCGAAGGAGATGGAGAGAAAACCAAAGGGCGCATGAGTGGTGCTCAGCCACCGTATGCGCTGCTGGTCACGCAGCAGGGATACGCCAAGCGCGTGCCGGTGGCTGCATTCCGGCAGGTCACACGTCGCAAGAAGGGTGTCATCGCAGTCCGGCTGACGCCAGGAGACACGCTGACCAGCATCCGCGTGGTGGGTCTGCCTCCTGCTACCGAGCAGCCGGCGCAGAAGAGACGCACGGCGCGCACTCGGCCTCGGCGAGGCAGTGGCGAGGAGTCTGATGTGAGTGACGGCGAGGATGCGGAGAATGGCCAGGCTGTGAGCAGTGGGAGCGTAGGGGAGGAGGAAGAAGAGGAGGTGGTGGTGGCGACCGTGGACGGCAAAATCAGCCGATGCCGCGTGTCTGAGGTCCGCATCACGAAGCGGACAGCTCGGGGCGTAAAGCTCGTGCGGCTGGAGGGCGAGGACCGCGTGCGTGCCGTCACCCTCCTCCCGCGCTCTCAGGATACCTCGAGTGAGGACCCCGGGGACCGCTACGGGCGGTGATGATTCTTCCTTTTGCGTTTCGCATTCCAATCTAACGCGTGTGGCTAGCGTCGATTTTGGTCTTTGATCCTCGTCCTTCCTTGTTGTTTGCCTTGCACCCCCTCTTCAGCTGAACAGCAGCTGCAGCTCCTCAGCGCGCAGGTCCTGCTTGTCTGCGCGGATGGCGCCAGCCACTTCAGTTACCGTGATGCGCTGCTTGCCCTTCTTCTTGGCCAGCTCCGCAGCAGCATTGCCCCCCTCGTTTGCCCCCTTGGCTTTCGCGCGCTGCGCGTTCAGCTCCACGATGCGCTCCTCCACGCTGTCCTTGGTGACGAAATGAATGACTTTGACGGAGCGTGTCTGGCCCATGCGCCATGCGCGGCCAATCGCCTGCGCCTCCAGGGCAGGGTTCAGCAGCGGCTCGAGGACGAACACATGGCTGGCGGACGTCAGGTTGATGCCCACAGCGCCGGAGCGCACAGAGAGCAGGAACACGGTGGTGGGCGGGTCAGCCTGGAACGCCTGGATGGCCTTTGCGCGCTGAGGCAGAGGCATGGATCCACTGATGGTACGGTAACTGAACCCCTCCTCCGGCAAGCGCGTCTTCAGCCACTCTAGCGTGCCGATGAACTGCGAGAACACGAGCGCCTTGTGCGACTCATCAGCTGCGCGCATCTTGGTCAGCTCTTTCAGAAGCGCACGCAGCTTGCTCTCACATGTGATGGCCACAGGGCCCAATGGCGCCTTGCCCGGCGCAGGCGCAGGCGCAGGAGCAGCCGCAGCCGCAGCGCCAGCGCCAGCGCCAGCGCCGGCAGCGGGAGCAGCGTGCTTGGCGGCGTGCTTGGCTGCTCGGTCCGCGCGCGTGCTCTTGGCCGCCACAGGGCCAGGCCCGCTATCGCTGTCATCATCTGACTCCTCCTCCTCCTCGTCGTCGTCATCATCATTATCATCCTCGTAGTCGTCATCAGAGCGCGCCTTGCGCTTGCCCTTGGACTTTGGCTTGATGGCTTTCATAGCTTTTGCCTTTGGCGCAGCCTTCTTAGCCTTTGGCGCTGGCGGCGCAGCGTTCTTAGCCTTTGGCGCTGGCGGCGCAGCGGTGCTTGGACCGGTAGCGGCGGCGGCGCCAGCAGACCCGTCATCATCGTCCTCCTGTGCAGCGGCGGCAGCAGCGGCGACGGCCGCCTCGTCGACGAGGCCGGACACGGTGACAGCGCGCTTGCACTTTGGGCACTTGGCCGCGGACAGGCGCGCAGGCATGCTCTCCAGGAAGCAGTCTTTGCAGAACCAGTGCATGCAGCCGGTGCGCACAGGGTCGTCGCACAGCTCGCCGCATAGATTGCACGTCTCGTCACCAACAGGCACCATGGGCAACACCGGCTTGGCGTCCAGCGGCGCGTCATCATCTGCAGCTGGCGGAGGCACGGCTGGTGGTGCGCCGGCAGGCGGTGCAGGCGGCGCAGCAGCAGCTGCAGCAGTGCTAGGACCCGCAGCCGGTGGTGCCGGGGCGATAGTGAATTTCTTCTTTTCATCGCCTGCTGCGTAGCCACCTGCATTCCAAGCCGCAGCCGCATTCGCAGCCGCCATCGCAGCAGCCAGAGCAGCAGCCTTGGCCTGCGCCTTGAGCGCATCGCTGGCGGCTTTTGCAGCTGCACGGGCGGCGTCCATGGTTGCCAGATCAGGCACGCCCATGTCTTTGGAGGTGAGCGCTCCGCCACTGCAGATGCGGCGCAGCGGCAGGAGGAGCGACATGATGGCAAGCAGCTGCTGTGACACAGCCGCAGGGCCGTTGGCGAGGATGCGCGCAAACTGGGATTTGGCCTCCGCCAGCGCCGTGTTGTACGCCTTGCGCTCGCCTGCAGACAGCTCCACCTGGATGGTGATCTCCGTCTTGGGTGGCAGCTCAAGCACTGCTTTGCCGCCCAGCGTCTGGGTCTTGGTGTGGCGGACCATCAAGAAGCGCAGCGTGTACAGCATCGTCTCTGGAGTCCCGCCGTACCGGTTGCCCGTGGTGCCAAACACGTGTTGCGCATGCGGGTTGAAGAACGACGTCTCCGTCCACGGATGTGCACGCAGGAAAGCCAGCTGGCCCTGCAGCTCGCCGATGCTGTTGCCGCACGGCGTGCCAGTGACACACCACCGGCGCGAGCCGTGCAGACGGATGCACGCCAGCGTCTTGCCCACATTGGGGCTGCCGACGCTGTGGCTCTCGTCCAGGATGATGCGGTGCCAGTGGATGGCGCCCAGCGGTGGGAACAGGCTTGCGGTGTTGACCTTGGCCGAGTGTTTGCCGAAGTCAGCGCCCAGCGTCTCGTACGTGGTGACGACCAGGTCAAAGTCCTTAGCCAGCTTGCTCGCGTTCTTCTCCCGACCCTGGCCGTGGTACATGTGGATACGCAAACTGCTCTCGCTCGACAGCTTGGACTTTGCTTCCGCAATCCACTGCCCGACGAGGCTGACTGCGCACACCACCAGCGAGGCGGACGACGCGTACATGCCAGGTGTCAGCTCAGCCTTGGCGGCAGCAGCCTCCGCGGCCGTCTGTGGGGCGGCCAGGACAAGTGCGAGCGTACAGACCGTCTTGCCGAGGCCCATATCGAGACAGAGGAAGCCGCCGCGCGGCTGCGGCGGCTGCGACAGGCAAAGGCGGTGCTGCATGCTATTGTACCACACTCGCGTGCCATCAGCCAGCTGGCCATCCGTCCAGAACAGCTGGCTCACGGATCCAGTCTCGTTGTTCATGCAGAAATGCAGCGCCTGCTTCTGGTACGGCCGCAGAGTGACACTCAACCCCGGTGGCTGAGCAGCCTCGGTCAACTCGCCGGTCACGCAGGCCTGCAGCAAGCCGGGCAGTGTGCAGAGCTCATGAACACGCTCTTGGCATTCGCGCGAGATGACCTCCAACAGAAGCTCGTTTCGGCGGAATGCGGCGCTGCTGTTGCGCCACAGGCTGTTGAGGATGTTTACGCAGCTATGCATGCTGTGGTTGCTGTTCTCTTCAGAGGCGGTGAGCAGGTAGTTGCATGGTGGGGTGGGTATCACCACTGGAGGTCCGTAGAACGGCACTACTGGTTGAGTCGCACGGCAGCAGAAGAGGCGGATGCGCAGGACGCCGGTGGGCGAGCCTGGCGCGTCGGGCACAATGCTCTGCGTGTACCGGAACACCGGCGTGTTCTGGTACCAGTAGGCTGGCTGAAGGCCGCCCAGGATGGCGGCGTTGCCCGATGGTGGAACGAACGTCCACTTCACAGTCGTCGTCTCCTTCAGCTCACGCCACAGGTTCTGCGGATCGCTGATGCGCCGCTCTCTGTCCTTGGCGTGCTGCAGTGCGCGATTATCGCCATCGCCGTCAGCAAGCGCGCTGGGCGCAAGCGTGAAGTTTGCGAGCGCCTTCGTGTTGAACATCTTCTCCACGCTGCCCTTGGGCCAGGTGGCTGCAATGAACACAGCACGCAGGGGCGGGCCTCGCGCAGCAGTACCCACAGGATGCGTGAGAAGCAGCTCGCTGCCACGCAGCAGCCGGATAGCATCGTCTTCCGACTTTGCGGCACCGCCGCCCAGCTCATCATCTTCATCGTCCTCGCCCTTCACTGCTGTGGCCCTGTCGTCTTCGTCGTCACCAGAGGAGTAGAAGCCCGAGCGATAGCTCCGAGCGTACCCGTCCTCGTCTACATCCATACCGACATCGTGGTAGCCCTCGTAGCCGTGCACATGCGTCGGGGAGCCGGAGTCGACCCAGCCTTCAGTGTAATACGCGTACGAGTGGGTGTTGTAGGTGCCGCACGGCGAGCAGCGCGTCAGCAGCGGCTTCTCATACTTCTCGCCATCCACCAAGGCGAACGCCAGCGCGTGTCGCACGCCGCTCTGCATCGCATCCTCAAACTGCTTGCTGCCCGCGTTTGGGTCGATGTCAGCAGGAATGGGCACCACGAGCGGCATGCCGAAGACGCTGCGCTCCATCAGCGCAATCATGCGATGGTGTTTGCGACCACCCTGGCGCTGCTGCCGCGTGTAACGGCGACGCAGCCACACGACAGCGAAGCGCTGAGGAGCAGGCATCACAGGCGCGGCGAGGACACTCACGTCAACCGGAAGGCCGGTGAAGACGAAGTACCGCGGACGCGTTTCACGCCGAGCAAGCTTCTTCTGCAGGATTTCGCTGCTCGTGCCGTACTGCATCGCGATACGCGTGCCCGTGGGCTGGCTGCTCACGAGGCCAGTCAGCCACTGAGTGGCGGGCCACACAAAGTCTGGCGTGTTCCACTGGGTAAGCGCAACGCGTGACTCCAGTACGACGAAAGCGCCGCCGCCGCTGCCACTGCTCGGCCCTGCGCCCGCGGCATTGGCTGCGCCGGAAGCCAGGAGCGTCTGCACTGCGTCGATCAAGTCCTTGTTGGTGCCTTTGATTTTGAGCTTGACCGCGTGCTCCGTGATTGGCGCCCCACCAGTGACATCCACCACCACAACGCGGTGCACCACAGACGTGGGCGCAGCAGGCTGGCCCTCACGACGGGGAGCGCGGCGAAGCATGAGGTTGATGGCCACAGGCGAATCCTTGTCGGGCGCTCCACCGCCCCCTTTCTTCAGGAATGACACGAATGGGTCACTGTCGCTGTCCTCGCTCTTATCGCGTTGGCCCCGTCGAAGTGCAGCTGCCGCAGCAGCAGACGGACCACCAGCAGCGCCGGCTTCAGCGGCCGCCTGGTTGTCATCATCATCCGGCTCACTACTGCTATCGTACCCGCACTCGGCGGTTGTGATTGCTTTGTGAGTGCTCACGTAGCCCGTGTGCTCGTTGCTCTTCCACGCAAATACCGACTCCGAGCCGATGTGCAGCTGCGCGGTTGCATGGTCCGGCGGCGCCTGGCCATACGTCGCATACGATCGCGGAGGCACATACGGCCCGACACCTCCGTGAGGCAGCAGACGGGAAGCCACCTCGGCAAGTGTCGTGCGAGCAGCGGCGCGCACAGGCAGGTCCAGGGTGCCCAGCTCCACGATATCCGGCCCCAGCGTCGTCGGGTCGGGCAGCGGCAGCAGCGTCTTGGGCTCTGTGGAGCGCTCATGTGGCTTTGGAACACGCGGCACGACGGGCCCAGCCGGCACTACAGGTGGAGGCGGAGCTGCCCAGAACGCTGCAGCAGCCGCAGGCGCTGCAGCTGCTGGCGCTGGCGCTGGCGGTGGCGGTGCTTTTGCGGCCAGGCAGCCAGCGCGCAGGCTCCGCCAGTTCGCGTCCTTTGCGTGCGCGTGGCAGTGGTCCGTGGGCGCGTCGCCCGTGCCCCAGGAGGTGCAGGACGCGACGAGGACGTCACACACGTAGCAGTGGCACTGCGGGTTGCGGAGAGGGCAGACAGGGAGGAGTGAGCGAGTGCCAAACTTGGGCGACCCCAAGGCGCAACAGACCTTGGCGCAGAACTGGCTGTGCGGCGTGAGCGCGAAGTCGTAGTTGACGCACTCGTGACGCGGGTGCGGGTAGTCAGCCAGCGGGATCTGCGGCGCGTGGGGCACAGGGCGTGAGCGACTCTCCCGCCGTTGTGCCCTTCAAGCACACATGTGCCCGTTTCTCCGCCGCATCGGCCGCCTGTTTCACCGGTACGCACCTCCCCTGTGACGCCCACCACGCGCACGTCGTCGTCATCTCCCTCCTCCTCCTCGCCCTCTGCGTCTGCGTCGCGCATGGCCAGCTCCGGGGCGTCGCACAGGAGCACGTCGTCCTGGGCTGCACCGCCTGCGGGCTCGCCACGCGCACGCTTTGGCGGCGGTGGTGCCGCCACGACGCCGTCGTCGTCGGTGTCTCCGGTCAAGTCCACGACCTCAACCATGGCGACGGGGCGAGAGCCCCAAGTCAAAGAAGCCCAGGAGGCTCTGCACGTCTTCTGCTCAGCACAACGCGCTGCACGCACACACGTTATGGGCCACAACGCACGGCTGTGGCTGAGAGAGAGCGACCCAGCGACGGGGCTTCACTCGATCAAGCCATGACGTCAGCGCAGGACAGCCGCCGCCAATCGTGAATTGATAACGTCCATTTGCGTTCGTGAGATAGCGCAATTGTGAGTGTGGGCGGACGTAGGGTGTACCGGCGGACGCCGCGTCCCTAGGGACACGGGATTCGAGATTCTCACCACCTCAACCATCTCCGCACGCTCATCTGACGGACTGCAGCTGAGGACACAATGGCACCCGTGGCGGTTGCCATCAACGGTTGCGGCCGCATCGGTGCGTCCACTCGAGTTCACGGAGGCTCCTCTGTCTTGACTCCCCAGGCCGTGTCGTGCAGGCCGCCTCGCCCTGCGCCTGGTGTTTGACAAGCCGGAAGACTTCACGCTGGTGCACATCAACGACCTGGGCGCGGCGGAGAGTACCGCCTACCTCGTCAAGTTTGACAGCGTGCACGGCACCTGGGCCCACGAGGTATCTGCCGAGGGCGATGGTTCGCTCATCGTCTTGCGCGGTGCCGTTGGCCGCGAGGTCCGCGTCCCGTATTCTCGCGTCTCGGAGCCTGCCGGCCTGGCAGCTGCGTACCAGGCGGCGGGTGTGCAGCTCGTGCTAGAGTGCACAGGTGCCTTCCTAACCCGCGCTGCACTGGCGCCGTACTTCGACGCCTGCGGCGTGCGCAAGGTGGTCGTCAGCGCGCCTGTGAAGGACAGCAACCCGGTCCTGAACGTGGTGATGGGCGTGAATGACACCGCGTACCAGCCAGATGTTGACCACATTGTCACGGCCGCCAGCTGCACCACCAACTGCCTGGCCCCTGTAGTGAAGGTCATCCACGAGTCGCTGGGTATCGTGCACGGCTGCATCACGACGGTGCACAACATCACAAACACGCAGACGGTGGTGGACGCCCCCAACGCCAAGAAGAGCGACCTGCGCCGAGCGCGCAGCGGGCTCGTGAACCTGGCACCCACCAGCACGGGCAGCGCAACCGCCATCGCGCTGATTTTCCCGGAACTGAAGGGCAAGCTGAACGGCCTGGCGGTTCGAGTGCCACTCACTAACTCATCCATCACCGACTGTGTGTTTGAGGTGAAGCGGGGCACAACGGTGGAGGAGGTGAATAGCCTCCTGAAGGCGGCCTCCGAGGCGGGTCCGCTGGCCGGCATCCTGGGCTTTGAGACGCGGCCGCTGGTGAGCACGGACTATGTGAATGACTCCCGCTCGGGCATCGTGGACGCGGAGTGCACCCAGGTCATCGACCGCACCATGGTCAAGATCTACGCCTGGTACGACAACGAGTGGGG
>Ga0164296_1003681_pt1 | contig 14334 bp, 14 predicted proteins | sample GEODES057metaG_FD_113533 | JGI IMG/M metagenome (GOLD analysis project Ga0164296, IMG submission 113533) | Dystrophic lake water microbial communities from Trout Bog Lake, Wisconsin, USA - GEODES057 metaG | ecosystem: Environmental > Aquatic > Freshwater > Lake | place: USA: Trout Bog Lake... | reverse complement strand
TGCTCCCTGCAAAACAATTTATTGAAACGACATAAAACCATGCGGCCATAGTATATAATCATGTTGACGCGTTCGCAAACAGTATTGGTGAATAATTTCTTTGAAGATAACGGGCTGCCTATGGTGCTGAGAAACGGTACCACGGTGCCTCGTTCGAGTGCGGGCGCTACTGCTAGTGCTACTTCCGGTTCGGGGGCGGTGCGTACTCGCTCCCAGACCAAAGTCCTGGACCAAATCCGGGCCCAACACGAGGCCGTGAGTCGGGTCGACATCGATTTTGACGAGGCTAGCCGCGCATGGACCAAGAACAAGCGCGCGACCGGCCACGGCACGTACGCTTATACGCACTAAGCGTAATAATATATATCATGATACTGTAATGTCAATAGCTAGTCGATCCGTATATCAAAATAAAGATCTTATGCGCGAAATCTATCTGTTCGACCCTACCTACCGTACCTATTTCCGTGAGAATTTTGTCATCAACAAAGCCATTTTAGAAGCCGCCCACGATTTTTGGTGGAAAAAATATATAAAATATTTACGGGGGTACCGTACCGTCGACGATGTCGCCGCAATAAGATACGTTTTAGAGATACAGGTCGGGTTTTTTGACACACTCATGCAGATCAGCCCGGAGTCATTCTTTTGAATGTAACATTATCATCCGGATTGTCGAATGGCTCCGTGCCCTCGGGAAACAGCATTTTACGCCGAATACGCGCCAGGACCGGGTCGTCGCCCCAGGCGATGCCATAATACATCTCACGTACCTTCTCCGTCTCCTCCCAGGTGAGCCGACAATACCGACAAATCTCCTCGATACAAACATTATCTCCAAGTACCTCCAACAGGACCAACGAATAAAACACATAAACCACCGCTACCGCGATCTCCTTGATATACACCTGTCCGACATAGTTTTGCGCAATATCATCCATACAATCCAATATAAAAAGTCTATTCTCGTCGGTGCAGTGGTTTATGGTGGATTTTGAGGTGAAATTAGATCTAAAGAAACGCATGATAGATGCCTCTACACTGATAAAATACCGTTTGATCAGGTCGGATCGATCTAACCTCGGCGGCGCCGTGGGCGAATCAGTGAACACGATTTGTGGTGGTGGTGGCGTTACTGGCATGCCATTTTATTCGATACCTTCTATACTATATATAGATATAGTATATAATCCATTTTATGTCAGAATATAAAGCTGCCGCGCCTGCGACCGTACCGGCACCCGCGCTCGCGACGACAGTGCCTATTGTCCCGACCCCTCCCCCGAACGCGACACCGAATTTGGCGAGCCCGACCACCCAGGAGAAGATCGAATTCAAAAAGAACCCCATCAACTACTACGTGAAGGCGTCCTTCATGATCACCTATATACTGTTACTGACCACAGCCACCATCACGTTCATTGAGGCGATGCGTACCAACATACCCGAGGTACGGCATGTGCTGAATTTAGAGACCTGCATCTCCATCGTAGCGGGCTACTTTTATTCGGTGTTTTTAGCACAGATCGAGGGGTTTGCCAAAGAAGATAAACCGGTCGACTGGGCGGACCTTACCAAAACCCGTTATGTCGATTGGGCCATCACAACCCCGATGATGTTACTGACCCTGTGCATTGTGCTGGCGACGCACACCAAACAGGTGATTACGTTAGGTACCATGGCAACCATTGTGGTCCTGAATTATATCATGCTTATCGTCGGGTTTTTGGGCGAAATCAATAAGCTGGACCACTGGACCGCGGACTTCTGGGGGTTCGTGCCATTTACCGCGATGTTTTACCTGATTTATGTGAAATTTGTAGCGCCCAAATATGTGTTCTCCAATTACTGTTTATACTACTTTTATGTGACCGTGTGGGGGCTTTACGGGATGGTGTACTTAGTGCCCGAGACGTATAAGAATATTGCCATGAATGTGCTGGACTGTGTGGCGAAGTGCTTGATCGGGCTCGGACTTTGGGTGTATTATAGCAAGACTGTGACCCTCTAAGGCAGGGAACCTACGGTTCCCCTGCGACCCCTCCCTTTAACAGTAAAGGATCTTGGAAACCACCTTGGAAACCACCTTAGAAACCACCTTAGAAACCACCTTAGAAACCACCTTAGAAACCACCTTGGAAACCACCTTAGAAACCACCTTGGAAACCACCTTAGAAACCACCTTAGAAACCACCTTAGAAACCACCTTAGAAACCACCTTAGAAACCACCTTAGAAACCACCTTGGAAACCACCTTGGAAACCACCTTAGAAACCACCTTGGAAACTAGGTTAACATAAAATATTCATTTTAAGGAAGGGTTTAAGGGGAACCTTGGTTCCCCTTAAAGGAAGGGATCATAAGGGGAACCTTGGTTCCCCTTAAAAATTGAAATTGTTATTACGTTTGATTATGAGATGAAATATCAATTATAGTAGTAAAAGGGTGAAAAATGGGTTCCACGCAATCGAGTAATGTTTCTAATATTGGTGCTAATTCTATGAAAACCGCGGTGACGAGCGAACGTCCGCTTGCGAAAAATCGTTACGGTAAATGGGTTCGGTTCAGTGGGAGTGACGATGAGTTAGCTAATATCGCTTTACACCATGCTAGGTACAACCGGGCTCGGCTCAGTTGTCGTCCCCAGTTGACCCAAATAAAAACCGCGATGTCCCGCCGGAACGGGTTCAATGGTCAGGAGTTACGTGATACAAACTGTGAACATTGGTGTTGGTCTTCTAATGAGCCTTACGATGATAAGGTTGCGTTGCAGGCTGTGAATTGCCGGGTTTGTGGGGAATACAAGCTCGTATCTCGGACGGATTTTCCTTTGATTGATCGTATCCGGTGCTGCTGCGCAGTTGAGGAGACGGCTTCGCCGGCCCTCTGACCACTGTGCAGTTGAGTAGGCGGCTTCGCCGCCCTCCTTCCATGGCCCTGGCATGCCCCTTTCCCCAAAAATTCCCTGGTTTTTTCTCCGAGGAAAATCATTAAAAATTTCTGTGGGGAGACCATTTTACATCTGTTGTTTTAAATAAAAATCTTAAAAATTTGACATTTTTCAAAAAAAGAGTAAGGGGGCCCCCTACAAAATCGACTTTTTTAAAAATTGGAAAAAAAGTCGAGCCGGTTTTTCAAAAAGTGCCAAGAATTCTTGGCAGAAATCTTGGCAGGGGGGAAAGAACCTATTTTGGGAGGTCGGAGGAGGGGAATTTTGGAATTTGGCTGCATCACGCTTTGAAACCCGCTATAAAAATTTCGTTTTGAGCATTAAATAGTTTTACTCAATTATGGAGACATAGTTATTTAGACGTTTTTTTGTAAGGTCCTTTTATATACAAATGCTTACAAAGAAGGGTTCTTTGAAAACAGAATATTCGTGCGACGAATGCCACTTCAAAACTGGTAACAAAACTAAATATGATCGTCATTGTTTGACTGCAAAACATTTGGACCTGTTAAATTCTGACACAAAAAAGGACTCAAAAGACGAACTGGTTTGCTCTAACTGTGATAAGGTGTATAAATCACGCATGGGATTATGGCAACATGCTAAGAAATGTACTCCACCAACGGTTCAACCACCCCCTTTACCTGAGCAACAAGCTGTGGTTATTCACCCATTTGCTCAGGTGATAGATGTGTCGATGTTGATGAATGTTTTTAGAGAAAACAGTGAGATCAAAACCATTCTATGCGAGCAATCCAAGCATGCCATGGAAATTCAAGAAAAGCAGTCAATGCAAATCGCGGAACTGCAGGAGAAGCAGTCCGCGATATTGATGGAGTTCAAAAAAGAAAGTAATGAACTCTTCAACAAGCTCATCGAGAGAGAACCCACCGTGAACAATAACAACACCACGAACAACAATCAAAAGTTCAATCTCAATGTCTTTTTGAACGAGACCTGTAAAGACGCTATGAACATGGAGGATTTCTTAGCTAACCTCCAATTCACATTCGAAGACCTGGTGAAGTTTGGGGATCACGGGTTCGTCGATGGTATGGCCCAGTTTCTTATCAAGGAATTATCCAAGTTAGACGTCACCAAGCGTCCCATTCATTGTACCGACATTCGACGTGACGTGATACATTTGAAAGACAACAATGTGTGGAAAAAAGACACTGGACAGCAGTTAGCAGCTGCCATCAAACGCGTGGAATTCAAGAGCGTGGTGGCATTGAATAAGTGGCGTGTAGAAACCCCGGATGCCAATATCAATAACAGTCCAAATAACCTGTTACGTGATAAGATTTATATGCAAACACTTTTAGGTGACGATGACACTCGCAGCAAGGTGATCAAGTTACTGAATAAGGCATTTTATTTGAACAGATACGACCATTGAAGCATGTATTTTTACTGTTGTTTAGTCATTTTGCGCAAAAACCTTAAAAATAATCGAGTTACGGCCCATATTTAGGCATTTTGCGTAATATGTATGTTTAGTTAGAAACACATATATATTACGCAAAATAATATTTCTTTATAGTTTATAATGGAGTGCAACTATATTTATCTACTTCATCCGGCATCTTCGATTGCGAAGAACGAACTAGTGTACAAAATTGGTCGGACCAACCGTATTAATTATGCTCGATTTAATGAGTACCCGAGTGGAAGTATATTGCTTTTACAAACAACATGCAACAACTGTCGCGTCATGGAGAGAATACTATTGGAGCGGTTTAATGAACTATTTGTTCATCGATCGGATTATGGTAGAGAATATTTTCAAGGCGATTATCGCACAATGATTCGTACTATCAATGAAGAATGTGAAAAAGATACAGTGGAAAAAGTTGAAATAGAAAACAATACACAGGATAGAGTTTCATCGGACGAAGAAACACACCAACCTAATAAAGCTATCAAGCCACCAAGAAAACCCAAATATTCGTGCGAGGTCTGCGATTACAAAACTCAAAAAAAAGGAAATTATACTAGTCACTGTTCAACAAAAAAACATTTGGAGCTTACAAAGCGAAACGCTACTGATGCTGACAATAAAAATTATGTGTGTTCTAACTGTAAAAAAAGATACAAGTCGCGTGTAGGACTCTGGCTACATAGCAAGAAATGTAAAAACCAACCAGTAGAACCAGTAGAACCAGTAGAACCAGTTGCTCCGGTTATAGATACTACATTTTTATTGAATATCGTGAAGGATAACCAGGAGTTAAAGGCGATGTTTCTGGAACAATCGAAGCAAGTAATGGAAATGCTTTCGAATCTGAAGAAGTGTGGCGAACTCACCAATGCTCTTACCTAGAATAACTAGATAGCAGCTTTGGTCCATTCTCAAGTAAAGAAAGACATGTTTACAGTATTTTTATAATTATCGAATTATTATATATCAGCATTACAAATCCGAAATCGCCGCATTTTTACAGAGGTCCCCGAATGTCCGGCGATGCCACACCGTGATCCCGTGCTCGCGGATCCCGTCCAGATGCCGTTTGGTCCCGTAGCCCATGTTGGTATCGAGCCCGTAGCGTTCCACCAATGCCGGATACTCGCTGCACATCTCCGCAACCCATTGGTCTCGCGCGCATTTCGCCAAAATGGACGCCGCTGCAATACCCATGTACGTACCGTCCCCCTGCTCAATCGTCACATGAGGCAGTTCACAGATCGTGTTGGAGGAGGCGTCAAACCGGCGATAAGGTTTAAAATAATTACCGTCGATTGTCGCTAAGCACTGGCTCAAGGGACACGAATGGAGCTTGGTAAGCACCTGGTCGATAGCGTCGTGCATCCCCTTCATAGTGGCCTGTAAAATATTGATTTTGTCGATTTCTTCGGCGTCGATCCATGAGACATGCCATGCTAGCGCATGCTCACGGATATATTCGGCAACCTCGGCTAATTTCTTTTTAGAAGTAAATTTCTTGCTGTCTTTAATATTGGTTCCATGTACCCCGCTAAACACGGCGGGGTCTTTAGGGAGAACAACACAAGCAATGTATACACGTCCGAACAAACATCCCCGCCCGGCCTCGTCAATCGCAAATTCGTAGGTCGAAACATCATTGTATTGGCGTTTCAATAGTACAGGCTCCTTCTTCATAGCAGGGAAGCAGGGAACCTACGGTTCCCCTGCGACCCCTCCCTTTCTCTAATTCAATTTTTTGTTAGTCCTTATCAAGTATCGATGTAAGGATATTTATATTAACGGGTTGTAAAGTATTATCATGCTAACTTGCCAGGTTCTCTGATGTGGCTTAAATCTATATATATATTAAAAACGGAGTAGAAAAAATGAAAGTGACGGCGTTAATATTATTTTTAATTTTATTGATTGTTTTAGTCGTATCGGTCATGCTCGGCAAGGGGCGGTGGTCAGAAGGCTTTGTCACCTACCAAGAGTCGTTACCCGCAGGTAATACGTTTATATTACCCACCTATTCCACGGCCAATCCGGTCACCAAGTTGGTCGACAACCTCTTCTTCGACCCCATCAATGCGAACCTGGTCGAGATCGATTCGCCCCAGTTCCAGACCGGCGGCGTCATTGACCTGGCTGGAACTTCCATTATTTCCACCACGGTCACCGTGCGCGAGAACGGCGGGGGCAGCAACCAATATTCAGGTAATGTTACGTTAAATGCGACCGGCGATATCGCGGGGTCCCAGAGTGTGAATGAGAGCCTGACCGGCTCCGTCCAGCTCAACAAGACCGCCTTTGTCTACGAATCCCTTTCGAAGAACACCGATACCTACTGTGTCTTCTATATCGGTTGGAACGACAAGACTTACATGCATATCATCGATGAGACGGCGAAGGCTCATGTGGCGACCTTTGTAGCCAAGGGGTCCTCGCTCAACAGCAAGTATTACCCGGTGGATGGCCATAATGTGCCTAATAGCGCCGTCGGCCTCACTGGGTCCTCAAGTGACAGCGACCCGAACAACAACAGCTTTGTCACCGACATCTTGTACGATCCCACCAAGATCTTATACCAGGTCGGCCAGAACGTCAAATATGATATCACGAACGGTAACCTGATTGTCAATACGAGCACCGGTATCAATGTGTATGCTCACACGAGCCCGGTGACCAACACGAACTATACCCAACCGGGGCAGCTTACCAAAACCGCCACGTCGGTGCAGAGTGTGCCGTTCACCCCCACCCTCATCAACGATAATTTAGGAAACAACGTTGTGCTGTTTATTCCGGACGGGACCAACACATTGGTTGTACTGTTTAGCAAGAGTGGCCGTGGCTACAAGCTCAACAATGTGGTCCGCTTCACTGCGACGGACGTGGACAACGACGCGAGCAGCGGGGGCAGTGGGGTGATCTCGATGTTCAACGACTTTACGAATAGATTTTTGAACCAGGGGCAGCTGCCTTACATGCAGAACGGGGTATGGTCCACGCAACAAATGCATCAACGTAGTATGTACGACGACTATATTTTGAAGACACAAGTGGTGCCGCCCGTATGCCCCTCGTGCCCTAACTGTATGGGCGGTGACGGCGGAGCCTGCAACTACTGTGGCGGCCACGGCGGGTGCGGGACCCGGAGCATGGGTGGTAACACGGTTGTAAGTGGTAACAACCCTTCGATGCAGCGGTATGATCCAAATACTGTTGGTGCGGGCGCTGGTGCTAGCGCGGGTCCCATTACCGGTAACCATTCGGAGGTGATCGGCTCCGGCGTCTTCGCATCGAACGCGGACGCGAATACTTTAGCAGGTGGCCTCACCCTGATGAGCTACGATATGACGGCGGGTGCTGAGGACATTGCGAAAACCGGGGCTTCCGTGGCTTTACCGACTGTGACTACCACGGGCGATGTTCTCAAGACGGGTATCAGTGATACTACGGGGGTCTTGACCACGGGCATCAAAGAGGTGGGTTCGGGTCTAGGGGCGGTCGGATCGGGCATTTATGGCGCGACCACGAATGCGGTAGGTGGCGCCGTGGGCCTGGCCGAAGGCGCGGGTAGCGGACTCATGAGCTTGGGACAACGCGGTCAACCTTACAATGAGACTGGTCGAGAACAAGGCCAACCTTATGGACCTGGATACGGTACGGCTAGCCAACCTTATGGTCAGGCTAGCCAACCTTATGGTCAGGCTAGCCAACCTTATGGTCAAGTAGGCCCTGCAGGCACCGCTGGCCCTGGATCTGGCTCTGGTGGAACGGGCTACACGCCCCCCACCGGCTACGCGACCGCCCCTTACGGCGGCACCCAGTCGATGGACCAATACTCTTATTATGGCACGCTGCCTGCGAAGAACTCGGCGAACTACATGCCGGTCACCGCGGACTTCAGCTCCTTCCGTCACTAAGTAGGGGGAACCCATGGTTCCCCCTAACCCCTTCCTTTAATCAGTAAATCACCTTTGTAAATTATTTTAATAATTCATTCAAATAATTTATTCAAACCACAATGTTAGTCGAGGGAGGGTTTGCAAGGGTCAGAGCGGCGAAGCCGCTCAACCCTTGGGCGCTGAAAGCGCCCTGAGGGAACCGTAGGTTCCCTGCAGGGAAGGATCTTAAGGAAACCTTGGTTTCCTTAATTTAAAAAAAATAAACAATATAATAGCAACGGGTGTAATTAAATAATTGTGTGTGCCATGACTGACAATATCAATCGTATCTTGGAGCGCGAGCACATCGAGGCCGATATCACCAACATCCTAACTTCCTTCGAAGAAAACAGCAAAAACATCAATTTCAAGCGTGGTATCTACATCTATGGTTCTCCCGGGTGTGGTAAGACCTTTTTCGTCACACAATTGCTCACCAAGCTCGGGTACGACGTGATCAAGTACGATGCAGGTGACATACGTAACAAGGCCCTCATTGACACCATTACCAGCAACAACATTTCGAACCGTAATGTTCTCCAAATGATGGCCCGCAAGGTGAAAAAGATCGCGATTGTCATGGACGAGATCGACGGTATGAACAACGGCGACAAGGGTGGTATCACGGCCCTCATCAAGGTCATCCGCCAGAAAAAGACCAAGAAGCAGAAGCTCGAGACCATCACCGTGAATCCCGTGATCTGCATTGGTAACTACTACATCGATAAAAAGATCAAGGAGTTGATGAAGGTATGTAACGTGTTCGAGCTCAAGCCGCCCACTGAGAACCAGATGCGCCAGATCTTTCGTTTGACCGATGTGCCCACGGCAGTACCTGTGGTCGCGTCGGGAGTGACCCAAGAGCAAATCCTCCTCAACTACGTCCAGGGCGACATGCGTAAGCTGATGTTTGTCAAGGACATGTTCACAGGGGCCAAGCGCCCCGACCTCCTCACCGAGGACACCATCAAAAACATATTTTGCGTAAAATCATATAACGAGGATTCGAAGAAAATCACGCAATCGCTGCTGAATCGGTGCCCGCGGATGGAGGAGCATAACAAATATATGAACGAGACCGACCGTACCATCGTGGCGCTCCTATGGCACGAGAACATTGTCGATATGTTGGTGGACAAGCCGATCGAGGCAGCGTTCCCGTTTTACTCGCGGATATTGAAGAACATGTGCTATGCGGACTACATTGACCGTATCACATTTCAGAGCCAGATTTGGCAGTTCAACGAGATGAGCTCGCTGATGAAGACCTTTTATAATACCCGGCTCTACCACGAGACGTTTCCGGAGAACACGAACAAATTCCGGCCGGCGGAGGTGCGGTTTACCAAGGTGCTGACAAAATACTCGACCGAATATAACAATATTTTGTTTATTTATAATTTATGCCAAGAACTCGACATAGATAAAAAGGATCTGATCGCGATGTTTCAGGAGATTCGGCTATGTAATCCGGAGAACTTCAATAACAAGTCGGAGCCGACCGCGGAGATCGAACGGATCTTCGAGAACTACAATATCACGAAATTGGATATTAAACGGATGTACCGGTACATGGACAAGAATGTGAAGAAAGAGACGGCGATCGTGGGGGAAGATGACGACGAGGAGGACTAATCAGGGGAACCGCGGTGCAGGGAACCTACGGTTCCCCTGCGACCCCTCCCTTTGGGGGCGCCTACCGGCGCCCTTCCATTAGTAAACCACCTTTATAAATTATCTTAGCAACCCGGTTAACATAATTAGTTTTATTTAAGGAAGGATCTTAAGGAAACCTGGGTTTCCTTAAAATGATGGGTCGAAGGGCTCAACCTGCTTACCTGCAAAATTGATATTAACGTATTTATAAATTTATATATGTTGCAATAGTATATAACATCATTGGAGATGTCAGATACCTTAAAAATTGGTCGTAAACCCAATATAATTACCATAGATCGTAATGAAATGCATAATGAGATGTATACTACTGATTTAGAACGAATAAAACAATTTATTGCGATAAGCGACTATCCAGAAAAAATCGACCCCAATGTAATTTTGAAGATAAATGAACAAGCTATAAAGTTGCCCAGAAGAGAATATTGTCATTATTTTGATAAATTAGATTCCGACGAACAAACCATGATATGGTTATTTGAGAATATCATTGGTGCAGATAGAAAGATAGGAAATATTTTAAAAAGAATTACTGACCCGAATGCTGTGTGTACCGAGAAAGATTTAATAACACTTATGCAATGGGAGAGTGAAAATCACGCGTATTATTGTTATAGAAAAACGATTAATAGCTGATAAATTTCTTAATATACTGTAATAATGAATCAAACCAAAAAGCTGAATTTAAATCAGGTCAGTGAAAATATCTATTGTAACAGTGAAAGTTATAATAATATATACAACAAACAATTATTGCTTAACAAAACTACACATAATATTGTGCCATTAGAAAATCAATTTATATTACCCAATCTACAATTTTTTTCGAAATTATTGAAAATAAATATAAATTCAGTAAATGCTCTTCAGGATCAGTATCACGATTACAATATTGGTGAAATAAATCGGCGAGATCTCAATGTTATAATCAGATCAGTACATAGGCCCGAAAAAGATTATATTATATTTGCTGTAGAATACGAATATAAATTTGAATATTATTCTGAATCAAAATATAAAATAGGAGATCCGTATAAAATTAATAATAAATCTTGCAGATGCTTTGACAAATTACATAATAATATTTACCTGTTTTCCAGCAAACGTGATAATAGCTTGTTTCATTTCACCTTCCATACTCCGAATAAAAATGATAGTGATAGAAAATTCAAGGGAGCATTTCATCTTATGTTTGACAGTTTAAAGCGCGACAAAATTGTTCCCTATCGACCATTTATCATTGATCCGCGGAAAACCACGGTTCCTAAGCGATTTATTACTTGGGATACGTTTGATTCGTCGATGAATAATTTTTTTACCACAAGAAACACTATGCCAGAGAGAGAAACTATACCAGTCAATGAAATTACTACTTTTTTAACACGGTATCCACACACAAAGTTAACTTATTCCAATGGGACAGGATCGGATATTCACTATATTAAGGATATTATTAAGCCAATGTACGATAGAGTTGTTATTGATATTTTGAACCCGATTCCTACTATCCCTACAATGATTACTAATGTCCCTGCTGCGGTAGAATACAAGATGACGAAGCCAACCGTTAAATGTGACGATTTGAAACTAATTGGGGCGGATAATACCGTTTGGACCAGACATACCGGCAATAAATCCGGTCGTAAAGTAATTTATGGTGGGAAACATCGTCGCAAAACTTTAAGGAAACCAAGGTTTCCTTAAGATCCTTCCTTTTCAGGGGAACCTACGTCAAAAAACGCTTTTGCTTTACTTCGTAAAGCATTGCGTTTTTAACCCCCTCAGACCCCTCCCTTAAACAAATTATCTTAACCGAGTTGCTAAGATAATTTACGAAAGTGGTTTTACCTGAAAAGGAAGGATCTTAAGGAAACCTTGGTTTCCTTAACTTAGTCGGCCGCATTCACAAACACCTCCGGATCGCTCTTCTTCTTAGGCTCGTTGCTACTGACCTCCTCGATCGGAATACGCGTAAAATTATTCACAGGGGGACTAGGTGCTGGCACAGGGGCGGGTGCAGGGCCCGTGGATCCGTGGACCGCATTGAACAGCTGATTGTTGAGCTCCGCTATCTTGACCGCCGCGCTCGAGTACCGGTTGCTCACCTCGTAATAATTTTTAGTGAGGTCGGAGAACTTGGACGTCAGGTCGTTACATTCCATGTTCTTATCTAATAATTGTCGTTGCAAATTCGTGGCCAAGGTTTCGAGGCGAGCAATCTTTTCAATGATTTCTTTCGGGGGCGCTGCCGCGGTAGCGGTCGTTGGTTGTTCGAGACGGGTCGCTAAATCGTTGCATTCCGCGTTCTTTTCCAACAACCGCTGTTGCAAATTCGTGGCCAAGGTTTCGAGGCGGACAATCGTCTTATTGTTCTCAATCGAGGACGCTGCCGCGGTAGCGGTCGTTTGTTGTTCGAGACGGGCTGCTAAATCGTTACATTTCGCGTTCTTTTCCAACAGCTCCCGCTGCAAATTCGTCGCGAAGGCTTCGAGGCGATCCATCTTTTCCTTATCTTCGTTGGTCATGGACCGGTTAGGTGTGTTCACCTTAACCTCACGGTTAGGTGTGTTCACCTTAACCTCACGGTTAGGTGTGTTCACCTTGACCGCTTGCAGTTCGAGATCCTTTTGCAGTAACCTGCTCTGAAGTTCTGTGATCAACTTAGCATTTGCTGCATTTGTACCTTGCCCAACCTGTGACGCCTTCAGCTCCTTGACCTCCTTGGTCTTCTCGATCAATTGGCCCTGTAACATCGAGACGATACCTTGCAGGTCTGTGCTACTGTTGGATCCGCTTTCACTTGTACCGGCAGCCTTGAGCTCACGGATCGTCTTGGTCTTCTCGATCAGCTGCTTTTGGAGCGTGACCACCATGCCCTCGAGCTCCGATACTTTGGCTGCACTAGCAGGTTCGCTAATCTCGATACGTACATTTTCATTAGTTGGTTGTACTGCACCTGCACCTGCTCCTGCACCAGAGCCACTAGTGAGGGCATTGAGGTCGCGGATGGTCTTGGTCTTCTCCACCAGCTGGCCCTGCAGCGTCTGGATCATCCGCTCGTACTCCTCCGCCTTTTGCCCCAGCAACTGGAGCTGTTGCTGTTGCTGCTGGATCACCTCCACGATCTGCTGGTTGTTCAGCACCATGGGTGGCTTACCCGGCTGCTGTAACATGATCTGCCCGCCCGCGGCTTGCTGCTTCGCCATCTCCTCCTTGATCATCTTCTCCCGCTGCTCCTCGATCTCCTTGATCTGCTTGAGCACATCGGGCTTCATCTTCGGATGACCGGGCTCATAATTCTCCAAGAGACCATCGATCTGGTTCATGAAAAAATCGTAGATCGGCTTCTCCTCCGGCTTCCGGATGAATTCTTCGACCGTTTTGTTACACTCGCGGAAGAAATCGGGATGCGGGTTGTCCAACATCTTCCGCTTATCGAAGGTGTTATGGTTATGCGAGAACACCAAGATCGCCTTCATCGGGTCGAACTGCACGAAAGGGATCGTGTAGTCCTTCAAGAAGGCCCGCTCCTCGGCCACGGCGGCGCCCTCCTCGTACTTGGTGATCTTGAGGAGCTCGGTACGGAACGCGAAGGTGCCTGCGGTGGCGTGGTTCGGGTTGTAGGGGCCGCATTTATACATCTTTTGGATATGCTTGAAGTAGATATAGATCTCGCTGGAACCGCCGGCGAGGGCTTGGGGGTTGGCCTCGAGCTTTTCCACTGCGTCCTCGATACGCTCGGGAGGATAATAATCGTCGTCGTCCATGTAGACGATGATGGAACCGCGGACGAACTTGTGCATGTAATTACGCTTGGCCCCGAGGGTCATCTTTTCGGGGACTTCGAAGTAGCGGATTTGGGGGATGTTGGATTTCTCGACCATGTCGCGGATTTTGTCGGTGCCGTCATCGACGATGATCCATTCGATCCGGTGTTTCGGGTAGGTTTGGTTGCGGAAACATTGAAACATGTTCTCGATAAAGGGGCGGCGGTTGAAGGTGGGGGTACATACCGAGACGAAGGGGAGCTGCTTTTTCGTGGTGGAGGTCTTTTTTTTGTTGGAACCCATTTTGGATCGTTTCTTTTTTATGGATAGCGTAAAATGTTTTATATGGTTTTTGGGGGTTTTTATATTATTGGGGGTATTTTTTCATAGTATTATGTGAAAAAATACGTTGAATGTTGTATGACACACGCCGTTGATTGTGGCGTCGAACTACAGCACATCGGCCGCCACCAGTACCTCCGTCACCTTCACCTTCAACGACAACACCGCCAATTCGTATACCTTCACCGTCACCGCTACCGCCGGCGCTTCCACATTGACCAG
>Ga0164296_1003680_pt1 | contig 14338 bp, 18 predicted proteins | sample GEODES057metaG_FD_113533 | JGI IMG/M metagenome (GOLD analysis project Ga0164296, IMG submission 113533) | Dystrophic lake water microbial communities from Trout Bog Lake, Wisconsin, USA - GEODES057 metaG | ecosystem: Environmental > Aquatic > Freshwater > Lake | place: USA: Trout Bog Lake... | reverse complement strand
TCCGGAAGCCAGTTGAGATCGTGATAAGCCTTGCGAGGGTCTGCAATCAAAACATCAACTTCAGCAGGACGGTAAAACTCTGGGTTAATCTGAACCACAACCTCACCAGCTTGGGTCACATACTTTTCCTCAACACCAACACCCTGCCAAGTACCCTGCACTCCAATGACCCCTGTCGCTGTCTCAATGAATTCACGAATAGAATGCGTCTCACCAGTACCAATGACATAGTCATCAGCAATGTCTTTCTGCAGCATCAGCCACATGGCACGGACATAATCCTTTGCATGACCCCAATCTCTTTTGGCATCCAAGTTTCCAAGTTCAATCGGTTTGCGAGTCTTGTTCCACTCTCCCAAACCCTTTGTGATTTTACGAGTCACAAAATCTACACCACGACGCTCAGACTCGTGATTGAACAAAATGCCAGTACAAGCAAACATCCCGTACGACTCGCGGTAGTTTTTCGTGAACCAATAGGAACAAAGCTTGGAAACACCATACGGACTCCGAGGATGAAATGGTGTATTCTCATTCTGAATAGGCTCTTGAATCTTCCCAAACATTTCAGAAGTCCCAGCCTGATAGAATTTGAATTTTGAAATTGAATTGGTTTGACGAATTGCCTCCAAAATACGAAGTGTTCCAAGAGCATCCACATTCGCAGTGTACTCGGGCTGGTCAAACGAAATCTTCACATGAGATTGTGCACCCAAGTTGTACACTTCAATCAAATCATATGTCGCATTCAGTGAATCAACAATAGATCGAATACGCGATGTATCTGTCAAGTCTCCTTCAATCAAATTGAATTCAGAATTAGAAATCAAATGTGAAATACGTTCTTGTTTCTTCTCAGAACAATACCGCGCCAAACCATAAACAGTGTAATTCTTGTCAAGAAGGAGTTCAGCAAGATAACTTCCATCTTGACCAGTTATGCCAGTAATCAGAGCCGCCTTCATATGGTTTATATGCAAAATTTCTTTACTTCAAAAACGAGGTGACGAATGTAAATTTCATCTTCAATTTGTTGATATGCTATAAGGGCCGCCACCTTCTGTTGATGCGTCCACCCTGGTAACCGGAGAAACCAAGCAGCACACCACTCGGGCCACATCTATATTTTGTTTCTAAATTAAAAATCCTGGAATAACATAGATGGCGATGGTAAGCATCCTGTGCATGAGCCTGTCAGAGATATGGGGAAATGTCCATCTGAAATTATTTTCACAAACAAATAAACACCACCATCTCGCAGCAGGATTGCTCGGATATATGGGTGTCATCTTTTTCCTCATCAGAAGTTTCGAAAGTGCAAACATGCTCTATGTGTCCGCTATGTGGGAAGGTATGATTACAGTCCTTGGTTCTATTGTTGCATATGTTGTTCTAGGAGAGAGATTCGATTCGGCAATTCAATACTGGGGTCTCGTATTAGGTCTAGTAGCAATGCTTATGGTGCACGCCGGTGGAAAGAGAGCCCACTAAAGAATTGAGTTTCTATAAAAGTATGGAGGAAGTTCAACGCCTCATCCGCGAAAACATACTGCCCCGACTCGATGCTCACGAGGCGGAGCTGTACGAATTGCGTCAAACGACTTGGCCAGTCTGCCAGGGACAGCTGGACAAGGCATCAGGAGGACCTTTAACAAATATTCTAGCGAAATCCAAGTTTTTGAAGTTTCTACATAGAGAGGAAATTCAAAGACTTTTGATAAATAAAGCACGGTGGATGAGAATCAACCAGTCAGTCGTACACGAAGAATTGAGACAAATTACAGTCACCACCAGGTAGTTCTTGGTTTCTTTTTAATAGTAACTCCTCTGTTATTTCCATTTTCCTTACTTGACATATGTAAAAGTGCATTTAGTCTTGTAAGTCCTCTTGGTCGAGGTGGTGCCACATTGTTTGACGCAGCCATAGGGGTAATTGACATACTTCTCTGTAAAGGCAGAGGGTGGATATTTAATAGAGGTAAAGGATGGACTTCATTGTTATAGAGTAGATTAAGACCATAGTTATTTCCATTATTTGCCACACGCTTAGGGATGGAATTTGTAATTCTTCTTGCCTCAAGTATGAAATCTTGAGCAGTCTTGTTTGGATTTTCAGAACTATTCAGATTCTTGGAATACCTTTTCGCCATATTCAATATTCGCTCCAGTGCAGCATTGTTCCCAGCTAACTTGTTCAAACGTGCAGGTGTCATAAAGTTGTTCATTTTCATACGAGCCGCCTCAACTCGTTTTCTTCTGTTTTCTTGAGCAATAACATGCTTCGTCGCAAAGTTGCTCATGCGTTGTTGACGCTGCCGACGCTTTTGAGCTAAAACACGTCTTACACGGTTGTTGAATGCCGCTCTTTTGGCTCTGATTTTAGCCTCCTCAGCTTCTCTTCTCTTTGTGACAAGACCCTTCATTCTGTTTATAACATCCGTGGCCCGGGTTGTTCTCTTTGCGACAAGACCCTTCATCATGTTTATAACATTTCTGGCCTTTTGTCTTTTTGGCGCAGTGTTTACAATACCTTGTGCATTTATTTTGTACTCTTTCAAGACTGTCACTGGGTCGATAGATCTCTTAATCTTATTAATATACTGACGAGCAAGAGTATTCTGCATATTCTGATTTCCTGGAAGGACAACGAGTTTGCTTTTGTAATTTTGCAAGTTTACAACTGCCTTCTCCCTGTCCCTACGGAGCCTATCCTCTTGATAGAGACCTTTCATAATCTCCCGTGCATTCATTGATATTTTATAACATTATTTTTCGGCAAGTAAAAAGTTGCCACGGGTCACTGGATGTGCCATGGCAAACATAGCATGAGCGCGGGTCCCTGGAAAGTGCTGACGCGCAGGGAAATACTTCGGACGTTTGTTAAACTGTGTCTGTGCATTGAAAAATACATTTTGATTATATTTGTTTAACATTGTGTTCAAGTTGTTCAAAGCGTGCGTCACGACTTTCAGTTTATGCAGCATACGCTTGTTGCGCTCAACTTCCGCCTTTTGGACAGGGGGAGTTGGTTTCATTGTTACTCTATAAACCGAAAATAATTTATGGATTCACTTGGACACCAGCCGCCTCCAAAATGTTCCCGAGACATTCGTGAACATAATGGCAAATAACCGTGCAAGTACTCAACACTCCAATCTTAAGACCCTCCTTTTTCAAACAATCAAACATAGCCTCATTATTCAGCAAGGGAATTGTCACGGGTACCTTTCCACCACGCAACTTTTTGTCAACCGGCTTGGCATCCATCGCCCAAACACGAGCAGAAGTCTTCAGACACTCATAAAAACCATCACTCAACTTTTTACCGACAATGGTGTCAAAGTCAAGACCACGCTGATGACTAGGCTCTGTGGAACCAGCCTTGGTACGACGCACAAACCTGTCCCAATTGATACCCTCCTTCACAGACGGGAATACCAAAATTTGAAAACCGTGTGGAAAATCATCAACAGCTTTGTAAATTGAATCTTGATCCAAATTCGTTCCATACTCCATCCAAATGATCCTGTCACCATTCTTAATCATTTTGGGCAAACTGGACTTGTCTTGTACGAAATGAACATCCAAATGCTTCTGCCGAACCATACAAGCCATGTGAATATTCATCGCTGTATGAAGTGTTGTCGCGCTAATCGAACGATTTCGCGTCTCCATCACGACATGGACTGTAGACATTTATAAAAAAATATACGCCTCCTTTTAAGTATGAAACCAATTCTAACTCTCCTCATAGAAGCTTTTGTCGTCGGAATTCTCTTAGTCGGACTCTACTATATCCTGTCCAAGTACTACAAACCACTTCAAGCAGTGTTCCTCAGTGGAGCCATATTCCACCTTTTGTGCGAAATCACAGGAGTCAACCGGTGGTACGCAAAAACTTACTATTAAAATGTGTTCCAATTGTTCGGTGCTCCAGCCAATAAGTAATTTAAATACTTTTTCGTATTCGAAAACTTGTTCCTCTTGTATTTTGCGCGGTTTGCAGCGGATTTATAGGGTCCTTGAATCAAATAATTTTAAATTCCATCTTTCAAACGGTCCTCGAGAGTCCCATGGAACCGAATGTTGCCCACATGACCCAGAACTGTCTGCACATCTGCATAAATCTTCCCTCCCATTTGCTGCCAACGACGACAGAATGCATAATCCTCGGACAGATAACGCTTCGTATCTGGGTCAATCATACAGTCAAAGACTGCAATGTACTCGTCCAGATCCTTATTCTGGTGGTCATTCACACACCGAAGCTCCGGATACCTCTCAAACATCTGGGTAAATACACGACGCTTCACCACCATAAATCCAGTCGGACCGTCCAAAACCTCGGCAAACCCATTCACAACGGCTGTATTCTGGTACTTGAAATTCATCACCAGAGACGATGATACACGATTGAGATCACGTGTACTATCGCTCTTGACTGAATCCTCAGCCTGGTTGAACATGACGCACTTTTTGGGATAACAAGCGACAGAAATGTCGTGTTCGCATTTCAACAGACGCATAACCGACTCGGGGTCAAAGTGAATGTCGGCATCGATAAACATAAAATGAGTCGCCTGCGTCTTTTGGTAAAAACGAGCGACAGCAAGATTACGGGCACGATGCACAAGTGACTCATTCTCAGTCGTGTCAAGCATCATCTGAATTCCCTGACTTGCCATAAGACGCTGAAGACGAAGAACACTCTCGGCATACTGCTGAAGACAAACACCGCCATAGCATGGCGTGCTCACAAAGACAACGATTGGTTCAGCCATACTTACTTATTTCATCTCTCCCTTAACTATAGTTTCAATCTTTGAAAGTGTCGGCCCGGACACATCGCAAATTTTGCAAATTTCTTGTTTCGAAATCGAAAACCCCTGCTTCGCCAAAACCACGTACATCACGGCACAGGCAACCGCCTTTGGTGTTCGCCCCATCAGCTTCACAGACGTGCTCAGCTCTTTGCAAACATTCACAATCTTCATCTTCGTCTTGCCCCTCAGCTCATCCGGAACACAACTCACACTGTTGAAGAATCTCGTCGCCAAATCTGCAGAAGTGATGACGTGTACTTGCTGCTCCGGATTCTGCTCAGAATACATCTCGAACGTCCGACTCAAATCACGAGCAGGAATATTGAACGCATCCGCAATTTCCTGCTTGCTGCGAGCCGTGTTGTTTTCACGACACGCCTGAAAAATACAGTTCGCCTTGATACCATTCCGGACAGCTCCACGCGTGAGCACATTCTGAGTAAAGTTGCGGTACTTGATCTTCGCGGAATGCATCACAGAACCAGGAAGATTCAGCTGTGTCACAACCCGGTCCATATCCAGATACGCATAATACAAACTCCGATCCTTGTGGTTCACATTCGAATGCAACTGTCGCATCGTCAAACTGCGAAAGTTTTTGCACTTTCTGCCATATTTAATCATCGTGCCCATGTTCCACGCCTGTGAATAATGATCCAAATTTTCAGGAGCACCAACACGGCATTGATCATCGTGCCCGCCTCCTCCGTCATCAGCACCGCTCCTCCATTCTGGCTCATCAACGACATACTCATTGTCAACCACGCCACACGAAGGACACGTCGGCATATGGACATCCCCACACGGCTCCATTTTCGCAACCCCACATCTCGAACAGAAAAAGTGATTTTTTTGTTCGACTTGAATTTCAGCCGGACGCAGAGTTTCGAACGCCTGAAATGAAAGCTCGACGATATCCATTACTCATGGAATGTACTGCGTTTTGACAGTGGAAAAAAACCCTGTTTTTCTAATAATGAGTACACAAGTTCCTCCAGTCGTAGACCCTTTAAGGACAAAAGTTCAGGAGGCTGTCAGTGCATCTCCCTTCAACGTCTTTAATATCATTGCAATTGTTCTCATCCTCGTCATCTGCTTCTACCTGTACAAACGCCTGACCGAGAAGAGAGTCCAGCGCCGATTCCCACTCATCGACCCAACCCCGCTCCTCAACAAGACTGTGAGCGCAGCCACTGCTCCAGTCACTGAGGATGAGGTCCCAGATGCACCAGCCGATGACAGCGCCGAGGAGGTCAAGGAGGAGTAAGCTGCTTTTTCAAATTTCGAATCAATTTCGGTTGAAGTTTTCCAAATGGTGACAAGTGATTCATCACATCAATATCCTTGGACTCGACACCATACTCTTGTAATTTATCCACTTGCTCATGTTCTGCATATTTCCTCAAAAGCATAATCGTATCAAAATGTATTGATCTTCCAGTGCGATCTGTAATCTGGCTGAGCCTCTTTTTTCGCATGCACATATTCTGATACTTTGTCCAAGTACTCCCTGGTCGTATCTTTTGAGGATCAAGCCTGTGACCAATTTCAACCGAGGGAAGTATACACCCAAAAAAATTAAAATAATTTAGGTACTGCCATTCACCTTCGTACACCTTTGTCTCACACACATCTGCTACGCTCATGTACTCTCCAACTTGAGCATAGTTGATTCCATGTGCATCGACATAATTCTCTTGAAGAATCGATACGACATGTCCAGGCTCCTGTATAGGAACACCAACATACTGGACCGGATTATCACTCTGACTTTTTGAAACTAATTTTAAAATAAATTCATCTGAATTCAAAAACTCATCAGGGTCATCCGAAGAAAACTCAATACCACGCTTTACAAACCGTATGTCACCTTTTGATTTTGAAATTAAATTGTCAGATGCCGCCGGAAACATTTTTTTCAACTCTTCGGCAGTTGGAACTGGAAAATCATACGTTTTAATTTTGAAATCAAATTTATTTTCAATTGGAATTTGAGAAATGATGACAAACTTTCCTCGTGTCGGAGGTTTCCGAATCTCACGTATTCCAATCAAATCCTGAACAGTCTCAAATTCATCCAGAAGAATCGGTGTATCAATGTATTGGACGCGCTCCAAAAAATCAATTGTCGTCTGCTTGCATTTCAGAATATCAGGCTTGATTTCAATATAGTGACCGCCAAGTGCTTTGTTCACGGCATACGTCTTGCCAATTCCAGTCTTGCCCAAAACACATACACATTGATCCAAATCTGTGAAATTTTCTTTCAAAATTTGTTTCTGATGCTGTTTCATAAAACGATCCATGGATGATCCAGAAGACGAATCTATAAGTAAACAAATTTTAAATTTGATGTTCGAGAACCAGATGATTAGCATGTTCGCGGGTGGATGGGTCGTCTTCAATATGATCCTGTTAATACTTTTAATCTACATCAGTATTAGAGTCAGCATAAAATGAAACCTGTCATTCGCGTCATTCGCGATAGATCACCCTACAAGTTTCGCGCAGTCTTTCCAGAGGGACGAATCGTACACTTTGGACGCAGAGGCTACTCTGATTACACGAAACACAAAGATTACGATCGAATGCTCCGCTACTTGGTCCGACACAGACGACGTGAAAACTGGGGATTCGGTGGAAGATATTCAGCCGGTTTCTGGTCCAGATGGCTACTCTGGTCAAAACCCAGTCTTCAGGCTGCAGCTCGTGAAACTGAAAAGGCGCTTGGACATAAATATAGAATAAATTTGTTTGCTCGTAATAAATGAAGACCCCTATGCTCGTTGGAGGCCTGGTTCTGGCTTTAGGAGGAATGGGGCTGATGTCTGCTTCGTCCGCAAAACTCAACGCAATCACTGACCCGGCACAGAAGAATTCAAGCCCTTGGATTGCAGGTGTCGTGTTTGGTGTATTACTCATTCTCATCGGTATTTACGTCATGTACAAGGGGTTTACAAACAGTGGAAACGCGAATATGAATGGCTCATCCCCTGGAACTATGATGGGCTCAGCAACAGGAGGCGGCGGTGGCCCAAATGCCACCAACAACCCAGTCCAAGCTATTGAACTCGCCGCCCAAGCCAAAGGAAACAATGCCCGTCATACACAGGCAAACGCCAACCGGATTGAGGCAGCCGCCCACAACCTGAACGCAGTGATGAAGGCGGCGACAACCTAATAGCGCTGACTCACAGTGGCAGATAGACCACGAAACACATCATGTGTATCCCGCATGTCAAAGTCCACAGCGTTTGCAGACTGAATACCAATGATGTTCGCCTCTGCAAATGCATCTTGATTTGCACCAAGATAGATAAAAGACCAGCCATCACTTGTCTTTTGTTCAATCAAATCGTGAATATGAGAATTTGTGTACTTGACAGAATGGTTATCCTGACCATCCGTAAAGATAATCACCATCGGTGGCTCACCGACCGGCTTTTGCTTCAAAAGTGTTCCGAGAGCATCCATAAGTGCAGTGGATCCTCGCGGAACGAATGTCTCTCGATTCAAAAATGGTACATCACACAACTGCATATTCTCGTACGAAACCAAAATTTCATGATCAAATTGCCAAAGTGTCATCAGTGAATCAGGAAACAACGTCTTTTGCTCACTCAAAAATGTATTGAATCCTTCAATAGTGGCATCAATGTTCAACTCCATAGACCCAGAACGATCCAGCAGAAAGAAAATTGGACGCACCATCTGAACTTAATCTATTATGGACCGTCCTCTCTAAGCCTGATGAAAAAAAAAACATATACCAATCTTACCACCTGGATGGTGGGGTCCCGAGTTCTTCAGGAACTCATAAACCTTCACAAACCAAAAGACTCCTTTTATGTGTACGATATGAAAGTTCTGACTCACGCCTACGAGGAATGGATGAAAGCCTTTCCTCAGGTGACACCATATTACGCAGTCAAGTGCAACCCAAATTCAGAGCTCGTACGACACCTAGCAAAGCTCGGATGCAACTTTGACTGTGCCACCCCAGCCGAAATCAAATTGATTTTAGAATTAGGAATAGACCCAAAAAGAATCATATACGCCAACCCATGCAAACGTGAAGAAGACATCAGACTCGCAGATACAAAAGGAGTCAATTTGACTACTTTTGACAGCATTTCTGAACTTCAGAAAATAGCAATGAATTCCAAAAATACAAATGTCCTTCTAAGAATTCGTGCCGACGACACGACAGCCCGGTGCACACTGGGAAACAAATACGGAGCAGAAGAGGATGAATGGGAAGATTTAATCACAATGTGCTCACGTCTGTCTCTCAATCTTGTCGGAATTTCGTTCCACATAGGATCCATGGCAAAAGACCCACTCGCATTTGTAAGAGCTATAGAAAAGGCTAAAAAGGCGGTTGCCCGTGCTCAACTCTATTCTTACACACCCTATATTATTGATATCGGAGGTGGATTTTCATCCACAAATGTTTTCGATTTAGGACCCGTCCCATCACAGATTTGTCAAGCACTTGAACAAAACTTTCCTTCAGGATTTCAATTCATAGCTGAACCAGGAAGATATTTTGCAGAACACACAGTGACTCTCATGACACCAGTCATAGGTACAAAAACAAACAGCTTCACCATAAGCGAATCTCTCTACGGCGCATTCAACTGTATCATCTTCGATCACGCAACTCCAGAATTTTCAATTTTGAATTCAAATTCAAAATTAGAAAAGACAATGACAATGTTCGGGAATACATGTGATGGAGGTGATGTTATTTATAAACAATGTCAAGTTCCATCAGATATTTCTTGCGGGCAATGGCTTGTCTGGGAACGGATGGGTGCATACACCTCTGCCGCGACCACCTCATTCAACGGCATCCCATTCGATAAAAGACAAATCATCTTCAAGTATTGACAATCATAACAGACACAAACAGTGATGTCAACCCAGGATAAGATATAGTGAAAATATAAATCAAAGGTGTAAAAGCAGCGACAAACATCGCATCTCTTACAAGTTTATCCATCTATCGCCGTCTTGTAGTTCTTTTAGAGGTTTCCCTTCTAAGTAGCTGTGACAGGTTGATGGGAGTTTTGTTGTTTCGTAAACTCAGAAGATTTCGAGCCGCATTGACAGTGTTGTAATTTATAGTCATTTGACCCGAACGTATCTTCTGACGCAGTTTGTTTCCAGTCGTGACCGGACCTCCTCTTTCGAACGATCTCCGAGCAAGTATATTCGCAGCCAATGGATCATTCAAATCCATAACCATATTTACAAGAGTTTTGTTGTTCATTCGATTGTAATTACTGTTCGCCGGTCGTAAGACGTGAGCAGCTAATACATTATTCATAGTTTGCCTGTTGACCGACATGACATTCTTACGATTCTTGAGACTTTTGAGAGCCCATCCTGGACTTTGGTAATGATACAATGTATAAAAAAATTGGTTGTTTCCAGCCTTTTCAAACGCAATGTATTGATTCATACTGTTTTTAAAAACATGAATTCCATTACCTAATCTGGTTGTCATATATACTGAATAAAGATTTTAAAATATAAATCAATGTAAATGCCAAATGGGTCTATTGTAACTATTATATGGGGAATTTCGTTCGAAGAATCTTGGAAAGTTCAAAAGGGTGACACAATAACAGTCAACGGGGAAAGGCGTGTCATTCACCACAAAGAAGATTCAGTCGTATACGTTGAACCATTTAACGCATCCAATGGAACTGTAACTGTCAATTAAGAATCCTCTTTCCTGTCTGTAAAATACTTCTTAATTTCCTTCTCAAGTCGAAGTCCAGATGATGTAAACTCAATCAAGCCTTGTGAATCAACTCGAATGTCTTTTGTCGGGTCAAATTTGTTTTCAGTCAAAATCTGCCAACGTTCCTTGTACTTTCTGTTTTCGAGACTTCCATGCCAATGATGGACAATAGTCCCGTGAACATATCCCAACTTTAAATCTTCACATCTGTTTTGAAATTCATCCAAAAGTTTTTTGTAGTTTTCGTGAACTCCACCTGGTGCACTCATATGCACAAGACCCATCATAGCCATCGCCATATGCCTATCAGCCGATCCAAGAATCGCCCAGTCGATAAGACCACCTACTTCATACCAAAATCGACGAGTACACGCCCAGGCATAACCAGGGTGCCAAAAACCATACTTGTCAGTCTTTGTATAAGGGGTACCACTTGCACTGTGCATGTATCCAAATCCTTTATCCACTTTGACACATTCTCCATTTGGACCCAAGTTGATCGCCGATTGAAACATCTGAACCAAGTCATAAAACTGGAGACACGTGATGGTATCTTCAACCCAATTTGAATTTAAAAATGAAATATCTGCATCGATCCATGAGAGATATTTCCAATTTTTGGGAAGCAATTTTGATCCAAAATTAATCAAATTTTCTTTGACCCATATGTAATTTGTCATGGGAACACGGACATGCTTCCACACTTTCAGTGATGGAAGTGGAGCCGGACCATCCATCTCGACAACAATAATTTTAATTCCTTTTTTGAATTGAATTTCATAAATAAATTGAATGAACAAGTGACGACGAGTTTCGAAACCTATAAAGTTGAAATACGGTACAATCATGTACAGTGTTTCATCTTCTGTGGTGCCAAGACACTTGAACATCCTGATGTATCTTAAGAATTAAATTACACTTATTGGGTAACCAATCTTTTCATTGTTCACTTTGAATTCGTGCGTCCACCCGTCAAACTGAATCTTCTTCACTTTGCTCCACTTGGCATGACCGCACATCGCCCTTCGAAGAACACAATTCTCGTACATAATTGTCCCATTTATATTCTCGAGATGCTTGAAGAAAAAATGAGGCGTCTTGCCATAAATCTTGTGGTGTGCACATATGAGAGCGTCAAACAATTCATCTCCATACTTGGGATCATCAATAGACTCTTTCAAATTCTTTGTCCAAATATCAACAGCTCTCTGGACACATCTCTCTTTTGGATAGTTTTGAGCCAACTTGAACAACAGACTTCTGTTTTCACTCCAAACATCCAAACGGGATATATTCGGATTATCAATTTTATTTTGAAAATAAGAAATTGCGTCAACTGTTTGAGCCGGAACAAGTTCCATCCTTAGTCCATTCAATCTTTTCCTTTTTAACTCTGTACATGAGACCATCTGGCTTGTACGCATTGTGAAGCCATAGTCTCTGGGCAGCAATAATCTTGTCTTCATCACGTTCAATAGAACAATCTGAATTCAGATAGAGATTTTCACCAGTATTGTTCAACTTTCTCTTCTTAAGAAACGTGGTATCATGCATAATGTATCTCCCTTCACTGTAATATTTGATTGTCAAGTCTCGATCTATCCATATCTCACGTCTTGGGTCAAACATTCTATTTGGGTGGGACATAATATTTATGAAAAATTATCGGAAACTTGTGCGGTATTGACCGTCTGTGCTTCAAAAGAAGTGGCTGAAAGTGCGTGCTTCCGTTGTACATTATGTAAATTGGATTCTTTGGAGGAATGTCGTCGCCGGAATATGAGAATTTTGGAAGAAATTTGAAATCCTTCCCGATTGAGTAAATTCGACGACCGAGAATATATGAGACTGCTTGAATCTCTCGTTTTCCAGCCCAAGAACTGTACTTTTTGGTATTGCTGATGTATTGTCTGACGGATACATTCTGACCACGCGGATTCGTCAGCATTTTGTTTAAATTGTAGTGAAGTTCCTGTGTAAACCAATACTGAAGAACACGTGACACCTCCTTACGAAGTCTCATGACTTCTTGTGGACTGACCTTGTACCCACCGGCAACAAGGACAGACCAATAGAAACAACTTCCAGTCACAGGAACATTTTGAAGATTGAATTTAATTTTAAAATTAATTGGTGAATAATTTTTAGTTCCATTTCTGTTAGAGTTTCTGGTCCTTTGTTCCAGATTCATCCTAATATATTCTAAGATTATAATAGATGAAGTGCACACAACTGAGCGAGGAGGCTGTTCACCAGCACTGTATCATGGCACACGTCAAACGAGGTTGGAAAGTTGCAGCACATGAATGGATTGTCATTCCAGGACAGGAAAGGTACGGCCGTGGTGATATCGTGTTTCGGAAAGGAAGAGAATACCGCGTCATAGAGTGCAAACGAAAACCACACAAAAACGTGTATGAACAAGCCCAGTTTTATGGAGCCGTCTGGAAAATGCTGTACGCACGACCTGGCTATAAAGTTCGATACGGAATATGGACATGTACAACAAAACGTATACTCGGGACTGTTCGAAATCCAATTCGCTTATGTAAAAGACCAGCCTGTCTTGCAGTTTTGAATTTTGCCTTAAAGAATATCTGAACGGTAACCATATGGCTTATTATTCACTGATTGATTCAGAGCAAGAACAAGACTCAAACTTTGATGCACTCATAGAATACCAAGTGAAAGATTTCAAAGATTTTTCAGAAATTGCCGAAAAACTGAGCGAATTTCGCAAGCAGGTGAAAAGCATCAATTGCAAGTACAACGAATCCAGTGTCCGAGTGAAAAGTTTACAGAAGGAAATCCAAAATATCGACGATTTGACGAGATTTCACCCTGAAAACGCAGAATGGATAGAAAAGGTCACAGAATTGAAGAATATGTACTTGAAATTGGTGAATTATGACGAAGAAGAGAAGGAATTGAAACAGTTGGACGAGCAAAAGTCACTCTCGGACCTCATTCTGAATGAGTTTAAAGTCCAGGTTCATTCTGGAGGCGTGTGTATTTTGTGTTCGGAGAATCTAATTGGCGTCTTTTTGGACCCGTGCGGACACGTCTGTTGTCAGGGGTGTTGGGATAAAACAAGAGGACAGATTTGCCCTTGTTGTAGGGCACAAGTGACTGTGAAAAAGATGTTTTTGATTTAATTAAACAGTACCACTTGCAAGTGTTTCACGTTTGCCTTGTCCCAAAGCTGCATCTCATCCTCACCCTCATAAGTTGAGGTTTTGACATTGCCCGAATCACGGTCAAACTTGACTTGGCGCACTTGCTGCCCGTCAAACAACTCGAAGAAAAAGTACCTCGGGTAACAGCTGATGCGGATAGTCTTGCCGGGGATGAAGTTGTCGGTCTGGTCCTGGTGCATTTCCTCGACATCCTTTAAGCAGGAGCGGGGGAAAGCAATCTGAGGAATGCTTAGCATTTTGCGTGGCTTAAGCCCCAGATCTCGTCGCACGACAGCGTCTGGGATGAACCCGATAATATGGACATAGAGCTCCGTAGGGAGATTGGTCCAGATAGGGTCCATCCGAGACGTTTTACCCATATAAAGGCAAAATTAGTCACAGTGAAAAAAAACCTGAATTTTCATTTGAAATTAAACTTGCGCCATTTTCCATTGATGTGTACCCATATGGTTCCGTCTTCGTTCCGCCAAATGTTCAGATTCTTCAAATGAATTGGGTTATTTCCAGGACCAAAGTAATGTCCGTGTCGGTGGCTCTTATTCCATCGCATCCATTTCCCTGACGAC